>Ga0315284_10014736_pt1 | contig 11130 bp, 7 predicted proteins | sample YL17G09_16_MG_FD_203696 | JGI IMG/M metagenome (GOLD analysis project Ga0315284, IMG submission 203696) | Sediment microbial communities from Yellowstone Lake, YNP, Wyoming, USA - YL17G09_16 | ecosystem: Environmental > Aquatic > Freshwater > Lake > Sediment | place: USA: Wyoming | collected...
TCCGTTCTCCATTTTTCCATTGCCTGATGATGAATTTCTTGAGAATACTTGCAATCTTGCTTGTACTCGTTATCATACCATTTCCTTTTATCGTCTTCATCTTTGAAGATGGGAACAACAGTTGGAGCGTCAGGTCGAGAGACGGTTTTGTGTTCTGGGCGAGAATTTTCGGTGCGTGATGATGGTTGTTGTGTGGCGTGTGCAGTGGTGGTGGTGGGTTCTTGTTCTTGTGGTTCATGTGCAGGTGTTGGTGGTGATGATGTTATTTCTTTTTCTTTTACAGAGGTAGAACCGGCACCACCACTATTACCATTTTTTTTGGTTTGAATTTTTGGTGGGAGTAGAACGAATATGTCGCCTTGTTGTTGTTGTTGAGCAGTTGAAACGGGAACAACCGCAACAACCGGTGTTTTTACAATTGAAGCCCAAGATTTTTTCATCGAAGTAGTGTGTGTATTATTATTGTCCGAGAACTGATAACTTTTAAAATAAATAAAAAAAAATCAATTTATATTTTTATTCTACATCATTCTGTTGAATTTATATTTCAAAATCGTATTCTGAAATTTTTTAATAATACTTGTATCAGGACCTTTATAAAAAACAAAAAAATTTCCATTTTCGTCTGCGGTAACTCCAAGTGGCGACTCATCTGGTGAACTTTGAATTGTCATAATGTGATACCCTTCAGAACAAGAAAAAATTTCCACGCATCCGGTTGTATGACTTGTGACAATCAAATGATTCATTAGTCCTAAAGCAAGTGAACTAGGTTTGTAACGAGAAACTGACGACGGATTAATATTCGGAGGTGGACCGATAGTTCTTATATAAGTTCCATCACTTAGTTGAAACACTTGAATTCGACCGTTGTCTGCATCGGCAACTATCAAATCACGACCGGTATTGTCAATAATAAATGACGGAATTAATTTTCCGAGTTCTTCACACACAAAATCGCGAAGGTGGGTTAAATCACTTTTTTTATAAACGTGAAATAATATTTGTCTAGGGCTGTATTCGAGCACTACGATTTCGTCCATATCCGGATTTGGATTTACAGCAAACTTGAAAATATCATCCGCTTTATTTACAAACCGTTTGATTGCACTAGTAGGATTAGGATTATCCGGATTAGTATAATCAAATTTTCGTAACAAACAATTGTTAAATTCGCGCATCATATTTGTACCTCTACCCATTATAAAAAGATGATTAGAGTTATTTTTATCCCACGCAAAACATGTTATTGAGTTACCAACATATTTTTTTTTACCATTCTCTCTTATAATTTCTCTTCCGTTATTACATTCAAGTGAAAAATCGGCTAAATCGTTACTATCATTATGTGGGTTATTGTACAATACATAACCGTTGACTGTTTTGTTAACAAGCATAAAAATATTGAATTTATTAACAGTTTCGCGAGAAGAAGGTTTATTTCTCAATGAAAGCATAGAGTCAAAAACATACCCCGGTCTAGAACGCGGATATGGTCTATTTTCGTACTCACTCAAGTCGATACTACAAACAAGATGATACTTTTCGTCCATTTTTGTCTTATGAGAAGGTGGTAAGGAATACACTATGCCATCAACAATAGAAGGCACTTTTCGTTTTCGATTTTTTTTCGGTGACTGCAATGTTTTAAAAGTCATTGGAGGAATATGTATACTTTTTTTAGAATGTGGCGTGTGGCGTTTCGTGGGCGTGTGGTGTTTGGGCGTATGGCGTTTCGTGGGCGTGCGGTGTTTGGGCGTGTGGCGTGTTGTGGCGTGTGGGGTTACTAGCGTAAGCTGCGTCCGAGTGGGTGTAGAGGGGGGGGGAGTTTCCATTCCTCCTTTAAAATTATGACTAAAATATTTATTTTTATTAGTTGCTTTTTTTTTATATGTTTTTCTATTTCGAAATAATGATTTTTTCATTATTGAATCTTATATATACATGTGTATATATTTTTTTAAATGATGTAAAGTAAGTAAAAATACCATGTTCAATCAGAACAAATGGATTCGAGGAGGTTCAAATCGAGATGTGGCATTTCGGTGTGACATTCCCAAAAGAATTTGCAAAACGACCAATTTACGAAATGGTTGGTGGTATAAAGGGAGTCGGGGTCGCACCGTTTCAAAAGTTTGTCCACGATTTTGGGCGGAAGCAGATGCAGGCTGGGCCGAGGAAGCACGTAACAAAGTTGAACAACGTCGCGAATGGGGTCTGGCGCTTTAACCTCTAGGAAATTGTAACATTTGGAATCGGGAATGAATTGAAGCAAGTCTTTCAACAGTGGTGGATAGTGATAGTTGTAAGACCATCGCCAGTCGACGCAGCCGCTTGAGTAATATTTAAAGGTCCATTCCATGCCTTCAAGGTAATTCGTGCATATTTTCTTGCATTCGGATGCTGTCATTTTAATGTGGAATAGTGTTTCATAGTATCGGCGTTCCCAGTTACTTGTGAATGGGTTGATTTGTTTTTCCTTGGTTCGATATCTGATGGGGCACATGTTTAGTTCATCGATGCTGGAGGGCAGTTCATCATTTGACCATTCGCTAACAATGTCTGAAATTTCGGCGAATGATGAACTCATGGAGTTGTTATTGTTATGGAGGAGTTGTTGTTGCTGCAAGCGGTCGCGCTTTTTATATTCTTGACGAAACAGTGAGTCTTCATTATTCGCGAGATATTCGACGAATAATTTGTAGTTGGTCCAATTTATGTTTGTATTCACATCATTATTCTGCTGCTGCGTCAAGCAAATGAGGTATTCGCCCGGGTTACACCCGATGGTTTTGCGGTAAGCTTCAAGGAGCGTGTCAATTCCGCTGGTTCGAATGTTGACTGCAGGAAAGTGGGGCATGAAGTCATTTCCGAGCATGAAACAAATAAAAATGTAGTCAAACATTCTGCATTTTTCATTTTGAAATTCTATTTTTTCGCTGACTTGTCCGCAGTGGTCGTGCATACAATTCATGTATTTGATGATGGACTGCGCGAGTTCGGGAATATCGACAAAGTATTGGCATGTTTCATCGAGGGTTCTATCGACCGATTTTAAAAATTCGGGTGTTTCGCGGTACAAGAAGATGCGTTCAGAAATGTGCAAATGATTTAAACACAACATAATGAGGTCGGCATCGAGTCCATAAATGATGGTGGTTTGACTTTTGTGCGCATCGGGAAAGTTGCGAATGTGTTGGAAAATTTTATGTTCGCCTTCGCCGGATTCGCAGCTCGAAGAAACGATAACTTTTGGATTTGATTTGAAATGCGCGGTAACGAGGGTGTGAAGTTTATTCATAAATGTGGTTCCAGGTGTAATGGAGCTAGTATTCCAGACTGCAGATGTGTCTGGATTTTGATTTACTGCATTCATATTTTTATTTGCATTTTTATTAGGTTTGGTTGCATTATTTTTATCGATGCGTTTTTGCAAGTCGCCGGTGAGCCAAGACTTGTAGCGACGTTCGCGCTGTTGGTTTAGTTTTGCGACAGGTGCAACGCCGTCAAATGCAATAATAATTTTTTCTTTAGGTTGAAACATATCAATATAAGTTTGAATTTTGTTGCAAACGGCAAGAATAATTTCGGCTTCATATACGTGAATATTTTTTGTTCCCATTACAGTTTCGTATACTGCATTATAAATGATGCCATTACAGTCTGCATAAAAATTATCAATATTTGGTCCGAGTAAGGCAATTTTTTTAAGAATGGATGGGTGGCGTTTAACAATGTGTAAAAAGTAAGAAGGTATTCCCATTTGGTATTGTGTGTATAATGTGACGGTATAACGATTGAATTATCAGGAGCTTATATGTATATTTTGCGCAATCTTTAATAACTTTATGTATATAATTTATGCGCAAAAACGTAAATAAATACAATATAAAATATAAAATAATATATACATTATAAATAAATAAAATCGAATATTTTTTAGAAAAATATAAAGAAAACTGAAAAAAATGAAAACTAAGAACTTTAAAATAAAAAATATAAAAAATGATTTATGTGAATTTTATTCTCCGGTAAAAACAAATGCAGTTGCAACAACAACAACAACTGTTGTTGCAGTTACAACTGCCGAAACGTCGTGTATGTTGTTGCAAATAGAAAAGGTAAGAGAAATGATTCAGAGGACAATTCTTGCGCAACATCAATACAAACTTGTTGATATTTTGAGCGCGAATGATATTAATCTTTCAATACAGTATTTAGAAAAAATATATCGAAGCTTGGATGGAATAGAGGCGGGATTGCATTGTTCTTCGGGCAAGACCATGTTGGAATTAAAATATGAAATAAAGTTGGTTATGAGCGAATTGTCATCGATATTTAGGAACTATGGCACTCATTCTATTAGCGATTTGCTTGAAGTGACCGTTGGGAGCGAGTATGTAAAATATGCATCGGCGTCTGCATCAGGAACAGAATGGGACCATAAAAAATACGAAGTGTTGAATATGTATTTTCATCCAATAAATTTTAAAATTTTGCCATGGAAGAGTGAAAAGAAGAGTGCAATAAGCGAGAAGCTGATACAAAAAAATCGAATAGTGGAAGACTTTTTAATTGTAGAAAAGTCGACAAATTTAGATTGTTTTGATTTGGCAAGGACGAACAAGAATTTCACGAGTCGGGTATTTGGAATAAAGGTTGCGGTGCATAATTATGTTGAACAAAAGACGTTGATAATCAACGGGCTGGTGGACAATGTGTTGTTGGATTGCATTCCGTGCGAACACGTCGTAAACAGGATTTCGCATTTGTGGAAGAATGTTCCAAACGACCCGGAATTTATGGCAGAGTCATTTACCAAGTATATAAAGTCTCTGTCGTTGAAGGACCTTTTAGTATTTTCAAATGATGAATTATATTCCAAATACTTATCGAATATTAGCGTGATTCAGCTAATGAAACAAAAGCAAACATCGCAACTTGTCAAGGAGTTTATAAATGCGGATTTGTTTTCTCAGCGGTCAATATTGATTCAATTATTATTGAAATCAAATGAACATGAGTATAAATATTTGTCGTATTTGTTGTATGACATGCTGTCGAATGAAATAAATCCGCAAGTGGAATCGAATGAGCAAACTGCACTTTTCAATAGTTTACCCTGGAATATGAAGTTATATTTCAAGGATGCGATGAAGCAGACGGTTTCACACACGAATGCGATATCCAAGTATGACGCTGGAAACATTCCTTTGGAGCAGCAAATTTGTTTATTAAAAACGACGGATGCGGTAAAGGAAAAGGCAATGGTAAAATTGCGGGAAATAAAATCAAAGTCGGATGACACAACAACAAAAGCTCGTCAGTATTTGGACGGTTTATTGAAGATACCATTTGGCACATATTCGAGAGAAAAAATATTGGATGAAATGGCGACAGTAAAAGAACTATATTCACAACTGTGTCATAGAGACGTTATTTGCGCTGTAAATGATAATGATGGAGTAAAAATAAAAAAGGAAAAAATAACAGCATTAGAAATAAAAAATACTTGTATAAAAATAAATAATAATATCGATGAAATTGGATTAAAGTATTTGAATAGTTTCATTAATGGTTTAACAAGCAATCATAAAAAAGATGTTTTGTTGACAATACTGAATAAAGTAACAACATATATCAAAAAGCACAAATTGCAAATTGGAATAACTGCGGGGAAGACGGTCGAGAATATAAGAGAAACCATTAAATGTTGCATTACCCACATATTCAATACGATATTCACCAAATTAAAATTAGAAAAATGTGGTACGGAAAATGAAAATAAATGCAGTAGTTGTCATGATTGCGATGTTTTTTTCAAAGAACTGACTAGCGAGTATTGTTTAGAGGATAAATGTGAGTTGACGCCGATATCATTGATGCGCGAAATCATAACCGACAAGATGAAAATGGAAAAAATAATGAATGGTGTGGGAGATTATGTAACGGCTGTTTCTGAAACGCTGGATTCTGCAGTTCATGGACACGTTCAAGCGAAGCGTCAAATTGAGCGCATAGTAGGTCAGTGGATTAGCGGTGAATCGACAGGATATTGTTTTGGGTTTGAAGGTCCTCCCGGCGTGGGTAAAACCAGTTTGGCGAAATATGGATTGGCAAATTGTTTAAAGAATGAAAATGGAGAAAGTCGTCCGTTTGCATTTATAGCCATGGGTGGTTCGAGTAATGGCAGCACATTAGAAGGGCACAACTATACATATGTCGGGTCAATGTGGGGTAAGATTGTGGATATATTGATGGATAAAAAATGCATGAATCCGATAATATTTATTGATGAGCTGGATAAGATAAGCAACACGGACCATGGTCGTGAAATTGTGGGTATATTGACGCATTTGATTGATTCAACTCAAAATGATTGTTTTCAAGACAAGTATTTCAACGGTGTTGATTTGGATTTGTCAAAAGCGCTTTTTATATTTTCATACAATGACCCTAGTGCAGTTGATAAAATATTGTTGGATAGAATTCACCGAATTAAATTTAAACACATCTCTCTAGATGAAAAACTGGTCATTTGTAAAAATTACTTGCTTCCGGAGCTTTATAAGAAAATGGGTTTGGAGAATGGTGTTGTTGAACTGTCTCAAGACAATCTAATGTTCATAATTGAAAAATATACGTGCGAACCTGGTGTGAGGAAATTAAAAGAGTTGTTGTTTGAGATTATTGGAGAGATTAACCTTGAATGCATTAAAATTAAAACGGAAAGTAATAATTATTCCATCTCTCTTCCTATTGTAATAACAAATGAAGAAATAAAAATGAAATACTTGCGCGAGCGTCATGAAGTTCGCGTTCAGCAAATTAGCGCGTATTCAAAAGTGGGTATAATTAATGGCTTATGGGCGAATGCGGTGGGTCGCGGCGGAATAATACCGATTGAGGCGCATTTTTTTCCGTGTGACCGTTTTTTTGATTTGAAATTAACGGGAATGCAAGGTGATGTTATGAAAGAGAGCATGAATGTTGCAAAGACGCTGGCGTGGTCGTTGTTGACAGAAGATGAAATGACGCGTAATTTGGAAATGTTTACTAAAACGAAGATGCAGGGTATTCACATTCATTGTCCGGAAGGCGCCACGCCGAAGGACGGCCCGTCTGCCGGTACGGCGATAACGTGTGTTTTATACAGTCTTTTGACGAATAAAAAAATAGATAATCGAATAGCAATAACGGGGGAGATTAATTTGCAGGGACACGTTACGGCAATTGGCGGCTTGGACTTGAAAATAATGGGCGGGATAAATGGAGGTGTAACAACCTTCATTTTTCCTAAAGATAATAAGAAAGACTATGATGAATTCATGGAAAAGAATGGGACGAAAGAAGAAATAAAATCAATTGTATTTATTCAGGTTTCGTCAATTCAAGAAGTGTTGGGTATGATTTTTTGTTAATTTCTGCGGTTTCCGCGTCCGCGTCCGCGGGTTCTACCGTGTCCGCGAGTTCTACCGTGTCCGCGAGTTCTACCGTGTCCGCGATTGCGATTTCTATTGCGACCACCGACTGCTCCTGGTGATACTGGTGCTGCAGCTCCTGTTGATGCTGGTGCTCCTGGTTTTGCTGGTGCTCCTGGTTTTGCTGGTGCTGCTGGTGTTGAGGTTGTTGAACCCATTTTTAGAATAGTGTATTATATGTATTATATATATTGTATGATATTATAAATTATTACTAAATATAAAAAATGTCAATAAAATTATTATTTATTTACATTTTTTATTATAATTACATTGTATAGTAGATTATATAATATAATCCGGTTTTAAAATCAAAATGCTCTTATGAAAATTCATAGTATATAATGTAACAAGGTATATATTTAAACAACTAATAAATTATTTATTTTTATATTTATTTATATACTTTTATTAAATTAAAAGTGTTTAGTTAGTATATAATAAAATGGACGATTTTGTTACAGGAGCAGAAGTTAGAGTTGACGGACTTGTAAGTGCCTCGAGACACAATGGAAAGGTTGGAAAAATTGTAGATGTATTCCCAGATGAAAATAAGGTGCAAGTGATTCTCGATGACGATGATAAGTCTAATATTAAAGTCGCAACCGGTAAACTGACGCTGATTCGGCCGGCAGGGCGTCCAGCTGCGGATTCGATGTTATTAGATGCGAGAAAAGCTAGTGCGTCAGCACCCGCTTCAGCATCAGCTTCATTAAGGAAAATTCCAGTGGTGTTGCTTGGAGAAATGCACAATGACCTTCGGTGTGCTAAAGACAATCTTCCAAAATTAAAGGCCATTGGATTTCACGAAATGACGCCATCGCAATTTTTATTAGTTTCAGAAGGAAGATGTGTAAATCCTTGCTTCCGGCTATTTGTTGAACGGTTTAGGGTGCCAGATGATAGAATTCTATTGGAATATGACACTCTAACCAAATCATCAATGTTGAATGGATTATTATTAGAGACAATTACATTACAAAATCTTTTGGATGGAATAGTCAAACAAGGCACTGGCGCCGCAGCAGGACCCGGCATTCCAGATTCGCAGACCGTTGAACCAAAGTGGTTCATGGAGAGAGCAAAAGAAGAATATGGGCCATTGCTTGAGGTAGTGCCAAATGGCACTACCATGTATGAACAAATGGTGGCTGCCGCCTTTTCAAGAAACACCCAACAATTTTATTCATTTTATAATAGCATTTTGGATTATTTAATAAAAAGTGACTATTTAAATGATATTCCCATGTCTGATCACATTAAACGCAGGTTGAAATCATTTATTGAAACAGGAAATGATAGAGAGTTAAGAGAAGTTAGCGTATCAATTATGTCATCTCGCGACGCAGATATTATAAGAAAAGTTGAAGAAAGAGCAAGAAGTGAAAATTCAACCTTAAAAACGATTGTTATTATTTTTGGAGCGATGCATTTTGACAATCTTAGGACGTTGATACAACGTTCAGATGTTTTGGAGTTTGATTCCGCTAGGTCATCCAACATAAAATTTGGTGGAAAAAAAATGAAAAAGGTAAAAAAACGCATTTCCAAATCCCACCTTACAAAAAAATGTAACTCAAAATCAAAAAAATATAATTCAAAATCAAAAAAATGTAAAACTCACCGCAAATAAACCATTTATTTCATTATATATATATTATATAAACATTATATAAATAAAGTATAAAATATTAAATATATAATACATTATTACATTATATTATTCAACATTCTATGAGCACTGTAACATTTACAGATATTTACGGTAATAGCACACAAGTCAAGTTAGAAGAATGTATCCCTCTTGAACTAAAATTAAATCTTACACGATACGGTGAAAAATACAGGGAACTAGGTAATTTTTTATACAAGTATAAAACACAATATGGTTATAGCGGTCAGCTACCATCAACTAAAATGGTGAGCGCGGAAGAACTGGAATTTATAGGCGAGCTGCGTAAAATGAATTATGACGAATTATTGAAAAACCACTCGGAAAATTGGAGCAAAGATTATTATTACAAGTAATTTTTTGGTATATTATATTTATTATATTATATTTATTATATTATATTTAGTAAATATATAATTATATATAAGATTTAAAAATTATAAATGCAAGCTCAACAATTTCCGTTCGACCCACTAAAATTATTTGGAACATCTAGATTTGGAGCAACTACTGCTGAAATTGATGACGAAGTTTCTAGGTGGCTTGAAACGCATCATCCAATTGAAATATTTGATAAACGAATACCTTATCCATCAAATTTGTATTTAAGTACCAAAAAGTATGGCACCCTGCGGGAAGTGTTGAATTCTTTACCGAACACGTTTTCATATTCTAATATAACGCAAAAATACGCTGATTTACTTGCAACAAATCAACCGGTAAGTGTAGAACCAATCGAATTTTTTATAACGTGCCTAGAAGAAAAAAGAATTTTGGAACATGGTCAAAACGTGGGTGGAGATCAAATCCGGAGTGCTGAAACTGCTGGTGAAATGATAGAGATTCTGTCTAATTGTAAGCAACCAGGCATAAATCCGGTTATGAGTGACTATATCGATTATTTACAAACCAAGTTTATTGAATTCATGATGAAATCCACAGGTTATTCAAGATATCAAGCAAAAATTGTACTACAATGTAATTTTAGAAACCTCGTTATCCCTTTTTTAGAAGAACTAACAAGTTTAAACCGTAATCAAGTAGGGCATGATTTTATAAAATCTAAACTAACAAGGTCAATAGATGGTATAATGATCGATCATGTTATAAACTGGCTTGTTTATGATAATAATGATTATAATAGAATAAGGCAAACACTAATCGATAGATATAAGGCACCTGCTGAGGCTGCTCAGGCTGGTATCGAGGAGATATTGACTCGTGTTGATCGTGATGTTGCCGCTCGGGCTGCTGTTCGGGCTCAGACTCATCATGATCTGGGATATGATGTATCTGATGTATTATCCCGACCAGGACTAAAAGAAGGAAATGAGGACAGACAACAATTTGCTCGAAGATCGAGGATAAATCCTGATGATACTGGTGGCGGAAAGCGAACCAAGAAGCGCAAACAGAAACGAAGCACTAATAAAAAGCGTCGTATTCATAAGAAACGTGGGCGCATGTCCAAAAGGCGTTAGTTAGACAAGACAATTCACACTAATTATATAATTTTTATATTCTTATACCTTATGATAAATGATAAGAATATAATAAAAGAGGGCAAAATAATCAAGATTTACCGTATAAATTATTTATTAAGAATATATAAAAATCTTTCCATATTAATATTTACAATTAAAAGTTCAGATATTTTAGGAATGTCAAAAAAAACAACGCCGAGTGCAACAACATTGATTGAACCTCTTTTAACCGAAGACGATAGTCGCTACGTTATGTTTCCGCTGAAAGACCATGACATATGGCAAATGTATAAAAAACAAGTGGATTGTTTTTGGAGAGCTGAAGAAATAGACCTTTCAAAAGACGGCGCTCATTGGCAAACCCTCGAAGATGATGAAAGATATTTTATATCGATGATTCTCGCATTTTTTGCCGCCAGCGACGGAATTGTTCTGGAAAATTTGGCGGTTCGGTTTATGGGAGACGTTCAGCTCGCGGAAGCTCGCGCTTTTT
>Ga0315284_10014737_pt1 | contig 11129 bp, 10 predicted proteins | sample YL17G09_16_MG_FD_203696 | JGI IMG/M metagenome (GOLD analysis project Ga0315284, IMG submission 203696) | Sediment microbial communities from Yellowstone Lake, YNP, Wyoming, USA - YL17G09_16 | ecosystem: Environmental > Aquatic > Freshwater > Lake > Sediment | place: USA: Wyoming | collected...
TATCTTATAAACAAGGTCAGTTTCATTAAAATTTTCAAATTGTTTCACGGATTTAATTCGCTCAATATAATTGTTAATACCTGATTGGTCTTCTTTTGATAACTTGTTTGCGTCAAATAGACCTATGATTGTTTTTAAAATGGTTTTGGACTTTAAGTAAAAGTTTTGGATGTCTTTTGGGAATTTTTGCTTAACTACTTCATATTTACTTTCAAGAAGAGAGTCACATTTTTTTTTGTCTGTGCAATCTTTTATTTTAAACATTTTTAACAAATCTTTAAAATCATAATTATCTATATTTAAATCTATATTCATATAATACACCTTTAGAAAAGGTGTAGCCAAATAATGCATTATTTTCACTTTTTTAAAAGTGGTTCAAATTTGTTTTATTTCTCCTTTTTACAACTTTGTAATAAAATAATTTGGTCACACTAAATAGTAATTTTTCTCCACTTTTTCTAAAAGTGGATTCTAAAAGTGGATTTTATACTGAAACTTTATTAATATATCTTTTGCTCCTTCTGTAGGTGTTCTAAATATTACACTAATGCAAAAAATAGGTGTAACTTCTTTGTTATTATTTAACTGACTATAGTTAAGTATCATGTCTTCTATATTAGACCACGTAAGTGATGCAACAACACTACAACACTCTAAATCGCACAAACTGTGAATTTTACTGATTTCTCTTGATAGTTCAACCTTTGTTTCATGCGTAAAACAATTTCGTGATACATTCAAGTCTCTTTCTAAACTAGAAAAAATAGTATCTAATAAATAAAACTGTTTGCCATTTTCAACAGTCCTGTCTTTTTGTAAAAAGGATAAGAATGCAATATTTTCTGGCTTAATTGCCGATTTTTTATTTATTCCAAAATTTTCACCATAAGGAAAAAATAATGCCTTGAACTGCTCCATTTTAATTAAGATTTCGTCTAATTCTACAACGTTGTAATTATCACACATCATTTCTACCTTGGAAATTTCCTGACATAAAACGGCTACATCTATTTGTAAATTTATGTTCTCTTCTAACATTTATAATATATAGGTTTAAATATACTTTTTTAAAAGTAAAACTAAAAGATTATTTTGACTAGACCCTATAATACATCAACAATTGATAGCCCTTTGTAAAATTCCATTCCAAAGGCTTATCATCATTATTGTTAGAGCCTTCAAAATTCCATGTAAAATTGCTGTTGAGTTTATCTTTCCATTTTAATGGAACTATTCGGTGAAAACTCATGCCGTCATAACCCATTTCCTTATGTTCGCAAGTAATAGTTGAACAAAAATGTTGTCCTGTATTATCTCTTATAACAGCACTATCTAAACTATAATTTCCATCTCTTATTTTAAATGATACTGGTTTATTTAAAAAACTATTACCATTATTATTTTCAAATATTTCAAAAGCAATTATATGTGGAAGCTTTGTTTGTGATATCATTTGTAAAACTTGTTCTCTCCAATTATTGTTGGAATTTGTAACTAATAATATTAGTATTGAATTGTTATTTAAATAATTAACTATAGACATGTAATACATTAGTGGATTACTTGCCTTTTTAACATCTACTATATACGAGTATTTACTTCTGTATTCTATTGGAATTGCATCATAAATTTGATGAATAATGCTGTTAGTATTTAACTCATATGCATATTTATTACCTATTAAACACGACTCTATTCCAAAATTAAGCAAAGCAAATGCATTCCTTAGTTTTTCTGGTTGGATTGTTTGCCCATTTTTTTGTTTGCCTTTTATCATTAATTCTCTAAAATAATGGAAAAATTTGCGCCCTTTATCACTAACAAAAAACATTACAAACATCGCATTAAACCAACAATTTGCTTGTATTTGAATTGGAGGGACTATTTGACTAGGAATAATGTGTTTATTTGCTGCCAAATTTTTCAAAAGATATTTTTGGGCTTCTTGTGTATTGTATGCATAACACTTTTTACCAAAAAATGTGTTAGGAACACTTATTTGAAGTGGTTCTTTAAGCTCAAATGCTAATTTATTATTACAATCCAAAATTTTTTGTCTTGGAATTGTTTTTAAAGTAACAATTTCTTTATTAATTGTCGGCGAATATGAAGTTTTATTGTTTTTTTTGTTGAATAAATTGGGAATAAAAAATTTGTGGAATTTGGGGCTATCTAAATTGTCGGATATTTTGTCACTAACCTTTCTAATTAGTAAAGGGGTTTTGTTTTTTAAAATAATTTTTTGAGTTTTTTTATTGTTCTTTTTGGTATTGTTCTTTTTGGTATTATTCCTCGATTTTTTACGTTTCATATAAAATATATATATTTTAATATTTAGAAGTTCACTTCTTGTTATTCTGTTTCAAATTGTTCCCTTTCATATTGTTCTCTTAAATGTTTTTTTACTAATCCTGGTGTAATTCTATGGTGACGCATTCTTACTACTGTTTGTAAAATTACATTATCAACTAAAACTCCGTTACTATATAAATAATTGTATAATTCATAATTATCATTCCATATTACATTAATGCTAATAGAATAATGTTTTGAATATTGCCTATTATAATATTCTTTAAATTCCTTTATTGTCACCTTAAATTGTTCTTCAATAAATAAAACCACTTCTATATTTGTAGAATGTATTATACATTCATCAAATAAATCATATACAAAACTATTACCTATTTTATTTACAGTTGTCATATCATAATTCAAGACTAATTCTTTCATATTTACTAAATTTTTGACTGTATGAACTACTAACTTTGCAGGGTCTTTTTCATATTTGTTAACATAAGAATCCATAAATAGTTTAAATATTTCTGGCGAAGCATACTCACAAATGTCGAGTTCTCCTCGATAATCTAATACATTTTTATTGTCAAATAACAATTTGTATATTTCTAAATTACCTGTTTTGATTGCAGGTATTAACAAACTACCAGTAACTGTTAATCCTATTTCAAGACCTCTTTTTATCATTTCAATATTTTCATTTAAAACTGCGTAATAAAGAAGTGAATACATATTAAATGTGTTATTTCTACTTACATCAATATTTTCCTTTTCATAAATGTAGTCAAATAGTTCGATGTAACCATGTTTTATACAAGATACAAGAATCATTTCTGTAGAAGATTCTGTTACAAATGCGTATATTTGATTTGCAAAAAACGATTTATCTTTTTCTGGAAGAATAATTGGTGCCGAATTCGGGTCTTCATTCCAGTATATTTCTAGGTTTTTCAAAATATTCATTCGTGCCTTTTTATTAAAACCTAATACATAGTCGGAATTGATTATCCTATCAAGGTCTTCTTGGCAATTAATTTCTAAATTTGATATATAAATACTAGTTTCCATAGTAAATACCTGTTCATTTGGAAATAAATTACACCAGGTCGTAAAATGTATTGATTCTGTTATATGTTCTGGAAGCTCAGAAACTAAATATTCTGAAAATATACTTGTAAACTCTGTCATTATGTTTTATAAATTATCTTACTGTTATACATTTTAGAATATTATAATCATTTTTTTTATTTTTAAATAGGTAATATTTACTATAGAAAAAAAGTCCTATTAGGACCTTTATTTTTTACTTAATTAAATTTACAAAGTTATAAAATATACAAAATATACAAAATACAAAATAATATACATAAAATACAATACAAAATATACATAATTATACCCAATCATGTCTCCAGTGGCGGTCAGGTCCAAAGTAATCAACCAAGTCTTCGAGGCATTCGTATAACTGAGGATATAAGTTGAGTTCTTGAAAGCAATCTATTGTCACCAAAACAGGTTTGCAATCTTCAAGTTCAATATCGTATGCGGTTAAACTATCGCGGCGTGCGTGGTATTTCCATATTTCGCATACTTTACATTCATCCTCTTTGAAACAATGGTACCAGTAATCTTCGCAGTGTTCAAAACATTTTTTCTTACAATATTGATGATTTTCTGCGTCAAATACAGGGTCTGATACTTGTTTACCACAGCAGTGACAAGATGTTTGGTATTCGATTGCTTCCTCTAAACTAAGGTTATGCTTTTCTGCATACTTTCTTAATTCTATACATTGTTCAATAGAATATTCACTTAATAACTCTGAGTCGTGAGCGCACCAAGGACAAAATGCTTGGTCATCAAAAGACACTTTGTATTCCAATAAAGTTTCACAGTTGCATCCTTCGCACTCAAAGAACTTTGTTTTTTTTTGGTTAAAGGCAAACTTGGGTTTTTCGATGAGTTTACCACAGACTTCATAGGCGCACACGTTACAGTAAACTGAAGACTTATAACGGTAGGCATAGTATTCGCATTCTATAAAACCGCAAACATGACAGGTAATGTATTCGGTTGGACTATCGTCGCAGCGACATCGCGTTGCAATAGGTTTTTCCTTGGGGTCTAAATAGTAAGTTATATCTACTTCTTTTGTGCGCTCCTCTTTAAAGGGCTCATCCTTTGCGCTAGTAATTAAATCCGGTTTAGCTAACGCGGGTTCTTCGTTATTCATTTTAATAATATAGGGTGTTTTTATTTTTTTATACTTTACACAAAAAATAAAAAAGTATTTCAATTTTTTTAAAATAAACCTAAAAATAAAATTAAATTAAAAAATAAAATAAAAAATTGAAATACTTTTTTATTTTTTGTGTAAAGTATAAAAAAATATAAAACCCCTAATAGTTTAAACTATTATTATTATTATTATTAAAATGAGTATTATTGAAGAAACCGTCTTTCAAATGGCTCAGAAGACAAGACTTAATTTACAGATTGGTCACGACACCGATATTGGCGGCTGTAGTTATAAACCAAACCAGGATAGAAAGTTTATGATTCCATTTGTTGAGCACGATGGTTGCCTGATTGGCGTAGCTGATGGGCACGGTGTAAGAGGCGAAGATGTTGCCGACTTATGCGAAAGGATGACAAATGCTCTGATTAAAGACAAAATGGGCGACTTACTTGAAAACCCTGTGGCATTTTTGGAAAATGCATTTGAATGCATTCATGAGGAAATTGTAAAGGAATTTAAAGGTTTAAGATGCGGCACTACATTCAGTCTTATAATCGTGTTGGGCAAAAAGTTGTGGATAGCAAATGTTGGAGACAGCACCGGCATTTTGTGCGCAAAACACTCCATTTTCAAGCCTTCCCATTTGAGACTTGAAAAGGACGTGGCAATTCCAGGTAAAGTTATTACCATAAATGAAAGTGTTGACGAACCGACAAACTTGATTGTTTTGACAAGCGAGGGACACTCGCCTGAAAATCCAGAGGAATATGTACGAATGCGCAACTTTAAGTGCTGCGAACAAGACCCAAACCATGCTGAACTGATGTGTATTTACGACAAAACAGGAATAGCAAAAACTATGTGTCCTCCTGTATTTGACATATCTGAAGATGGAACTCCAACCCTAAGACCTATAGATGACTATTATTATAAGAACGTTCGTAAAGAAAAGGCTGCGTATGTAACTGACAAACACGGTGTTAATGTGCTTGCATCTACGCGAGCGTTAGGCGACTATAATTTGAATATTTTGGGTGTCAGTCATAAACCAGAGATTCGGTCCTTAGATTTGGTTCCTGTTTTTGAGGAGTTGAAAGCTGCTATAACAGTTGGAACAGGTGCAACCGAAGAGAACCCAGACCCTTTAACTATTTGTGTTGTTTTGTGTTCCGATGGAGTATGGGATAACTGGATATTTGACCATGTGCAAAAGTTTATGATGGATAAAAGTTGCTTAAGTGCTCTTGAAAAGGATAAAGAAAGAGGCGCCCAGCGTGTTTGCAAGTCGTTTATGTTGAGAAACCAAGTATTTGCCAATAAAAATTTCGGAAATAACTCCGACAACGCATCAGGTATTGTTATGTATATAAGTGAATCAAAAGAGTAAATTTGTATTTTGTGTATTTTGTATATTTTGTGTATTTTGTATATTTTGTATATTTTAATTAAGTAAAAAAATAAAAATATATGCTCATTTGTAGCATGTATTTTTTTTCATTTAAAAGGTTAATTTAATTTAAATTAAGTTTAAAATACACATATATAATTCATACATTTTAATTTATACATTTTAATTTATACATTTTAATTTATATTCTTCCAAAATTAACTTCCTCGTTAAATGCGTTTAATAAGTTATTTGGTTTATTTTCCTCTTCTTCTTCTAAGGGTTTTTTGATTGACAAAACAGGTTCATCATTTTCGCACCAGCATTTGTCGCCTGTTTCATTACAACTTTCGTGGTAGCAAGAATGACATAATAAATCATCCTCGGATTCTGTTGGGTTATTGCAAGTCTGACACGTCTTAACAGGTTCTGCCTCTTCTTCTTCCTCTTCTTCTTCTTCCTCTTCTTCCTCCTCTTCATCCGTAGTAGTAGCTTTATCCGTAGTAGTAGCTTTATCTTGGCCTAAAAGCCCTAGTTTTGCCTTTAATTCTGTATTTTCTATTTGTAACTCTTGAATCTTTCGAAGCATATTTTTCTCAAATCGAATACTTTCGTCCATATTTTCTTCCATATTTTTGAATACTATTATGAATAGTGGGACATAGCTTGTTATTAATGTGATAAACAACATCATGTCACAGCTAATCAGGGTCTCGTAAATAAATGCAAACATTTTATTAAAATTTTATTTTGGGAGTTCTAGGTAACTACTTTATACAAAATAAAATTATTTGGAATAGTATTTCATTTTTTTCTTTTTAAATAAAATAATATATATTCTAAAAAGATACTTAAAGACCCCTTCAAATTTAGTTGTTTTTTTTCTCAAGACTATTTTGGAAAAGTGAAAAATGGACATTTATAAATGTCCAAAAATGGAAAATCCTAAAAAGTGTTGGGAATTTCAACTCGTGAGACCATAAATTATTTTTAGCGTCTCGTCACCAAAAAAATAATTTTAAATTTGTGACGATAAAATTTTTATTATTTAAATTAATAAGTATTTAGGAGGTTTTTTATTCTACAGTTATAGAATATTTAGAATGAAAAACGCGCCAAAAAACGCCGAAGATTTTAATTGTGGATTCTGTCACTATAAATGCTGTAAAAAAAGCGAATATGACAGGCATATACTTACACAGAAACATAAAAATAGAACAAATTTAGAACAAAAACCCGCCGAGCTGTTTTTTTGTAAAAACTGCAATAAAAAATATACTGCTCGTAACAGCTTATGGTATCACGAACAAAAGTGTTTAGACAACCCTATAAATAAAGAAGAAAACATTATAGAAAATCAAATAAATTTTAAAGAATTATTCAAATTACAATTAAATGAAAATAAGGAGTTAAAAGATATGATAATGGAGCAAAGCAAAATGATGATGGAAATATGTAAAGACAAATCATTTGTTAATAATAACATAAATAATAATATTACTCATACCAATTCTCATAACAAATCCTTTAATTTACAGTTTTTCTTGAACGAGACTTGCAAAGATGCGATGAATTTGAGTGACTTTATTGATTCCGTAAAAATCCAATTAAGTGACCTTGAATCTGTAGGGAAGCTAGGATTTGTTGATGGTATTTCCAATATTATCATAAAGAATTTAGAGGCTTTAGAAGTGGAGAAAAGACCAATCCATTGTTGTGATGCAAAGAGAGAAACCATGTATATAAAGGACCAGAATAAATGGGAAAAAGAAGATAATGAATTGAAACGCATGAAAGAGCTAGTAAGAAATGTGAGAGATAAAAACATTTCCATGATAAACACATGGAGAGACTTGTATCCTGAATGTGTCAAAAGTGATTCCAAGAAAACGAATCAATTTAATGAGATATACATGGAATCCTTTGGTGGTGAAACAGGAGGTGAAAAAGGAACCAAACAGGAAAAAGAGGAGAAAATAATCAGTAAGATTGCAAAATCTGTTGTTATTGATAAATATGAATAATTTATTATTTTATATTTCAATAATATAATAAATGCGTCTTCTTCACACAATTTTCTTTATGTTTATAGGCAGTTTTATAGTCCAGTATTTAATCATGAGCGCCATTATGACAAATAATATTTCAAACATTACTATCAGTCTAGGTAAAGCTTATTTAGCTACAATAATGGGTCTGTTAATGGTCCTTATTGAAATAATGATGCATGATATGCAATACAGTTCTTTTAATTTACAATATTATTCCATTTTTGGAGGCCTATTATTATTGTTTATTTATTTATACAGAGTCCAATATGCTATAAAAGACCAACAATATTTAGAAGAAATGATTGAGCATCATTCTATGGCGCTCTTAACCAGTAATCAAATTTTGAAAAAAACGGATAGTTATAATGTATCAAAATTGGCAAAAAATATTGTGCAAACTCAAAAGGATGAGATTATGGAAATGAAGGGTTTATTGAAAAAATAATTATATTTCAGGGTAATATTTTTTAGCATCATCTGTTTCCAAATGCACTTCTGGTGGTGTAGGCCATTCTGAATAAGCTAGCGCTTTTGTAGTAGGTCTTTCTAGTGCCAATAATTCGGTAAGAGCTTTCATTCTTCTCTCTAAGGGAAACATTTTAGAAGGTAATTTACGAGTCAACTGTTTCCATCGCCATTCAAATTGGAGGGCCGCTTGCCATGTTGGGAATCCAGAAACATGACATGCGCGAGTCCATATTTCACCTTTTGCGACCTTTGCACCGGTTGCATGTGCACCACCAGTTATTTCCTTGTTATGTTGCCGTAAACGTCGATTTAAATCAACGGTTGCGCCTACATAAGTCGAATTATCACTAGAAACAAGAAGATAAACAAATGACATATAATATATAATATATATTTTATATCATTAATAGTTTACTTTACAAAAATATATTTTTATATCATTATTCAAATAATATAAAAATAAATTAGATAATTTATATAATGCCAAAAACATTTGTAATAACTATACCGGATAATGAAAATGTGCCAGAAATAATTAACAGTTTCTCTCCTGAAGAGAATTTTATAATGTTAAAAATAGGAAGTGATTGTTTGAGAGAAGGAAGAAAAGTGGTTTCTAGTCTTACTCAAAAGGAGATTTATAATAAAATTAAAGAAGAATCAAAAGAAGATGTTCAAAAATTAGAATTGGATATATTAGTTGAGAGAGAAACTGCAAAAAGATTGGAAGAAAAAATGTCGAAAATTTATGAATGCCAAATAATTCAGATGAAAAAACAAATGGAGACTATGCGAGACCAATTAATCAATTATGAGTTACAAAATGTTGATGTAATAAATGCTGCTGTAGAAAAATCAAAAGAGAAATATGACATGTTGTTGGACCAAAAAGACAAACAGGTAAGTAAGTTATCAGAAATTTATGAAAAATTATTAATACAGACGCAAGGTCAAAAAAGCAATTCTCATAAAGGGTCTGATGGTGAAAAGCAATTTTATGACTATGCAGAAACCTTTATAGATTTCAAGAATTTTGAAATAATTGATAAACATACCCAAGGAGGTGAAGGGGATTTTCATATGCATTTTGAGGAATTTGGTGTTTTAGTAGATGCTAAAAATTATAAAAATAAGATTCCTCTTGACCAAAGAGATAAAATTAAAAAGGATTTGATAAAAAACGAACACTTAAATTTTGCTTGGTTAGTTTCTCTCAATAGTACAATTGATAAATTTGATAAATCTCCAATAATGTATGAATGGATTAATACAACACAATGTGTAGTATATATAAATAATTTGGCTAGTTTTGAGGACCCTAAAAAGATTTTAAGGATAGTTTGGTTTACATGTAAAGAATTGTATAAATTTGTTGAAGATGTAAACTATGATGAAACAGAGTTAAATGAATTAAAAAACATGAATTTTAAATTAATGGATAAAATAAAGAATGTTAGAAAGACAATACGAGAGATAAATAAGTCTATGAATGCAACTAAAAATTTAATTCAAGTAATGGATGATGAATTAAGAATCATATTGGAAAATGAAACAAATGAAATAGTAACATCTAACTTTTCTCTCTTTGATAATTGGTGGGATGAAAATATTGAGACAACAAAAGACGAAACTTTTTTAGTTTCTACAGATTTGTGGTTAAAATTTAAACAAGATAATAAAAATGTTATGAAAGATTTTGAGATTTCTACAGATAAATTTAAACAATACATAAAATCAAAAGTTTCTCTTTCAAGTATAAATTTAAAAAGTAAACATGCAAACTGTGCTTTTGAAATAAAAGGAATTTGTTTTAAAGAATTGCCAAAAAATCAATTAGTAGAAAATGAAATATTACCAAAACCAGTTATTAAAAAAAATATGTCAATAAAAATTAAAAAAGGTGAACAAAATTTAAATTTAGATTTAGAATTAGAAAATGATAAAATAATAAAAATAAATAATAAAATAGTAAAACCTAAAATTGAAAATTATTTTGATGTAGAATTAGATAATAAAATTTTACAAGATTATAATGATGATGAAAATGATATTATTAATTTAGCAGAAAAATATAATGTTAAAACATGGGAAATTGTCTCTCTTTTAATGAGATATAAAGTTATAAATAAAAGAATTTTAAGTAAAGGTTATGATAAATACAAAGAGTCAGATGAATACAAAGAAAAAATACAAAAAAAAACTGAAACGACTATCTGAGTATGTTTAGGAAACACAAAAAATCGCGATTTTTTGTTAAGGTCTAAACGACCTGTTTCCTAAACATAGACAATCATCAAAATTTGCAATTTTGTCATATTGACACATATAGCGTGCAGATTATATTTTTTACAAATAATCATGATAGATGTTAATTTAATGTTGTTTTGTTATTATAATTATTATATTTTGAGACCTGAATGGTGTCAAAATATTAAATCTAATATAAAATATATATGCTAACAATAAAAATTATATATTATATACTGTTGTGACCATACATGGTGTCAAATATTAAGGCCATAATGAGTCAACAACGCTTACTATTATGCTCACAAAATAATTAGACATGTAATTAAATTTGTGACCATATATGGTGTCACAATTAATTTGTTAAAATATTAAATATAACGAGACCATAAATGCTCTAATTGATAAAATATATAATAACTAATGACATCATGTA
>Ga0315284_10014738_pt1 | contig 11129 bp, 14 predicted proteins | sample YL17G09_16_MG_FD_203696 | JGI IMG/M metagenome (GOLD analysis project Ga0315284, IMG submission 203696) | Sediment microbial communities from Yellowstone Lake, YNP, Wyoming, USA - YL17G09_16 | ecosystem: Environmental > Aquatic > Freshwater > Lake > Sediment | place: USA: Wyoming | collected...
GGATGGGGCGCGGCGCCGGGTGCGGGGGCGCCCTGGGCCGGGAGGCGGGGAAGGTCGCTCATACGTCCATTGTGCGGCAGCTGGCCAACGTCCCCATTCGCAACCCCCGCGGCACCGAGCCGGCAGCCCGCCTACGGTGCAGACATCCGACGGGCGGGCGGCGCCCCGGACGGCTGCGCGGAGGGACCGCGGGTTGATCAACAGCGGCGACACCGCATGGATCCTGATGTCGACGGGCCTGGTGATGCTCATGACACCAGGCCTGGCGTTCTTCTACGGCGGCCTCGTCCGCACGAAGAACGTCCTTTCGACGATCATGCAAAGCTGGTTCATCTTGGCCCTCGTCAGCGTCACCTGGGTGGTCTTCGGCTATACGCTCGCCTTCGGCCCCAGCCAGGGCGGCCTGATCGGCGGGCTCGACCACCTCTTCCTGCGGGGCGTGGGCGTGGAGCCCGGGGCCTACGCCACGACGATCCCGGCGATGCTCTTCGTCGTCTACCAGATGATGTTCGCGATCATCACGCCGGCCCTCATCACCGGCGCCTTCGCCGAGCGCAAGAGCTTCAACGCCTTCGTCGTCTTCGCCTTCCTCTGGTCGACCCTCGTCTACCTGCCGCTCAGTCACTGGGTCTGGAACGTCGACGGCTGGCTCTTCAAGCTGGGCGTCCTCGACTTCGCGGGCGGCACCGTCGTCCACATCAGCTCGGGCGTCGCGGCGCTGGTCGCGGCCCTCTACCTCGGCAAGCGGATCCGGGCGGAGTCGGAGCGGTTCGAGCCCCACAACGTCACCTACGTGGTGCTGGGCGGCGCGCTCCTCTGGTTCGGCTGGTTCGGCTTCAACGCCGGCTCGTCGTGGGCGGCCAACGGCCTCGCCGTCAACGCCCTCCTGGTGACCAACACGGCGGCAGCCGCCTCCTCGCTCACATGGCTCTTCGTCGGCTGGTTCCACAAGGGGGCGCCGTCGGTCGTGGGCGCGGTCTCGGGAGCCGTGGCCGGCCTCGTGGCGATCACGCCCGCCTCGGGCTACGTCGACGTCAGCGGCGCCCTCGTCATCGGGATGGCGGCCGGCTCGGTCTGCTACGCGGCAATCCTCCTCCGCGAGCGGCTCCAGGTGGACGACGCGCTCGACGTCTGGGCGGTCCACGGGGTCGGCGGCACGCTCGGGGCGATCCTGACCGGCGTCTTCGCCTCGACCGCGGTCAACCCGGTCGTCAACGGCGGCGGGCTGCTCGAGAGCGGCAACCCGACCCTGCTGGTCACCCAGCTGATCGCCGTGGCCACGACGTGGATCTTCAGCGGCACCATGACGCTCGCGATCCTGAAGGTCGTCGACCTGGTCTTCCGCGTCCGCGTCGGGGCGGACATCGAGCTGGCCGGCCTCGACCGCGCCCTCCACGGCGAGGTGGCCTACCAGCCGGCCTGAGGCGCCGGCGAACGAATCGGCCGTGGGGCGTTCATGGCGTCTCACGGAACCTGATCGGCCGCCGTCCGACCTGCGCGAGCGGCCCGAGGTATACGGTCACTTGACCCCGGCCAGCGCGTACAGGCCGCGGGTGAAGGACGTGGCGGTCATCTCGCCGTCCGCGGCGGCGAGCGTCGTGTGCTGTGCCACGAAGAGCTCGCTGAGGTCGGGGTCGAACTGGCGGCTGGCCTCGCGACGGAACTCGTCGAGCGCCCGGTCGAGCGGCAACCCGGCGCGGTACGGGCGATCGTGAGTCATCGCGTCGAAGGCGTCGACGATCGCCACGATCCGGGCGCCCGTCGGGATCGCCGCGCCGCGCAGGCCGTCCGGGTAGCCGGCCCCGTCCCAGCGCTCGTGGTGTGCCCGCACGATCGGTCCGACCAGCGCTCCGAGCCGAAGCGGCGCCACGATCCGGGCGCCGATCGCCGGATGCCCGCGCATCTCGGTCCACTCGCTGTCCGTCAGCGGCCCGGGCTTGCGGAGTATGGACTCGGAGATCCCGATCTTGCCGACATCGTGGAGGGCGGCGCCGTAGCCGACGGCCTCGATTGCCTGGGCGTCGAGCCCGACGAGGCGGGCGAGCCCGACGGCGAGCCCAGCCACTCGGCTGCAGTGGTGCTCGGTCGTCGGATCCTTCGCCTCGACGGCGTTGGCGAGAGCGACGAGGACGCCCTGGGTCGACTCGAGCCGGTCCATCGCGGCCTTCGTCCGAAGGGCGACACGGATCCGGGCCAACAGCTCGGGCGCCTCGAACGGCTTGGTCAGGAAGTCGGTCGCGCCGGCGTCGAGCCCGGCGACCTTGTCCTCAAGCGCACCGAGCCCGGTGACCAGGATGATCGGGAGGAGGGCGGTCGCCGGGTCACCTCGGACCCGGCGGGTCACCTCGATCCCGTCGCGGGCCGGCATCCGGACGTCGAGGACGAGGAGATCGATGGAGCGTCGCTCGGCCATGACCGCCAGCGCGGCGTTCCCGGTCGCCGCCTCGACGACCTCGTAGCCCGCCCGGACGAGGAGCGTCCGGAGGAGGGCGCGCGCCGACTCGTCGTCGTCGGCGACGAGGATCCGCTCAGTCTGTCCCACAGGAGCCTCTCGGTGCACGTCGCGGGGCGCGTCTCAGCGTCTTCGGCCGACAGCTATTGGTGGTCATGTCGATGATGCCGGTGGCGCGGCGGCGAGGTCGCCCTCTGCCAGCAGCTGTCGCAGCTCTGCGCAGCGCTCCCGGATCCCCGGGACGGAACCGTCGACGAGCGCCTCGCGAATCTGCCAGAGCCCATCGTCCAGCTTCTGCGCGCGGATGGACTCCGCTCCGCGCGCGAGCTGCGCGAGTGACATCTCCCCGGCGGCGATCGCGCTGTCGGCCTCGATCCCCGCCTCGATCTGCCCCCGCTCCTCGCGATCGTGCCCGGCCAGAGCCTCGGCCTCCTTGACGAGCCGCGTGATCTCCTCTGGACCCAGCTGCTTTGACGACACGAAGCGAGCGGCGGCGACGGTCTCTGTCAGGAGGTCGGTGGCGTGCACCTGAACGATGCCGTCGACGTCGACGGCGAACGCCACCTCCACCTTGACGGTGCCTCTCGGCGCCGGAAGGAGACCGTCCAGCTCGAGGTGGCCGAGTCGGACGTTCTCGGCGGTCAGCTCGCGCTCGCCCTGCACGATCTCGATCCGCATTTCCACCTGGCCATCGGATCCCGTCGAGAAGACCTGGGACGCCGAAGCGGGCAGGGTCGCGTTGCGGGGAACGATCCGGGCGAAGAGGCCTCCCTGGGTCTCCACGCCCAACGAAAGCGGGAGGACGTCCAGGAGGATCGCCTTCTGAATCCGACCTTGGATCATGCCGGCCTGGATCGCGGCGCCGATCCCCGTGACAAGATCGGCGTCCAGGTACCGGTACGGTTCCGTTCCGAGGAGCTGGGTGACCAGCTTCCGCACGACCGGCATCTTGGTTCCGTTTCCGACGAGGATCACCCGGTCGAGTTGTGATGCGGCGAGATTGGCGTCGGCAAGGGCCTGGCGGGTCGGCGGGATCAGCCGCTGCACGAGGCCTGCAACCAGCCCCTGCAGGCACTCTAGGGTCACCGCGACATCCAGGTGCCGCGGCGTTGGGGAGCGCTCCACGAAGGGCACGAAGGCTCGCGCACCGGGAGACGACGACAGCTCCAGCTTCACCCTCTCAGCCGCCTCCCGCAGGCGAGCCTGGGCCCGCGGATCGCGCGGATACTCGACGCCCCACTGGGCCATGTACGCCTCCGCGAGGTAGACGGCGACCGCCGCATCGAAGTCGACGCCGCCGAGCGAGCTGTCGCCACTGACGGCCAGCACCTCGAAGATCCCCTCGCCAAGCTCCAGGATGGAGACGTCGAAGGTGCCGCCACCGAGGTCCCACACCAGGACTGTCTGGACCTCTTCTCGCTCAAGGCCGTAAGCGAGCGCCGCGGCGGTCGGCTCGTTGAGCAGCATGGGGATCCTCAGCCCTGCCAGGAGGGCGGCCTCCCGGGTGGCTCGTCGCTGGCGGTCGTTGAAGTACGCGGGCACGGTCATCACCGCCTCGCTTACCGTTTCACCGAGCCATTGCTCGGCGTCCTCCTTTAGCCGACGGAGGATGAACGCGGCGATCTCCTGGGGTGTGTACCGGCGGTCTCCGACGTAAACCTGGTGCTCCGACCCCAGGAGCCGCTTGACGGCCGAGACGGTGCCATCCGGGTTTGCGGTTGCCTGCCGTTGCGCCGCCCGTCCGACCAGCGGCCGTCCCGACGCGGCGAATGCCACGACGGAGGGCGTGGTCAACCGACCCTCGCGGTTCGGGATCGCGACCGGCTTCTCGCCCACAAGGGTGGCGATCACCGAGCGCGTAGTGCCGAGATCGATCCCGACGGGAGGGCTAGCCAACGAGGGCCTCGACCGCTTCAGCCCGGAGTGCTGCCCGAGCCCGGACGCGGGCGTCCCACTCTCGCATCTGTGGGTCCGCCAGCAGCGTCTCCATGCCCGCCAGCACGGCCCGCAGATTCAGGCCCACGAGGGGAACGCCAGCCAGCGTGATCATGATGTCGGCGTGGATTACCAGGCCCCGGTCGAGGACGCGGTCGAGCAGGTCCACGAGGCCGGCTTCGGGGTGTACCCACTCTGCGGCCATGATCGCTCAGCAGAAACTATACGGAGGCAGCGGTCCCACCAGCCGGACGGTCTGCCCTTCGTGGCCGGCGATCTCGTCCGCGAGGGCCTCGAGCTCCCGGTATCGGTCGAGGGCGACGAGGCAGCTCAGGTTCGCGGCCATCCTCAGGTCGGATCCATCGTTCTTCACCTTCTCCACGGTGACGCGGTCGGAGCACGCGCGTGCGCGCTCGTAGACCGTCGTGAAGAGCTCGCGGACGCGCTGCTCCATCTCCCGTTTCAGGACACGCTCCATCTCCAGTCGACATAGATAGGCAAGACCACTCGTTTTCGCCTTGGCTTCCTCTTCCAGCCGCCGGACCTCGGGCACCTCCTCGGCGACCTGCCTGAGGATCACGGCAGGCGCGTACGAAACCTGGAGCCCGAACTCGGCTTTTCCTTCCAGATTGTCGACCCGCTCTCGCAGGGAGTCGTGTTCGGCCTCCAGCCAGACGAGCAGGTTCTCGTCCGCCGTTTTCTCTGCCGAGGGCGCAACGATCGTGTTGAACGTCATGGGCAGGACCGAGCACCACCGGGCCATCGCCAGCTGCATTACCCGGTTATGGGCGAGGACCCACTGGGCCACGACGGAGTCGCCGCCGGAATCGTAGGGTTCAGCCGGGCAGTCGTGGACCAGGGCGCCGATCCGACGCCGGACGACGACGTAAACCCGGGAGCCGTCCAGCCCGACACCACCGAGATCCACGGCCTCGCCGGCATCGGCGGGCACGATGCCGTAGACGTAGCGCGCGGATCCGCCGGAGAAAGCCCGACCGCGGGTCGAGGCTGGCCCCACGCGTCTGACCTCGTACCGTGCCGTATCAGTCATGATCGTTCCGCTCCGACGAGGCTGCCCACAAGGTCATCGACCGCCCGATCGAGGCCACCGCGGACCGACCGCACCGCGTCGCTGACGCCGAGCTCGACCTTGATCCGCTCGAACGCCTCCTCCAGCTCCATGAGCGCCTTGCCGAGCCGCTCGAGTTCCCGCTCCGTCAAGCTGCCGCCCTCCAGGCGCCTCAGCGCCTGAAGCTTCAACGTCTCCTTGACGATCTCGGCCAGCGCGACGACCAGCCCGAGAAGGCCCGTCCGGAGGTCGTCCCCGTCGATCTCGACGTTCACGGGCCGCTCATGCCTTGCGCAGTCGGACCTCGAGCACGCCGTTGCGGCAGCTCCGCGAGACGATGGTGGGGTCGACCGCAGCCGGGAGCGCGACGTCTCGTCGGTAGCCCCGGCGTGCCCCGGGCCTGGTTGACAGGGAGAAGAGACGGTCGTCGACCTTCAGCTCCAGGTCGTCAAGCTCCGCACCCGGCACGTCGGCGACGATGCGGATCTCGTCGCCCTCATCGAAGAGGTCCAACGGCGGCTCGCCGACCTCGGGCGCGGCCGTCCGCTTCCCCAGCGGCCTGACGGCCGTCCCGCCTTGCCGCTCGCTCCTCGTCCCCATGGTGCCGATGTGGAACTCCTGGTCGCCGAGGACGCCTCCGGTACGGATGAACCCGGTGACGCTGGTCCCGCCGGCTTTCCAGTCCTCGTCCGAGAGGCGCTCCTTGCCCCCGGCCTTGAGCCGCTCCCGCAGCGCCCCCAGGCCCTGCTCGATGTCGCCTGGCGACTCGAGCAGCTTGCCGAGGTCGATCTCCACCCCGAGGAGGTTCAGGCGCCCGCCGAGCAGGCCCGAACCCCTGGGCGATTCGTCGCCGGGCGGCGGCCCGGTACGCTTCTTCTTATCCATCTCAACTTCTCTCCACTCTTCTTCAGGCCAGCCGATCGGCGGTCTCGGTGCCCTCTACAAGTTGGCTGACCGCGCGGCCCGCCCGCAGTTCCTTCCACGCAGGTGTGTCCAGGTTCGTGCCGCTCGGGAACTCCAGACCGTAGCGCGCCGCCGTCTCGAAGGAGGCGAGGGCGAGGCGGATCTGCAGCCCGAGGAGCTCGACACCCACGACCGAGACGGTGATGTCGGCGTTGATCACCACGCCCTTGTCGAGGATCCGATCCAGGACGTCCGCCAGCGTGCCGGCGCTGATCGTCTGGACGTTGCCGGAGGACATGAGCTCTACACCGCCTCGTCGCCAACGGTCTCGGACCGGAGCCTGGAGCGCAGTCGCTGGAACGAGAGCAGGTCGCCTTCGCCGTCTACGAGGACCTCGTACTCGGCGATCACGTCACTCGCGGGGGGAATCTTGGCGAACTCCAGCAGCTCGATCAGGACGCGCCAGCCCTGATCGTTGCGGGCGATACCGGTGACCTCGACGGGCTTGAGCCCGGTGACCTCAGCCAGCAGCTTGGTCGTCCGTGCGACGATCGACGGGAGTGTTTGCGGCGACATGCGGCATTTCCCTTCTTTGGTTGCCAGGAACGGCCTAGGCAGACTGCTGCGCCTTGAGGGCTCTCGCAGCTTCGAGGCGTTCGAGCACCCTCGCCTCGCGCTGCTCGTACTCCCCCTCGTCGATGAGGCCGGCGTCGATCTGCTCCTGGAGCTCCAGGAGCTCGCCGCGGAGCGCGTCTTCGTCCAGGAGCTGCCGCTTGACCTCGGCATCGACCACGCCGGCCAGAGAGCGAACCAGCCGGACGCCTCCCAGGAGCGGTAATGTCAGCAGGTATCCGATCCTGCCCATCACGCGGCCGTTACCTGATCCCAGTTGACGACGATCCGGACGAAGTTGTACGGAGCGACCGGCCCAACGTACATGAGACGGATGGGCTGCCCCAGCTCCCTGTCCAGTGAGGCGACCAGCTGGTCGAACTCGGATTCCCGGTCCCGCCTGACGAGGAAGGCGCTGTTGACGATCATCCGGTCAAGCAGCACGGGGTTGTCGGTGACTCGATCTGCGATCAGGCGCAGGGGCGCGAGGATCCTCCTCGCCTCAGCATCCCGCTTCCGCGCCAGGGCCGTCTTGACTATCTCCCCGAGCCGCATCCGGGCGGCCTGCGAGGCCCCGCCTGGCTGGCGTTGGAGCGCGTCGCGTAGCGTACGGATCCGTTCGTCCTCGGCGACGATCTCATCGAACACGAGGTTCTCGCTCCGCCAGAATGCCTTGAGGCCGAGCTCGACCTTTCCCTCCATCTCGTGCAGGAGGCGATCGAACTCCGCCGCCCTGCTCTCCAGGAGCTTCTGGATGTTCGCAACGGGCTTGTCGTGATCGGCGACCGTGCCGAAGCGCACCGGCAGTGGCGTCTGCTCCCGCATGACGGCCTCGATGACCCGCTCGTGCGAGAGCAGGTTCTGGCGGGTCGCTTCGTAGCGCTCGATCGCGGAGTCGCTGACCACGACCGCCAGCCCGCCCCAGGGCACGGTATGCACCGGGGCGTCGGGGTTTCCGATGGCCGCGACCCCCTCGAAGATCCGCTCCTCGGAGCACCGGCTGATGCAGTACAGGTACTTGCCCAGCGCCATCGGCCTACACGCCGCCTCCAAAGCTCGCTGGGCTGATGTCATCCAGCCCCGTCGTCCGGATCTTCGCCAACCACCGATCCCCCCGATCAGATCCGAAGCGCCGGTCTGTGGGGTCGCTGCGGCAAGAGCCGAGCAGCAGCTCCGAGGCCTCTCTCAGCTGGCTGAAACGAGGCTCCGCTTTCGAGGCATTCCCGGGGAGTTGGCGCTGCGCGGCGGCGGCAGCCCGACGATACGCACCCCGGACCACATGTTCGTCCAGCTCTTCTCCCTTCAATCCGAGCGCTCGCCGGGCCTCCTCCAGCTGCCGAGGACTCACCCGCGTGACGTCCACGGTGCAGAAGGTGTAGGGGGGCAGCGGCCCCACGATGCGGAACACGATCTGGCCGGCGAGCAGCGCGTCGAGCTGACGAACCCGCCGCTCAAACTCAGGCAGGTCCCCGCTCGTGATCAGGAAGGCCTCGTTCATCACCAGCCGGTCGTCGAGGAGCGCATGGGTCGCCACGCTCGCGGCCAGGGACCTGAGGAGGTCGAACGCACGGTCCCGGATCGCCGCTCGACGCAGGTCGAGGTGTGCTTTCACGAGTTGACCCAGCTGGAGCCGATCCTCCGAGCTTGGGTGCCCGTGGCGCTCGATCGCCTCCCTGGCGCTCACCACAGCCGGCTCCCGGCCGATCTCCTGCAGGACCCGGCTGATCTCCCAGGTGGCGGCCACCTCGATCTCCACCATGCCTCGCATCGAGGCGAAGGCGCGACCGAGGGTCGTCCGGGTTCGGGAGACGAGGTCACGCGCCTCGTCGGCGTTCTCTAGGACGGTGCCGAACTTCACCGGCAGCACGACCTGCCGCTCCATCACGTGCTCGACGACCCGTTGGTAGGCCAGCAGGTATCGGAGTACGGTCTCGCGGGGCAACGCATGGAAATCGGCGGCGGTCTTGTGAGCGCTCACCACGGCCCCGAGGTCGCCGGAGGCCACCACCCGGACGCGGCTCGTGCCATCGAGTCCACGGACGTCCAGCTCGACGGGCCTGGCCTGCTCGACGATGCCGTACAGATAGCTCCGTGTCACGTGCCGTCATCCCACTTCATCCGCTGGTCTTGGGCCTTCGGCACCTCTGACCAACTCGTGCTCCCATTGGGCCCGCAAACAACTCCCCCAACAGGGCGCTGCCACTAGTAGTCGATCGTCATGGTCTGACCGGAAGGTCTGCGCACAGGCGAGTCCACGCGACGCTCCCCGAACAGCTTCGCGAGCGCCCGACGGGTCTCACTCAGCTGTCCCTCCGCACGTTCTCGCCGCCTATCCAGTTCAGCCATCGTCGATTTCAGGCGGTTCGCTTTCAAGTTGAGGAAGTAGGCGTCGAGAAAGTGCTGCTGCCGGTTGAGGCTCAGCGTCGTACGGACGCGGGGGACGTGGAGCGTTCGCACGTCGGCCACGCCCCGGGCTTGTTGCATACTCTTCATGCCACTCCCCGCTGCTTTGCGGCCTTGACCGGCGTCCGAGGCCTGCGGCTGCGTCCCGTCCGCGCAGTCGGAGCCGCCTTGACGGCGCCAGGCTGCTCATCCGGGCAGAGCTCGGTGATCAGTCGGTCTAGGGTCTCGTGCAGCGCCGCCTGCGGTCCGATGCCGTCCCTGATGGAGCCTGACACGAGGATGTCCAGGCAGATCTGGCGGAATCGAGGATCCCCGGCGTCGAAGGAAGCGTTCCTGAGTCTGACGGCCCGCCCAAGCTTGATGCAGCTCCGAACCGTCGGGGCCACGTCACAGACGTTGGCTTCCCTGAGGGCGCGGATGAGGCCGACGATGCGGAGCGCCTCGGCCGGTCCGATCTGGGCCCTGGCCTGCGTGATCGCGGTCTCCGTCACCTCGTCAAAGTGGCCCAGATCGATCGTCACCATCCGATCGAGCAGGGCATCCTGGCTCCGATGCACGCCGGCGTAGTCGCCAGGGTTGCTGGTGAAGATGGCGTTGAACGCGGGATCAACCCGGACGTAGTTCGTGTCGCTTCCAGTGGCCTGCAGGTCCAGGAGCCGCTCCTGAAGGACGGCGAGCAGAACGTTGTTCGCTTCCGGGCGAGAGCGGGTGAACTCGTCGTACACGAGCGTGTAGCCGCGTTTCGCGGCTACCGTCAGCCGGTTGTCCACCCATCGCGGGGAGACTTCCTCCTCCTTCTTGAGCACCGAGTGGATGTAGTTGTCGACGACCTTCCGCGCGTAGTAGCCGTGCTCGGCGCCGACCAGGTCCGAGCCCGAGAGCTCGTCATCGCCATGCACCATGACGACAGGCCTGCCGAGCTTGGCGGCGATGTGCATCGCCAGCGTCGTCTTGCCGGTGCCCGCGGCGCCTCGAAGGTGAACGGGAAAGCCCACCGCCAGGTAGGTGAGGGCCCGGTCGGTGGTGTCGCGGATCGAGTCGGTCTCAACGAAGTTGAGAAGGGCCCGTGGCTCCAGCAGCGTCGTCCGCTCCTCCTCCTCCTCGAATTCGAAGCTGCGGTCCCTCATCGACGCGGCCTACTCTGTTCCCCTGGGGCAACTCGGGCGACCGGGGTCTGACCGGCGACCGGGGCGACCGGGGCAACCGGGGCGACCGGGGCGACGTTGACGACCGGGGCGACGTTGACGACCGGGGCGACCGGGGCGACCGGGGCGACCGGGGCGACCGGGGCGACCGGGGCGACGTTGACGACCGGGGCGACGTTGACGACCGGGGCGACCGGGGCGACGTTGACGACCGGGGCGACGTTGACGACCGGGGCGACGTTGACGACCGGGGCGACCGGCTCTCTGACGCTCGCGGTCGTCGCCGACGTTCTCTTGCCGTGCATGGCCACCGCCAGACTCCGCCACGACTCGTGCGCAGCGACGCGATCTGCGGTGATGGGTCGCATCCAGGCTCTCACGCCGGCGCTTCGCGCAGCCTCGCTCTTGGCGAGGTCCGCCCGCTGGCGCGTCGCCAGGGCGTGGCGGCCGACGTTGTGCGTCGCCAGCTCGGTGCGCTCCCGCGCGAGGTCCGCCCGCTGGCGCGTCGCCAGGACCTTTCGATCTGCGGTGAATCGAGCAAGCTGGGTGCGAGTCGCCCTGCGGAGTCTGGACAGCGCCGCGACGCGAGCGTCATGCCCAGTGCGGGTCG
>Ga0315284_10014740_pt1 | contig 11128 bp, 6 predicted proteins | sample YL17G09_16_MG_FD_203696 | JGI IMG/M metagenome (GOLD analysis project Ga0315284, IMG submission 203696) | Sediment microbial communities from Yellowstone Lake, YNP, Wyoming, USA - YL17G09_16 | ecosystem: Environmental > Aquatic > Freshwater > Lake > Sediment | place: USA: Wyoming | collected...
TTGCAGGCGATGACGCGGTCGGGGGGCAGACCCGCCCCCTCGGCCAGCGCCCGCATCTCGCGCACGTACGGTTCCGGGATCTTCCCGGCGAAGGCCGCGCCCAGGACGGCCGCCAGTTGCGGCCGCGAGACCGCCAGGTCGCCGAGGCGCACGGCGTCGCCGGGACCGTCGCTCAGGTGGAAGTTCACGTTCTCGGCGACGTCCTTCGCCAGCAACCGCCCGTGCTGGAGGCCCATTTCCTCGGGCGTTCCCTTGAGGTGGAGGACGCGGTAGCCGTCGACGGTCTCGATGTAGCCCTGGCCCTCGGCGGCCACGAGGATGCGGGCCGGCGGCTCGGCGGACGCCAGAGGGGCTGCCACAAAACACAGAAAGACGCCGAGCAGCATCCAGCGAAAAGTTGCCGACCTCATGAAGAGCCTCCTTGCGCCGATGGTTGACACTACAACGCCACTTTGCGCGGCAGACAGTCTTGCCCGCCGCGCTCTGTATTGCTTCAACCGCTGCCTCGGCCTGTGCCAGCCGGGCGGCCCAATCGTTGAAATTCGCCGCCGCATCTGGTATCAAGTTAGCGCATTGGGGCGGTAGTGTCCAGCATCAAATCGCCCCGACGTTAAGGCCGCCGGACCCCGGGGGGCGAGGTGGAACCATGCGAACCGTGGGCGCCCTTAGCGTGGCGCTGGCCGCTCTGGCCGCCGGCGCCTGGGCTGCGGAAGTGCCCGAACAGTTCCGGCTCTGGGGGGCGCGGGCCAGGCCGAATCCCTACCTGGCCGACCCGGGACTCTCGCAGGCCGTGCCGGTGACCGCCGAGACGAGCGCGGCCGAGAAGGCCCAGGGCTTCATCTTCTTCACGCGGCCGGCCTCGGTCCCCATCCGCGCCAATGACGCGCCGGCGGTCGCCGAGCGCACGACCTTGGTGGCGACCGGCGACTGCCCCGGCCAGTACGGCCCGATGGTGCTGGCGGTCCTCGCGATTCGGGGCGGCGAGTTCGAAGTGGAAGTCACGGACCTCGCGAGCGACGCCGGCGGCAGGATTGGCCAGGAGCACCTCGAGGTCCGGGCGGTCCGTTACGCCAAGGTCCCCTCGTCGACGGGCCCGGAGGTGTCTCCCATCCTCCTCGAGCGGGTGCCCAAAAGAACCGTGGCCGCCGGCCGGACGCAGCCGTTCTGGATCGTCTACCACGTTCCCGCCGACGCCGCGCCCGGCACCTACCGCGGCAAGGCCCGCCTGCTGCTCGACGGCCTGGAGAAACTCGCGGTCGCCCTCCAGATCACGGTCTACGGGTTCACGCTGGTCGAACCAGACGCTAATCTGTACATGTATTATGATTACCCGCCGACGGCCGCCCACCAGTTCAGGGCCCAGAAGGACCTGGCGGACCAGCGATGCCACGGGATGACCCTGGGCACCCTCCGGGTGCCCGTCACGGCCGACGGCGACCTGATGCGCCCGTCGCTGGCGGCCTGGCTGGACCTCTACAAGCGGGTCGGCTTTGCCCGGCCGCAGGTCCACATGGACGTGTGGAACCGCGTCACGGCCGAGTGGCTGAACAAGCCCGACAAGTCGATCGGCATGTACTGCCCGTGGTTCCGCTACTACCCGTTCAGCGAGAAACTCGACCGGCGGTTCGTCGAGACCGCCAAGGTCCTGCGCGACGAGGCCCGCCAGCGCGGCCTGGAACCCGTACTGGCCGTGGCCGACGAGGCCGGCAGCCATCCATGGACCATCGAGGCCGCGCAGCACTACCTCGACCTGCTGAAGGCCGAAGTGCCCGATGCCGTCCGGGAACTCAGCGTTGGCGGCGGCTGGGCCATGGGAAAGCCCGAGCACGAACTCTGGAAGGGCCGCCTCAACGTCTGGACCACCAACCGGTGGCTCGACGACAAACTGGCCCTCGTGCGCGCCGCCGATCCGAAGGCCGCCATCCAGATCTACAACATCGCGGGCGACGGGTCGGCGGGCGGCGGCATCCAGGCCGCCCGGTCCTTCTTCGGGTTCTTCGCGTGGAAGGCCAGGGCGGCCGGCGCCGCCCAGTGGACGTACTACCACGAGGGCACCCCGAACAGCAATTTCACCTGGCCCGCCGAAGACCCCGAACAGGGCCAGGTGCCGACCGTGCGGTGGGAGATGGTACGCGAGGGCGCCAAGGACCTCCGGTACTTACGGACGCTCGAAAAAGCCCTCGACGGCAAAACGATCCCGGCCGCCGACGAGGCCCGGAAGTTCCTCGCCGAGATCGCCGGGCGGATCGTCCTTAAGACCGACCGCTACGACCCCGCCAGCGGCGCGCGAATCCCGGCCCTGCCGCCGGGGACGCACGACGAGTGGCGGGCGAAGATCGCGGAGTTCATCGGGCGCCTCGGAGCCCGGTAGAGAACAGTGATGCGGCGCCGGGCGACGGCAACTTTGGGCCGCCGCCGGTGCGGCGGCGATCAATGACGGAGGCAATCACATGGCCAAGGCCAGGAAGGCCAAGTCCACCATGTCGCGCCGCGAGCGCGTCCGGGCGATCATTGCGGGCCAACCCGCCGACCGGTGCGGGTTCTGGCTCGGCAATCCCCACGCCGACACCTGGCCGATCCTCCACGCCTACTTCGGAACCAGGACCGAACTGGAACTGCGGACGAAACTCGGCGACGACTACCGCTGGCTCTGCCCGCAGTTCTACCCGGGGGCGTGGAAGGACCCAAAGAGCCGCGACATGTTCCCGCCCATCCTCGGCGAGGACCACGGCAAGCATCACCCCTTCGCCGACTGCGAGTCGGCCGACCGGGTCGAGGACTTCCCGTGGCCCAACCCCGACTACCTCGACTTCGGGCCGTGCCTGGCCGACCTCGCGACCGCCGGCGACATCTACCGCGCCAGCGGCATGTGGTCGTGCTTCTATCACCACGTCATGGACCTCTTCGGCATGGAGAATTACATGCTGAAGATGTACACGAACCCCGACGTGGTCGACGCCGTCACGCGGAAGGTGTGCGAGTTCTACCTGGAGGCCAACGAGCGGTTCTACGACAAGGCCGGCCGCGAGGTCGACGGGTTCTTCTTCGGCAACGATTTCGGGACGCAACTGGACCTCATCTGCTCCCCCGCCCACTTCGACCGGTTCATCATGCCGTGGTTCAGGAAGTTGACCGACCAGGGCCACGCCCACGGGTACCAGGTCATCCTGCACTCGTGCGGGGCGATCCGCAAGGTGATCGACCGGCTGATTGCCGCGGGCGTCGATTGCCTGCACCCGCTCCAGGCCCTGGCGAAGAACATGGACGCCGCGACCCTGGCCCGCGACTTTAAGGGCCGCATCTCCTTCCTCGGCGGCATCGACACGCAACAGTTGCTCGTGCACGGAACACCGAAGGAGATTGCGGAAGACGTGCGGCGCGTGAAGCGCCTCCTGGGCCCGCGCCTCATCGTCAGCCCGAGCCACGAGGCCCTGCTGCCGAACGTCCCGCCCGAGAACGTCCGCGCCATGGCCGAGGCGGCGGCGGAGTAGGCCGCGGCGTGCTCGGCGCCGCACTTCGCATTGACGCCGGACGCCCCGTTCCTATAATGGCTGGCCCGGCACATCGTTTGCCCTTCGCAGGCTCTCCCGGCAGCGACGGCGGCCGGAGCGAAAGGAGTCTGGCGTGCTTTACTTCGACAAGAACACGCAGTCGTACTACACGGACCTCAAGGCCCCCAAACTGGAGGACGTCGGGGAGCCGAACCTGTACCGCGAGATCTTCCCTTACAGCGAGTTCCCGAAGATCCCGTTTACGCACGAGCGCGTGCCGACGTTCATCCCGCCCGAGACGTGGGTGACCGACACGACGTTCCGCGACGGGCAGCAGGCCCGCCCGCCGTACACGGTCCAGCAGACGGTGGACCTGTTCAAGTTCATGCACCGGCTGTCGGGGCCGCGCGGCCTCATCCGGCAGAGCGAGTTCTTCCTCTACTCCAAGAAGGACCGCGAGGCGGTCCAGAAGTGCCTGGAACTGGGCTACGAGTTCCCGCAGATCACGGGCTGGATCCGGGCCGTCAAGAGCGACTTTCACCTGGTGCGCGAGATGGGCCTGAAGGAGACGGGCATCCTGGTCTCGTGCTCCGATTACCACATCTTCCTGAAGTTGCAGCGGTCCCGCCAGCAGGCCCTCGACATGTACCTCGACATCATCAAGGCGGCGCTCGACGAGGGCATTACGCCGCGATGCCACTTCGAGGACATCACGCGGGCCGACTTCGAGGGGTTCGTCATCCCGTTTGCGGCGGAACTGATGAAACTGGCCGAGCAGTACGAGACGCCCGTCAAGATCCGGGCCTGTGACACCCTCGGCTACGGCGTGCCGTACGTCGGCGCCCAGTTGCCGCGGTCGGTGGCCAAGATCGTGTACTGCCTGCGCCGGCAGGCCCACGTGCCGCCCGAGTGGATGGAGTGGCACGGGCACAACGATTTCCACAAGGTCCTCGTCAACGCCACGACCGCCTGGCTGCACGGGTGCTGCGCAGCCAACGGAACGCTCCTCTCGATCGGCGAGCGGACCGGCAACCCGCCCATCGAGGGCCTCGTGGTCGAACATGCGATGCTCTGGGGCGAGACCGAGGGCGTCGATTACGGCGTCATCACCGAGATCGCCGACTACTACCGCAAGGAGATCGGCTACGAGATCCCGGCGCTGTACCCGCTCGTGGGCCGCGACTTCAACGTCACGCGCGCCGGCATCCACGCCGACGGCCTGATGAAGAGCGAAGAGATTTATAATCCGTTCGACACGATGCGCCTGCTGAACCGCCCGATCCGGATCGGCCTGACCGATAAGAGCGGCATCGCCGGCATCCTGGCGTGGGTCCAGGACCGGTACGATTTCGCGGAGGCCCCGTCGAAGGACGATCCGCGGCTCCGCCAGATCGCGGAATGGATCGCCGCGGAATACGATGACGGCCGCAGCACCGGCATCAGCGACGAGGAGATGGACCAGCAGATCCACGCGGCCTTCGGCGACGTGCCGCGCAAACCCGAAGCGATGTAGCGAGTGCGGGTGCGGTGGCTGGCAATTCGCGCGGCGGGTCTCCTGACCCGCCGCGCGCGTGCGTTTTCTGGCCGCCGCAGGGCACCTCCTGCGCGGTGGGTCAGGAGACCCACCGCGCACGGCGTCAAGTGGCGCTGTAGTAATGGACGGGGGCAATCATTGGCCGGCGCGGCGGCGGAGCCTCTCGGCGACGTCCTTGCGGCCGGCGCGCTCGGCTATCTGAGTCGGCGTTCCGACGTTCGGTGCGGCCGCGCGAACGTCGGCCCCCTTTGACACCAGCAGGTCGATGACCTCCCGGCTTCCATCGCGGGCGGCCAGGTGCAGCGGCGTCAGGCCCTTGGCGTCCTTGGCGGAAGGATTGGCGCCCTTCTCCAGCAGAAGCCGGACCACCTCCGCCTTGTCCTCCTTCACCGCCAGGTACAGGGGCGTCGCACCGGCAGAGGTGGCGGCGTTGACGCTAGCGCCATTCGCCAGGAGCACCTCGACCACGACGGCCGCCCCCGCCTGGGCCGCCAGGTGAAGCGGCGTGGCGCCGGCCTTGTCCTTCGGGGCCACGTCGGCATTCTTGGCCAGCAGCAGGTTGACGATGTCGAGGTCGCCCCTGGCGGCGGCCGCATGCAGCGGCGCCTCGCCGCTGTGCGCGACGTTCGGCAGCGCCCCGCGCTCCAGGAGCACTTTCACGACGTCGGCGCTGCCGCCGACGACCGCCTCGTGGAGCGGCGTGCCGTTGGGACCCACGGTGTTCGGGTTCGCGCCGCGCTCGAGGAGCACGGAGACGACGCCCCTTCTTCCGGCCTGGGCGGCGATGTGCAGGGGCGTGCCGCCGGCCGACGGGCTATCGACCGGCGCGCCGCGCTCGATGAGCATGTGGACGACCTCGCGGGCGCCGTTGCGCGCCGCCGCGTGGATGGCCGCTTCGTTATCCACGCGGGCGTTGACATCGACCTTGCGCGCGAGGAGCAACTCGATGATCTCGCGCCGGCCCGCCCGGGCGGCGATCAGCAGGGGCGTGCCCTTGGCGCATTTGGCGCTCGGGTCCGCCCCTCGCTCGAGGAGCGCCTGGACCATCTGCCCGCTCAACTCGGCGGCCAGGCAGATCGGCGGCGAGCCGTCGGCGTCGCGGACGTTCACATCGACCTTCTTCTGGAGGAGCGTGTTCAGCACATCGTGGTGGTTCCAGCGGATGGCCTCGTGGATGGGCCGGCCCATGTCGCCCTCAATGTTCGGGTCGGCGCCCTTGGCCATGAGGAGGCTGGCGACGTCGGCGTATCCCCACCGCGCGGCCAGCATCAGCGGCGTGCCGGCGTCGCCGCGGTAGTCGACGTTGGCGCCCGCCTTGATGAGGAGTTCCACGAGGGCCCGGTTCCCCTGGTACACCGCCTCCAACAGCGGCGTGGTGCCGCGCGCCGTGCCCGCGGCCGGCTTGGGCGGCGGGTCCGTCGCGGGCAGACGGCGTCCGTCGCCGCGCGCCGCGGGACGCGCCACAACGTTCACGCCGGCCCCGCGCGTCAGCATCAAGTTGGCCATGTCCCAGCGGCCGCTCCTGACGGCATCGAAGAGGGGCGTGGCGCCGCCCAGGTCGGCGGCGCTCGCGCTCGCGCCCTTCCCGAGGAGCATCTGGGCGATCTCGGCCTGCCCCGAAGCCGCCGCCACGTGAAGCGGCGTGCGGCCGTCGCGGTCGGCCACATCGACCTTGGCGCCCTTGGCCACCAGGAGTTCGGCGACGTCGCGGAAGCCTTCGGCCGCCACGTGCAGCGGCGTCTGGCCGCTGGCCGCGTCGCGGATGTTCACCTGGGCGCCCTTCGACACCAGGAGGTCCACCAGGTCCTTGCGTCCGCGGGCCGCAAAGAGCAGCGGCGGAATCGTCTCCTGCCCGCTGACTTTGCCGTCGACGTCGGCGCCCTTGTCGAGGAGGACCTTGGCCATCCACGGGTTGCCGGCCTCGACGGCTCGCGAGAGCGGCGTGAAGCCGCGCTCGCTCTGGAGGTTCGGGTTCGCGCCTTCCTTCAGAAGGCGTTCGACCACGTCGAGCCGCTGGGTCTCGACGGCCCGCAGCAGGGGCGTGCGGCCGCCGGTGTCGCGGGCGTCGATCTTGAAGTTCCTGTCGGCCAGGAGGTCCATGAGGCCGGCGTGGCCCTCGGTCAGGGCCACCTCGATGGGCATCATGCCCGCCTCGTCCTTGGCATCCTTGGGGGCGCCCTTCGCCAAGAGCAGCGCAATGACCTCGCGCCGATAGGTCCGGGCAGCGGCGTGCAGCGGCGTGGAGCCATCGCGGGTCCGGGCATCGACGGCCGCGCCCTTCTCGAGGAGGCGCTCGACGGTCGCCTTGTCGCCCTTCGCGGCGGCCAGGTACAGCGGCGTGGCGCCTTGCTTGTCGCGCGCCCTAAAGTCGGCCCCGCGCGCGAGCAAAAGGTCGATGATCTCGGCCCTGCCCTCGGCGGCCGCCGCGTGGAGCGGCGTCCAGCCCGCCTTGTTCGTGGCCTGGACGTCCGCGCGGCGGCCGAGGAGGAACTCGACCAGGTCCTTGTGCCCCTTGGCGGCCGCCACGTGCAGCGCCGTATTGCCCGCCCGGTCGGGCACCAGAAGATCGCCGCGTTTGCCCAGGAGGGCCTCGGCAACGGCCCGGTTGCCCAGGCCGGCGGCCAGGTGCAGCGGCGTCGAGCCGGAATCGTCGGCCGCGCCGGGGTCGGCGCCCTCGGCCACGAGACGCTGGATGGCGCGGGTGTCGGCGTTCTTGACGGCCTCGAGCAACCGCGGCGCCGCCTCGGCGGCCTTGGCGTCGGTCTTGGCGGCCGGGGTTTCCGGCTTGGGCGCCTCGCCCTGCTTCTGGCATCCTGCCGCCGCGAGCGCCAGGCCGGCTGCCAGCCAGGCCCACTTCATCCGCCGCATCGCCATGGTCTCTTCAGTTCCTCGGCGGCCCGAAGGCCCGGCGCATACCCTCCTCTTGCCCTGGCGGGCCGTCCAACCACTATAAACTCCGCAGACGGCGCGAATGGCCCTGCCTTTTTGGCTGTGGGCATCATCGCCCACACCAACCAGAACAAGAGCAGCCCGGCAGGCCGCTCCTAATTCCGGGTCCCCTGGCCACGCAAAAGCGCGTGGCCATGCCACCTACCAAGAGTGTCGCAATACCTGAGAGGACAGAATGCTAGAGGACAGAATGCTATTGGCAGCAGGGCGGCAAACTGGTAGAGTCTTGGCGGATTCCTTTCATCGCAGGATCGGATACATGATGAGTCCCAAGACCGCCGGCAAGGATGTGCTTGAGAGCCTTCGCGGTTCCATGCCGCCAGAGCCAATGGCGGAGCACCGGAACCGCCGGCGGGGTTCTGAAGCGACGCTTGCCGAGAAGTTCCAGGCCAAGCGCAATGCGTGGTCCAAGCCGCACCCGTCGATGAAAACAACGCACCGCATCTATCTGGGCGACGCCCGAGAGATGCGGGGCCTCACGGCCGGCACTCAGATTCACCTGGTCGTCACCTCGCCGCCCTACTGGAATCTGAAAAGATACGCTGATGATCGCGGCGGCAACCAACTCGGGCACATCGGCGACCGCGAGGCCTTCCTCGACGAACTGGGCAAGGTTTGGAGACGCTGCTTCGATATGCTGGTGCCGGGGGGCAGAATGTGCGTGGTGGTCGGCGACGTCTGCCGGTCACGCCGCCAGCATGGGCGACACGTGGTCGAACCGCTTCACGCTTATCTGCTTGTTCAGGGCCAGAACCTGGGCTTCGACCCGCTGGCGCCGATCCTCTGGAAGAAAATCGCCAACGCCAAGACCGAGGTGGCAGGCAACGGCGCGGCCTTCCTGGGCAAGCCCTATGAACCCAACGCTATCATCAAGAACGATATTGAGTTTATCCTGATGTTCCGCAAGCCGGGCGAATACCGGCATCCCACGCCCGAGCAGCGCGACCTGTCGGTCATCGAGAAGCAGGACTATGCCGCTTGGTTCCAGCAAGTTTGGGAGGACGTCCCGGGCGAGTTGCAGCGCGAGCATCCCGCGCCGTTCCCCAAGGAGATTGCGCGGCGGCTCATCAGCATGTTCTCGTTTGTCGGCGATACCGTGCTCGACCCGTTCTGGGGCGTCGGGAATACCACACTCGCCGCTATCGAGACGCACCGGTCGTCCATCGGGTTCGAGATCGAACCCGCCTACATCAGGGCCGCCAGGAAGAACCTGCAACTCCTGCCTGGCTATGCCCAAGTGAACTTCTATGAGCCCTAACCCCGAAGCCTTTCTCCAGCACTTGCGGCAACTCGGGTATCACCCAAGGTCCGACAAGCACTCGAACGCCCTCGCCGAGGCTATTGTGGTCGACCTCTTGGCCGCCTGCCCGGCGCTGGCGCAGAGAGCCCGTGAGGGTGCGCTTGTCTACGACCTGAACTTCACCCTTTCCGCCGGCACTTCGGATTGGCGGGTGGATCTCGTGTTGGGAGCCCCATCCCCAGGCACGATGCCGCCCAACGGCGGCACCGCCATTCGGCGCACAAGACCCTCCACCGTGCACATGGCCATCGAGATCAAGAGCGTGATGACCGAGCACCACAAGGCCATCAAGAATCGCAAACGCGACTTCGAGGCACACCAAGAACATGTCCATAGATACAACAACCTGGCCATCGCCGGCGGGGTCCTGGTAGTCAATCAGGCGGAGACATTCCGGTCTCCTCTACGGCCGGAGGTGACCCGACACAAGGACCCGAAGGCGCTGGTCAAACACTGCATCCTCCAGATGAGAAGTGTTGCCAGTAGGCCGGGGCTGGAAGGCGCGGGGCTGGAGGCAAAGGCGGTGCTGGTCGTGGACATGGACAACCAGAACCTCGGCGCCACGCGCTTTGTCACGGAGGCGCCTGCCCCAGCGGTGGGCGACCCGCTTCATTACGACGCCTTCCTGCAAGCCCTGTGTAGCCTCTACGGCCAGCGATTCGGTGCACACTAACCCGGGAGCCGTTCTCGCCCCACGCCACCGTGAGTTCCTCTGAAGCACCATCCTCTGAAGCGCCCTTGCCACGGCGGCACAGTTGATTACAATGCGTCAAATGGACTCGCAGTTCATCCGCAATTTCAGCATCATCGCCCATATCGACCACGGCAAGAGCAGCCTGGCCGACCGGCTGCTCCTTAAGACCGGGGCCATCGCCCAGAGGGAGTTCCGCGACCAGATCCTCGACACGATGGATCTGGAGCGCGAGCGGGGCATCACGATCAAGGCATCGGCCGTAACGATCACCTACGAGCACGGGGGCCGGCCCTACATGCTCAACCTCATCGACACGCCCGGCCACGTGGACTTCCATTACGAGGTCAGCCGCGCCCTGGCCGCCTGCGAGGGGGCGCTTCTGGTGGTCGACGCCTCGCAGGGCGTCGAGGCCCAGACGGTCGCCAACGCCCACCTGGCCACGCGGGGCGGCCTGAGACTCGTGCCGGTCATCAACAAGATCGACCTGGCGGCCGCTCGGCCCGAGGACACGGCCATGCAGGTCGAGCGCCTGCTGGGCACGGCGGCCGAGGATTGCCTGACGGCCTCGGCCAAGTCGGGCGAGGGCATCGACGAGATCCTGGCGGCCATCGTCGAGCAACTCCCGCCCCCGCGCGGCAGCGCCGCCGCTCCCACCAAGGCCCTCATCTTCGACTCGACGTACGACGAGCATCGCGGCGTCATCGTGTACGTCCGCGTCTTCGACGGGCGACTCGCCACCGGCGAGAAGATCCTCATGATGCGCACCGGCCAGGAGTACCAGGTGCTGGAGGTCGGCAAGTTCCTGCCGAAGCCGCAGCCGGTCGATTCGCTCTCGGCGGGCGAGGTCGGGTACGTCTTCGCGAACATCCGGTCGGTGGCGGCGGTGCACGTGGGCGACACGATCACCTCGGCCGCGCGCCCGGCCGCCGAGCCGCTGCCGGGCTACCGCCCGCCGCAACAGATGGTTTTCTCGGACTTCTACCCCGGCCCATCGACCGAGTTCCGCCAGTTGCGGTCGGCCCTCGAGAAACTTCAACTCAACGACGCCGCCCTCACGTTCCAGGCCATCAACTCCGAGGCCCTGGGGTTCGGCTTCCGCTGCGGGTTCCTCGGGCTCCTTCACATGGACATTGTTCAGGAACGCCTGGAACGCGAGTACA
>Ga0315284_10014742_pt1 | contig 11128 bp, 16 predicted proteins | sample YL17G09_16_MG_FD_203696 | JGI IMG/M metagenome (GOLD analysis project Ga0315284, IMG submission 203696) | Sediment microbial communities from Yellowstone Lake, YNP, Wyoming, USA - YL17G09_16 | ecosystem: Environmental > Aquatic > Freshwater > Lake > Sediment | place: USA: Wyoming | collected...
GGGCCGCCCACAGCCCAGACCACGGCAGGACCCCCGACGGCCCAGACCACTGGCGGCCAACCCACGACCATCCCGCCAATGGGCCAGACTACGGCAGGGCCGCCTACGGCCACGACCACGGCAGGGCCGCCTACGGCCACGACCACCGGCGGCCAACCCACGACCATTCCGCCGATGGGCCAGACCACGGCAGGACCCCCGACGGCCCAGACCACGGCAGGGCCACCCACGACCCAGACCACGACAGCCCCCCCGACGACCCAGACCACGGTCTCCACGCAGACAGTCCAACCCGTCATTCCCTCGTTGAGCGGGCAATGCTTGTGTCCCTCATGCGGTACGACGGTGATACATCCGCTCGGGGTGCAGTGCGCGTCTCTGGCCTGCCCCGTGTGTGGCAGCAGGCTTATTAACTCCACGCCGGGACAGTCCGGTAGCACCGTCTTGCCGACCCAGACCACGGTCTCCACGCAAACAGTCCAACCCGTCATTCCCTCGTTGAGCGGCCAATGCCTCTGTCCCTCGTGCGGTACGACGGTGGTGCACCCGCTCGGGGTGCCGTGCTTCTCTCTAACCTGCCCCGTGTGTGGCAGCAGGCTTATTAACTCCACGCCGGGACAGTCCGGCAGCACCACCCTTCCTGGAACGACAGGACAAGGCGCGGCCAACCAGGTACGGAGCCTGACGGTTGTTCCCGATCTATCGGACAATGTGCCTCTGTTGCGACAAGGAGTCCAAGCACTTACTACCGCCGGCAGCCAGAGCGGCAACTCGACCCTGGGCGGGCCCGGCGGCTATTGTCTTTGTCCCAAATGCGGAACCACAGTTGAACATGCTGCGGGAGTGCCGTGTACGGACGTGCCCTGTCCCAAATGCGGCACCCTGATGGTAAAGGCCCCGACGACGGTCACTGTTGCCGGTACGACGCCTACTGTTGCCATCGCTATTGCGGGAAGTTCCGTGGACTCGAGCTTGGCGCCATTTGAAAGTGCGCCAAACTACGTATTTGTTGACCTGTCGACGGGCACGGCGCGAATCGTTCCAAATCCAAGTACGGGCAAAGGAACGAACATTGGCACTCAATCCGCCGAATTCCTGGTGGATCGAGGCGCTGATTCCGTGATCGCCAAAGTCTTCAGCGATGCCTCGCTGAAGGCTCTTGCCGATCTCAGGGTAACCACCCTCACGAGTGTGCTGGGTTCGTTCCAGGACGCACTTAATTCCTATTTCAACATGTTGAAAGGTCTGCCGTCCGTCGAACAGACAACCCTTCAACCCGCCACCACGAGTACCCAGGACACCACAAAGACCCAGGAAGAAGAAGGAAAGAAGTATGGTCTGACAAAGGAACGGTCAAGCACCAAGACCAAAGGGGAAAGCTCGCTATGAGACTGAAATCCTGTCATGTCTAACATATTGAAGAAAAGAATACTGTTGTTTCTCATCGTTTTCGGTTTTTTTGCATCCACAGCGATGGTGGTGATAGCCATATGTTCCTCTGGACCCGCGTCAGGAGACGTGTTCTTTCTCAACGAAGACGCTCAATTAACCTCGAGTATGACATATGCCACGGTCATCGACGGCGTGAAGGCGGCGGTTGTCACCTTGGACGTATCCGGCAAAGGCCCCCAAACGGGCAAACCTCCGGACACCATGAGTTTTGACGTGCCGTTGGCCGGTGGGTCCGACTCCCGTATTGGATGCGGCCTCGTTATTGATCCATCGGGATATATCCTGACGAATCTGCATGTAGTGAACGGTGGAACGAAGATCGAGGTCCAAATCTACCGCGTTCGAGATAAGACCTATACAGCCCGTATCGTTGCGACCGACCCGGCATTCGACTTGGCCCTTTTGAAAATCGATATCCCGTATCCCTTGCCGACCTGTTCGTTGGGGAATTCCGACGTAATTAAGGTCGGGGATGTGGTTATGGCAGTAGGCAGCCCTTTTGGTCTCGAGTATTCGGTCACCCGCGGCATCATCAGCGATGATCGCCGCACGATTACGGTTGAAGGCCACGAGTTGGCCGATATGATACAGTGCGATGCCGCGATCAATCGGGGGAACTGCGGCGGGCCGCTCGTGAATTCGAACGGGGTGGTTGTCGGCATAAACACCGCCATCCTGACCCCTTCAGGCGTGTACGTGGGAACGAGTTTTGCCGTGCCGATCAACAAAGCAAAGAAGCTGCTTATGAAAGCCAAATACTCAGGTGTCTAGCGATGCAATTCCATGCGTCTTGAAAACGAAACGTGTGGGTGTGTAGCCCCGGTATGCGGGGCGTTGTCCGCAAACAAATAAAGGAGAACAGGTTATGGCAGCAAGTTCGATTATTACAGCGAGCGGAGGATATGGCGTGGCAGATGGGACAGGACCGCTTCTGCTGCATGTCACAGCCGCGCCGTTAACCACGGCCGCCGCGGTCACCACAACCACCACGACCGCGACGACCGCCACGACTGCCGTTACGGCAGGCGGTTTCGGGAAGGGCTTTGGCGCCGTCTCGCATACGGTCATTGGTACAAAGCTCGCCATTGCCGGAGGCACGGCAGCCGCCAGCACAGTCGTTGGTTTTCTTCTGTGCACGGCTCTTGTCATCGGCGCGGGCTATCTTGGGTACAAAGCCGTACAGGCCGTCGCCAACTTAGACAAACCAGATGAGGCGGCTGCGTGAGTTTGGCAAACTCTTCTAAGGAGCAATACATTCGGACGTTCCTCGTTGGTTGTGCGTGCGCCTTGATTGCGGCCGTCGTCGTTTGGATGCTGTGGTCCCGCTTGACCTTGAGAGACCGCCTGCGGGTGGAGTCTGCCGATTCGGTAACGGTTCAATCCGTTACGGGAATCGTCGAGACGACCGGCGCGGCGGCTCCCGGGATTCATTTCGTATGCGTTTGCCCGTCATGCGGGACCACGGTTACTCAGACGAGAGAGGCCAATTGCACCAAATTGTTATGTCCCTTGTGTGGCGCCAAGATGGTTCGCCCGCGGTCGGTCCTTGCCTGGCGCGAACTCGTCTTTAGACCCATCGTCATCGAAAGCCTCATCGTCGTTTTTGTCGCGCTCATCATACACTACGTGGTCTGGGGCCCCAAACGCCTGGCCGGCCGCCTCCTCTCCACGGTCAAGCGTTTCAGTCCGGGCGAGACGGTCGCCCATTTCCTCGTCATGTTCAGTTTCGTTCTGTTGGCAATCACGGGAATGGCCGGAATCATCGGTCCGGGTTCCAATATGAGCACCTCGCTCGGCGGAAATTCTTTCCTCCTTCTTCATTATGCCGCCGCGGCGATATTCGCAGCCGGTCTCGTCACGGTTGGGATGCTGTGGATTCACGACTGTCTGTTCAACAAGAACGATATGGAATGGCTGCGCCATGCGGGAGGGTTCTTCGGGTACAAAGGGCAAACGCCCGCGGGCCGGTTCAACGGCGGCCAAAAGGTCTTCTTCTGGTTTGTGGGCGTGCTGGGAATCATTATGATGGTCACAGGGTACATGAGGCTGTTCCCCGTCCAGAGCCGCATCACCCAGCAGGCCGCATACATTATACACGACGCCGTCGCGCTCACCCTTATTCTCACCGTATTGATTCACACCTACCTTGGCACAGTCGCCAATCCGGGATCGTGGCAGGCGGTGTTCTCAGGTTGGGTCACGGAAGAGTGGGCTAAGACACACCATCCCAATTGGAAGCACGAACTCGAGGTTCCCAACCATTCTAAAGGCCCGCCCATTATGGCAGCCGGACCGGCCGTCGACGAAGAGATATAAACATGAAAGTCAGGAGTGCCTGGTATCCATGAGCGAGCAGTTCCCGCTGAAGATCAAGCGACAGCCATTTAAGCCATATTTCGTTCTTGAAATTGATCGGAAAGAGATCCCTGCCCGTGTGTGGAAACTCGACGAAAACTTCGTCGTTGCCCACATTGATGGGCAAGGGGCCTATACAATAGACATCCGCGACGTGGGTTTCTTCTTTGTCGAGAAGAACGCCAAGCGGTACAAGAACGCCCCGGCGCCCCGGCGCGTCGACGGTTCTGTTTTGACAACGGCAATGAAGGCGGCAGCCAAGGCACTTGGCAGGCACTGCGGCGATCTCGCCGCCGAACTCGAATTTCTCCGAGATGCCCTCTTGCCACACGCTAACAAAAAAGGAGAATGAGTATGACTTTGGCACTGCTGGTAGTGGGAGTATTCTTTGGCGCGACCGCTTCCATAATCGCGCATCAGAAAGGACGCAGCGGGCTCCGCTGGTTTCTGATCGGCTTCTTTTTGCACATCATCGGGCTCATTGTCGTGTTCCTTCCGCCGATGCCCAAGGTGGGTGTTACGAAGAAGTGCCCAAACTGTGCGGAAATCATCAAGGCGGAAGCCATGGTCTGCCGGCACTGCGGTAGAGAACTTGCCCAAGTTACCCAATCGGAAGGCGTCTGAGATGGAAATACTGGGACTAGCCATTTTCGCTGTAGTGCTGGGCGCTGCGGGCTCCGAGTTTCTTCATGCCGCCAGACCTGATCTGGTGAAGAAAGTCGAGGATTTTGCCAAGCGCCTCGTCGCCTCCTTCGAGAAACAGAGTTCCGGCGAAAACACCTCAAACGAAGAGTAAGAGCTACGTTGTATGACAGTCGTGAAGGACTTTACATAATGTCGGCGATGTACGTCGAAACCTGAAAACATTAGACTCAGTAAGAACGCATATGAGGATGGATCCATGACGAACGAATCACAACATGTTCTGGATGCCATAAAGTTGGTATCTAGACATGTGGGCATTCTTGTTAAAGAAGTGGAAACCATGGGCGTAGAAATTCTTGATGCATGCGAGAAAAGCGTCAAGGCGGTCGAAGACTTCGTCACGAAATATCCCAAGGAGTTTCTGATGTCGCCGAAGCCCGTCTCGCAGTCCCATGTCAAACCGCCTCGCTCCAAGCCCGCCGAAAAGGCGGAGAGCGAACCCATCCCAACCCAACCGCCACTTGCCGAGAAAATGCCCGATCCGGAACCCGCACCGGAATCCTCTGCGGAAGAGCCCCCTGCTCGCCCGAGCGAGGAAGCCTTCTTATCTGATGCGGAATGGCAATCTTCTCGAACAGGAAGAAAATCGAAGAATGGGGAAAAAGAAGGAGAAACATATGCTTAAGACTTTTGCAGTTGTGTTGGCTGGAATGGTTACGGGCGCCGTGGCGGTGGAGATTGTCCGACAGAAGTACCCCAACGAAATGGACAAGCTGCGCGCGAAAGCGCACAAGATCGTTTCGGGAGTCAAAGAAGGCTTCCAGGAGGGATACCGAGCCACCGTCAAAACCGGAGAGCCAACTCGGGCTTAGACGGTGGCCGATTACTGGGCCGATGCGAAAGGGTTGGTGACGTCCATCCGCAAGGGGGATCGTTAACCGGCCGCTGCACAGCGCCCGGACCGGGCTGAAGTATCTTGTTCTTGAGCAAAAGAGAAGAGATAGGACCATAAGGCAGGCAATGCGATGGGAGACGATTTCGCGGAGTGTATTGTCGTGGGCGCGGGCCCCGCGGGTAGCGCCGCCGCACTGGCACTGGCGAAATCGCGAGTCGACGTACATGTCCTCGAACGTGGCCACGCTGTGGGCGCCAAGAATGTTTCAGGCGCTATTCTTAATGCCAATACACTGAGCCATCTGATCCCCGGGTTCCGGGCTGAGGCGCCTCTCGAGCGCAGGGTGGCCAGACAAAGGTATTCGTTGCTGACCGGCGACGCCGAGATGGGCGTCTTCGACCTTCATACAAGCCAATCCAAACACCCTCCTTTGCACAACCTGTTCGCCGTCAACCGAAGAGCGTTCGACAAATGGTTTGCGGACCAGGCGATCAAGGTCGGCGCCACGTATCACACCGGAATTCGCGCCGACAGACTCATCCAGGACTCACATGGCGTGGTCATCGGCGTCGAGACCTCACAAGGAGCCCTCCACGCCAACGTCGTAATCCTCACCGATGGCGCCAATTCGATTCTGAACAGACACAATGGCCGAAGCAAGCATTCGCAGGTTAGTAAAATGTGGCTCGGGGTCAAAGAAACCATCCGCCTCCCGATCGGAAAAATCGAGGATCGGTTCAATCTTGAACGAAACGAGGGCGCTTCGTTCAAGTACCTCGGCGAGCCGGTCCAGTATTCACCCGGAACGGCGTTCATCCTCACTAATAACGAAACCCTCTCCGTGGGCGTCATCACCCGCTTGTCCGACCTATCGGACAAAGGCGCAAGACCCTATGAACTCCTCGATGCTTTCAAGAACCACCCCTGGATCAGAAGACTGTTGGAAGGCGGAGTTTCTGAGGAATACTCCGCCCACATCCTGCCTGAAATGGGATACGGCCACTTGCCACCTTTAACCGGCGACGGGTTTCTGGTCGCTGGAGATGCCGCCGGGCTTCTAAGTGCCCTGTTTCACGAGGGAATGAACCTTGCCCTGGCCTCCGGATTGATGAGCGGATTGGCTGCGGCCGAAGCCAGCAAGCACGGCAAGTATTCGAACAACGTTTTGGGCATTTACCGGAAAATGCTCCACCAAAGCTTCGTAATGCAAGATATGAAGACGGCCAGTAAATTCCACGAACTCATGGAAGAGAAACCGGAGTATTTCAACGAACTACTCAAGGCGACCGTACAGTTCGCCACGGATGTCACGTCAATCACGGATAAGCCCGACAAGGAACAAATCTCACGGGCCTGGCATGAGTTCACCGCCACCACCGGGCGGGGAACGCTCGCCAAAGAAGCCTTCAGGCTATGGAGATTCCTCCGATGACCAATCTACACGCAAACCAACAATCCTCTGACTGCCGGGTGGGTCTAAAATTGTCCAAGACAACATTCTCACCCCATACGAGCAGCCACCTCGCTGTCCGTGATCAAGAAATGTGCCATGGTTGTGTATTGAGGCCCTGCATAAGCGTCTGTCCGGCAGGCGTATACACCTATTGCGAAGCTCTCGGGTTGATTGTGGCGTATCAGAAATGTCTGGAATGCGGTTCGTGCAAGATTGTGTGTGAGTTCGACAATATCGATTGGAACTATCCGCCAGGGGGGTTCGGGGTCGATTACATGCAGGGATAAAGTTAATGGCAACCAACAATCAATATTCCTCGAACAGAGTCTTCAGAGTCTTCCGGTTCGCGGGCGCATTTGTTGGAAGTGCGGTATTCGCCGTCAAGAAGTCTACCGAAACGGGGGTGGAATACGGAAGACGAGTCCTTCATATTCGAGACAAGGGTGTCAGAACCATCGGAAGTGTTTGCGCATGCCCTGCCCAAGCAAAGACAATAGTTGCAGACGGCACGACCAGACCCTCCCGGCCACCGTGCCCTATTAAGGCAACAGCGGCGAAGGCAACGGAAACCATACCGAGGCAAGTGCCGAAGAGTATCGAACCGGATGTTCCAAAGAAACCGGATATTCAACAGGCGCTCCTAACAGATGTCACCCGGCCTGCACTACCCGAAGCCACACACGCCCTGCCCCCATCCGAACCGGTTCCGTCGGATACATCGGACGATGAGGTGGAGTCTCTTACAGACACGGCGCAAACCCAGCCATCCCCATCCGAACCGGTTCCGTCTGATACATTGGACGATGAGGTAGAGTCCCTTACAGACACGGCGCAGACCCAGCCATCCCCATCCGAACCGGTTCCGTCTGATACATTGGACGATGAGGTAGAGTCCCTTACAGACAAGGCGCAAACCCATCCATTCCCATCCGAACCGGTTCCGTCGGATACATCGGACGATGATGTGGAATCTCTTACAGACACGGCGCAAATCCAGTCGAGCCTGTCCGAAACGGTTCCGTCGGAAACATCGGGCGCTGAGGTCGAGTCCCTTACGGACACGGCACAAGCCCAGCCGTCCGACCGCGAACCCAACCAAACTGAGCCCGCCCCTGTGATCCCTTCGTACGAGGTAATGACGAAACCCTCCTATGCTGAGAAGCCGGTTGTGCGTACTGTTGATCATGAGGAAGTTGCGGCAGCACCGTTTGAGGGCACAGCACAGAAGCTGCTTTTCACGCAAGCATTGTCAGACTTTTCATGCCGGGATATCGTTGGGAGGATGCGTGCCGCCAAGATATTAGGAGGTATCCCCAAGACCTTGTCCGTGCGTGTAGTTGCCGCCCAATTTCTTCGCGAATCTTCGCCCCAAGTCCGTAAAGAATGTGCCCTCGCGTTGGCGGCTCTTGGAATGAAAGACGGGCTTCCGGTGCTGGAATACGCATTGTGTGATGAGAGCGCCCCCGTGCGTCTTGCTGCTGTCGCCGGCATATACCGTTTGGCGGGCGTCAACGGCATATCAGAACTTACCCGCACACTTTGTGATCAAGACGCAGAAGTCCGGCGCTTTACTGTGACCTGTTTGGGCTGGCTCGGGCAAGAACACTTGGCCGCCAAAGTGGCACGTCTTTTCGCAGATGAAGCCGCATCCGTCCGCCAAGCCGCAATCGAAGCCGTCGGCAACCTCCAGTCTCGTCGAGTCATTCCGCTTTTGATTGAATGTATTGGCGATTCCAACGACTCCGTTCGGGAGAAGGCAGCCGATGTACTTGTTTTACTGAGTGGAAAACGGATGCCCAGAGGTCCTCTGAACGATAGACAAGAACGAATGCAATTGATGGCGCATTGGCGCTACTGGTGGAGGGGGCATCTATGGACTGACCCTTTTGACCTGAAGGAAGAATACGCAAATACCCAAGGGTGGGACGCGAATGATTATGGTCGGCGGCCGGAGTGGGCATGTAGGGAAGATCAAATACGTGTCTAAACCTCGCTGCGGCAATTGAAGCCGGTTACGCGACTGTAATTTCCGCGGAGAAGGAAATGCGGATTGCGCTAATGTTTTTAATGTAGAAGTGTGAAGTCTCGAACCAAGGAGATGTTGACATGGTATACAGTGACTACTATGCATCAGAGTCAGTAACGGAAATTATGGCGTATAATCTAGGACGGGGTGTGCGAAATGTAGAAACTGTTGTTACCACTCTCAATCCTATTAAAGCCGTCGGCGCGATCATGGTGACCTGGGCCGTCATAACAGGCATAGTCAATTATCGTCGATATAGGAAGGGGCGCATTACCAAGAAACAAGCCATGATTATTACCGCAAACGAATCGGTTGGAATTGGCATTTCCGCGGGTACGGGGCTGCTGGCCGATGGGGTGATGAATGCGCTTTTCATTGCGACAACGGCGCCGGTATTTGCCCTTGTCGCAGGAGTCGTCGCTACCGCAGGCGTAAAGATCGCCTGGGATTGCACAACGAAGAATGGACAGGTATGGTGCGACCACCTTGAACTCCCGCAGACAGACCAGACCTGCAGAACGCAGTCGGTGACTCCGTGATGAAAATGACCGTGTCGGCCCGGTTTGAGTCGGTTCGTGACCTACGGATTGCCGGCTGCAATGCCGGTCCATGTCCGGGAGACGCATCATGCCTGTAACGCCGCACTTGGAAAAGCATTTCACGGCGGGAGACGCGGTACGGGATATTGTCATCGGGATGTCGGACGGGTTGACGGTGCCTTTCGCGCTGGCGGCGGGTTTGACGGGTGCGATCTCTCAGACGGACGTCATTGTCACGGCGGGTTTGGCGGAGATTGTGGCGGGTTCGATCGCGATGGGGCTTGGAGGTTACCTTGCTGCGCGTAGCGACGCGGAACATTATATCAGCGAGGAGATACGCGAGGAAGCGGAGATCGTTTCCGTTCCAGTGGCGGAGGCGCAGGAGGTTCGCACTATCTTTGAGTCTTACGGGCTCACGCACGAGGAGAGCGCGGGTGTTGTGGAGTCGCTCCGGCGTCGCCCGAAGGACTGGGTCAAGTTCATGATGCGTTTCGAGCTCGGCCTCGAACCTCCAGAGCCTGGCCGCGCGTGGAGGAGCGCCTTGACCATTGCGGGTGCCTATGTTGTGGGCGGGCTGATCCCACTTAGCGCCTACATGCTAATGCCTGACACGGGCAGGGCGTTGAAGCTCTCGGTGGGCGTCACGTTGGCGGCGCTTGCCATTTTCGGCGGTGTCAAGGGTCGTTTCAACGGGATCCCTGTGATCCGGAGTGGTCTGCAAACGACGATCGTCGGGGGGCTCGCCGCGGCTGCGGCGTTTGCCATCGCGCGTTGGATAACGTGAGCGTGAAAGTCTTACTCCCAGCCCGGCCGACTCTTCCACCTGATGAGGAACAAACAGCAGATAGCGCTCTTCGCCGTCACCGCCCGAGCCATGGACGATGCGCGAAGAAGTCAGAATCCGCCACATCGGCAACTGCCTGAAAGGCCGCCCCCCGCCTATGGCAAAGGTATGACCGACGCGTTGAGCATCACGCTGAGGGAGGTCTCAGCGAAGGTACAGGCCGGTTCCTGCGGACTCTCACGATGAAGAGGAATTCCCGGTGGAACACACTGATTAGAAACCAAACCATACACATGCGGAGCGCGGCGAAAGGTACGCGCAATCTGATAAGGAGCAATACGGCGCATGCATATTCGGTTGCTGACGTTCAAAGGTTGCCCGTCCGGGCCGCGGACGGCTGAGGTTCTGAATCAGGTCTTGGAGGAAGAAGGCGTCGCCGTTCCTGTGGAAATGGTCGACGTACCGGACTTGGAATCTGCTCTCAGAGAGCGGTCCTTGGGATCACCATCCATCCAGATCGACGGTGCGGACATTGAACTTTCCCGTAGAGACGACCAGCCTTGCCATGGCTGTCGTTTGTACATGGGGGCCAACGGACCAACAGGGCTTCCACCCCAGGAGTTGATCCGCGAGGCAATCCGGCGTGCGCGGTGTCCCAAGATTACGATTCCGTTTCCCTGAGATCCAGTTGATAGTTGTTTGGGATCTGACGCTTGGTATGTCGCGTTCGCACGGCATTCTTGCAGGCGAGAATAAGCCCAAATGCAGCAAATCTGCGCTGCATAATTACGATGCCTCATTTTTCTGCTCAGGGGTGGGCTTGCGGCCATGCACGTTAGGCACATAGCACATGGCCCCTGCTACGTCTGCCAGTGACTCTCTTCTCTGGCATAGCATCTCTCCGATGATCGTCTTAAAAGCCGTTACGGTGTCCTTATCGCCTGACCCATGAGTGCCCATAACCAGTTCAGTATCCTCG
>Ga0315284_10014743_pt1 | contig 11127 bp, 9 predicted proteins | sample YL17G09_16_MG_FD_203696 | JGI IMG/M metagenome (GOLD analysis project Ga0315284, IMG submission 203696) | Sediment microbial communities from Yellowstone Lake, YNP, Wyoming, USA - YL17G09_16 | ecosystem: Environmental > Aquatic > Freshwater > Lake > Sediment | place: USA: Wyoming | collected...
GATCGAACAGCCAATGTAGGGTCTGATGTTTTTGAGTCTCTTGTCAACGTAGACTTCGGCCACCGATTTGTCTATGGAATAGTGTCTTAATCCCTTTTCTATCCCGAGAAAGCCTCGCAAAGTTCTTACTAGCCCTTCGATATTCCAAAGATCAGGGCGATTTGTATCTTTGATCTCTATGTTCATAATGCCTGTCTTTTCGTCGAATAGTTTCACTTCACTCTTGGCGAAAGCTAGGACTTCGTCGATTTTTTCAGAATCTCTCTTCAGATCTATCCCTAGCATTTTTTGGAGTTCAGCGTAGTCAACGTCTATCGTCGGCATATTACATCAACTCCTTGTTTCTTAGCCACTGGAGATCATGTGAGAAGAGTTCGCGTATGTCGTTGATTCTAGCTTTGATCATGAACAGTCGGTCTATGCCTAGACCCCAAGCAATTACTGGCACTTTGATTCCTAACGGCATGGTCACTTCTGGTCGAAATATTCCGGAGCCTCCGAACTCGATCCATCCCAAACCGTCCTTGTAAGCGCTTAACTCGACGCTGGGCTCGGTAAATGGATAATAGTCAGGCTTCAGTCTGAACCTGTCTGCTCCTGCTATTTCTTTAGCGAAGGTGACTAGAATTCCGAGCAAGTCTCGGAGGTTCAAGTTCTCGTCAATGACGATTCCTTCAACCTGATTGAATTCGCTCAGATGAGTCTGATCCAGCACATCGGGCCTGTAACAGCGGGCAATCGAGAAGTACCTGCCTGGAACCTGCAAATCCTTGCTTACCAATGTTCTGGCGCTGAGGCATGTTCCGTGGCCTCGCAGAACTAGCCGTTTGGCCTCTTGAACAGAGTATTTGTAGCACCATCCTGTTGAACTTGTTTTCCATCCGTTCTCGTGTGTTTCTTTGACATTCCGCAGGACGTTTTGTTCCGCGCCTATGCTTCCATACTTTGGAGATTTAACGAGGTATATGTCCATGATTTCGCGTGCGGGGTGGTCTTGTGGGGTGTACAGCGCGTCGAAGTTGAAGAATGACGTTTCAACGTTTGTGCCCGTCATCTCCTTGAATCCTAGGTTGATGAGTTTTTCTTTCACTTCGCTAAGGAAACGGACGTATGGATGTTTCTTGCCTGGCCAAGTTTTGGCCACTGCGGCCTCTATGTTGTATTTCTGAAGGGTCGTATCTCGCCATTTACCGGTTATTATGAGTTCAGGCGTAAGCTGGGTTACTTCCACTGTTGTCTTGAAACCTTTCTTGACGGCTGCTTTTCCTGCTTCTGTGAGTTCGATTTCTCTCTGTGTTTTCTCCTCGGCTTCAAGCAGTTTTCTGCCTTTCAACAGGCGAAAAGCATCTTGAAGATCTGGGCTGAGCCCCTCGGTCACGACTTCTTCCTCTTCGTCCAGAAGTTTTATCAATTCCTCATCGTTGCCAACGTCCGCTTTTCTCTGCATCTTCAGAGTGCCTGTCTTGGATTCAAATGTGGCCCATTTCTTTCTCTGAATCCAGCCAAGCCCGATAGGTATGAACCGTTTCTCTAAGTTGGATTTCTCAACTAGCTGGGCAAGAGGTGCATGACCCCCTGATGTTTCGAGTGCATTTACCATCTGCCTTTCAGGAAGTCCTTTCTTTGCATACATGTTGCCTTCAGCGTTCAGTCTTGCCACAGTCTGTCTTTTTTCATTGATTTGGACAAGGTTCTTTTCCTTTAACGTCAATGCAGAACGCATCACAGCAGCATCTGGCATTCCGCTTTGTTTTATCAGTTCGCCCGCTGATGCTTTTCCGCCGAGTTCAGCAAGGGTTGATAGCGTTTTGATTTCGTGTTCTCTCAGGTCAACCATTCGTTTTTCCCTTCATAAGTACGATGAATTGGATTCGGTAATCTAGTTGGGCTAGTTTCTATAAAAAGATGTATTTTCTCCGATATCCTTTCGTTAGAAGCAGGTGATCCCATCAACGAAATTGGCGGGGCATCACGAATCCTCTGGAGTCAACCACTCTGCCATTCCATTTATGTCTTGTTCTTGCGCAAACACCTACGTTGTCATTAGCGCGCGCTAAAGGAATTGGTATCGTCTTAGCTGAAAGCGCCCACTATGTTACTCTAAGCTCATTGACTTCTTCTTGACTTAAGCCACGAGTTCTCAATGAATTGTCTAGTTGTCCCCTACCGAATTTCACTGAAACGGCACCTTGTTTTCCATCGGAGTAATAAGCAGTTAATTCAGCAGCCTTTTCAATGGCTATCTTGGTCTTGGGTCCTTGAAGCAGAGTTACTGGGCTTCCTATGTCTTGGGCCTCAAAACAATAATCATTTACTGTCTTCAAACGGCGCAAGAGACTATTCTCTGCTTCATTTCTGCCAACAATGATTTTGTTCCTTCCAATCCTGAAGTGCCGTCCAACCTTCAATAGCTGCACGTCTCTCAGAGAAAGCCTTTTGCTATGCTTAAGCACGTCTCTCAGTTTGCAGGCGAATTCTTTGTACGTCAGTAAGCAACCTCCGCCCGGACACGAATAGTCGGTTACCTTCAGTTCTTTAGCAAGCCTGATCTGTTTCTTTCTTGACCTACCCACAATATCGAGAAGCATTTCTCGTTTCACCAAGCCCTTTTTCTCAGCCTCAGTCGGAGACAGAAGTTTCGCAGACAAGGGCCTTATGATTCTTCCTTTCAAACCTGCTTGCTCCTCTATGAGATCCATGGTCTTTCCATGTTGAGACATAGGTCTCTGATCCAAGACTTCGCCTGTGAAAATGAATGATGCACCTGTCACCAGTGCGTATTTCTTGGCCGTCTTCAGCATGAGAATCCTGCAATCAACACAAGGATTCATGTTCTTCCCATAGCCAAACCGTGGCTGTCTGACAATCCTGAGATATTCCGCGCCGAGATTGAATGTCTTCAGAGGTATGTTAAGATTCTTTGCCACTTCGAGGGCTCCGCAACCGCCTTTTCTGCAAAGACAGAAAGGACTCACAAAATTGACTGCCTCAACGTCTATACCTTGGTCTAGCATGAGCTTCACTGCGAGCGTGCTGTCTAAGCCGCCTGAAAGGAGGGCGAGAGCTCTTGTCTTCTTGTCTTTGGATATCATTGATTTCACACCTCTGGATTGGTGCAAGCTTGCGTTCTGATGTATTTATGAATTATCTAAGAGCTTAGCGCGTCTCGTCAGCAGCAACAGCCGTGTCCTTCGTGTTCTGAATGGTCATCAGTGAATCTCTGCGGATTCTTCTCAAATACTGCCTTGCACGATTGATTGCAGAAGTAGTAATTTTTGCCCAAGTATTCAGATTTCAATGCCGCTGTTTTTTCATCCACGTTCATTCCGCAAACTGGATCCTTAACCATATTTGTCTCCACCTCCATTATTTGTTGGTCTTCTCATTCAGCTTCTCAAACTTGAAAGCGGACAATTTCAACAATGCAGAGTTGGTGACTACTGTCAACGAGCTGATGGCCATCGCTCCCGCAGCAAATATCGGGTTCATCAATCCGATTGCAGCCACTGGAATCATTACCGTATTGTATATGAATGCCCAGAATAGGTTGGAGTTGATTTTTGTCATAGTCTTCTTGCTCAACTCCACGGCTAGCGCCACATCTCGCAAGTCATCTTTGATTAGCACTATGCCACCTGTTTCTTTCGCGATGTCGGTCCCGCTTCCAATAGCTATTCCAATGTCGGCCTGAGCCAAAGCCGGGGCATCGTTTATACCGTCGCCAACCATCGCGACCGTTTTCCCTTCGCCTTGAAGTCTCTTAATGGCATTAACTTTCTCCCAAGGCAACACATTGGCTATCACATGGTCAATATTGAGTTGCTTTGCAACCGCTTTGGCAGTTGTTTCATTGTCACCGGTCAACATAGCTACCTCCAACCCCATGTTTTTCAACTTGCTTATCGCTTCAACCGCATTCTCTTTCGGCGTATCCATAGCGGCAACGACACCTGCAGGTTCACCGTTCACAACAAGAATCATCACTGTCTTGCCTTGTGATTCCAACCTCTCAAGATCCTGCTGCACTTGTTCGAGCGAAACTTTCTCACTCTGCATGAGTCTTCGATTTCCAAGCAATATCCTCTTGTTCTCGTAAGTGCATCTGACTCCGTGGCCTGGTACTGCCTCAAACGATTCTGCGTCAGGAATGTTGGAGTCACTTTGACTTGCTGCCTTCAATATTGCTTCTGCAAGTGGATGCTCCGAACCCTTCTCAGCAATCGCTGCAAGTCTCAACACATCCTTTTCCTCGTAGCCACTGTAAACCACGATGTCGGTCACTGAGGGCTCTCCCTTCGTCAGCGTTCCTGTCTTGTCAAAAACAACTGTTTTCAGTTTTCTAGCTCTCTCAACATATTCACCGCTGCGAAGCAGGATACCATATTCCGCGCCTTTCCCTACCCCTGCCAGTATAGCTGTGGGGGTGGCGATACCTAAGGCACATGGGCACGCAATTAACAATACGGCAAGCAACACGAAGAACGCAGTTGAGAAACCACTCACAATGTACCAGTAGACGAAAGAAATAGCGGCAACCGAAAAGACTATGGGAACGAATTTCCCAACGACTCTGTCGGCAAACTTTTGCACAGGAGCGCTTGAAGCCTGCGCTTCCTCAACCAGATGTACGATCTGTGCGAGTGCCGTCTCTTCTCCAACTTTGGTAGCCTTGATTCTGAGAAGCCCAGTCTTGTTTACTGTAGCGCCTATGACTTCGCTTCCCACATTCTTCTCGACGGGTATGCTTTCGCCCGTGATTATCTTTTCATCAACCGAAGAGTATCCGGCTATGACTGTTCCGTCTGTCGGTATCTTTTCGCCCGGTTTAACTATTAGAACGTCGTTCACTTGCACCTCATCTATGGGCACTTCAACTTCTTTGCCGTCTTTGAGAACCGTTGCGATCGTGGGTTGGAGTTCAAGCAGTTTTCGGATCGAAGCAGCTGATCTTCTCCGTATACTCTCCTCGATGTACTTGCCTAAGAGAACGAAAGCTAATATTCCGACGGCGATCTCCAGATAACCTTCTCCGCCGTGCACTAAATCTGGAAAGAAAGCGTACGCTGCGCCGTAGGTCCATCCAGCCACCACTCCTGCAGATACCAGCACATCCATGTTGATAGCACGGTTTCTAAGCGAACGGTAAGCCCCGACGATAATGCTGCGGCCAGCCCACCATACGACAGGCGTTGAGATTATAAAGAGTGCCAGGTTGTAGATTTTGAGGCCGCCGATGAGCGTGAAGGACATCAACGCGGCTACGATGCCGAACAGAATTGCCACTCTGAGCCCTGCTACGGCTATTACGCCCGCAAGTGTAATGGCGACCCTGCGTCTCATTGCTTTAAGTTCTTGCTCAGGCTGCTCATACACGTCGGCGCATGACTGACTGCAAAAGTAGTACGTGCGATCTCCAATCTTCTTCTTGATCGCCTTATCCTTGTCTACGTCCATACCGCACACGGGATCTCTTGGCATAATATCCATCCTCCACCATGATGTGTGTAATTTCCTTTGATCTCCGAAGTATTTAAATATATCTTTTAAAGATATATGTTTTAAAGATAAATCTGGTGGATATATGTCTAGCAAAGAAATAGACGAAATTGTCTCCGACTTCTCGCGTTTCTACATTCTCACCATCTTGTACGAAGGACCACAACATGGTTACAGCGTAATCAGCAAATTCAGGAAAAGGATAGGCAAAGAAATCAGTCCCAGCCTAGTGTACCCGTTTCTTAGTCGACTCGAGACAAAGAGCCTAGTGAGACACGTGGTAAAGCCTGTCGGAGAGAAGAAAAAGAAAGTGTTCGAACTGACCGAAAAGGGGAAGGAGCTCTGCAAGACATTGTTCAAACGCTTCTCAGCCCTTGTTTCTGTTGCTATCGAACCGAACTTGGAAGTGTGTGCGAGCTGTGGGTGCAAAGTGTACGAAGGCGGACACAGAGAGATAATCGATGGAAAAGAAATGACCTTCTGCTGCGTGCACTGCGCAGCATCATATAAGAGAGAAGCGCCGAGAAAATCTGCTTCGCGAGAGCATTAATGTATTAAGAGATGTGTGGAAACATGCACACTGGAATTTTGGACATTGTTTTACGATAATCTTTGTAATGCGCGCGCTCGCGCGCTCTAGTATCCCCGCGTCTTGTCCACGACGTTAATCAGTTCCTGTTTGTTTAAGAACCGTTTCAAGTTCTCGCAAAAGATGGCGATCAATCGGTCAAGATAGTAGGGCGTCAGACCTGTCAATGGTATTGACAACCTTTCACGTATCCTTTGTGGATTGTCTAAAATTTTTTCGACGACGATTTTCTGATTTTCTTGGTTTTCTATGTTTTGGTTTTCCATGTTCATTCCTCATTTCATGCCTGATTCATATATTTTGTCGTACGCCTGTATGGGCGAGCGACTTTTCTGGGGGATAGAAAAGGAAAAAACTTATGTTGAATGAGCGTTCGAGCGAATGAGACAATATGTTTTTTAGCGAAGCCCATTTTGGCGGGCATTGGAAAGAGAGGCTCATTTCGGGAAATGAGGGAAAACCACGAGCGTCCCTTTGTGGGAAACCCTTGCTTTTTCGATAGAAAAAGTGCGTTAGCAGGTTTCAGCGAGTGGTTGTCCCAGATGCCCGCTTGTTGTTTATGAATTTTCTTGGGAGAAAATTCTTGAGGGCGGTCTTTCCTGTTTTGTTTTTACTACTACTACCTTTTGCTTATATGTCGATTCATGTGACGTATTTGTGAGGGGGTGAATGTTTGAAAAAACTCTTGCGGTTGTGTCCTGTTCAGCAAAAGAAGGTTTCTTGCGACGGTGCTTGCAAGTCTGTCTCTGCCGAATCTGCGTCTAGGATTTGTCCAGTTCAGGAAAAGGCGTTAGATTTGGCTCTGAATGGCTAGTTGCTACTACTACTGTTCGGTAGGATTTATAAGCAGTTAGGTGGTAGTGGTCTAACGGGGTATATCATATTGCAAGCCCTTAAGGTGTCACTTCGTGTTCGACGTTGCCAAACGTGACATGAAGTTTTTAGAGGCGATTGGTTACGGCAAACAAGAGTCTGAATGGATTACTCAGTACGATACTTTTCCTGTGCGTGGTGGCTTTTTGTGTCCGTACATGATTGTCGGGCGTGAGCCGAAATATATGCGTTCGTGCGGTATGCATAGGTGTCGGTTGAGTTGTAAAAATAGTTCCTTGCACGGTGCGGTTTCGGGTCGTGATGTGTGGTTTAATCAGGTTTATAATTGTCATTCTTATCGGTGTTGTGTTTGCTGGAAATATGGCTGGTGTGTTCGACGTGGGCACATGGTAGAAGATAGGTTTTTGACTGCGGAAAAGGTTCTGGGTTTGCCTGTTTCCAGTGTCGAACATTTGTTTGCGTCTGCTCCTAAGTACGTGTACGACTATTCTCCGCAAAAGATGAATGAAGCTTGTATTAGTGCCTGTCGAAGGCGGGGTATTCTTGGCGGTGTGAATATTCTTCATCCTTTCCGTAAAGATTTGAAGGCGCGGGAGTTAGTGTTGAGTTTTCATTATCATTTGCTTGGCTACGTTGACGAGGGTTATGATCGGTGTCGTGAGTGTGAGAAGAACATTGACGGGTTTTGTGTAGATTTGAATTGCGATGGATTTCAGGCGCGTACGCAAAGGGTATACCATAATGACGGGTGGATTGTTGGGTTGGCTAAAAATGAAGCTGGAATAGTTGAGAAGCGTGAGTCTATTTTCTCTACGGCTTGGTATCAGTTGGAACATTCGGGGTTTAAGGTGGGCGTTCGGCGTTTTCAGATTGTTGAATGGTGGGGTAACGTGGCTAAACGTAAGTTCAAGGCTGAGAAAAGGCGGCTTGTGTGTAATTGTCCTGTTTGTAAGAGTAAGATGAAGCTGGATTTAGTGCCTGCTGGCGTTCAGGTTGTTTCTAATCGTGGTGAGCGTGGGTTTTTGAAGTATTTTACGTTGCCTCATGTTGATGACAACGATTAAAACCTATAAGAATTGAAGTAGCACTACAATTAAGTGGGGGTGTTTGAGTTGGGTGAAAAGAAGCGTGTGGCTTGGCCGTCGTCTGTTCGTGAACTTGAAGAAATGATGGCGGATTTACGGGCTAGGGAAAAGGCTGAACAAAAGGCGCTCAATTCGCCTTCAGGTGCGGTAATTGACGAGATGTTCAGGTTAGCGAAGGGGCTTTCTGGGTCTGTTTGTCCTTGTGATAACTTGCCGTGTAAGAGGGGTGCTGAGTTTATTCGTGATTGTAGCGATATTATTTATTTCGTCTTTGGTGGTCGGGAGATTGACGAAGGTTCTCGTTGTGAACGTGCTGTCTTTCGTTTTGAATGATGTGTTGTTGTCTGTGTCGTCTTGTGGCTTAGGGTTTGTACGTGTCGTTGCGTAGTGCGGCGTGAGCCGCACGGAGCGGAAGAATTGCTTTACTCATTTCAAGGATAGGTGAGGCTTGTCTGGTGGGTTTTTGCTTCTTTTTTTTGAAAAAGAAGGTTTCTGTGAAAAAGGGGGTTGTGATGCGCGCGTTAATACATCAGCACCTACAAGGACGAGATGCTGTTCAGAAAAAGAAAATAGGATTACGCGTGAATGAAAAAAGCTAAATGTCAGTGCAACATTTCTTCATACATCGCAGAGAATCTTCCATGAAACCCATACTTCCTGTTATTCTGATCGCGGGTGGACTATTACTTATCATGATGTCATCAGCTATTTCGATACCGTACCAAACCTTGGAGACTTCTACCGAGTACAGGGCATACAACTTCTCCAAAAGAGCTGTGTGTTTCAGTTCGAATGAGAGGCTTGGATTTGACAATGGATCTTCTGCGATAGTGGAACTCGCACCGAACTCAAGCAAGCTGTTCATCGACTTTGGCTACTGGGATTCCAGTGTCAACAGGTCGCTTATTCAGATAGATATTCAACCAAGCGGTGGAGGAATGATGCTCAGCTTGTTGGGCATAAAGCACGACTATAGTGTGGAAGAACATTATTTCAGATACAGCGTAGTTTACGGTGCAAGCGGGTATCAATTCTATTGGACACCAACGTGGCATGTTGTTTCCCCTTACCTTGGATTTCTTTTCGAGAATCCCAACAACGAGACGATGGATTTTCGAACTGATTTGACATCATACGAAAACACTGTGGTTCAAAAAGAGGTGACCAAGTATCAAACGTTGCTGGACTCAAGATACATATACTTTGGCATGTTATTAGTCGGCTTGGCAGCTGTTAGTGACATTTCATCATACTTCAGGGAAAAGAAGGTTCGAAATATTACAGCATGATGATCAATCACTCAGTAGAGCTACTTTGCGTTCAATATTCTTCAGCATTCTGCGAGCAAGCGCGGGCTAGTTACTAAAGAAAAAAGGAGGATTATTTGCGTTTTCGGTATAGGTGATAGTTGTCTATCGTTTGCACGTACTCGAAGCCGATATCAATTAGTTTCATAGCTTCTTCTTTTGTGCTTACGGCCTGTGTTTCGTATTCGTCGTTGCTGTTGTAGAGGGCTGATTCCAGGTCTATGTAGATTAGTGTGTTTTCTATTCTGCGGTGTCCTAGTTTTTGTTTTACTTCTAGGATTTGGTGGCATTTGTGGTAGAGCATTGTGGCGTAAAAGTGTCTCAGGTCGTATAGTCTTATCGTGTTGATTGTTGGGTCGTTCATTTTTCGTGCTGTTCTTTTTCGTGCTTTGGCAAATGCTCCGTTATAGTGTTCTGGTGTTCCTTTGAATACGTGGTCTTTTGGTTGAAGTTTGTTTGTTATTATGTGTGTTAGTAGTTTGGCGGCTAGGTCTGTTTTTATTGGTATTGTGCGAGGTGCGCCATGTTTGGCTGTTGTCGGGCTTACGGTGTTGTGGTCTAAGTCTATGTCTTTTACAAGTAAGTCGTGTATTTCTACGGGTCTAAGTCCTGTTGCATAACTCAGGTGTACTTTGAGGTTCATCATTTTGCCTGAGTTTGCCATGATCAGCTTTATTTTCTCTTCCGTTGGTATGTGAATGGGTTTTGATGCTATTTGCGTGACGTACTTCGGTTTGTATGTTGGTTGATCTTGGTGCATGTAGTTGTAAAACTTTGCATAGTAGAATTGGAAGAGGCGTTTATATGATGTTGAGCCTTTGACGTATTGTACGTATTGGTCTATCGTTTTTGGGTCGTCTAGGTTGCAGTCTTTGGCTAGTCTGGTTAAGCAGTATTTTGCGTTTTTGATCTGGGCTTTGCGTGTTCCGATCTTGTCTAAGTGCAGTAGAAATTGTGTTATTGCCGTGATTATAGCGTTTTCAGAGGGTTTAAAAGGCGTCAGACCTGCCACATGTGGCGTTACTATCACGTTTTCCATATCCCAGAGTGGCGAACTCTTTGGCAATGGTTCTTGTGCGAAAGTGTCCAAGGCGGCTCCTGCAATCCAACGTTCTTTCAAAGCTTGAATCAGCTTGTCTTCTTGCACCACGTTCCCTCTGCTAGTGTTGATCAAGTAGGCTGTGGGTTTCATGCTTCTGAGTTCTTTTTCTCCGATAACACCTTCGGTTTTAGCCGTGAGGGGTAGTTGAAGAACCACAAAATCAGATTCGGCAAACAGCGTTTCCAGATTTTCAGGAGAAACCAGTTTATCAACGTGGTCTGGTGTTGGTGCAGAAGGGTTTCTTCTCGTGGCAATCACTTTCATCCCCAAGCACTTTGCTCTCTTTGCTATTTCTCCGCCGATTGTTCCGATTCCCACTATTCCCAAGGTTTTTCCAGACAGCTCATTCATTTGAGGCAGCAGTTCAAGGTCGCTTGTTTTCCATTTTCTCTCAACTTGGTTTCTGATGAAAAGATGCAGTTTCCTGTTCAAGCAAAACATCAAACCGATGGCATGTTCTGCAACCGGAATCGCATTTACTCCTTTTGCATTGGTTATTATGACGTCGCTCTGAACGACTTCAGGGTATAGAAATGATTCGACGCCAGCATAGTTGATCTGAATCCATTTGAGTTTCTTTGCTGCCGAGAACATCTCAAGAGAAAATCTCCCTGCCAGCAACACTTCGGCGTCTTCAGCGAGTTTTAGAAGTTCCTTTGCATCGTTGCTTTGATTGACTTCTATTCCGGCAGACACCTTGCGGATTTTTTCTAG
>Ga0315284_10014744_pt1 | contig 11127 bp, 9 predicted proteins | sample YL17G09_16_MG_FD_203696 | JGI IMG/M metagenome (GOLD analysis project Ga0315284, IMG submission 203696) | Sediment microbial communities from Yellowstone Lake, YNP, Wyoming, USA - YL17G09_16 | ecosystem: Environmental > Aquatic > Freshwater > Lake > Sediment | place: USA: Wyoming | collected...
ACATCAGAAATGGGGCCACTGAGATTTGAACTCAGGTCAGAAGACCCCCAGTCTCCTAGGATGGCCAGGCTACCCTATGGCCCCGCTCTCTTACTATTGGCTCATTTCATTTATTTATCTTGTTATAGCAAAAAGGGAAATATCTGCATTCGTCTCTGGAGAAATGCTTGAGAAAAATTAAATTATAACGCTCTTTTGGGCTTTTAGTATCACCTCCGCTCCCGCCGCTTGGGCATCCTCCCACAGTGCGATTACCTCTCATAAGGTTTACCCGGTTGTAGAAGGGGGTCAGGGGGATACACCCCTTGGGTTGCCTCCCCCTCTGGGGAAGAGAGAGGGTCACCTTCGTATTTTTTTTTAGTCAGCAAAAAGATGAATAAAATCAGGTTTTCTCCAGAGCCCTGCATTCAGGAAAACAAGTATACTCATCAGATATAAACAAGTTTGAACGGGTCAGTTCTTTTTTTGAAATTTTTCAATTCAGTATTCAGTGCCTTGAATGTATTTTTCCCCTGCCTCATATATCGGGCCAAAAAAAGATATGTATATATGTTCCAATTAGGCATTATGAATTACACAGGGTAGTGCAGCAGGTGCCGGGTTATGTTAAAAGAGAAAATCTCTACATTTATTGATAAGATTCGATCAATAGAAGGGGTTGCAGCATGTGCCCTTGTTTCCCGGGACGGGATAATTGCCGGGAAATATTTTGATCGGGAGCTAAACGAGCCATGGTTTGGAGCCCTCTCTGCAACCATCCTTGCATCCGCTGAGTCAGTCGGAGGCATTATTAAGATGAAATCTTTGGAGTCGGTTGCTATCCGTGCACAGGACACTTCTGTTATGGTAGTAGGTGCCGGGGAAAATTTTCTCATCGCAGCTATCATCAAAGAAAGGGTAGATCCATCAAAAGTCCATAACCAGATGCTCGTGGTTGCAAAGATGATTGGTGAGGTGATGTGATGTATACTATCCTGGTTGTCGATGACAGTCCATTCATTGTCGATGTATTTGTCACCATGCTGGAGCGGGGCGGTTACCGCACTGTTGCTGCATATGGCGGTGAGGAATGTATTGAGATCTTAAAAACGGTGACCCCGGACCTGATCCTGCTGGACATCATGATGGAGCCGGTTGATGGATGGGACACTCTGGAGCGGATCAAGGAGAACCGCCTTACAAAGGAGATTCCGGTGCTGATGCTCACGGCAAAGCAGCTCACTCCTGCAGAAGCCCAGGAATATGGAATTTATATTGAAGATTACGTATTAAAACCAATCACTCACCGTGAATTGTACGATGCGATCGAGCATGTCGTCAACAGGCGACAGACAATTAAAACAGATACGGATACGGCAAAACAATCCGGGTTTGATACAGAGATTATTACTGAATATGCCCGATTAAGTAAAAGCATCGATGTAAACAAGCGCCTCATGAAGATCCTCGAGACAACGTATAATTTCGATGATTCAAAAGTCAGGGTCAATGATGAGATATCAGGAGCGATCAAGAGCATGGAGATGAATATTAAATTCCAGGAAACCCGGCTCGAGCAAATAAAAGGGGAACTCTCGGGAACCCCCGTATCCAAATAATCCCCAGGGTCAATTTTTTGGTAAATTTTTGAATTTTACGGCTTTGTTAAAATCCTCTTTTTCTGTGTAATTCGCTTATTCTCAGCGGCAGCTAGGAGGGTGACCCCCTATCTCCCCCAGAGGGGGAGGCAGCCCAAGGAGAGCATCCCTTTGCCCCCTCTTTTGTCAGGGTTTTTCATCAACCTTCTGATGATTATCGTAATAGTGGAGGATGATGAGAGCGGCGGGGGCGGAAGCACGATGTAAAAAAGAGCCCCCAAGAGCGACAGCGTGTTTCTCTCTAGGATTTCAACAGAGCTAATTTCACTCTGAAATTCACTATTGTGTATCTAATCCCCCGTATTTTTTCCCGGTAATGCACCGGATCTGCATCATATCGATCGGTTTTTAGGGAAAACAACCCGATAAAATAGTATGGTGATCGCTGACCAAATCCACTCTATTGGTGTATTTCACGTCTTGGTCATAAGGGATTATGTATCGTTAAAAATTGTTTGGTATCCATCAATCACGCATGAGGTAAGTTAATAGAATCTGCCTTTCGAAAATAAAAGGAAAAAAAGTTCTCAATCCAACAATATTCGCTTTTCCTGATCTTAAGATAACCTAACTTAATCTATAAAATTATGGTAATTTAATTCATTCTTTGGGTTATGTTTATATAGTTTTTTGGCATTGTTATAATGCTGTACATCTTAGTTTATTTGGGGTTCGTAGCTCAGTTCGGTAGAGCGCCTGGCTTTTAACCAGGTGGTCGGGGGTTCAAATCCCTCCGGGCCCGTTGCCACGAGGAATCGTGGGTTTTTTGCGGTGATGTATCTGAAAGGAAATTTATTCATCTGTGAGGGGGTTTTTCATTGAGCACCAAACTGAATGTGTTGAAGCACGTGATGGTGCCAGACCATAACATTATGAGTGAGGCGGAGGTATCGGCGCTCCTCTCCCACTACAAGATAACTACGGAACAATTACCTAAAATTTTCCATGACGATCCAGCGGTCAAAACTATTGGCGCAAATGTCGATGATGTTATACGAATTGTCCGCATGAGTCATACGGCCGGCAGGGCAGAGGCATATCGTCTCGTAATCAAGAGACCGAAGAAATAATTTTTGAGGTGGTCAGTCTGATCGACAGAAGTATTTTATCGAAGGCGTATTTTTCACGGGAGCATGTTGCGCGCCACCAACTTAACTCTTTCAATTATTTTCTCAAGCACAATCTTCAGAAAGTGGTCAACGAGCAGCGGGTTATCGAAACTGATATCGAGAACCGGGGGAAGAATAACGAGCCGGTATATGTGGAACTTGGCACAATTTCTGTTAAAAAACCGCTGGTGAGGGAAGCAGACGGATCCCAGGGAGAGTTATATCCCTGCGAGGCACGGCTGCGTAATCTTACCTATGCAGCACCAATCCAGCTTGGCCTCACGCTTGTGCATGGGGATGAACGTCAGGAACCTATCATCACGACAATCGGGCAGTTGCCGATCATGGTAGGCTCTCTTAACTGCAACCTGTATGGGAACGACGATATGCAGCGGGTCTCCCACGGTGAAGATGCATTTGATCCGGGTGGATATTTTATTGTCAACGGTACTGAACGTGTGCTCATGACGCTTGAAGATCTCGCGTCCAACAAGATCATGACCGAGTTCACCGAGCGGTATAACGAACGTATCTATGTTGCTAAAGTATTCTCGCAGTTCAGGGGATACCGGGCACTGGTCGTTGTCGAGCGTAATAAAAAGAACCTGCTCGAAGTTTCATTCCCGTCAGTTGCAGGGCACCTTAAATTTGTCGATCTCATGCGTGCGCTCGGGATGACGAACGATCAGGAAGTCGTGACCGCGGTTTCTCCCGATGAGGATATCCTGACCTTCATGATGCAGAATTTAGAAGAGAGCGAATGCGATTCTGTCGAAGGCGGTATCATGTATGTCGGTAAGAAGCTTGCCCCGAACCAGACGAAGGATTACCAGCGCAAGCGGGCGGAGTTCGTGCTGGACAATTATCTCCTGCCTCATCTTAATTACTCGATGCCTGCAAACTTAAAGGAAGGTGACGAGGGATACCAGGAAGCTGTTCTGTCTGTACGACTTGCAAAGGGGCACTTCCTGGGACGTATGGCAGAGGCGTGTTTTGATCTCGTCTTAAACAAACGCAGGATTGATGATAAGGACCACTACTCCAATAAGCGGCTGAAACTTGCAGGGGACCTCATGGAAGATCTCTTCCGTATATCCTTAAACCGGCTTACCCGTGATATCAAATACCAGCTGGAACGTGCAAGTATGCGTCACCGCGATCTGTCAATTGCGACCGCTGTCCGGGCTGATGTGCTTACCGAGCGGCTTTTGCACCCGCTTGCAACCGGTAACTGGGTAGGAGGAAGAACCGGTGTTTCCCAGCTGCTCGACCGTGTCGATCATATGGCCGTACTCTCCCACCTGCGTCGTGTTATCTCGCCACTTTCCCGCTCACAGCCACATTTTGAAGCCCGTGACCTCCACCCGACCCAGTGGGGTCGGATCTGTCCGAGCGAAACACCTGAAGGTCCGAATTGTGGTCTGGTCAAGAACTTTGCCCAGATGGTCGAGATATCCAAAGGCGTGGATGATGAAGCAGAAGTCATGCGGCTCTTATACAATCTTGGTGTTGAACAGATACGGGGTGAATCACGATGAAGAAGTCACGCGTGTTTGTTGATGGGGCACTAATCGGGCTTGACGAAGACGGAAAAGCCCTTGTGGCCAACATCCGGTTAATGCGTCGCCAGGGCGCAATTTCTTCAGAAGTGAATGTTTCACACAAGGAATACAACGGTGATGTGGTAATTCTTACGGACCATGGCCGGGCCCGTCGTCCGCTCATCGTCCTGAAGAACGGTGAACCACTCATCACGAACGAAGACCTTGCAAAACTGGCAAAAAAAGAAGTTGATATGAACTCGTTTGTCCGGCGTGGGCTGATCGAGTTTATTGATGCAGAAGAAGAAGAAGATCTCCTCATCGCGATGAACCCGGAGAATGTGACGCCGGATCATACCCATCTCGAGATCGACCCTTCCCTCATCCTGGGTATCGGTGCTGCGCATGTCCCGTTCCCGGAACATAATGCAAGTCCGCGTGTAACTATGGGGGCAGGCATGGTCAAGCAGGCTCTCGGGTTTGGATGCGCCAATATGAAGCTGCGTCCTGATACCCGTGGTCACCTGCTCCATTACGTGCAAAAACCCTTAACCCATACCCAGACGTCGGAATTGATCGGTTCTGATGATCGTCCGGCAGGACAGAACTTTGTTGTTGCAATTCTTTCCTATGAAGGCTACAACATTGAAGATGCTCTCATCTTCAACAAGGCATCCATTGAACGGGGCCTGGGACGCTCCCACTTCTTCAGGACCTATGAAGGGGAAGAACGCCGGTATCCCGGTGGCCAGATCGACCGGATTGAAGTTCCTGCAGAAGATGTCGCCGGAGCGCACGGTTCCGATTCGTACAAGAACCTTGACGAAGACGGTGTGATTAATCCTGAAACAGTTGTTGCAGAAAAAGATGTACTGATCGGTAAAACATCTCCTCCCCGTTTTCTTGAAGAACCGTCCGGAGAACTCATTGCCGTTGAGAAACGCCGGGATACTTCGGTTACCATGCGCAGCAACGAACATGGTATTGTCGATACCGTGATCATAACCGAAGGAGAGAACAGTTCCCGGCTCGTCAAGGTGCGAACCCGTGACCTGCGTATTCCGGAAGTTGGCGATAAGTTTGCATCCCGGCATGGTCAGAAAGGTGTCGTCGGGTTGATCACCCACCAGGAAGATATGCCCTTCACTGAGAGCGGGCTGTGTCCTGATCTCGTCATTAACCCCCACGCGATCCCAAGTCGTATGACCGTCGGGCATATGCTTGAAATGATCGGCGGTAAAGTCGGAGCGCTCCAGGGGCGTCGGATTAATGGTACCGCATTCCGCGGAGAGAGTGAAGCTGATATACGCTCATCACTCAAAAAACTGGGTTTCTCCCACAACGGGCGTGAAATCATGTACGATGGCCTCACCGGCAAGCAATTCAAGGCCGATGTCTACGTGGGTGTGATTTACTACCAGAAACTCTACCACATGGTATCTTCAAAGATGCACGCACGCTCACGCGGACCGGTGCAGGTGCTCACCCGCCAGCCAACAGAAGGCAGGGCCCGTGAAGGCGGTCTCCGCTTTGGTGAAATGGAGCGGGATGTCATGATTGGTCACGGTGCAGCAATGGCACTCAAAGAACGTCTGCTCGATGAATCCGATAAGGTCAATGAATATGTTTGTGCTCATTGTGGGATGGTTGCAATGCTGGATCGCAAGCGCAACATGACCCGGTGCCTTGCCTGCGGTAATGAGACGGATATATATTCTGTCGAGATGAGTTACGCCTTCAAGCTCCTGCTGGATGAAATGAAGAGCATGGGGATTGCGCCCAGATTGAAACTGCAAGACGTGGTTTAAAGGAGGTGTGCCATGCCAAGCCCAAAACGAATCGGACGAATTGAATTCGGATTATTATCCCCAAAAGAAATCCGCGAAATGAGTGTAAGGAAGATCATCTGGGCGGATACGTACGATGATGACGGGTTCCCGTACCCGCAGGGCCTGATGGACCTGAACCTCGGCGTCATCGATCCTGGTCTCAGGTGCAAGACCTGCGACCAGAAAGCGAGCGAGTGCCCCGGACATTTCGGGCATATCGAACTGGCCAAACCGGTAATTCATGTAGGCTATACGCGCCTGATCAGGAAACTGCTGCGTGTCACCTGCCGTGCATGCGGGCGTGTACTGCTGAGCCCGGATGAAATTGAAAAAGTGGTCGGTACTGAAGATGACCAGACCGGTGATCTGCTATCAGAAAAGGATGTGAAAAAAGAGCGCATCTGCCCTCACTGCGGTGACCAGCAACTGAAGATCAACTTCGAGAAACCGACTACGTTTTCAGAAGTGATGGTAGAAGACGGCAAGAAGGTTGAGCACAAGCTCACTCCCGCCGACATACGGGCACGCATGGAAAAGATCCCCAATGAGGATCTGATCCCGCTCGGTATCAATCCTGATGTTGCCCGCCCCGAGTGGACGATTCTCACCGTGCTTCCCGTCCCGCCGGTTACGATGCGCCCATCGATTATTCTTGAAAATGGGCAGCGTTCCGAAGATGATCTCACCCACAAACTCGTGGACATCATCCGTATCAATCAGCGGTTCAAGGAAAACCAGGATGCAGGGGCGCCCCAGTTGATCATCGAGGATCTCTGGGAACTCCTGCAATACCATGTCACGACATACCTTGATAATGAGGTAGCCGGCTGTCCCCCGGCACGTCACCGCAGTGGCAGACCCTTAAAGACACTCTCCCAGCGCCTGAAAGGCAAGGATGGGCGGTTCCGTGGCTCACTCTCTGGCAAGCGCGTGAACTTCTCATCCCGTACCGTTATTTCTCCGGACCCGAACCTCTCGGTATCTCAGGTGGGTGTCCCGCGTGCGGTTGCAACCGAGATGACCATTCCTGTCCGGGTTACTATTCATAATATTGATGAGCTCAGGCAAGTCGTGCGGAATGGCCCACTCCGCCCGGATGTCAACGCACCCTGCGGTGCAAACTACGTGCTCCGCCCGGACAACCGAAGGCTCCGGCTTGCTGATGGTAATCTTGACACTATTGCTGATATGATTGAACCCGGCTATACAGTAGAGCGTCAGCTTCGGGATGGGGATGTAGTGCTCTTCAACCGCCAGCCATCGCTGCACCGGATGAGTATCATGGCACACCGGGTCAAGGTTATGGAAGGCAAAACCTTCCGGCTTAACCCGGCAGTCTGCCCACCATATAATGCAGACTTTGATGGTGATGAAATGAATATGCACGTCCCGCAGACCGAAGAGGCGCGGGCTGAGGCAACTATTCTCCTCTCCGTGCATGAAAACATCCTGTCACCCCGTTTTGGCGGACCGATTATTGGTGGTATCCACGATCACGTGTCGGGAATTTTCATGCTCACGCATGGAATCCGCTGGTTCAAAAAAGAAGAAGCGCTCTACCTGCTCCGGTATACGCATGTAGAGCATATGCCGCCTCCCGGGAAAGAAGAGGATGGTATCCAGTACTGGAGTAATAAGCAGGTCTTTTCGATGATCCTGCCTGACCAGTTGAACATGGTCTTCCGGGCAAGTTCATGCCAGAACTGCGATACCTGTGAAAAAGAAATGTGTGAGCGTGATGCATATGTGCGAATCATCGACGGTATTTTGGAAGTTGGCACAATCGACAAGAAGGCGATTGGTGCCTTCGATGGCCAGATCGTCAATCGCACAATTCGTCATTACGGTATGCGTCGTGCGGCAGATTTCATTGACGACTTAACAAAATTATCGATCCGTGCAATTATGTTTGACGGTTTCTCGTTTGGTATCGATGATGAAGACCTGTCCAAAACCGAGTACGGCCAGATTGACGAAGTGCTTAACAATGTAGCGTCTGATGTCACGCGACGTATTAAGATATACGAGGACGGGCAGCTTGAACCAATGCCCGGGCGTACGGTTGAAGAGACGCTCGAGATGCAGATTATGCAGGTGCTGGGAAAAGCCCGTGACCAGACCGGTCAGATAGCCGGCCGTCACCTTGGCCTTGGCAACAGCGCTGTCGTCATGGCAGTATCCGGCGCCCGGGGTTCGATGCTGAACCTGACACAGATGGCAGGCTGCATCGGGCAGCAGTCCGTTCGTGGTGAGCGCATCGTCCGTGGGTATGATGACCGGACGCTCCCGCATTTCAAGAAAGGTGACCGTGGCTCCGATGCCCATGGTTTCATTGCTCATAGTTATAAGGGCGGGCTTAACCCGACAGAGTTCTTCTTCCACGCTATAGGTGGTCGGGAAGGGCTTGTCGATACGGCGGTCCGCACTTCGCAGAGCGGGTACTTGCAGCGCAGGTTGATTAACGCATTGCAGGATCTCAAAGTCGCCTATGATGGTACCGTGAGGTCAACCGGCGGAAGAATTATCCAGTTCCAGTATGGTGAAGACAGCACGGATCCCACCAAGAGCGCATTTGGTGACCCGGTCGATGTCAAAGGCATTGTTGAGAGTATTCTCAAGGAGGAAGTCTGATGGCGCTCGCAGACAAGTACGGTAAGAAGATCGAGGCCGCAGACCTCCCGAAGAAGACCAAAGATCAGCTGCATAAGTTCCTTGACGGTAAAGAGATCACCGATATCCAGTTCAGGCAAATACTTGAACGGGTGCTCAAGGAATACCTGTCCACAAGGATCGAGGCATGTGAGGCCGTAGGGGTTATCGCAGCCCAGTCCATCGGTGAACCAGGTACCCAGATGACCATGCGTACGTTCCACTACGCTGGTGTTGCTGAAATCAACGTTACTCTTGGCCTGCCGCGACTCATTGAGATCATGGATGCAAGGAAAGAGCCCAGCACTCCTACCATGACCGTCTATCTCGAACCCGATTACTGTAAAGATCGTGACCGGGCGCGTGAGGTCAGCTGGCAGATTGAAGCAGCCCCCCTCCACGAATTCGGGGATATCACTACCGACATGGAGAACATGCACGTAATCGTCCATCTGAACACAAAAGTCTGCGATAAGCGAAAAATCTCTCCGGCAGAGATTATGGAGACCGCTCCCCGGAAGATCCGTGAACGCCGGCACTACCGTGACTTTGAGCATGATATCAACGAAGAGACCGCGACTATCATATTTTCACCAAAAAACAAGGAGAGTTACCAGAACCTCTTCCAGCTCGCCGAACATGTGAGAAGCGTCATCGTACAGGGAATCGATGATATCCTGCGTGTTGTCGTCAGAAAAGAGACCGGAGAGTATATACTTTATACTGAAGGTTCCAACATAAAAGATGTATTTGATGTCGCCGGTGTGGATACCACACGGACACGTACCAACAACATCAGTGAAATCGCATCAGTGCTCGGCATCGAAGCTGCGAGGAATGCGATCATCCATGAAGCGATCTCCACGCTCGATGAGCAGGGTATCCTTGTCGATGTCCGCCATATCATGCTCGTTTCAGACATGATGTGTATGGAGGGGGAGGTCAAGCAGATCGGGCGGCATGGTATTGCCGGTGAGAAGGAAAGTGTTCTTTCGCGGGCGGCCTTTGAAGTCACGGTCAACCATCTGCTTGACGCTGCCGTTGCAAACGAAGTCGATGAACTGAGCGGTGTTACCGAGAATGTCATTGTCGGCCAGCCGATCCAACTCGGTACTGGCGATGTGAAACTCATCGCAGTCAGACAAGAAAACAATTAGAGAAGAAAAACCAAAAAAACCAGAGGAATTGTACATGGATTTTAATGCTTCACTCAGAAGAGCCATCAAGACAGGAAATGTAATTCTTGGCCAGAATAATACGGAGAAATGCATAAAAGAGGGTAAAGCCCAGCTGATCGTCGTCGCTGGCAATTGTCCGGCGACGTTCAAATCCAAACTTTCGGGCTATGAGAATCTTTTCATCCACACTTTTGAGGGTTCCAGCGTGGCACTCGGCAAGGCATGCGGTAAACCCTTCATGGTAAGCACGCTTGCTATTGTCACCCCGGGCGAGTCAGACATTCTCTCTCTTAAGAGGGCATGATATGGTTGAAGTTAAACTGACTGAAGACTGTATGCGCCTGATCTCCCAGTTCGAGAGCCTTACCGGCGCGGGGAGCCGCGATTGTGTTATTGATGAGCGCAACGCACGTTTGATCTTTGTGATAAATCCCGGTGATATGGGATTAGCTATCGGCAAGAAGGGGGCCTCAATCAAAAAAGCCTCCGAAGTGATGGGCAAGAAGATTGAAGTTGTGGAATACAACAGTAATCCCGAACAATTTATCAAAAACTGTTTTTTACCGGCACAGGTTACCTCAATTATTTTCGAAGGGGAGCCTGAAGAACAGACCGTTCAGGTCGAAGTCCGGGACGAAGATCGCGGAATTGCGATCGGCAAGGACGGGAAGAATATTTTCAAGGCAAAGAAGCTTTCCCAGCGGCAACACAACATCATGGATGTACAGATCCTTCAGAAACCAATTGAAGGGACTGAAGCTGAGCCGGCTGTTGAGTAATTTTTTTCATTTCTTTTCGCTGTTTTTACTGTTTTTTTGGCTTTGTAGAAATCATTGGAAAATTGTTCTGACGCTCTTTTGGGCTGCGGCAACCTTTGCCTCCGGCCCCGCCGCTTGGGTATCCCCCCACATTGCGATTATCTCTCATAAGATTAACCAGATTGTAGAAGGGGGTCAAGGGGATATACCCCTTGGGTTGCCTCCCTCTCTGGGAGAGAATGGGGGTTACCTTCGTATTTTTTTTAAGTCAACAAAAATATGAGCAAAATCAGGTTTTCATCAGAGCCGATAAACGTTTTTTTTAATAAAGAACGGGCCTGGGGGGATTCGAACCCCCGACATCCGGGTTAGAAGCCCGGCGCTATGTCCGAGCTAAGCCACAAGCCCAACTGACGCCAATAACAT
>Ga0315284_10014745_pt1 | contig 11126 bp, 13 predicted proteins | sample YL17G09_16_MG_FD_203696 | JGI IMG/M metagenome (GOLD analysis project Ga0315284, IMG submission 203696) | Sediment microbial communities from Yellowstone Lake, YNP, Wyoming, USA - YL17G09_16 | ecosystem: Environmental > Aquatic > Freshwater > Lake > Sediment | place: USA: Wyoming | collected...
ACACCGTACCCATGTTCTTGCTCGACGTGCCGGGCCAGCGACGAAGTCAATTCAGGCCAGTTCTGCACCAGGCGCTCGTATGCCGGCCGGTCAACGGGTATGCCATTGTGCTCGATCCAGGCGACGGCCCGTGTGAAGCTACCGCGTAGCAGTGCCTCCTCCAGGTTCAGGTGCGGCAACATAGCTGGCAGGAGAGCCGCTGTGCTCGTAACGTCTTCCATGCAATAGTCCAGAATCGCCGCCCGCTCGTCGTCCGAAAACGGATGACCGCGCAGGATGAGGTTGCGCATTTCCTCCTTTTCGGCCGCTGTCATCGCGTCCAGCCCGTATTCGGCGAGCGTCAGCAGAAGCGACGGCACATAGCGCCTGCCTCGATTGTCCTTCTGCGTGTTGGTGAGCAGCATCTCCTCGGCATACAGGTCGAGGATCGTCGGCGGGAGTTCCCACCCCGAGGCGAGGAAATACGACCATTCTGCCGGGGCGCTGAAGCTGACGTAGAGGATGTCGGATTCAACGGGCAAGGGGCAAGCCTGACGCACGCCGGGCTCGGCAAAAATACGCCACTCCCGCCCCGTGACGAGGGACTTGGCGCAAAGACAAACTGGGATCACTGGTTCGCCTTTGCGCCCTACGTATTCGGCGTCCAGGACGATTACGTCGCGGACGCCGATGCCGGTGAGGTTAGACGAAAACGGCATAGCCAAGCCCTCTGATGCTGCGAATTACCGGGTGGTCGAGCGTCTCGATACATTTGCCCTCGAACGTGGTGTTGAGGATTTCCTCGAACGCCATCTTGGGCCACGTGGGTTCGATAGCTCGAAGTGTGTCGGGTGCCGTTTCGACACGATAGCCATTCGCGTCCATGTCCGCGCTAAGCCGCACCCATTCGCCGACGGCTCGGCGGGCGATACGGCTTGCTGATTTCGACCAGTCATTCGTCGAGTTTTTGTAGGGCCACAGGAAAAGCGTCCCCTTGTGGTTGAGGCAGGTAATCAAATTGACGTGGCAGATGAATCGCTCAAGGTTCTCGGGGATTTCAAGGTCGGCCGCGAGGATATGCCATTCGTGCTTGTCATCCTCGACGACGGGCACGTTATACAGTCGATATTCCTCGTCTGGGTGGACACGGAAGAAATTGCGGCTTCCGGGCTTTCGCACCGGGACGGTGGTTTGCGCGCCATCAGAGAAGGTCTCCTCGGCTGCCGGGGCTTTCGCCTTTCGGTATTTCTCGGGGTCGAGAAGCGGTTTTTTCGTGGCCTTCCCGGGAGCCTTCGCCGGCGCAGCGTGCTGGGCGCCCGGGGTGCCGTCCGTTCCGTTTGCTGACGCGGGGGCTGCGGGCGTAGCGGCGGGTTTGGGGGCTTCGGCCGCCGCGTACCCCTCCCCGTTTGAAACGGGCAAGGGGAGGTGGTGAGGGGTGTCTCTGAGTTCGGGTTCGCCGGTGCCTGGATTCCACCCGGCTGCTGCCCTCTGGTCTGCTACTACGGTAAGGTTTTCCATATGCGCAAGTACTCCGCTCCCGTGAATTGGGATGGCTGGGGTGGAAGCCGACCCCGGTTCCCGAGACCGCTCTGTGGAATGCGGTCTCGTATAGGGTCCCGGTAGTCGTTTCTTTATTTATTACCCAGCGCAGGCTCTTCCAGACGAGCTTAGAAGAAGCGGCGGGGGCGACCGGGACCGGGAACGTCGGCGGCCTTGATTCCAAGCTGCTGCTCCAACTGGGCAATCTTCTGCGTCGCAATCCGAGCATGGTCCGGGCTGAGCGTCGGAAGGTCCAGCCAAAGTCGGCGTAATTTGCTCCGGTACGATTTGATGGTGTCGGGTGCGAGATCATTGGCTGTGAGCAAGGGCATCGTTTCCTCCTGATTAACGTAATAAAAAAAGCCTCACTAAAGTGTCCGGTAGACGTGAAACGAGAAGTTGTCGAAATCGGTGACACGTCGTGCATCACCCGCAAGGCGGTCCGGCAGAAGTTCGCAGGCGGCAACGTGGCCCAGGAGACCTATCCGGCTGCCCCTCTCGGCGTGCGGCACAGAGTCCGCGTCGGACCACGCCGAAGGGGATACGCCTGTGCGCTGACAGGGGCAAGAAAAGTAACCAAAAGAAGGGTTTGTTCTTCTATATATATTGGTAGGCAGACCAGGCCCCCGAGACCTCCGAGCAAGAGGAATAGAATCATAAAGTTGAAATTCGGTTGGGGAACCCCGGAGACCCCCTCCCGCTAACCCCCGAAATTCGGAGGGGAGACTGTCTCGGGGGTCAAAGGGGTCTTGGGGGTCTCCGGGGTATGAAGGGCCTGCCGGGTCTCTTTATCGGCTTGTCGAGTCGCCAGGACCGCCGTCCGTAGAAGTCCGGGTTCAACCCACCGCGCTTCCAACTACGGGCAGCCAGGCTTGCTCCGGGGGCATCGCGTATCCGGGGGCGGGGCTGATCTGGGCGTGGTAAAGGGTCTTTTCGGCGCGGGTGCCCTTTGCTTATCTCTGGGGTCTGACCTGGAACGAGCAAGGTCACGAAAGGAAAGGTCGCAAGACGCCGTTCGTGCTCCTCAGGGGCATGCTGAAGTAGAAACAGGGGCGCTCCGCAAAGGTGTGCCCCGATGCAAGCAGGTGTCCGCGATGAATGTGCTGCGGCTGGTGGGAAAGCCGAAGGCCCGGGTCCGCCCCGGCGAGAACTTCCCCTCGGTCGAGCATTGTTTGCCGGTGCCGGCGCACCGGGCAAATATGGAAATACCCCGCAGGACACGTACTTCCCTGGCGTGGAACCCTTCTTCGCTTCATGTCCGTCACCTCGCGGCGAATCTCGCCAGTTCAGGTTCAATACTCCGCGGGCAAGGCACCTTCAAGCGAGATCAGACAGGCTGGGATTCTTTCCCCGTGTCGGCGTGCAACAGTTTCTTGATTTGATCCGCGACCCACTCTAGAAAATGCCACCCTATCGTGCCCGGGTTAGAGTCTGCGAATTCAAACATCCACTCGCCGTTGTGCCGTGCAGCCCATAGAAACCCCATGTGTTGGAAATGTTGATCTAGCATCAAGGCTCTGAACCTTGACCTATCGGTCACAATCTCGAATTGACCACTCGCTTGAAGCACTGCGTTGAGTTCCGAATCCGTGGGAGAAATCAAGACTGCTCTGGATTTGTCGCTTGCGTCGGCACGAAGTACCAGTGCGATGAAGTCGCCTGGAGACTCTTTTTCCAGCTGCTCCAATCTTCCAAGGGCATCCGTCGCATCTTGTTCAAGTTCCTCTCGCATCCATTCATCCTGCACGGCTGCCCACTGCCCCGAATCGCCGTTTTCAAAAATGTCCCAAAGGCGGGCATCATCTACCTTCGCCTTGAACTCGTCGCGGACCTCCTTGATCGCTTGTTTGACCGCTCCCTCCCCAATCGCTGTCGCCGCCCGGTTGATGCGCCTTTCGGCGAAAGGCCCGAGTCGGATCTCATAGCTCCCTGTCTGGCCAGTAGTGAAAAAGGACCACTCGAGGTCCAGAAACTGCCCGTACCAATACTTGACGAGTTGGATCAACTCGTGCCGGGTGGGGATATACCCCGCGATTTCCTTGGCCCCCGCGCCGTTCACTTCCTCCACGTAGCCAACCACAAACCTTTCATTCCCCGATGGAAGAAGAAAGTCGTTATCACTGTTTTTGGCTATTGTCCGTTTTTTCGTTTCCATATCTGACCGATCAGATGGGCTATTCACAAGCTCATCGAACCTCTGCCCTTCAGGAGCCGCCTGCTCCTCTTTTGGTGCCTCTGCCGCCAAAGCTTGCAGCAACTCTATCGACACCACACTCACGTCCTCGGAGTTGAACTTCATCAGACCAGTAATCCGATTGGGGCGGTCTTGTGTGTCGTCTCCTTTTGCCGCCAGGCTGCCCGGAACCATCGCGATACATGAGGCATTGAACACGCTTGCATCCACCTTGACACCAGCATCGTCGAACCTTGCCGCCAGGACCTGCAAGCACCTCTTGACCAATTGGGTGGTTTCTTCATCATTCGGCAGGTCAATGCGATATCGCAGCTGGTAGCCGTTCCCCGAATCCATCGAGATGGGTTGCGGCCAACCGCACTGGCTAAGGTAGGCACGTACGTCGCGGGCCTTGACCTTGGCCGCCCTCTTTTCGGGATCAGAGGAAGAGACTCCCGCCGGGCGATCGGGATCGATGTCGATCAAGAACCAGAGCCGCCTAACAATGTCACGGTCTCGCGTGGGATTTCCCGCATCATCCTTCACGTGATTGTTGGCACGAGCCAGCAGGGCAGGATCGCAAGGGTTAAGCGTCATGTAGACACCCTCCGCTTCCCCGGACAGATCGGCGATGGCTTCCGCCATCTTTTGCGGATCGGTAAAATACCCCCTATCGGTCCCGCGTCCTCCGGGATTCAGTGCCTGGAGTTCATGCGCATCCCCCGCCCCTACGAGTATTCTGATCCATTGCTTGATTGTTTCTAAGTCCATTGCTGTTGAAGAATCCCATTTATTCATAGTTATCATCTCCTTCTATTGGTATCCGGCAACAAGGCTAAGGCGGTTTACGCAATCTCTTGTTCGAGAGGGGGGCATTGCTGGCCGCCCCCTTCCCGCACTAAGTTAATACTGCCGGGAATTATTTTTCATCCCGCCGCAATTCCAGGATCCCGCCGTCCAGCGGCCAGCCCAGCAACTCGGGAGTCACTACCTTTTTCCCTCCCCACGAACGTCTCGTCCGCCCTACCACAGGATGATGTACGGCTCTCGATGCGTCCCGCTGGGGGTTTTCTCGTACTTGCATGCTTGCTTCATCAAGGACGGGTCGCCCCACTCCACGCCCAAGCCCTCGCCAGCCTCGCTGTTTGAGGGGGCATCCGCATCGGGCGGCGGGGCGGAGTCAATCTCTATCTGCTCCTTGTCTTCCTCGTCGAAGAGGCGGCGATACACCGGTTTCCACTCCGTCTTATCGGCGAACGCCTTCTCGTAGCAGTCGACAAAATCCCGCATTTCATTGAGCATGAGCGGAATAAGATGGGAGCGGTCTCTGCCTTGCTCCTGCGGCAAGGAATACCACTCGTTCACCGCTTCCATGATTGGAGACGGGTCGGCTTCTAGCGCCGCAAGGCGCTTGCGCAGGTCGGCAGGCTCGGGGTAAAGATAGAAAACGAGAAATTGCTCGGTTTCCCCGCCGCCCAGCAGCCATTCGTCGAATTGCATGCCTTCAAAGAGCGGGTGTGCATACCAAGCCCTCATAGACCCTTCGGTATCGGGTATCCCCGCGCCCCACGCTTCGAAACATTTGCTCATTGTTGCTCTCCTTGTCGCCTTCGAGCGGGTCGTCACCCTGCCCTCACAGGGGCGGTCAGGGCTTGCTGCCTACAGCGGCGTTCACCGGGTAGCCGTAGCCAAGCGCTTCGGGATCCAGACGCACGCATAGCGTTGGCGAAAATTGCAGGTCAAGGGCTATGGTCAACAGGGTTGAGGCTCAATTATTCGTCGGGGGGCTTCCCTCACCGCCATCCCCGCCGATCAGCGGTAGGTCTGCATATGGAGAGTAGTACTTTTCCCCCGCCTTCTCGGCGGCTCGCCGCTCTGGTCGCTCAGTGTCGCCACAAAGATAACCACCGCTGCTCCCTTCACCGGGACCGGTGGTAAAAAAGTCGTGCTCTTCCTTGATATATCGGAGCAGCGTCCTGTGCCCCTGCGGCAAACGGTACTCGGGGTGGTCAGTAGGCAGGGCGTCGGACAGCTTATCCTCAAGATCGACTCCCTCCAGCATTGTGGGGTCTATCGCCGTCAAGACAGCCGCTATGACATTGCTGAATGCGAGGAACGGATAAGGTTCCTCGGCAGGAGTGTCGACCCTCAAGCGGTTGGCCGCCTCCGCCCGATGAAAGACATAGAGTGCGTTTTCGATCTTCTCCGCCTCGTCGAGCACCCGCTCCACAATCTCGTGCTTTTCGTTCTCGGTCATATTTTTTCTCCTTCTGCTTTTGGGACGGGATACCAGGCGGGCAGTTGGAACATCTCCCTGTGTGTGGGGTTAGGGTCGGTGGCCGAATCCCAGATGAGCCTAACCCCCCAGATGACCGCATCGCTTGTGAGTGCATGGGAATATGTCTGTGCGCATGACCACAGCCTATCGCCCTCTCGGATTCGCAGCAGGGCCGCCCATGCATCCCATTTCTGACCAGGGAGCGAAACGGGCTGGTCACGGAAGGCCTGCCTCGGCATTTCCTCCCCACGGGCGTCATAAATCAAACCCACGGCGTCTGCCACGTGGTGCGCCTCCGGGCCTTTCCCCATGCCCGACGCCATCAGACCGAGGGACTCCGGGGTAAAAGTCAAGGTCGTGCCAGGAGATGGCTTCAAAACCGTGACACGGCAAAAGCCATTTTTCCAGACATAGACCATGGGACTAATCGCAGTACCCTTCGCCGTGGTCGTGTGTTTCTTCATAAGAATTATGTCGGACTTCAAGCTGGCGATCAGGGCAGCGGGGGTCATGTCGATTGGCCCATTTCCCTCAGCCATCTTCGGCAGCCCTTGTAGTAAATCGTGATCGTCGGGCGACTCGTGCGGCAGTTCGTGCGGCATAAGCTTATCCGCTCTCCCATGGATACGGCTGGACGTGTTTCTCCTTTCCTCTTCCGCCTTGGCCAGAAAACTCAGCAACCGCTCACGGGCAGCGGGGTCAAGCCCAGTCATTTGGATTTGCTCGTGTCCCTCGGCGTCCAAGTACACGACCACATTCCTGACCTCCTCGGCGGTCAGCACTTTTAGCCCGACCAGGGCCTCACGGAACATGTCGATCTTTATTTGATCTATTTTCATTTCAGTTCTCCTTTTTTCAACGTAGCAACAGCTTGCTTCAGTTCAGGAAATACGGGTGCTTCGGGACCCGCCTTATCCCTCCTTCCCTGATTCGTTTCTCATTGCAGTTTTCCCCGTGCGAAACCATGTGGGGGCTGGCTTCTCGTTAAGCTTGGCGATTAGCGCCTGGGAAATCTCACGGAGCACCTGAGCCTGCACCTTGGGCTCCAGGCCCGAGCCTGTGCATGCGACCTGATGGATAGCCATTGTCTCGCCATGTGCCGTGTCGCCGATGTATTCGACCGCCAAAATTCCCACGGGGCTCCAGCCATCGTCCAGTCGGGTTTCCAGCGCTTGTTGCAGGGGTGCGTCTGCGTCATAGTCCGATTCTATGACGACGGTTGCCGTGTCGTTCCTTTTGAAGGTCATCATTGCGGCATTGTTGTACTTCTGCGCAAGGTCGCGAAGCTCTTCGGCTATCAGCCGCGCTATGTCTGCATGTACCATCGCCTCCGGACCCTGAGCCGGCCTGTTCTTTGGCCAAGGTATGTCGCCGAAGAAACCAGGGTCGCCCCGACGTTTCTCATCAATCGTGAGCGTCAAGGTATGGCGGATGTCTTCTAACGCGCTCCCCAACCATGGGCCCGTGTGCTCATGCTGGCGTGACATGGCCTGCTCTATCTCCCCCTGTATCCATTCCACAGCCTCAGCGCTCACAGGCACCGTGTGAAAAGTGGGGTTAGTCGGAAATTCACGCTTGAATTCTTCGGGCGAGGGAACCTGCCCAACGGCGTCCATATTGCGGTCGAGAAATCCCATTGTGAGGTCGCCGTTATCGAAGAAGGCAAGTGCCCAGCCCACTTCGCCGTCATTCCAGACCCAGTCAATCCCCACCTTGTTGGGGTACCCTGTTTTTTCTGGTGTTTTACGAGATTTCATTGTTGCTCCTGCCGCTTAGTCAGCGGCTTCTGGCTGTTGAGGGAGCCACCCTAATGTTGTACTGCTAGCTTGCTAGTACTCAGTTTTCATTAAAAGATCGCAATTTATTTCCTCGCCCCGCTCGGCAACCGGCCAGCCACGCTGCGGACCGCTTCGTTTGTGCGCCGAGCCTCACTTCCCTGACGCTGCCGCAGTGCCTCCACCTGCCCGCGCCTTCCGCCCACCCCATTTCCAGCAGGTCTTTCTTGCAGCAGTTCTCCATTGCCTTTATTCCTTGGCTTTCAACCTGGGCAGCGCGAAAGGCGCTTTCAAAGGCTCGGGTATTGGCGGACGCGCAAGTCGGTCGGCCACTCGGTCCACTCTCCGCCCTTGTGATTGCGCAGCTTCAGGGGCGACTGGCCGCTGACGGGCCGGCGGCCAAGCTGCTTGACGAAGCACGCCACCTGCTGCTCCCGGCACTGGCGCAAGACGGAGCGTGCCCAGCCGATGTCGAATGGGCGGGCGCGCATGCCGCTCTCCCCGCCGACGATGGCCCAGCGGATGCCGCTGAGGCTTATCTCGCCGATGTCCTCCAGGAGGGGCTCCAGCGAGAGGAAGCGCACGCTGGCATTTGCTGCCTGGAGATGGCCGATGCGTGGCACCCCGTGCTTGCGGTCCTCGACCGACACGCCCCACCAGATGTGCGGTGCCTTCGCGGCGAAGCCCAGCTTGGAGTTGAGCAGGTCGCGCATCCTCTCGGAACGCTTCGTGAGCACCTGATAGGTATGCCAGCTTGCCTCCGCCATCACTTCAGCCACCTGGACGATGTAATCCTCTGGCACGCCTTCATGAAACAGGTCGGACACAGAATTCACGAAGACAATGCGCGGCTGTTTCCACCCCAGCGGCACGCGCAGCTTCTCCGGCACGAGGCGGAGGTCAAAGCCTTGCTCGAACGGGTGGCCCTTGACCCCCCGGAAGTGTTCCGAGAACGTCTGGGCGTAGCAGTGCGTGCAGCCGGGGCTTACCTTCGTGCAGCCCCGGACGGGATTCCAGGTTGCGTCTGTCCACTCGATTTTGCTTTTGTCGCTCAAGGTTTTCTCCTTGCCGCGCGGTCAGCGGCTCCCGGCGTAGGTCGCCACCCTATTGTGCTTGGCTTGGTCGGTCAAAGAGCGCAGGCACGCCATGCTGACGCCGAACCGGGCGGCTATCTCCCGGCAATCTTGGCCGCCCTGGCGGATGGTGGCCATGATTTGCGCCTCCCGCCTTTGCAACCCGCCATGCAAGACCGGACGGTCCCGAATCTCTTCGTGCCTTTGCTACACCTGCCCAGCATCCTGAAGTGGCACGCTGAATTCAGCCCTGAGGGCATCGTCGATGTCGGACGGTTGGACGGGAATAGCCTTGCTGGCAGAAGGCCGTTTCGCGTCGGTGAGCAAGACTATAGTAGAGATGTTGCCGTCCGGATGGATGTGCACTGCATATCTCGCCTCATACACGATATGGACGCCCTCGTCGCCTGCTGCCCGCATGCCCTGAAACACTGCGCTGGGCTGTGCACGCTTGATGGCGGCGATGACCCGCTCAGTAATGCTGTTTAGCTTCCGCAGCATTTCGGCTTGTTTCTTCTCTCTGATTCCAGGCACTGATGCTTCCTCCTTGGTCGGCTATTGCCGAAGATTTTGGACACCTGCTGGCGTTCGCCCCGACGCTCCCAAAAGCCTCGGGGGGGTATGGGAGCTACGCCTTCTTCGCTCGTTTCGGTTCCGGGCCAGACTGCGGCGGTCAGCACCCGCCGATTGATTGCCGCCCCCGGTCTCGGTTCGCCCGAATTGCGACGAGGTCACTTTTTTGACGCCGGGACGCATTTCAGTTCAGCTTGCCCGGATTCTCGCCATCGTCCGGGAGCAGGTGAGGCGGCGTTGTGCCGCTGAGGAGTTCCGCCTTCTCGCTCTCGTAGACGACAAACGGCCCATCTTCAACCCAAGAGTATTCAGGCGATATCTTCCCGGTCAGCGCGAGGTAGACAAGCTGAATCTGCGCCTTCGCAAACTTGATGAAGTCCTTGCGATGAGCTTCAGGCACCGCACCGGCGAAAACCTCGGCACAAGGGGTTCTCACATCGAGCATTCCCAGAGGGAGATAGCCCCGGCGTATGCGATTGGTCACCACGTCCCGGAACTCCGGCACGGTTGGCGACACTGTCGTCCAATTGACAACGCCATCTGCGCTGGGCACGGGACTGGCCAGCACCCACATCGTGGAGGTCCCGCGCCTCAAGTACTCAGGCTGTTCGCCGTGTTGAATGACGTGCTCAATCAGGCTGCGCTGACCACGAATGCTGCCAGCGCATTCCGCCAGTCGGTCAAAGATTCGTAGTTCTTCCTTTAGGTCCATTGTTCAGTTCTCCTTTGTGTTTGAGTGACAACCGCTTGGGTGAATCCAGATAACTCGCGAGACCATCTCGCTCGGGAGCCACGTCCGGTACCCTGCCTTTGAGGTCAGACCCGGTACGGTTCATGACCTAATACTCCGACTTCACGGCAAGATTGGCCTCGGGTTCGCAATTATTTGCCTTGACCCGCCATGCCATCGGCCCACCAGCAATCGCGCTCATGCTCTGCGGAAGCTGGGTAATCGGGACGATGCGCTAAGCGGCTGCCGCCGCAGACCGCACGTCGGCATCCATGGCGTCCGCGCCGACCGGCACGACCTCGATGCCCTTTCGGTCCAGCAACTCAGGATTCGCCATATAGTGCGCCCGCCAGAGCGCGTCTGCCCTCACGCCCGCAGCGAGCAAGGCACGGGCTTGGTCCGTGTGGGTGCTGCTGTCAGGAAGCAAGCCTTGTCCCCTATTCCGAGGTCATTTTCAGGATTTTCTTTCGGAGTCGAATCTCGGCTTTCAACCTCCTCATGGCAGAGGGGTACATGTTATCGAGCGAGATAATGTCGCCGGTCGGCTCAAAATAGGGAATCAAGGCATACAGCGAGTCCCAAGACCCGATGTCCACTATCTCGTGGCCGTCGAACAGGCCGTAGATTTTCTTCTTCCCTCTTCTGGCTGCTTTTGCCATGTGGCATTTCTCCTTTGGTCTATTTGCTGTTGGCGAACGACTCCTCAACCTTGTTGAGATTCCGCTTCAGAAGACCTTAAGCGGGATTTCTCACCACGGGTTTGGAAGGGCGGGGCTTTATTGGTTGCTGCATAAGTAATGTCCCATCTGGACTTTCCTTCCCGTAGGGAGAGCCCAATTCCAGAGAACCTGGATAGGACATTACTTTTGCCGGTATCAATAGCCCCGCCGTTACAAGGCCTTTCTGATTATTCCCGTGTCCCGCGCCCCGCGCAGCTTGCGGCTGCAAGCTGCGCGGGGCGCGGGAAGAACAGAGGGCGGGAGCCGCGATTTCGGCGGGGCTAAAG
>Ga0315284_10014749_pt1 | contig 11125 bp, 10 predicted proteins | sample YL17G09_16_MG_FD_203696 | JGI IMG/M metagenome (GOLD analysis project Ga0315284, IMG submission 203696) | Sediment microbial communities from Yellowstone Lake, YNP, Wyoming, USA - YL17G09_16 | ecosystem: Environmental > Aquatic > Freshwater > Lake > Sediment | place: USA: Wyoming | collected...
GTGGACAATCTCAGTGGCGCTTTGACAACCGAATACCGCTCTTCCGACGCCCCCGTTTCGTCATGGGTGCTCGCGTCATTCGAATTTGATTCGCCAATCGAAAATCAACATTCGAAAATCGAAAATCCCTACCCCCGGCCACTCCAAAGGCCACCAAAAAACACCAGGGGGTCCGGCGGGGGGGAGAAGGGGGAGAAAAGGGGGGAAAAAGCGTGGAAAATGGGTGGTTTCAGGGTGCCCGGCGGGGGTCCAAACGGCCACACTCACACCGGCCGCACAATCGTGTTATCAATCAGCCGCGCCGATCCCACCCGCGCCGCGATCGCCAGCAGCGTCGGCCCCGATACCTCCGCCATATTCTTCAACGTCAACGGGTCCACCGCCGCCACGTAATCCACCAACAAGTGCTGCTGCAGCAACGTCTTCTGCATCGTCGTCAACAGCCGGTTCGTCTGCCGGAACCCCGCCTTCACCTGCTCCTTCGCCAGCCGCAACGCCCTCGAAATCGCCAACGCCCTCCCCCGCTCCTCCGCCGATAAATACATGTTCCTGCTAGACATAGCCAACCCATCCGGCTCCCGAACCGTCGGGCACGGCACCACCTGGATCGGCCAGTCCAACGCCTCCACCATCGCCGCAATGATCCTCAACTGCTGGTAGTCCTTCTGCCCAAAGCACGCTACATCCGGTGTCAAGATGTTGAACAGCTTCGCCACCACCTGGCACACCCCCTTAAAGTGCCCCGGCCGCTTCGCCCCCTCCAACACCCCCGTCAACGCCGGCAAATCAATCGCAATGTCCGCCCGCCCCGGCCGGTACATCTCTTCAACACTGGGGTTATACACCAACTCCACCCCCGCCTCCTCGCACTTCCTCAAGTCCTCCTCAATCGGCCGCGGATACTTGCTGTAATCCTCCCGCGGCCCAAACTGCGTCGGATTCACAAATAGGCTCACCACCACATGCGGCGCATGTTTCTTGGCCAACTGCATTAACGATACATGCCCCGCGTGCAACGCCCCCATCGTCGCAACCAACGCCACCTTCCCGAGCTTCGCCCGCGCAAACCGTACCTCAGCAATCGTCCGGAAAACTTCCATGGGTCAATCAATTCTTCACCGCTTGTTCGCCTGGCTCTTAATCGTAAGCCCGGCCAGGAGATCCGCTATCCGCACCTGCAACATCGGATGCACCGCATTCGGTGCAATCTCCGCCAGCGGCGCCAATACAAACCGCCGCTCATGCAACAGCGGGTGCGGCACAATCAGGTCGTCCGAACTCACAATGCTGCTCCCAAACAGCAGCAAATCCAGATCGATCACCCGCGGCTCCCATTTGACTCTCCGGCTGCGGCCCATCGTCTGCTCGATCTCTAACAACCGGCGCATCAACGCGTTGGCCGTCATCGACGCCACATGCGCCTCCACTGCGGCATTCAGAAAATCCGGCGCATTATCCGGCCCCCCCACCGCCGCGTTCTCCAGAAACGACGAAATCCGCCGCACCTCCACGTGCGGCGTCTCAATGAGCATCGCCAGCGCCTTCCGAATATTCGTCTCGCGCTCGCCGAGGTTCGAACCGATGCCAATGTAAGCCACCACCGAGTTGCTGTTACGCATAAGCCTCCCAGTCGTTCCATCGTACCCGCCGCTCCGGATACCGCAAATCGTCTCAAAATTCAAATCGGCTGGTCCCCAGCCGCCGGCCGATCTCATTCAGCACACGCCGCTCGTCGGCCTCGTTCTTGGCCACAAATGTCACGCTGAAACGGACATACGCGCCTGCATCATCCCACGGAACCGTGCTGATCAGCCGGTCCGTGATCATCCACTGCGCAAACGCCTCGGCACTCTCAAACGCAATCCGCTGCCCGTTGGCGCCAAAGGCCGACTTCGGAGCGCGCACATACAGGAAGAACGAACCCTTGGGCTTGCGGGCGTTGAAGCCCAACCCCTTGAGCACACCGACCAGCCCATTCATTCGTCGCGAGTACTTCGCCGCGATCGTCTGGGTGATCTCCGGGTGATCCAAGCTGTATGCGCACGCCTCCTGAATCGCCAGAAACTGCCCCGAATCCGTGTTGTCCTTGACATCCGCGTACGCCCGCACGATCAGCGGGCTGCCCGCCACAAACCCCAGCCGCCACCCCGTCATGTTGTACGCCTTACTCATCGAATGCAGTTCGACAGCCACGTCCACAGCGCCCGGCGTGGCCAGAATCGACATTGGCCGCCCCTCAAACACCAGCGCCGCGTACGCGGCGTCGTGAACCACGATGATGTTGTTCTTCTTCGCAAAGCTCACGACATCCGCAAGAAATTTGGGTGTCGCCGACGCGCCAGTCGGGTTGTTCGGATAGTTGATGACCAGGACCTTGGCTCGCTTTAGCACGTCGGCGGGAATGCTGGCCAAGTCTGGCAGAAAATCGTTCTTCTCAAGCAGCGGCAGATTGTGAACCTGCCCGCCATAGTACCTGGCATGGGTTCCGAAGATCGGATACCCGGGCGTCGTCATCAGAACCACATCGCCAGGGTTCACGAAGCAGGCGGGCAGGATCGACAGGGCCGCCTTGGAACCGATGGAGTGGCACACCTGGGTCGCCGAATCGATGCCCTCGACGCCGCAGACGTTTTTCAACCACCGAGCCGCCGCCTCGCGGTACAGGGCGCCGCCGTTGTCGGCGTAGCCACGGTTTTCGGACTTACGGGCTGCCTGGCAGAGCGCCTCGACGGATTCCGCAAACGCCATCTCATCGGGCTCGCCGACGCCCATGTCGATCAACTCGGCGTCGGGATTGGCCGCCAGGGCGGCGCGCTTGGCGCGTTTGATCTTTTCGAACTTGTAGATTTCGGTGCCCTTGCCGTAATTCTTGCCGCCGATGCGGTCGGCGAAGAGGTTCTGAATATAGCGGTCGCTCATGAATTACTTTCGTACGTACAAAAGGCAGGATTCTAAGAGCCGCGTATTGGGGGGTCAACGGCACCGGGTCGCAGCTATGACCGGAAAACGGGACAGGATTCGATCAGCCAGAGCCAAGTCGGGTCCGCTGAAAAGCCGCCGAAAAGACTCTGTCCGCCCGAATTGCGTGATCGGCTCTTCTGCGGACCTCCCCCTGACTCCGGCCAGCAACCCCGCCGTCCTTCCCAGCTTCAGTTGACTTTCCAGCACTCCCACCAACTCCCTCGCCCCCGGCACCCGCGCCCACACCACCACCTCCGGCAGCAGCAGCTTCGGCAGCTTCCCCCCGCCCCAAGCACCCCAACCTCCAGCGGCGTCCCGATTGCCGCCGATTGTTCCCTCACCCGCCCCACCGGATTCGGGCGTTTCTGCTCTTACTCGATGAAAGTGGCGCCTCTTGTCTGTACACAGCGCGGCTTTGGATGTAGCCTGTTGTGTAGATGGTTTTGTCATATATTGCAGTCTGTCCAAATCAGCTCAACCGACTTTGCAGCGCAACGCTTCAGGGAAGGAACCAGACCATGGCTGTTCGTTTCACTGTGGATGAAGTGCTGGCAACCGCTGAGGCCATCGAAGCCAATGCGATTCATTTCTACGAATTGGCCGCAGCGTCTGTCTCGCGGGACGACTGCCGCCGCTTGCTGAAGGAGTTGGCGGGGTGGGAGCAATCGCACAAACAGACCTTCGCGGACATGCGCACCGCGTTGTCGCATGCCGAGGAAACGTCGCCGGTCTTCGACCCCGACAATGAGGCAGCCCTCTACCTGCGGGCTTTGGCCGACACGAGTGTGTTCAAGTTGGGAGAAGATCCCGGCGTCCGCCTCGGTCGCGAGCCGGCTTACCGCGATATTCTGCTCGCCGCCATCGGCCTGGAGAAAGAATCGATCGTTTTTTATGTGGGGATGCGAGACCTGGTCTCCCAGAGCATGGGCCAGTCGAAAGTGGATGCCATCCTGAATGAGGAGAAGACCCACGTGGCCATGCTCGGTCAGGAGTTGTCGCGACTGGAGTGAGTCTGCGGCCGGTTGTTTCTGATTCGCCGACCGCGCAGAAACAGAGGACAGGATCATGAAGGCTAAGCATGCAGCGGACATCATGACGCAGCCGGTGGTCACGGTGGGGCCGAATGCGCTGTTGACGGATGCGATCGAGTTGCTGCTGCGGCATCACGTCAGCGGGCTGCCGGTGGTGGGGAACGACGATGAGATGGTCGGGATCATCACCGAGCACGACATCATCAATTTCGCCCTCAGCGGGAACGCCGCCGACACCCGGGTCGAGGAGGCGATGACGACGGAGGTGGTTTGGATGCCGCCCGACGCGGAGGTGACCGCCGTGATCAACTGCCTGGCCAGCCGGCATCTGCGCCGCGTTCCGGTGGTCCAGGGCGGGAAGGTCGTCGGCATCGTGAGCCGGCGGGACGTTCTCAGGGAAATGCTATTCATGTACAGCAAGTACCATTGACTGGCGCGTCATGGGCGTGCCTGCTGCATCTGGTGGCAGAGGAGCCACGAATGAGCCCGAAAAAACTGAGCTTGCCGACGATGAACGACTGGGTCGCGGCAGTGATCCGTGAGCGTCGAGTGTTCGGCCCACAGGCCAAGGGAGATCGCTTCGCCTACGACCTGCTTGGCTGCCCGGCGGATCTGCGGCTTGATCATGACGTGACGATACTGCCGCCCAAGAAATACCTTATGCCACCGAGGGAGGTGCTTCTTACGTTCACGCGGAGCGGCAAGTTCGAGTCGGTGATGGAGGGCGAGCCGCTGGTGCTCTTCGGCGTGCATCCGTATGACGTAGCCGCCATCGCCCAGATGGACCGGTACTTCACCCAGGACAACGTCGACTCGCATTACGTGGCGAGGCGAAAGAAGGTGACGATCGTTGCGTGCGATGTGCAGAGCGCGTCGGAGAACGTGTTTGCGGCGTGCATGGGCACGGCCACGGTGCCAGACGGGTTTGACGTACTGCTGACGCTTGTGGGCGAGACGTACGTGGTGGAGTCGCGGACGGCGGCGGGCGATGCGCTGCTGGCATTGGCCGGCGGTCTGGAAGATGCCGATGCGGTCAGCCTGGGGCGACGAGAGCAGTTGTGGATGGATGCACAGAAGCTGTTGCGACGGCAGAATCTCCGGTGCCAGGTGGAGGATCTGCCGGGGCTGCTGGACAGGTCGTATGAGCACGCGGCCTGGCGGCAGAAATCGGAGTTGTGCTTTTCCTGCGGCTCGTGCGTGATGGTTTGCCCGTCCTGTTTCTGTTTTGATGTGCAGGATGAGGTAGGCTGGGACCTGGTCAGCGGCGAGCGGAGGCGGCAGTGGGACGGTTGTCTGCTTACGCAGTTCGCCCGCGTCGCGGGCGACCACAACTTCCGCAAACTGCGCGAGGAGCGATACCGGCATCGCTTCTATCGAAAGGGCAAATACCTCCACGACCGATGCGGCTTCGTGGCGTGCGTTGGCTGTGGCCGTTGCACCACCGCCTGCACCTCCGAGATCGCCAGTCCGGTCGCTCTGTATAACTCTCTGCTGGAGGACCAATGACGGCCGAAGCCTTGATTTGCTCGGACAAAGACTTGTATCTGCCGCAGCCGGCCACAGTGGTTTCCAAGACGGTTTTGACGGCAACAGAGATACTTTTCCACATTCGACTGGACTCTGGGGAGGAGTTGAAGCACATGCCGGGCCAGTTCGTGGAGGTGACGGTGCCCGGGGTGGGAGAGGCGCCGATTTCGGTGTCGTCTTCGCCGGACCGGAAGGATGGCGTTGAGTTGGTGGTCCGCCGGGCGGGACGAGTCACCTCGGCCATGCACGATCGTCGATGCGGCGAGAAGCTGGGAATTCGCGGACCGTTTGGGACGCACTATCCGGTTGATGGCGTGATGCGAGGCCGCGACATCGTCTTCATCGCCGGCGGCATCGGATTGGCGCCTCTCCGCTCGGCTATCCATTGGGTTCTGAATCATCGCCAGGACTACGGCAAGGTAACGGTTCTGTATGGCACCAAATCACCGGCCGAGCGGTTGTTCCTGGACGAGCTGAGTGACTGGTCGTGCCGGCCGGACGTGACATTCATGGAAACGGTGGACCGCGCTGATGCCAACTGGAAGGGCAACGTGGGCGTGATCACCAGGCTGATCCCGACGGCGGGGATTGATGCGGCCAGGGCCGTGGTCGCCGCCTGCGGCCCGCCCATCATGTACAAGTTCGTCATGGTCAGCCTCTATGCCATCGACGTGATGGACCAGAGCATCTACGTGTCGCTGGAACGGCGGATGAAGTGCGGGATCGGCAAGTGCGGCCACTGTCAGATCAATGGTCTGTATGCCTGCACGGACGGCCCGGTTTTCAATCATGCCGACATTCTGGGTGTGCAGGAGGCGATCTGATGGCCAAACCACGAGTCGCGATATTCGACTTTGCCTGCTGCGAAGGCTGCCAACTCCAGATCATCAACATGGAGGAGGCGATCCTGGATCTGCTGAACGTGGTCCAGCCGGTCGAATGGCGCGAGGCGATCTCCGATCACAGCGATGAATACGACATTGCCCTGGTCGAAGGCTCCATCACCCGGCCGGAGGACGAGGAACGCCTCAAGGACATCCGCCGGCGCGCCAAGATCCTCGTTGCGCTGGGCGCGTGTGCAACCACCGGCGGCGTGAACAAGCTCAAGAACCGCATCAACAGCGATGAGCTGAAGCGTTGCGTCTACGGCGACGCCGCCGCAATGCCGCACCTGGCCACCAGCCCCACCCGATCGCTGCGCGAGATCGTGAAGGTGGACGTCGAAGTGCATGGCTGCCCCATGTCCACCCGGGAGTTCGTATACGTGGTCCGGTGCCTGGCGGCGGGGACCACGCCGGTGACGCCCAACTACCCCGTGTGCGTCGAGTGCAAGATGCGCGAGACGATCTGCCGCTACGAGTACAACGAGGTATGCCTCGGTATCATCACCCGCGCCGGATGCGATGCGCCCTGCCCCGCCGGCGGGCAATGGTGCTTCGGATGCCGCGGCCTGGTGGACGATCCGAACGTCAACGCCGCCAACGACATCATGGCCAGGTACGGCAGGACGGCGGATGACCTGCGTCGCCGGATGGAGCTTTTCAACAGTACGGAGGCTCGGCCGTGCCCAAGACAATAGACATCGATGTCCACCACGTAACGCGGATCGAGGGACACGGAAACATCCGCATTCAGGCGGTCGATGGCAAAGTCAATAAAGTCGAATGGCAGGTGCCCGAGGCGCCGCGGTTTTTTGAGGCGATGCTCCGCGGCCGGTCGTGGCAGGAGGTTCAGACCGTCGTCAGCCGCATCTGCGGCATCTGCTCTTTCGCCCACTCGCTGGCTGCGATCAAAGCGGTCGAAAACGCGTTGGGTATGGAAATCTCCGAGCAGACTGACCGCCTGCGCATGTTGGCCTTTGGAGGCGAACAACTCGAAAGCCATATACTGCATATCGGCTACCTCGTCACGCCGGACCTGGTGGGTGTGAACTCGGTCGTGTCGCTGGTGAAGTCGCACCCCGACGTAGTGGCCGCCGTCATCCGCGCACACCGTCTGGGCAACGAGTGGATGGAACTCCTGGGCGGCCGGCGTACGCACCCAGTGTCCTTCCGGCCGGGCGGCTTCGGGAAGCTGCCCAAGGAATCGGAGCTTAAAGAGCTGATGGGGCGGTTGGAGAAGATCGTGCCCGATCTGTCGCTCATCGCCCAGACGGTGGCGGCTCTGGCGGGCAAACTGCCAGCGTTCGACAGGCCCACCGAGTATGTCGCCTTGGTCGAGCCAGGCGTCTATACCTTTTATCATGGCATGATCGGCAGCACCGATGCGCCCGAGCCGCTCCCCGTGGACCAATTTGAGCAGGTGGCCAACGAGTACGTAAGCCCGCAGTCCACCGCCAAGTGGACTCGCTGGCATCGCGATTCGTATGCCGTCGGTGCGCTGGCCAGGTTCAACCTGAACCATTCGCACCTGCATCCGCTGGCGGCCCAGACGGGGAGGATGCTGGGGCTGAGGCCGCCGTGCTGCAATCCCTATATGAACAGCGTGGCGCAGGTGGTCGAGGCGGTTGAGGTTGTTGAGGCTGGCATGGAGCAGATCGAGGCCCTGCTGACTTGCGGGATCAAAACCGAGGCGCCGCGAAAGCCAAAGCTCAAAGCCGGCAGCGGGGTCGGCGCGGTCGAGGCCCCGCGCGGCACGCTCTTTCACAAGTATGCCTTCGATGGCAACGGCATCTGCACCGCAGCGAACATCTGCATTCCGACGAACCAGAATCACGCGAACATCCAGAAGGATTTCGAGGCGCTGCTGCCGATTGTGATCGACAGGGACGAAACGGAAATCCGCCTGCTGCTGGAGATGCTCGTTCGCGCGTACGATCCCTGCGTATCCTGCTCGACCCACTAGTGTCTGACAAACTGATATGGGATAGGACTGTGCTGAAATACAGACTCTTCATATGGTTTGCCGGCTTGGTACTGGTCTTCGGGGCGCTATCGGCGTTCCTGGGCATCTGGGTAATCAATCAACGCGTCGTCCAGGAGGCTCAGACCCGGGTCCGCTATGACCTGAGCAGTGCCTGGGCCGTCTACCAGTCGCAACTGCGAGAGATGGAGACGATCGTCAGGCTCGTGGCGGTGCGCGGCCCCCTGGTCGAGGCCTGCCATGCGGAGAAGTGGGACGACCGGGCCGCTTGGGCAGAGATCCAGGGCATACTGGGCAAAGCGCGATTGGATTTCGACCTGGATTTCCTCGGAGTGGTCACACCCGAGGGCCGGGTCGTGGCCCGCGCGAATCCGCCGTATCGCACCGGGGATTACATCACTGCCGAACCCATCGTGGCCAAAGCCCGCAGCGGCACCGCCGCCTCGGGCACGGTCATCGTCTCGAGCGAGGAACTCGGCCGGGAGGCGGATGGCCTGGTTGACAAGGCGTTCCTGCCCCTTCAGCAGACGCCTCATGCCCGCCCCACCCCGCGGACGAGCGAGGATCGCGGCATGGCGATGATGGCCGGCGCACCCATCGAGAGGAACGGCCGCGTCGTCGGGGCCATCTACGCGGGACTGCTGCTCAACCGCAATCACGCCTTCGTCGACCGCATCCAGAATATCGTCTTCGGCCAGGAGAGATACCAGGGCAAGTCGCTCGGAACAGTGACCGTTTTCCTTGCCGACACGCGCATCGCGACCACCGTCCGCCTCGACAACGGCAATCGCGCCATCGGCACGCGCGTCTCCAGCGAAGTCGCCGACCGCGTCCTGGACAACGGCAGCGGTTGGGCCGACCGCGGCTTCGTCGTCCAGGATTGGTATCTGACCGCCTATGACCCCATCCGCGACAGCCGCGATGGCGTGATTGGCATGCTCTATGTCGGCACGCTCGAACGCCCGTTCCGCGACCTGAACCGAAGCATGGTCGTCCGGTACTCGCTTCTGGTCGCCGCTGCACTGCTGGTCGCATTGCTGATGGCGATGTTCATCGCCGGGCGTCTGGCCAGGCCCCTGCATCGCCTGGCCGAGGGCGCCGACAAAATGCGCCATGGCCACGAATTCAATCCCGTCCGCGCCGACCGAGCCTGCAAGGAAACCACCAGTCTGATCCAGGCCTTCAACGAGATGGCCTCCACCCTCACCCAGCGGGAACGCCAGTTGAAGGAGGCCAACGAGCAACTCGCCACGGTCAACAACTCGCTGAAAGCGATCAACGCCGAGTACATGGAAATCCTGCAATTCGTCTCCCACGAGCTGAACAGCCCCCTTTCTTCGATCATGAACTACACCTACATGCTCCGCCAACGCCTGTTGGGCGGCCTGACGGAAAAACAGGAGAACGCACTGGGCGTCATATCCGCCGATCTGAAGCGCATCATGGAGATGATCCGCCATTATCTGAATTTGGCCCGTATCGAAAGCGGCGAGATCCAGCCCGTTCCCACTCGCGTCGCCATGCGTGAGGATGTGATCGGCCCGATCCTCGCCTCGCTTCAGGCCGACATCCACAGCAAAAATCTGATTGTCCAGGACCTGATCGGCCCCCGGGTGATCCTCCACAGCGACCTGAACATGACCCGCGAGGTCTTCGAAAACCTCCTCAGCAACGCCGTCAAATATGGCCGCCCCGGTGGAACAATCACCTTGAACTGCCACCTCAACGGCCACTGGGCGGAGTTCTCGGTCCGCAACGACGGCGACGGCATACCGCCCGAACGCCGAGGGGAGCTGTTTCAAAAATTCTCCCGCATCGAACTCGGCGATTCCAAAAAAAACCGACGCGGCACCGGCCTCGGCCTATTCATCTCCAAAAGAATCGTCGAATCCCACGGCGGCGCTATCACCATGGATTCCGAGGTCGGCCGCTGGACCGAGTTCCGATGCACGCTGCCCCTGGCACATGAAACCAGCCATCCGGCAGCGGTGAAAAGCGTAACCGAACCCCCGGCGACCTGACACGCCACACCTCGCCCAACCGCGAGATGGCGAGCTCCGTCGCCGACAACCAGGACACCCGACACCGGTGACATCACTCAGCTTCTCTGGCAAACCAGGAGATTATCATGAGCGAGAAAGAAAAGATCCTGCTGTTGACGACGACGAGGATTTCGTGAGGTCCACAACCGACCTCCTGGAGGCGCATGGCTATCGCGTCATCTCCGCCAACGACGGCGCGTCCGGCCTTGACCTGGCCAAACAGCAACGCCCGGACCTCATGGTGCTCGACGTCATGATGGCGACGAAGACCGAAGGCTTCGAGATCGCGCGCAGAATCCCCGCCTGCCCCGAACTCCGGGAAATGCCCGTCCTGTTGGTGACGGGCATTCGTAGCGAAATGAAACTGGGCTTCCGGCTCGAGCCCGATCAGACATGGCTCCCTGTCAGCCGAATCATGGAAAAGCCGATTGACCCGGCCGCTTTCGTGGCGGCGGTCGGGGAGCTGCTCCGCAGGCGCGGCAAGATGGACTGGAAGCACGGGATTTGCCGACTGGTCAAGGGCATCCTGGCCGACAAGGAGCACGATCTGTGGACCATTCATCCCGATACGAACGTGCTCGAAGCCGCCCGCATGATGGATAAGTACCGCATCGGCGCCCTCCTGGTGCTCGAGGAAGGCAAGCTGGTTGGCATCTGCACCGAGCGAGACTGCATCCGGAGTGTGATTCTCAAACCCATCTT
>Ga0315284_10014754_pt1 | contig 11124 bp, 27 predicted proteins | sample YL17G09_16_MG_FD_203696 | JGI IMG/M metagenome (GOLD analysis project Ga0315284, IMG submission 203696) | Sediment microbial communities from Yellowstone Lake, YNP, Wyoming, USA - YL17G09_16 | ecosystem: Environmental > Aquatic > Freshwater > Lake > Sediment | place: USA: Wyoming | collected...
GCTGTCAAACACCAGGCTGCGCGATGAAGATTTTTCCTTCGAGTTCCTCCAGGCGGTAGGTGTAAGAGTTTTGCAGCTCCGCGCAGCCTGGTGTTTGACAGCTTTGCTCGTAGTGGTGTGCCTTCCGACAAACGGGGCAGCACACCGTAGTGAGAATGAGAGACATGGTGTACTCCTAGGGTGAGAGGGATCCTTCAAAGACTCATACCCTCAAGTCTACCCCTGTTACGAAAAGACCCCCACCCGCCCGAAGGTAGGTGAGGGTCTGTCCTGCGGAACCAACGGGGGAATTAGCCCGCTTGGACGTTGAGCAGGGCAACGAACGACAGTGCGCCGTTGGGCACGGAAGTCGCCGTCCAGCCGTCCACCGCGGGGTCGATGGTCACGGCCTCGAGGACGCCACCAACGAACATCATGCCCGCGGTGTTGGCCACGTTCCAGGGAACGCCGATCTTGTCGCCAGTGCCCACCGAGACGCCTGCCGCAGCAACGCCGATGGTTGCCTTGGTGACGGAGGTGACGGTCTTCCAGATCTTGGTACCATAGACCGTGGTGTTCGCGACCGCCGCGATAACCTCGGTCTGGGCCTTGTCAAACTGGTCGGTGCCGACGACGGTCAGCGACCCGCCGTCGTATGTCGCAGCGGCAACGGCGCTGAGGTTACGCGGGGTCACCGGGTTGGTAAGGGGGCCAGGGAACAGATTGGCCGCGGTCGCCAGAAGAGAAGCATGCACCGCGGTAGCCGACTTTGCCGCCGGAACCACCGCCGGCATCACGAGGGCCTGAGGAGCGCCGCTCAGCAGCTCGAGCTCGTCCGAGATGGCGGGATCTTGTGCGACTGAGAAGGTGATGTAGCCACGGCTCTTCAGACTTTCGAGCTGCGGCGCAGCACTGGACAGCTGTCCGCCTGTGAGTGTGACCACGAGACCAGCCGGGGGGACGGTGAACGACTTGCCGTAGCCATCGGCGTTGCCGACTGCTACGTCTTGACCGATGACATTGACGAGGGTGAGACGAGGCATGGGGGACTCCTGAAAAGGTTGGTGGTGACCCCCAGAGTGTAGGCCCCGTCGGGCTAAAAACAAACCCCCGCCTATATGAGCGCGGGGGACTGAAGCCGAGCTGCTTTACTCGTAGTCGGTCACTTTGAAACGAGGGGGCGGAGGAACTTCGATCCGCTTGACCGCCTTCATCACGACGAAGCCTCCGCCGTACTTGAGAGCCATCTCCCGGCCCACGCGTTCAGCGTGCTCCAGGCTTTGGAACTGCACCTTGGACGGCTTCTCCGAATCAGGGTTCCACAGCACGAAGAATGCCTTCTTTCCCGGCCACGTCTTCTTTGCGGTCATTTGTACTCTCCTCGGCTTTCCATTTCGTGAATGTCTACAGGAACGAGATCAAGTGCTGCAACATCTACCCACGTATCGATTTTGTACGTTTCATTCACCACTCTGGCGAGTTTGCCTGCTGCGCAAAACACCGTGCATAGCACCCATCTACGCGGATGGAATCCGTAGACGAGCCGGACCTTCTGCCCGTCAAAGACCCAGGTCATTTTTGATCTTCTCCCTCAGCCGCGGCATGCACTCACGGAGGAAAGCCTGCGCCTGGCGTGAATGCCTGTCCGTGTACAGCTCGTACGGGTCCGGGAGCTTTGTGAGGTCCTGCCACCGGTGCCACATGTACTCGTTGTCGAGGTTCTCGCAGTCGTCGAGATGCTCCCATTCGTCTCTCGCCTCCCTTTCCTCGAGCTGCCGTTCTCGGCGCATCCCGAGAATCGTCTCTTTCACGGCGAGCAACGTTCCTTCGGGGTCGAATTCCTTGATCGGATTTATCTTGCTCAGGAGGTAGTGGTCACTGCACGAGAGGACGAAGTGTCGAAAGTCCTTCTTCTCGTGCTCTTCGAAGCCCCGGGCGTTCCAGCGATGGGACCAATCCCCGTAGTCGCTGAGGGCCGCAAAGCACCCAGCGTTGTCGAGGAAGAGAATGGCCCATCCCTCGTAGCCGTTGAGATTGGGGATCGAGTAGCGCCAGGACTTCACTTCAGAGACGCTCATACGTCTCCTCGAACTTTGCTTCGATGTCCTGCAGTTGGTACCGCGCCGACTCCATGGCGCGGGTAGCCGTCAGCAGCTGCCGCTTCCAGCTCGCATTCTCATCGAACGTCTCGATGAGCTCGACGACAATGAACTTCGCCAACGTGTCGCCAGCTCCACCGTGCTTCAGCTTTCCATTCCTGGTGTAGTAGTGGCCCAGGAACCCGTCGTCGTAAACTTCATTCGCCAGATCCAGCAGCCGGAGCAGGTTCGAGCTTTTTACCCTCTTCGTTTTCATACCAATCCTCCCCGCAAAGTGAACAGATGACGTGGTACTTCTCCCCCTCGTGGGGCGCATGGCGCTCCAAGAGTCCCTTCCCTTCATCGTCGGTATGAAAGCACCCGAATCTCGCCGCGGCATTGATCAGTCCAATGGCGTGTTCAAGGTCATCGGCCTTCGTACGCAGCTTTTCTACGAGCTGCTTGTCCAGACGCTCCAATCGCTCGAGCGTCGCCTCTCGTTCCGCCGTGTTGAATTCCGCGGGGAACTTCGGCTCGAAGCAAGAAGCCTGGAACAAGCACTTCTTCTCTTTGCCAACGTGCTGTCGTCTCCACTTTCCGCAGTTGCGGCAGGGGAAGTAGAATTCTGGTGTCACCAATAGCCGCCCCAGCGCATGCCCCAGCAAACGAACACCCAGAGGCGCAGGCGTCCGATGCCGAGGTTGAGTGAAAAGCAGTCCAGCACAAGGGTTCCACCGACGCGGAACCCCTGCGAAGGAAAGCCCAGTTCTCGTCCTTCCTTCGACCAGAGCTCAATGCCGGGTCTGATTCGGAGGGTCATGTGACCTCGTAGGTTCGGTTGACGGCTTCGACCGCGTTCTCTGGACCTTTCCAGTGCGGTTCGATCCACAAGCGTTTCCGCAGCAGTCGCCCTTCCCCATGTGCCTGGTTCCGCCAGTGCCCACGAACGACGTACCGCTGTGCGACGTGCCAGCGTTCAGGGCTACCAGCGCTGTCCAGCAAAGCCCGGCGGAGTTTCCCATCGAGCTTGACCGTTCTACCGATGTCGTAGATCGGCTGCTTGTGGTGAATCAGTTCGACGGGCGCAGGGACAGGGTTCTTTCTGGCCCTCGGTACCGTTGGAAGCGGGCCGTGTGACTCGACGTAGCTCATCACGTTGGCCAACATCGTTCGCATCCGAAGCGGAAGAGACTTCTCTCCATCGTCCAGCGGACGAATCCCGTGCCCTGGGGTCGTCGCGTCCATTTCTGCGGCTTCTGCGGCCAATTCCCGCCGCGTCATGCCGATGGTCCACTGCGTAAAGATTGGCTCGTTCTTCAGGAGGGTGGCCCGATACAGTTTCCACTCCAACGTCTCCACTTCCGCTTTACCGCTGACCATCATCTTCGGAAGCTTGTACACCATCAGCTTGGTAGCGTGATCGAAGAACTCTGTAGGCGGAAACGACACGGTGAAAGCATCAAACGGCATGTAAAGCGGCTCATCCGTGGGATCCCCGAAATCCGTCAACGCAACAGCGCTGAAGAAATCGGGGGACAGCGAAAAGTGAGGGCAGCCCAACTTCGCCCACTGGTGCATCGCGCCGTAGAAGGGAACCGTCTCCTGCATCACTCCCTGCAATTTGTCGAGGTAAGGGACCAGAGACAGGCAGCACCAGCTCATCACGGCGTCCGTGCTGGCATCGCCGTGACGAGCTAGTATCTTCAGTGCCTGTTCTTTCATCCCCGCCCCTCGAGCCCCAACATCAAAAGGGAGGATGGCATCGATCACGGCTTGAGCGTCGGGTTCGAGCTTCATCGCTCGAGGGCCTCCAACCCGCCACCCATTTGAATGAGCGCCAGGTCCGTCGTTACGCCGTACTTCTGGGACACGAACTCCATCATCAGGAACACCGGCGGCAGGATGATGTGCATACCCACGCAGGAGAACTGTGTCGAGTGCTTGCACGGCCCGGTTCGGCAGGCTTGAATGCACTCCAACGCTTCCTTGGGCTTCCAGTCCATGCTGATGAGCTTCTGCATGTTCGTTTGCGTGATCCGACGACGCTTGGCATCTTTCGATTTCTTGTCGATCTTCTCCTTGCGGCACAGCAGGTACAGAGGACGCCAACGCTTGGCGAACTCCCAGAGCTGTTCCGGGGTCGTCACCGCTGTAAGCTCAGCGACGTAGGCCGTCTTCACGTGGTCCCCGATTGGCGTCGGGAGAACGGGTAGATCTTTCAGGCTCATGTGTTCTCAGTACAGGCAAGAGTTGTCCCGCAGCTCGCGCAGTTGCGGAGCTCCAGGGTGAACGGCTTTCCGTCGTCATCTTCTGTGGGCTGGAAGCCAACCAGCGACAGCTCCTCCCAGCTCTTTACTGAGTACACCTTCCCGCACGAGCAGACTTTGTGCGGAGTCGACAAGGCGTACTCGACTTCCTTTGCTTCGTCGTGGCGCAGGACCAGACAGCCGGACAGCGCCAGATGGTCTTTGTCCGGCCCCACGAAGACGTCGAGGTGCTCGTGGGCACCTCGAATCTCTTTCTTGGTTTTGATCGTCACAGGGTCCCCCTCGGTAAATGAGAAATGAAAGAAAAAGGCGAGGCTCCGATGTTCTGGAGCCCCGCCGTCATGGTTGTCCGCGTCAGTTGAAGCGAACGATCTCCGCGCCCTTGCGGTAGCGGTAGATGTTGATGTTGGTGACTTCAGCCACCATCTTGTAGTGCTTGCGCACGTAGAGCACCGCGATGTTTCCGCCCATCATTGGCGACGTGGCGATCACGTGCCCTCTGATGTACTTCACTTCCAAGCGCTCGCCCTTGGGCCCCTGCTTGTACATCACTGCCTTCACGTCGTACTCAGTCATCGGTATTCCCCTCGCAACTGTTGGTGGTGGTTGTTGCTACAGCGCTACGACTTGATCCCGGCGGACAGTCCACTTCGGCTCCCCGGAAGCGTCCAAGGTCATCTGGATACTCGTGACCCCGTGCTCCTGGATGTCGTGCTTGAGCGTGAGCAGATCACGGCAGAAGTACTCAAACGTGCCGTACCGCTTGTTCGCCGGAGTCTTCGCTTCCTTCTTCTTCTCGATGGACTCCCGCAAAGAGTTCAGCACCTCGTAGACAAGCCGATTGCCTGCCTGAATTCCGGCTTCCTTCACCTTCTTATGGAGGTCCGTCCCCGTGAGCGCCTTGTCATTGCCCAGCATCTTCTCGGCGATGACGCCGATCTTATCTCGGCGCTCCAGCAGGGAGCTGGACGCGCTTCGCTCACGCCCAGGAAGCTTCATGGGCGCGTCCGTGACCTGCATCGAAAGAACCTTCCCCTTGGACGCGGTTCTCGGCTTGGCCGGGTTCGCCTCGCGGTAGGCCTTCACCGCGTCGAGCGACACCATCTTTACGCCGTCTTCTCCGATCTTCTGCGCGATCTTCTGCTTGCTGACCCAGTCGTACAACAGGCCCTCAGCGATGCCCGTTTGTTCTGCTGCAGCACGGATCTTCATGAAGTGATTGCTGGACATGGCTCTTCCTCTCTGCCCGGAGGCAGTGTTGTGTGTGGGATTCGCTACGAGCGCTTCGTCAGTTGCTCAGGCCAGGATTCGACGCTTGATTCTTTAGCGCGCCGCCCTGGTACATTCGCTTCGCGTTGTACGGTTGCTTGAACCACTCCGGTTTCGGGGTGGCTCGAAGGAAGTCCAGAAGCTGTTCCCCGTTTCTCAGGGGAAAAGATTTCCGGCACTCCTCTTCCTGCTCGGGGGTCAGCTCTCGATGGAGAGCTTTGAACAGCCCAAGACGGGCCCCTGAGGTCATGATCGCTGCGCGAATCTTCGTGTTGTACTCGGCATGCGCAGCCGCATGCTCCGCTGCCGTCTCCAGCACTATTTCGCAGGTGCAGTAGCCGGGAACTTCGACGTTCGTCAGCGCTGCATGGCGCAGCAGTGACGCCCATTTTCGCTTCAAGACCTTTTCTTGGAGGTCTTTCGTGAAAGAGGCGACCCATCCGAGCTCATCGGGCGCGAAGAGCATCAGTAGGTCCTCCCGCAGTGAGGGCAGGAGATGCGAACGGTCGACAGCATGGGAAACGGTTTAGGCGCAGAGTCCGTAAGCGCCTTCCAGAGCAGCCAGAGCCAATCCCTAAAGGTATGTGGTACCCAGATCATCAGTGTCTCCTTTTGAGCCGGTTAGATAGCGTGGCTCAAGAGCTGATACCAAAAAACAGCCCCCATCTACGGGGGCTGGGATCAGCGGTACTGCGACGTCTCAACGTCCCAGTTGAGGACCTGGGCGCCCCACCACGGGGGCAACTCCGTGAGGGTCTTCTCAAGACGCTCAGCCATCTTGAGAATGGGAGTGAGCCCGACCCCGTGGACGTTACGTTTCGCCGCAACAAGTGGGGCGATTCTGAGGCAGGTGATGCTCGCCTCAGCCCCGTACGCTTGCGCCGCCATCATGTATGGGGCGATCTCCGCGATGGTCGTGTTGGTGTTGTTCACCACGATGAGCGGACTCGCTTCTGCGGGCGTATGTTCCGCGGTCGCTACCCCCTCTTGAAGGGCCGCGAGAACTTTGCGGAAGCAGGCACCGTGCGCCAAGTACAAGTAGTCCCCGTCAAAACGGTACTTCCCGTCGCGCATGAAGTAGTCATCCGCCGAGGCCACGGTGTTGGCCTCGGGCATGAAGTGAGCAACGAAGTGGTCCTTACCGGCACCGGACACAGCCATCAGAACGATCAAACGCACGTGGGCTCCTTTATTTCAGTCCTTGAAACCTTTTTGCTCTGTCCCAGAACGCGGTGACCTTCGCTTCGTTTCCAGGGTTCAACAGTGCTTGCTTCGCCGCAGCTACGAGACCGAACAGCGCCACAGGGAGGCTCGGTGTCCGTTCTACTTTTGACAGCGTCTGGATGGTGTCTTGTAGCGGCGTCTCCTTTGTGCTTTTGATCGTTTTGGCTAACTCCTTGTGGTCATCAAGAAATGCTTCTGAAAGTGCGTCTAGGACTTGGTTGTCTGGCATCAGGGTTCCCTTCTATGTTGAGGCATGGACTTCTGGTATGGGGTGGGACAGCGTGCCGCTCTCGAGAAATTCGCGGCCAAGGTTCCCTTCATTCACGGGACCAACATGCGGCGTCCTGTTCTCCGCGGCGGAGTGGGCCCTACCATTCTTCCGGGGGACCCTAATCCACGAGGATTGTACACCGCGGGGGACCTGCGGAGAACGCAGGCGACCGTTGGTCGTTTCGCCACCGAAGCAGCGCAGCGCAGGGGCGGAACACCGACCGTGGCCTCAGGGAAAATGGACACGCGGAAAGGGTGGTCGCCTTTCAACGTCCGACCAGGGTCACCTATCGACGTTTCTGAGGCTCGTGAGTTAGCTGGGCAGCTTGACACCACCCCCGACAAGGCGGCTCGTGGGCAACTCTGGAAGCAGCTCAATCAGCACGTCGGGTCTTGGTTCAACCCAGACCTGTCTCAGACATTGCCGGTAAAGGAATGGCGTGATGTTGTCCCGACTTCAGGATCCGCGATCAGAAAACAGGGTTAAGTACTCAACATCTGATACCCGTAAACGGGCGACCTTTAAGCAAAAGAAAAGGCCCCGTGCGGCGGGGCCCTTCCGTTACGGTTACTTCCCTACCTTTTGATCTACCTCTCGCTTCCCCTGTGTGCATCAGCCGCTCGTCCCCCAGGTTCAGGGGCCTACTGGTCACAGGCTACGAGCCCCAACATCGGGGACGGTCCGCCAGGCTGGAACACAAACGCTCCTGGCGGAGAGCGTAAGAAAGCCGCACTGATCTTCATGGGTACGTTGTGCCTTTTGCATTTGGGCGCTAACGAGGAAACTGCCAGGCTATCCCCCGAGTGGTCTGGTACCAACTGTGCGATCTGTTGGCTCGTCCCCAGTCTCCACCATCTCTGCGGTACTTCGACTATCCGGCAGTACAAAGAAGGAGATACTTTTCCCTCAAAGTCTAATACCCCTAAAATGATCATTTTTCTGACCCCTCCCAGGGACCCCCCTTTCGAGGGCCCCCGGGACCGGTGTTACCCAGTAAAGTGGCGAACCACGCCTTTGAGCTTCAGGGGTGGGATGTCCTTCCAGCCTTTTTTGAGAAGCTCGTTGGAATAGACGGGGCTGCTCACGCAGCTGATCGTTACATGGTGCAGCTGCTCGAACAGCTCGTTGTAGGGCTTGGGGACAGTGACCTTCACCGCCTGCCCTTTGTCATCGGATGCCTCCCCGACGACATCGAACTCCACCTCTTTCTCGAGATAGGGTTCAAAGGCTTTGACCACCTCAGGCCCTGGCTTGAAGACCAGGGTCACGTGGTGCCCTGCCACCTTGGGGTGGATGGGCGGAAAAGCCTTGAGCAGGGTCTCCTTGGACGCTTCGTCCAGGAAGATCGCTGTGTAGATGGGCTTCGTCATTCCATGACCTCCGTGAAGCAGCCCACGTAGACGAGTTCCGCCTGCGCCTCGTTAACGTCCCAGAACCAGTTTTTGGAGGTCAGCTTGAACTTCTTGAACCCCGTCAACTGGCAGCCACACACGAAACGTGTGTACTCCTTAGGGTCTTTGAGCGGACTTTTTATGCGGGCAGCTAGAACTTCGGGAGGCGGTACTTTGAAATTCTTCTCGCACATCCGCATGTAGCCCGCGGACTCTTTCGCGGACCACCCAGCATCCGAACAAGAAGCCAGCGCGAAGAGGAAGCTGATTTTGAGTAGGCGCATATCGTTCCTTTTGAGCCGGGTTAGAGATCTTTGGCTCAAAGTCTGATACCCAAAAAGAAGGCCCGTTTCGTGGGCCAGACGGTCGATTCAAACCGGGAGGAGGTGCTTATTTACCGGTCCCCTCGACTGCGGTAGTTGTTACCGGAGCGCCAACTCCGACACAATTGGTCACCCACCGCTTGACCCGCCGAACGGGTCACTCTACCTTGGTTTTGAGAATGGCGAGCGCTGTTTCAGGCGTCCCGTCGCAGCTACGGGAACAGTCGTGCTTCTCGAGTTCCGCGGTGGCCATCTGGATCAGCTTCAGGGCCTGCTGCCACCCCTGGCGAGAGATGAGGTCGTTCTTCTCAGCCCGGGCGACCTGCTCAAGGGCGTACTTGACCTTCATGTCCGCTACTTGCTGCCCCGCCTGTTCCGCCTCGAGCGCCGCAACACAGTTTCTTAGACGTTTGTTCTCTTCTTCAAGGGTCACGTAGCAGCTCCTCCAGCGTTTTGGGTTCGAAGTCTCGAACGTCGACTCCGGCGTTGATGATCTTCTCCTGCCGAGCCCACAAATCGTGGACGTGGCCGCACAGGTGAACGTCTGCTTTCGCTTGCCAGAGCTCTCCAGGCAGCGGCTGATGATGAAGAAAGAGCCGTACCCCGTCGAGCTCGAGGTACAGCTCCTTCACCACTTCGTTGAATCCCGCGGTGAGCATCCTGCTGGTACTCCGGTCGTGGTTGCCCTTGACCAAGATGATGTGGCCCGCCAACAGCGCTCGATGGGCATCCAAGTCGGCTCCCGGCCCCATGGCAAAATCACCCAGGTGGTACACCGTATCGCCGGGCTTCACTCGGGCGTTCCAGCGTTCCGTCATGATGCGGTTCATCTCTGCCACATCTGCGTAGGGGCGTTTGCAGTAGACGATCACATTGGCATGGCCAAAGTGCGTGTCGCTAACGAAAAACGCCGTCATGTTCGCTTCCGTGGTTCAAGCCAACGGGATTCAGGCCACGTTGATACTCTTTTTCTAAATGCCTGAACGCTCATATTAGTCTGTTCGGCCCATTCCACCAATAGTCTCGTGATGCCATTGATTGTGATCGGGCGGTTATTCGTTCTGTTGCGTTGCTGCTGTGTGGTCGTAGCCCAACGACAGTTGCTAGGGCTATACCCTTCAGCGTTGCGAATCCGATCTAAGGTAGTTCCCTCTGGCCGAGGACCCATGTCCTCTAAGAACGCAACAAACGAGAGAACCCACCTCTCACAAATCGTGACGCCCTTTGCGCCGTAGTGCACGTAACTTCCACAGCTTGGCGTCAAACATCGCCGTTTCATCGCCATCCAGGCACGGTACTCGGGCGCCCTAGTTCCCCGAGGGGAATACCCGTGTTTGTAATTCGTGCGGCGAATCTCGATCTTTGTCACAGCTTCTCCTTCAACGCAGTGAATTCTTTCGACGCCAGCCACTGCAGGTATTTCGAATTCTCGAGCGCCCCGATGAGCTTCTCGAGCTCCTGGGCGAACTCGTGCGTAGAAACCATTCTGTTGCGCACTCGGCAAATGAGGTTCAGAGCCCTGGCCAAGTCCTCCCGATTGTCATCGTCTAGAGAGCAGCCCATCAGTCGTCCCTCTCCCAGATAACTACGTCACTGATCGCCGACATCACGGCGGTCTGAATCTCCCCGACAAGGTGCTCCTCGGTCGGCTTGTCCGTGTGTTTGTGCGCCCTCCGGTAGCCGTAAGCTACGCCCTCCTCAACGGCCCTGGTTACGATCTGCCAGGCGTTCATTTTCAGCTTCGCTTTCTTTGCGGTCATGTTGTTTAATCCTTAGTGAAGGGGTCATCTCTCCTGATACCCTAATAGAGTCCTAGCTTTCGGTCGAGAAAACGGATAGGTTCCCGCCCATGCCCGACATCCAGAAGGACCTGGTTCACACCGTTGACCCGTCCCGCTGTGGCAATTGCAAGCACCCTCGAGCAGCGCATGTCGACGGCGTCTGCTTGTTCGACTCCACGACGTTCCGGGAGGAGAGCGCCGCCGACCACATGGACTGTGTCTGCGAGGTGGTCTCCGAATACGAGGAACCTGTGGTCAGCCCCGACGGGACGGTTACGGTCAATGGGCAGATGCAGAGCAAGAAACCGATGACCTTCATCACTATGGACTTCACCGTATGAGCTTCCTGAACCGATTGATCTGCCTCGTCAAGGGGCACAAGACCTCCCTGTTCCCAGGGATCGGCGCGCCGGCGGCGTTTCAGTGGACGTACCCCGGACAGGGGCCCGCCCCTGTTCCAGTAATTGTCCCAGCGCCCGCAACGATGCCGGTACAACCGAACACGTTCATCGGAATAATGAGGAGCACCTCGTCGAACACG
>Ga0315284_10014757_pt1 | contig 11123 bp, 10 predicted proteins | sample YL17G09_16_MG_FD_203696 | JGI IMG/M metagenome (GOLD analysis project Ga0315284, IMG submission 203696) | Sediment microbial communities from Yellowstone Lake, YNP, Wyoming, USA - YL17G09_16 | ecosystem: Environmental > Aquatic > Freshwater > Lake > Sediment | place: USA: Wyoming | collected...
CCGATCATCGCGCGGACCCCCTCGCCCCACGAGCCGCGCAGCGCGCCGCCGCCCTCCCCTGGAGGGCAGAGGCAGGTCTCAAACCAACCCGCCCCCCACGCGGGCCGCGGACGCGGGCCCCCACCCTGCCCCGCACAAGAGCCCTGCCATGCGGCCGGATCGACGAGTTACTCCAGCGCCGCCGGGCCCCACCGGCGACGCGACATCTGCGAGGGGCCGGGGCAGGAGACCCCCGTCAGGGCCTCCACGTAGGGGGCGCCCCGGCCCTTCCTTCTCCTCGATCGCTTTGCCGTTTGAACCCGTTGCGTTACGGTGCCCCACGCGCCCGGCAAGCCGGGCGGCGAAACGTGTCTCCGGCGCGCCGTTTGTTCTGCGTTCCGCGTTCCGCGTTCCGGGCCTGCCCCGGCGTAGCCCACGCGGGCGAAGCCGGGTTCCGCATTTAAAGGAGCCGCGCCCATGAAGAAGATGAACCTGACCCCCCGACAACTCGAAATCGTCAACTTCATCCGCCAGTACGTCGTGGAGCACGAGTACGCCCCCACGATGCAGGAAATCGCCGACGAACTCGGCATCCGCCGGCCGACCGTCTTCGAGCACATCGAGGCCCTCGAGGCCAAGGGGGCCCTCGCGCGCGGCGAGCCGACCATGGCCCGGAGCATCTCCCTGGCGCCGGAACTCATGCAGCGGCCCACCGAACTGCCGCTCATCGGCCGCATCGCCGCCGGCAGCCCCATCGAGGCCGTCGAGGACCCCGAAATCCTCGACGTCGAGGCCCTCTTCAAGGGCCGAAAGGGCGAGACGTTCGTCCTGCAGGTGCGCGGCAACTCGATGATTGACGAGCAGATTCGCGACGGCGACTACGTGATCGTCGAGAAACGGGAGCGTGCACGGGACGGCGAGACGGTCGTGGCCATCGTCGAGGACGGCGACGCCACCCTCAAGAAGTTCTACAAGGAGAAGGGGCGCATCCGCCTCCAACCCGCCAACCCCGACATGAAACCCATCTTCGTTGACCACGTGACGATTCAGGGCGTCGTCATCGGGGTCCTGCGGAAGTATTAGTCATTAAAGAGCTTTAAACAAACACTGGGCATGTTACAACACACGGGTTAAGCAAGGTTACATCGATGCCAGCGCCTCCAAGGCAGTACGCACCGCTCCTGAAGGGAAAAGTTCGCATACGATGGGAAAAGCATTTGCCCAGGCTGGTATTGCTGGAGAAATACGAAAGGCCGGTCAAGTGGTTCCTGCGGGCCCTGACTCTTGCTGGCATTGCCACTAGCATTCTGACATTGCCAACGTGGTACTTTAGTCTTGGCCTTGCCGTTCTCTTGGTGATAATTGAGCAGTTCATAGAGCGCAGCGTATTTTGCTACACCTCCCTTTATGTACAACCCATGCCTACGTTTGAAATTCAACCGGGCAAGTGGCAGGGCATGGCATACATGCTACCACCAAACTCAGGAGCACTGGGTCTTAATGGCGTTGGCCTTGTCTTTACGGAAACTCAATACGCAAAACACTTTTTTGGGCTCCTTTGGGAATGGAATTACGGACAACCGGACGACAAGAGTAACAACATTCATCTATCATTTATCATAGAGCCCGATAATCGCTATTCTGTGTATCTGTATCCAGACCTCCAACGCCACACGGTCCGGGAATTCGCGCAAAGCGTGGAAGATGAGCAACTCCGCAAGAGCCCCACAAAGGAGCACTTCCCTCTTGTTGCGCAATTGATATTGCATAAGTGTTTGCCCTATACGCAGGCCTGCTTTGTTAATAAGTTTGTCGAATCGCAGCCGCAACATGAAGCCTTTTGGCTAGTTCCTTGCATTTTAACAAAGGCGGGTGCACAAGTTCTTACTATGGTTAGTCCCATTGTTAAGTATCAATTTAGGTTTTGTTGTCGGCAAGACCCAAACAAGCGCGACCTTGAGTGGCACCATGGAAAGAGGTTAATGGGCCTCTGAAAAAGATGCACCGGATGATTTGTTGAGGGATGCCGGGCGCGCGGACTGATGGTACAAGGCCCCGGGGCATTCAGTCAATGCCGCAAGGCGCCTTTGGCCAAAGTTGAAATCATAACCCGTTCTTTGCGTTCTTGGCGATCTTTGCGGTTAAATGTGACGTTTCGAGTTACACAACGTGGACACCCAACAGAAACTCAAACTCCTCGCCGACGCATCGCGGTATGACCTTTCGTGCGCCTGCGGGACGAAGCGCGGCACGGACCACCGCACACGCGGGCCCGACGGCCTCTGGCTCTACCCCACTTCCCTTCCGCGCGGCGGGCAGTCCATCATGCTGAAGACGCTCCTTTCGAGCGCATGCGTCAACGACTGCCTCTATTGCCCGCTGCGGGCCGGCCGCGACACCCGCCGCTGCACCCTCGCACCCGAAGAGGTCGCCTCGGCATTCATGGACTACGTCGGGCGGAGGGCCGTCTTCGGCCTCTTCCTCACATCCGGCGTCGTCCGCAGCCCCGACCACACGATGGACCGCATGGTCGCCGTCGCCCGAATCCTCCGCCAGAAGCACCGCTACGGCGGATACCTCCACCTTAAAATCATCCCCGGCGCGTCCGACGCGGCCATCGAGGAGGCCGTCTCGCTCGCCAATGCCGTCAGCCTGAACGTCGAGGTGCCGAAGGCGTCGGCCTTCAAGGCCCTCTCCAGGACGAAGGACTACGCCCGCGACATCGTCCGGCCGATGCGCCTCATCAGCCGCCTGACGGCGCGCGGCGGGCCGCGCGCCTGCGTCAAGCAGATGACCCAGTTCATCGTCGGTGCGAGCGACGAGACCGACGCCGACATCGTCCGGGCCACGTTCGGCCTGTACAAGCGGCTTGGCCTTTCGCGGGTCTACTTCAGCGCGTACCAGAAGGGCCTGGGCGACCCGGGCCTCCCGGGCGAGCGGCCCGGCGGGCCGGCCCCGGAGGACCTCGCGGCCCGCGAGCACCGCCTGTACCAGGTCGACTGGCTCATCCGCCGCTACGGGTTCCGAGACGACGAAATCCCCTTCGAGCCCGATGGCAACCTCTCGCTCGCAGCCGACCCGAAAGAGGTCTGGGCGCGGCAGCACCCCGAACGGTTTCCGCTGGACTTAAACCGGGCCGCGCGGCACGAACTCTTGCGCGTCCCGGGGTTCGGCGAGGTGACGGTCCGGCGGGTGCTGGCGCTACGGCGCGGCGGAGGGCGGGTGCGGCAGATGGAGGACCTCGGCCGCGCGAGCACGCGCCTCGGCAAGGCGGCGGCGTACGTCAAGTTTTGACATACGTTTAGCCGCGGCCCGAAGTTTACCCGCCTGCGGCGGGGCGAGCGCTCGCCTGTCGGCTCGCGGCTAAACACGGCGGGTGGCACGGCCACGCCGCTGTTTAGCGTGACCGTGTACGGGCCTGCCCTGCCGCAAAAGCCGGCACGCCCACGCAAAGGCGCATGAGCGTGCCACCCATGTCGCGGGCCGCACATCCTACTTCTTGTACTTCCGTGCCGCCTGCTTCAGTTCGTCCACCTTCCGGAGTTCCTCCCAGGTGAAGTCGGGGAGTTCGCGGCCGAAGTGTCCGCCCTCAGCGGTCTTGCGGTAGATCGGCCTGAGGAGGTCTAGGTACTCGATCATCTGGCGCGGCTTCAGGGGGAAGACCTCGCGGATCACTTTCGCCAGGTCCACGTCGCGGATCTTGCCGGTGCCGCCCGTGTCGGCCCGGACCGAGAGCGGCTCGGTCACGCCGATGGCGTAGGAGACCTGGAGTTCGACCTCGTCGGCCAGGTCGGCGGCAATGACGTTCTTGGCGATGTGGCGGCACATGTAGGCGGCGCTGCGGTCCACCTTCGACGGGTCCTTTCCGCTGAACGCCCCGCCGCCGTGGCTGCCCTTGCCGCCGTAGGTGTCCACGATGATCTTGCGGCCCGTCAGGCCGCAGTCGCCGAACGGCCCGCCCACCACGAACCGCCCCGTCGGGTTGATGTGGTAGATGGTGTCGTCGTCGAGCAGCCGCGCCGGGATCACCGGCTTGACGATGTGCTTGATGACGGCGCGGCGGATTTCTTCGTTCGAGACCGTGTCGGCGTGCTGCGTCGAGACGACCACCGTGTGGACGCGCACCGGCTTGTTGCACCCGTCGTACTCGACCGTGACCTGGCTCTTGCCGTCGGGCCGAAGCCATGCGAGTTCGTTCGAGCGGCGGGCCTCGGCCAGTCGGTTGCACAGGTGGTGGGCCATCTGGATCGGCATGGGCATGAGTTCGGGCGTCTCGCGGCAGGCATAGCCGAACATAATGCCCTGGTCGCCGGCCCCTTGCTCCTTGGTGTCGGTGGCGTTGACGCCCAGGGCGATGTCGGGGCTCTGGCGGGCCAGGGCCACCAGCACCGCGCAGTGCTCGTAATCGAATCCCATCGAGGCGTCGGTGTAGCCGATGTCCTTGATCATCTGGCGGACGACGTCCGGCACGTTCACGTTCGCCTTGGTGGTCACTTCGCCGGCCACGATGCACATGCCGGTCTTGACCATCGTCTCGATGGCCACGCGGCTGGCCGGGTCCTGGGCGATCATGGCGTCGAGGATCGCGTCGGAAATCTGGTCGGCCATTTTGTCGGGATGGCCGCACGTCACGGCCTCGCTCGTGAAGAGCACGTGCTCCTCGGGCAATTCGTAAGCACACTTCCTGGCCACGGTCCCGCTCCTTTTTCCTTCAGGCTGGCGTTCGGCCCGTTCCCGGGCGTTTTCAGGGACTGCGAAGACCGCGAATTGTAGGCAATCGGCCCGCGGAAGCAAGGGAAAAGGCCGGACTTTGCGGCGCACGGGTCAGTCGCCCGGCTCGGCCATCGCCCGGACATGGGCGACGACGCTCCGGCCCAGGGCGCCGAGGTCGTACCCGCCTTCCAGGACGCTGACGATGCGGCCGCGGGCGGACTTTTCCGCCAGGCGCCGGATGTGGCGGGTGATCTCGGCGTACCCATCCTCGGTCAGGGCGAACCCGGCGAGCGGATCGTCGCGGTGGCCGTCGAACCCGGCGGAGACGAGGACCAAGTCGGGCTTGAACGCCTCGGCCTTCGCCAAGCCCTTGTCGAGGGCCGCCAGGACCTCGCTGTCGCCCGACCCGGCAGGGAGCGGAAGGTTCAGATTCCGGCCGGCGCCCGCGCCAGCGCCCGTCTCCGCCGCCGCGCCCGTCCCCGGATAGTGCGGCCACTGGTGCGTCGAGATGTAAAAGACGCTCCCGTCGGCGTAGAAGATGTCTTGTGTGCCGTTACCGTGATGGACGTCAAAGTCGACGATGAGGATGCGCTTCAGGTCGCAGGCCGTCTGAGCGTGCCGCGCTGCAACCGCCACGTTGTTCAGCAGGCAGAACCCCATCGCCCTGCCAGCGGAGGCGTGATGGCCGGGCGGGCGGACGGCGCAGAAGGCAGCCCGGACGTCGCCTTTGGCCACGGCATCGACGGCGGCGCAGACTCCCCCTGCCGCCAGGAGCGCCGCATCATAGGAGTCCGGCCCGGCGTAGGTGTCGGCGTCGAACCAGACGAGGCCGCCGGCGCCGGCCGTCTGCCGCACGGCCTCCAGGTGCTCCCGGGTGTGGACGCGGAGGAGGTCTTCCTGGGCGGCGGGCGTCGGGGCAATCGGCCTCAGGCGGTCCCAGAGGCCGGCGCCGACAAGCGCCGCACGGATGGCCGAGAGCCGCTCGGGCCGCTCGGGGTGGCCGGGCGCAGAGTGGGCAAGATATCGCTCGTCCCAGACGATGCCGACCGGCATGGCCCGGTTCCTCTTGGCGGCATGGGGCCACCGTTCCCATGCGGCAAACAAAACGGCAGTCGGCGCCCCCGGCGCCGTAACGGCGGCGCTCCAGAGACGCCGACTGCCCCTTGGCTATAGCACGCGGGCGCGGCAAGCCGCGCCGGCAGCCGGTGCGGTTGTCAGCCGCCCCGCGACTGCTTCAGGGCCTCCAGTTCGCGCTGGATCGGCCACTTGGAGAACGCAAAGACAAGCACCACAATGGTGAACGCCAGCGATATCACCAGCGGAATCGGAATCAACTGCAGCAGACTCAGCGCGCCCGACCAGCCGGCCTTGGCGAAGATCTTCCACCAGACGATAGTGCTAACCACAAGTACAATGATACCAATACCGAAGAAGAGAAGAGCCAGTTGGAGCACTTCGGGTGGTATTCCACCGGATGATTCCATCATTCGACTCCTTTCCTTGAAGACCTTCGATGTGCGACGCCGCCAGGCGTCCCCCGCGGGGGGCCGGGCCTTCCGCAGGCCCATCATCCAATCCCCCCGCAGGACGTTCAGCAGCAAGGTAACCAACCCGTGGCGAAACATCAAGAAAACTTCGGGCCGGACGGGCGGAACTTTTTGGCGCCGCGGGTGCGCCAAGAGTTTATGGCAGGCCCCCCGCGCAGAGGGGACCGGCTCCTTTTACGGCTGTATGCAAGAGAAGCCTGTCCCGTGGGTGGTGGCCGATGGCATCCACCGGCTGTTGTTCGACTCGCCTGGCGGCCCCTTGCCACCGCCGCCGCCCACCGACGCCGGCCAACTGGCATTCGCCTTCGCCAAACCCCCGCCCTGACAAAGTGTGGGGAAACCCCTGTCTGATTGTGCTTGATTCCGGCAAGGCCGACAGGTATAAACCGACCCTGACCATTTTTCACCAGGAGGCGACGTGGCCGAACTGGTCCTTGATACGCTCAGAGAACTTCAGGAGGCCGACCAGGAACTCCGTCGGCTCGAGGGCCAGAAGGCCGCTCAGGACCGGATCCTGCGCGCCCGGGCCGCCCAGATCGAGAAGAGGGGCGGCGAGGTCGACGCCCTCCGCAAAAAGCATCTCCAGGCCCGCAAGCAGGCCAATCAGAAGGAACTCGAGGTCCGCGAGAAGCGCGCCCAGATCGAACGCCTCAAGGTCCAGCAACTCCAGATCCGCGACAACCGGCAGTACGCGGCCCTCCAGAACGAAATCAAGTTCGCGGAACTCTCCATCTCGAAACTCGAAGACGAGATCTTGAGCGACTATGAGGACATCGAGGCCGTCGAGGCCCAAATCCGCGAGGTCGAGGCCGAGGCGGCCAAGCAGCACAAGGAACTCGATGCCTTGCGCGCCGAGGTCGAACGCCAAAAAGACCAACTCGATGGCCAGATCCAGGCCTGCCGCGCACACCGAAAAGACATCGAGGACCGGCTTCCCTCCGACGTGGCCAGCCGGTTCAACCAGATCGCCGATCGCTGGGACGGGGCCGCGCTTGTGCCCGTCGTTCGCGACGAGGAAGAAGGCACGTACTCGTGCACCGGGTGCAACATGTCGGTGACGCAGAACGTGTACGTCCTGCTGAGGGGCCGGAGCAGCAAACTGCTGACCTGCCCGAACTGTTCGCGGATCCTGTACGTGGAAGACCGATGAGCGCTGACGCGTCCAAGGCCGCCGGGTCGGAGTCGCCGCCGGCCGCCCCCCTGCCCCGGAAGAAAGCCGCTCACCTCTACCTCTACGTGGATGGCGCCTCGTCGGGCAACCCGGGCCCCTGCGGCGCCGCGGCGATCCTGAAGGACGACGAGGGCGAGACGCTCCTTGAGAAGGCCCGGGCGTTCGGCCCGGCCACCAACAACGTCGCCGAGTACCAGGCCCTGATCCTCGGCCTGGAGATGGCGACGCAGATCATGCCCACGCTCCTTACGATCCGGAGCGATTCGCAACTGCTGGTCCGCCAATTGGCCGGCGAGTACCGGATCAAGGCGACCAACCTGAAGGGGCTGTACAACCAGGTGCGGCGGATGCTCGCGCCCCTGAAGGCCGTCGAGATCGAGCACATCCCGCGGGCCCAGAACACCGAGGCCGACAAACTCGCCAAGAAGGCCTGCCTGAAGGCCAAGGAAGTCCACGCCTCGCTTCCTCCCGCCGCAAGGAAGACTGGCCCCGGCAAGACCTATCGGTTAAAATAAGGGTGTTCGGCGAGCGGGTGATGCGGCCGCCCGTCCTTTACGGGGCGGGAGGAAAGTCCGAACTCCGCAGGGCACGGTGGTGGGCAACGCCCACCGGCCGCAAGGCCAGGGAAAGTGCCACAGAAAACAAACCGCCGATGGTCCGCCGAAGTCCCGGCTTGCCGGGACGGAGGAGGAATCAGGCAAGGGTGAAACGGTGCGGTAAGAGCGCACCGCCCGCGTGGTGACACGCGGGGCACGGTAAACCCCACCGGGAGCAAGGCCAAATAGGGGGCGATGGCGCGGCCCGCGCCGCTCGAGCCCCGGGTTGGCCGCTTGAGCCGCGCGGCAACGCGCGTGCCCAGATAAATGGCCGCAGTCCGCTTTCGCTTCGGCGAAGGCGGAAACAGAATTCGGCTTACGGCCCGCTCGCCGAACATTCCTTCATGCCGAGGCGCTGTCGCGCGGCGCATCGAGTGCCGACTCGCCGTTCGGCAGGATGAGGACTTTGCCGCCGTCCATGTCCTTCTTGTAGGCCTCGACGGCCTCGGCGGCGCCTTCGAGGCCGACACGGACCCGCAGTCGGGTCTGGAACTCCGTCTCCAGGTGCTTCTGTGCGCTCAGGGCCATGCGGATCCGCCCGAGGAGCGTCTTCTTCTCCACCCACCTCGGCATCCAGAATCCCTCGACGCGTTTGCCCTCGTAGATGAACTGTTCCGGCCGGATCGCGCACGCCTCGTCCGCAAGCGACCCGTAAACGATCGCCACACTCCCCTTCGGCATGGCCGCGAGGACCCGCCCGGTCATCGCGCCGCCGATCGGGTCGAAGGCGATGGTCGCCTCGAGCCGGCCGCACAGGTCCTTGAGGCGCTCGTCGAGGTCCGGATCTTCAAGCGAGACGACGTGCTCGGCCCCGAGGCCCTTGAGTTCCTCGACCTGCCCCGCGAACCGCGCAACGTGGACCATCGGATACCCCAGTCGCAGCGCCAGGCGCAGCATCATCCGGCCAAGCGCGCCGGCAGCCGCCGTGTGGACGGCCGCCTTGTGCCCGCCCCGCCGCGCCCGGTCGAGGTGCGCCATGGCCGTCCACGGATTGACTACCATCGTGGCCCCCTGCTCCAGGGTCACGTTCTTCTGGAGCGGGATGCACTTGCGAGCGTCGGCCACCATGTACTCGGCCCACGTCCCGTCCTTCGTCTCGGGCGCGAGGCAGCAGACCCGCTTCTTGGCGGCCATGAACTTCGCCCGCAGACCCGGCCCGGCGGCCACCACGACGCCGCTCCCCTCAAAGCCCGGGACCACCGGCAGCGGCTTCTTCAGGCCGTACGCGCCGACCGTGAACTTCAGGTCCGACGGATTGACGGCGGCCGCGGCCATCCGGACGAGCACCTCGCCCGGCCCGGGCTGCGGCACCGTCTTTTCGACGAGGTGCAGCCGGCCATCGTACGCCTTCAGTTCCAGCGCCCGCATCGTCTCCGCCGCCATGGTCCATGCCTTTCCGTAGATGAGTCCGCTTGCCCGGCCGCGCGCCCCGGAGCATTCGCGCCGCCACACCCGCCCCAGGATATCAGGCCGCGCCCCTGACCAGAACACAATTCGACCGGTCGCCCGGGGCAGGCCCGTTTACTTCGTCCTGACGTGGTCCGCCTTCGGCGGCGGCAACTGGAACTTCTCGAGCGACGCCAGCACCCCGAACCAGGCAGGCACGCTGACGCCCAGGATGTCGGCGATGCGGCTCGGGAAGTAGTTGAACAGGATCGCCCGCGTCCGCGCCGACTCGGGCTCCTTGAGGCGCACCGCCATCACGGCCCCCGCGAACATGAAGAACGACCAGAGATAGAACGTCAGGCGCAGGTCAATGCCAACGCCAGCCGCCTGGAGCGATGAAACCAGCCAGCCGCCCAGGAGCGGCATGGGTGCGGCCACCAGCGTGACCACAGCACTGTAGGCGGCAAACTGGACCGACCGGCCCATCGGCCGCGAGGTCTTGTAGATCATCGTTGACAGGGCGATCCCCACCGCCGCGCTTCCCGCCCCCGCGATGAAGTTCGTCCACGGCAGCAGCCAGTAGGCCCTCATCGTGGCCCCGGGCGGGATGGCCAGCCAGACGGCCGAACACGGGGCCAGAAGGACCAGGCCCAGGATCAGGATCGGTCGGCACCCGAAGCGGTCTACCATCCGGCCCCAGAAGGGCGACGCCAGGAGCGCCGCCGCCGTGCCCACGGCATTCAGCAGGCCGAGGCCCATGAAACTGACGTGCACGTCGCGAAGAGAGTAGGCCGCGTTGAACGGCCCCGCGACGCCCCCCAGCGCGATGACCGCGTGAACCAGCGCCAGCGCCACCAGCGGACGATTCCCCAGCGTCTCCCGGACCATCTTGAGCAGCGCCGGCCTCGATCCGGCGCCGGGCAGCGGACAGTCGGGCTGCGGCAAGTTGAGCGCGGCCGAGGCAACGCCCGCAAGGCTGCCGAACAGGAACAGCGCCGTGAAGACCATCAGGCCCCCGCCCTTGATGGCATCGAGGAATCCGCCCTCGGCCACGGCGAACGCGGCCCCGACAATCCCGGCGAACATCCCGCAGTATCCGAAGAACCGACCGCGCTTCTCCGCAGGAATCAGTTCGCCGAGCCAACTGGACCGCGCATTGGCCACAAACTGCCCTGCGACCGTCACCAGCGAAACGACGCCGATCAGCACCGGCAGGCCAAGCGATCCTCGCGTCGCCGGCACGAACAGCGGGATGGCCGCGATCAGGAACCAGCACAGCGGCGTCGCGAAGGCAAACAGGACCGTCATCTTCCGGCGGCTGTAATCGCGCTGAATGAGGTAAGCGGAGACAAACTGGAAGAGCACGAAGAACTGCGGGACCGTGCTCAGCACGCCCAGCAGGACGTCGTCCGCGCCCAGCCGCAGCGCAAAACCGATGAGGAACATTCCGCCCGTGGACGCGCCGAAAACGGCGTTCAGCATCACCTGGATGTAACTCAGGCGCATCGCCCGGGCCTGCTGCCAGGGCTCCGGCATCGGGATTTCAGGCCTGCTTTGCTTTCGCTCTGCCACGCGCCGCCGTCTCCGCCATCCGCTCCCCACAAGCGATTGCAACTAGTGCTCCGTCGCACGTGAATTGATGCATGTCGTGGGGTCTCTTTGCCGATGGGGTAACCATACCCGAGGCAAGGAGGCCTACCATGAAGAAGAAGTATATCGTGACGCTGACGG
>Ga0315284_10014758_pt1 | contig 11123 bp, 14 predicted proteins | sample YL17G09_16_MG_FD_203696 | JGI IMG/M metagenome (GOLD analysis project Ga0315284, IMG submission 203696) | Sediment microbial communities from Yellowstone Lake, YNP, Wyoming, USA - YL17G09_16 | ecosystem: Environmental > Aquatic > Freshwater > Lake > Sediment | place: USA: Wyoming | collected...
TAACTGCGCATTGAATGCGTGTACTGGCGACTACGCCGTCTGGTTCGATTGCGACGATCTACCCGCCACACACCTCGATAAATGCTTCACAAGGGCCGTGGAAGCGTTTGAAAAAGATTCAGCCCTGGGGATCTACGCGGGCGTATACGCCGTTTTAAACGCCAAATTAAACCCGGTTAGGGAACGGATGGTAAAGCGCTTGCCCGGTGGCGGCTGGTCCGGCACTTGGCACTACGCCGTCCATGAAGCCCTCCTGCCGATCGCTGGCTTTAAATCAGTAGGAGAGAAGAACGTCTGGTGCGAACACCACTGCGGTGGGTACAAACCGAACAGCGCAGACCGTAACCTCCGCATCCTGGGCGGTGAGCTCGGCCAAGCCGGGAAGTACGCCTACTACTACCAGCAGGAACTATTCTTAGGGAACAAGCGCAACGAGAGCGGCGTCTGGTCCCGCGTCGCCGCCTACTGGCCCGGCCAAGAGCCCACCCTGCAGTACGAAGCCATGTGCAACTACGCGGCCGCCCATCCCGATCGGGATACCCGCATGAAACTTTATGCTGAAGCCCATCAGCTTCAGCCCGGCCGGAGAGAGGCGCTCTACTACATGGCTCGCGAAGAAGCATCCGTGGGCAGGTGGGGCGCCGTTTACTACATGTTAAAGGCGGCTATGGTCCAGCCCGATCCCGGTATCTCGATTTGGAACTGCCAGCGCTCCATCTATGACTTCGAGTGCATCGACCTCTACCTAGCGGCCGCCCGCATGACGGGCGACACGGCCGAGGTCGAGAAGATCACAACCTCCTGGCGTAAACAGTGCCCCGTTAAAATTTCCATCCTTCACGCCACCCGCGGCCGTCCACAGGAAGCAATCAACGCCCGCGTCTTGTGGATGAAGAAGGCGTCTCACCCGCAGAACATAGAGTGGATCTTCTCCTGCGATAACGACGACACCACCGCAGCCGTTCTCAAACCTTGGAATCCCGTCATGGGCGAGGGCAGTTGCGTAGCCGCATGGAACAGGGCGGCTCAAAAAGCCCAGGGGGAGATCCTCATCCAAGCTAGCGACGATTGGGATCCACCACTCTACTGGGACACCATCGTGACGGAGCGCCTGGGCGATCTCAGTAAGCCCAAAGTCTTAGCTATCTCCGACGGGCACCGCACCGACGAACTCCTTTGTATGGCCATTTTAACAAAAGCTCGGCTTATCCAGCAGAGCTCACTTTTTGCGGAGGAATACGACGCCTGCTCAGGCATCTTTAGCGATAACGAATTTAGCCACAGAGCAAAAAAAGACGGCGTCATCGTGGATGCCAAGGACGTCGTCTTTACTCATAACAACCCCATGTTCACGGGTGCAGTACAAGACGCGGAATTTAAAAAGCATAACGCCCAAGAAAACTACGTCCTTGGCGAAAAGATATTCAAGGAGCGCAACCCGTGATCGACGGGTACCGCAGAATCCACGGCGGCCACTGGTGGCAAGAGGAGCGCACCGGCCAAAGCCCATCGTACGACCTCGCGTACGTAAAAGAGCGCTACGATACCTACACCACTACGCAGGCTATGAGCGCACTGCGCTACGACATTATCCGCGCCTACTTTGGTAGCTTTTCTAGCGTGCTCGATGTGGGTTACGGCAACGGAGATTTTCTGCGCCACTGCCATGCCCGTGATCACCAGGCGTATGGCTACGACATCAGCGGTTATCCTCTACCCGCCGGAGTTGAAAGAAGCGAAACCATGTCCAAGTCAGTCGGCGTCGTTACGTTCTTCGACAGCCTAGAACACTTCGAGGATGCGGATCTAAGCGGTACCCTCCGCGGCCTGCGGGCTGAGGCCGTCGTCATCTCATGCCCGTTACTTCACGAAACGGCTGGGGCAGATTCTTTTCGCGATTGGAAACACCGCCGGCCTAACGAGCACTACCACCACTTTAATGAACGTGGCCTGCGCACGCTTCTTTCCTATTCGGACTACACCGTCACTTGGACAGGATGCCCAGAGGATCAGATCCGTGGCGCACTACCTGACGGAAAGTCGAACATCATCACCGTCATCGCCGAACGTAATTGAAAACCATCGTCTACCACCAACGCCTTGGCGACGTCTTGCAGTGTCTTCCCGCCGCTCGCTACCTATCGCAAACCGACGAAGTGCAGATCGAGTGCCTGCCACAATATAAAGGCGTGCTCGATCTTGTTTCCTACGCCACTTGGGTGGCACCAGGGAAAGGGCAGGGGGAGCGGATTGAGCTAGAGATCTGGCCCAAAAGATATAACGATTACCGCGCCTCTGGATTGTCTTGGATGGATTTTGTTTACCAGCACCCAGCGATCGCGTTTGCCGATCGCAAGATCGTGCTCGATCGCGTCCCAGACGGGCCGCCGGCCGGCCTACCCGAGCGCTACAACCTCCTCGCGCCTCACGGCATAAGCCAGGGATTCCACTACCCACTAGCCTCAATCATGAAAAAGGCTGAGGAGCAAATGGGAGCTTATGTTCTCATGCACGCACCCTGCCACTGTTACTACTCAGTGCCCCACTGGTCGGCGTCCTCGATCGTGGCTATGGCTCAAGCCATTAAACACGCCGATCTGTTTATGGGGATTAACTCTGCGCCTATGGTCATGGCCTCCGCCTTGCGATATCACACCCTTTACCTGCCACAAAAAGGGCAGTGGACGCAGGACAATATCCCGCCTTGGCCTGGGCGCGTTGACGTGGAGCTGTAAATATGCCCGCCGTCACCATGCTCGATCGTTTAATTGAAGCCGCTTTTAAAGAGCTGATCTCGCCCGTAGTTACCGCTCCTACCTACCACCTTTCCCACGATCAATCGGAGAACATGCCACCCAGCATCGTGATTAAAGCGTCTATGGGCTCAGAACAACCCGTTAAGGGCAGTGGCGTCTTCAGCATACCAGTAGAAATTATCTTTGAAGAAAGCTATGACGATGCCACCCCCGCCTCCCACAGCGCCCAGTGTAGCCAGATCCTGCAAGTCTTTTACGATTCCTCTACCTTAGTCTCCCGGCTTAACGCCACCACCGCCATCGGCTCCGCCCGTACTTACGACGCTAAAGTTGAATCTAGCGAGGCCAGCGCCAACAACGAGGAGCGCAGTTACACCCAAAACTACAAGCTCACCGTCATCGCTTTCCCTAACTCCATTGCGAGTTGACACCAATAAAAGAACATTATGGCAGCAACAACAATCGGCACCAGCGGCTTAAGCTTTGGAATTACGGCAGAATCGGGCGGTCTAGTTCAGTCCTTTACGGAAGCACGTAACGTCCAACGCGCCGAAGTGCGCAACGCCGCGGGCGAAGTAGTCGGTGCAGCCATGTATAACCCCACAGATACCTTCACCTTCACCACCACCATCACCGGCGCCTACGCCACCACGGCTGGAGCAGTCATCACCACCCTAGCCAACGCCACCAGCACGGGCGGAAAAATGATCATCGATTCAGTCACGACAAATAAAAGCTCAGACGGATTCGTCACCGTCAACGTCTCCGTCACCCGCTTCCCTAACATGACCTAACTTCCCGCGCGGGAACGAAATCCTCTTATTTATGATTGAGACATTTTGGGGAACCACAAATTTAAAAGTTGCTGCCGCTGTGGCTACTTACGGGGCGGTGCTCCGGCCGGTCGATCCCGTCACCTGCATCGTAAAAGACGGCCAGCGCCAGTTTACCTTTTGGTTTAATGATTCTGGCACGGGTAACGCTAAGGAAGAGATGGAGTGCGGTTGGGCCCAGATGCAGTCAGAGCCAGAATCATCTATCCGCTACATCAGAGCCGCCCTTGAGAACCGTGAAACATTACTAGGCTTAATGAAACGGGCGGAGCCCATTACCGCCATCAAACGGGGCGAGCAAACTTTGTTAGTCAGCGAGCGGGCAAAACCAGACCTTAAGAGGGCACTCCTCAATAAAATGTAATGGACGATAACTCTTTAGATCTGGAACTAAACAACGCCTTTATCAGTCCCGCAAAAACGTGGCAGGGGCAAGAGCTGGCGCCCTACACCGAGGGATCTCGGCTCATCATGAGCCAAGTACGCAACAAAGAAGACAGCGGGATGTACTTCATCTACTCCTTTCTATTCATTCACCTGGAACTTAAAAAAGATCGTAAGGCACTACTTCGCCTGGCGTGGAACGTGGAAGAGTTTAGATCCCGCGTCATGGACTTTGCCTGCACCATAAAAAACAGTGAGGCGGCTACGGCCTTTGTCTCCGCCATCTTTGATGAAGCTTCTTTAGCTCAGTATGAGATAGTCGACAACACGGGCGGCCTGCTGGCTCCACCGGGAAACGCCTGACGCCAGCGAACGCCGCCATGGGCGCCTTTCCGCTGGCTCAAGAGTTTGGCTGGTCCTTTGAATACATTCTCTGGGATCTGCCCTTAAGCCTGTTCCACCAGGCTCACTCTTGGCTTTTCTGGAAGAGAGGGATTCCTATGCGATATTTTCACAAAACAGAAGAGGACAGGGATGACATAGCTCGCCTGCTTGGAATATGAGTGTAAATAAATTTACCGTAGATAGCGCTATGGCTGCACTGCGCACCGAGATGAAAGACTATCTGGCTTACACCTCCAAGAGCGTAGAGGAGGCACTGGCCCACACCGCTCGCAAAGTAATTCTAGGCTCAGGCGGCGGAGATTACGGGAACAGAAGAGAGGGACTTTACGGCCTTACTCGGTCCCTTGCTTTTAACAAGCGGACGGAAATCGATTCCATGATGGAAGCTAAAAACTATCGGATCAAACGCATCTACTCTAGCAGGGTAACTGGCGGAATGGGCGCCCCTCTTGTCGGAGCCAAGGGAATGAGCGGTAAAATGTATCGGTCGTCGGACAGTGCGAACTACAAAAAGCAGACCGCCGCCATGTTTGCGAAAGGCATTTTAACCAGGGCAAAGGGAACCAAGGAAATCGTCTACACCAGAAAAAAAGATATCGATTACAGCACCAGCGAAGCAATGCGTCGTTTTAAGTTCTCACGGTTCCTTTCAGTCGGCTGGTTACCCGCCACCTACGTCTGGAAAAATGTTTGGAAAACAGGCCAAGTTAAAACGTCCGCCCTGCAGTCTAACTCTTCCAAGTATGGATCGATTAGCTTTTCGGGGAATGACTACACCTTTGCCGTTGTTATCACTAACCTTCTGCCCGGCTTTGGTGTGGTAGATAAAAAGTACAGCATTGTAGCCAATGCGCTGGCCAACACCGCCCAAGACATCCGCACCTATCTTGCGGGCAAATTTAGTTTTCGTAGGGATTGGAAGTTTATTAAAGGGCAACCGGTAATGGCATGAGCGCAACCATTAGAATAGATGCAGAGGGATCGGCCCCAGAGTTTGCGGATAGGGTAGCAGGCGCTTTTGATCGCCTCTCCTTGTCGGAGGGGAAAGTAAAGGGAGCGATGCGCGGGATCGGTAGCGCCCTTGACGACGCCACCAGTGCCGCCGATCTAGCTAGCAGGGGGGCGGACGTTCTGGCGGACAAACTGGTTAAGGGAGTGGGCGGGGCCGCCGCCGTCGGTGCGGGTAAGCTTATTGGAGACGCCATGCGCAGGGTAGGGGCGGATCTTACGGCCGCCGCAGAATCCGCTAACTCAGCGTCAAAGGCGTTTAACGGCTTAGACTTTAAAAGCGCCATCGCCTCCTCCGCTCAAATGAGCGCGGCCATTGATAAGATCAGGGCCAGCGCAGATGCCATTCGCGAATCACCTAATCCCTTTGTTCAAATAGCTAACTACGCCACTGGCGCCACCAAGAACATGGACGAGCTGGCCGAGGCCACAGAGCGCGAGAGGCAGGCACTGCTCGGCTTAGCCGCCCAACAAGATCGTATGTCGGCCGAAGCCAAGGTGGGCAAAACGCCCGGGCAACGTGCAGAGATAGATCGCCTAGCTCAAAACAAGAAAGAGCTAGATCAAGCCAATCAAATTTCAGATCCCGCCAAGCGTGCGACAGCGCAGGAAGATATCGCTAGACGCCAGGCGGCCGAGGAACAAATCAAAGAAGACGATCGACACGCAAAATCTGTCGCCGAAGTGGGCAAAGAAGCGGCCATTCAAGAAGAAAAAATTAGGGAAGCCGCTGCCAAAGGAGATGAGGAAGCCCGGAAACTTGTCGAGGAATTTGACGCCAAGAAAGCCGCCGAAGCTAAAAAAGCCCAAGAAGATGCGGACAAACCGCAGGCGTCTAAAGTTTCCCCTGGGGGCTTAATGGGGGGCGGTGGGGGCGGAGCGGCACCTGCTGGCATGTCCTCGCGTGTAGTTGCCGAGCAGTTTGATTACGGCCGAGAAATAACAAAATCTAGCGATCGCCGCACTGCTCAACTGATTAGACAAGAAAACGCTAAGGAAGCTCAGCAATCATTAGACAAGACAAAGGCACAAATGATAAAGGAGCGCGATGAAAACGACAAATACATGTCGCACAAATCGGATCAGATAAGCAATCAAGACGCTCTAAATCGGCAAAGACGAGACAGGGAAGAGGCCGAAACAAAAGCCAGAGCAGAGCAAAGAAAGGGCGGAGCTGCCGGCGGGGCGGGGGGAGGAACTGCGGGAGATGGGAAAGATGGCAAGGGAGCAGGGGGCGCGGCCGCACCCAAAGAAAAAGGCCTTGGCGATATTTATGGCTTATTAGATGAGAACCTTAAGGAGATGCGTACCTACGCTTTTGTAAAATAATTATATGGCAACTTCAATAGTCGGCACATTCCCAATTCTTTCTTTTAAGAAATCTCAAACAGACGAGTATGGTTTTAATTATGTATCCTACCAGTACACTATAAAGACGTCGGACTTGGCTGCGTATAATATTAAAAAAGATGATGTTTTTGATGGGATCGAAACATGGCATGGCATCTCTTGGACTAAAAGCGCTACCCCAGGATTACTTTATGTCGTAGATACCGTTGAATCCAAGAACACTGCCGGAGGACTAACAGAGCTCACAATCAATACTGTTGGCACTAAAAACATCGCGAATCCGCCAAGAGTAAATTTAATTTCTGGTGGCCCGCTTATATTCGGATTACTAGGCACACAGCCAAGCGGACAAATATGGGGTTATGGCGTTAGTGGTGCGGGTCAGAGCGTGGAGGTTAAGTTCCTTGCCAGCGGTGGCGCCGTAGGGCAACAAGAAGTTTTTACAAGACACTTTAGCTCTGCAATGCCAACCAGCATTGGAGGAATTAGTCTTCCAGCACCAGCAAGAGCACCCGGTAGATTTAATAATGATTACACAAGGCCAAGATCGGAGCTAAATCCTGAAGTAACGGTCAGGGGCGATACTGTAGTTTACTATGGTTTTGTTTGTAAAACTATCTTAACAGAAAAGCGGGGAAGCCTACTGCTTGTTACCCTTGTTTTTTCTGAGGCAGGCTATGCCTATTCTTGGCCTAATATAACTGGCACTGGCCCCCAAAAGGCAATAAATCGTTACAACTTCGCACGTATAGGATAATTTATGCCACAAGAACCTAGACTGCAAATGTTGCCAGATAGTGCCATGGCTTTATCTGGCTCAGAGTTCCGTAAAATAGTCAGGCGGATTGAATCTATTGTTCCTCTTGCGGGGGATAATATAACCGTAGATCCAAAAGAGGGCGGGTATGAAATAAACGCAGCTTTCCCCCCCCTTAATGTCATCACCTTAAATGTATGTTCAAACGGAGAGCCATCTACGATTGGGGTGTATGGGCCTTTTGACCTTGAGGCTTTTGGGGTTTGACAACCACTAATACTCAATGGCCTCCAATATCGACATTCTCTTGGACAAATCCAGCGGCCTACTCCTAGGCGGGTCGGCCCCCGCTGGCGTCTTGCCATCCTTTACCAGAAACGATGTCTACCCCTTTCGCCTCCGTGTACTCGAACGTAACGCAGACGGCTCTTACACCGACGCCGTTCTCTCTAGCCCCTCCTTTTCACTTGGCATTGGCAACATCGATGCAGTAGCCACAGATGGCCAATTTAAGCTCACCACCACCACAGGCACCTCCACCGCCATCTCCTTTAATGCCACCACCGCCCAGGTGCTTTCTGCCGTCAGCGCCATCGCAGGGAACGTGGGCGTAGTCACCTATGGTAATTCGGGCTCAGCTTGGATCATCACGGCCGCCACCGCTAACACAGCCCTCAGCTTTGGAGCCTTACCTTTTACGCTGTTCCCCACTGCGGCCGTCCAAGTAAACACACGCAGAGTTCCTACCGCCTCAGTCTACGCCCAGCAGATTGTTTCCTTAAGCCGCAATCCCGCCGTTTTCTCTAGCTCTTTTACCGCAGTTTCTGGAACAGGCGTTGCCCTCACAAAAACACAAGATGGCTCGGCATCATTAAACGAGACCTACGCACTTTCCATCGGAAACGATGTTTATGGCGGCTCGTACAGCTTGGCCTACGGGGGTTACTCAGTCGGGATTCCATACAATCAAGACCCAACTAATGTGACCACCATGCTCTCGGCCGTGACCGGGATCGGGGCGGGCAATATCTCGGTCGTTAGCGATTCAAAGAGGGGATTAATCATATCCTTTGTTAACGCTCTTGGCCTGCGAAATGTAACTACCGCCCTCGAGTTAGATTCTACAGGCATACAAACTTACAGCTACTACACATCCACCGTCACCATGTCCACGAGTGAGATGGAGGAGCTTTTCAACGAAGCAGACACAGATACCATTACCCCCACCCTAGAGATTGAGATGACGGAGAGCGGCCAAACAAAGACCCTTCTTCAGTACACCACCTCCATCAGTAAGGATCTGATTCTAACTGGGGCACTGGTCCCTGCAGACTTAGCCCTGTACTACACCGCCGCCCAGGTAAACGCCGGATTCATCGCAGATTCCGCCACCAACGTAAATGCGGTCAACAGAGCATTAAAATCTTCTAGTGGCGTGACTGCCGTGAACTACGGCGACCGCACCCTAGTAAACAGCGCAGGAGCAAATGTCGTTAGTTTCTCAACCGGCCTAGCCCTATCGGGCATTATGGGTTTTTACGGGAGCACGCCCACCGCTCAACCAGCTAACATTAACGCCGTCTCTGGCATGATCGCCGTCGGCTTGCTAGCCAGTGGCACCACCTACGGCGTCCTGCCCACATCGCCCTACACCTGCACCACCCTTACGTCGGTCACCTTTGGCACAGTGCTGGCTAACGACCAGCACTACCGGGACGTGACCGTGACGGGTGCGGCCGTGAATGACGTCGTGCTGCTTGGCCTACCCACGGCCGTATCTGCTGGGGCCGTCATCCAAGGCGTAGTCTACAAGACCAACACCGTATGTCTTTCTTGCACTAACGCAGATAATTCTTCTATCGTTGTAAACACCGCCACCTACCGAATCACCGTCATCGGATATTAACGCAGGGCAGTAGCCCAAACGAAATCCTATGGCTTTTCTTTTTCCAAAATTGTTTCCCGGTTGCGTTACGACAGGCGGGTTTGGAATAAATTTAAGCCTCACAGATGCGATGGCGTTGTACTGGAAGACAATATCCCTTCGCGTACAGGGCACCTGCACCGACCTTACTAGTGGCGATACGTTTACAATGGACAAAACATACACAAGCGCAGATACGATAGGCGATTTAGTTTGTGGAAGTGCATTAGATTTAAACGACGCGAGTGTATTTGCTTTTTCTATTGGCCCAGACGCCTTTCAACAGGGCGAGTTTTATATGCCATCTATATATGTAGAATTTATCTTAAGAGACGAGGATGGCTTTGGGCGGTTTTGCGTAATAGACACAAACACCTTCTATGACAGAAACGGTAGTCTTTCTTTTCAAAACAGTTCAATACCTGCGCTTTTTTTTAATGATGATGATCCGGGCGCACCTCATTCTGGCTCTGGCTCATTTACCATTGTTGCTCCAAGAACTTTCTAGCAATGCCCTGCGATCCTTGTGCTAAGGCAAGAAAACTAAGTCAATCCATTAGCACTTGGGCAAGGGCTGGGATGCCTCTTACACCCACGAAAGACCTACAAACAAGGCTAGGCACTTGCAAAACTTGCGAGCACTTCAAAAGCCCCCTATGTCTCAAGTGCGGGTGCGTTATATTTGTAAAGGCCAGACTAGCGACTAGCCAATGTCCAAAGGGCAAGTGGTAGCCTTTGACACCCCCTCTCTTCTTATGGAACAAATCTTAACCTTCATTCAGTCACAGGATGTATTCGCTTGGGTTGGTGCGTTGGTTGCCTTGCTCTCTGCCGTGATTGCCGTTGCCTCTTTGATTCCGGGTGACGAGCCAGAGGCCACGCTAACTAAGATCGTTTCGCTCTTGTCTAAGCTAAGTCGGAAGTAGGCCATGTTTGAGGCCGCTATCGCCTCGTTTGCTGGTGTGGTTGGAATCCTTTTATGGTGGCTTAAAAATCGTGCTAAGACTAGGACGGAACGAGATGATGCAGAAATTGAATATCGTCGCAAGTTGCGTGATGCTGATTTGGATAATTGGTGGAAGTATCGTCCTTAGCTCTTGCGCTTCCACCAACTACACCTACACCGCCCCTTCCCCTGCCGACATTCCAGAACTGATTATGGAGTGGGATAGGATTGAAAGAACCATCGGCCTAGTTAAGCCCGAGTTTAGGGAGCAGTACGCCAAAGCACTTAAAGCCTTGAGCAACGCCATCGCAGAACAGGAACGCTGGCGATCAAGAGCCGAGAATAAATGACCATCAAAGAAGCCTCGGAGAGATCGAGGGGGCATATCAAAAACCTCGAGCCGAGTTTTGGGGATAGAGTTTCAAGGTGGTACTCGGAATTGATAAGCAAAAAGATTCCAGTTCTGATCTATTGTTCGAGCCGTACACCCGAGGAGCAAGAAGAACTCTATGCCCAAGGGAGAACAAAGGCAGGGACGAAAGTTACAAACGCCCGAGGAATACCCCCGCAATCGCTCCACATTGACCTAGGTAAGGGGAGTCACGCAATAGACTATGTTCCCCTGTCCCTAAGTTCTACAGGCTCGTTTATCGCCGCATGGGACGATTCCGAGACATATGCCATTTGCCAAAAGATCGGCGAGAAATACGATCTGCGTCATCTCGAATGGGAAGAACCGCACCTAGAAGATGGATTGATT
>Ga0315284_10014759_pt1 | contig 11122 bp, 9 predicted proteins | sample YL17G09_16_MG_FD_203696 | JGI IMG/M metagenome (GOLD analysis project Ga0315284, IMG submission 203696) | Sediment microbial communities from Yellowstone Lake, YNP, Wyoming, USA - YL17G09_16 | ecosystem: Environmental > Aquatic > Freshwater > Lake > Sediment | place: USA: Wyoming | collected...
GAACCCGCACGCTGTCGCGCTTGGGCGTTTGGGCGGACTAAAAGGTGGAAAAGCTAGGGCGGAGAAGCTGTCGGCACCAAAGCGCAAGGCTATCGCCAGGAAGGCCGCTCGTGCGCGCTGGGCTAGTGTAGTGCGTCATTGATTGCTTGGCTTATCGAAGCGCCGTAGGCGCGGCCGATAATAGCCCAGCACTTCAGTGCTGGGTAGTAAACGAACGCGAAGAGTCCCGGAGGGACGACTGAAACCGGCCATTTGCGGGAGGTTCGGTCGTCCCTACGGGACTCGGCTCCTTCTTCTCAGTTTCCCAGCGATAAATCGCTGGGCTATTTTCGGCCGCGCCTCCGGCGCTCGCTGTTCATTAGGCCGCAGCCAAAGGTAAAGAAGCGTTGGACGCACTACACTAGTCGCCGCGGCGACCCGCCCCCTTTCGGGGGCTTCGGGGCTAAGTGACGTTGGGCGGGACGTTGTTTATCGCTGAAGGAACCGCCGGACGGCGCGGGCGGGGGGGCACCACAGCCATCGCGTGGCGGAGAGGCCAGCCTGCACGCGCCCCAGCAGGCGGCGAAACGGTGCATCGAGATTGATGTGGCGATGGCCTCGAACGATGGCTGCCACACGCCCCAGCACTTCGTCCTCGGCGAGGAAAGGATCGGGTTCGGGGAAGGCGTCGCCGTGGGTGAGCAGGGCCACCCGGCCGAGGCGCCGCGACTTGCCAATCACGCGGTGGGCGAACAGCGCGCCCATGCGACGGAACAGCACAATGTCGCCCACGCGGACCCCGCCGGCACACTGCCGGCTGACCACCAGCAGATCACCGGGGCGGACCCACGGCCACATGCTACCGCCCAGCGCCCGGAACGACTCGACCGCCGTCTCGTAGGCGCTGTGGGAGGTGCCGAGGAGCTCAGGTACCTCCGTCAGGCGATGTTGCATCAGCTTGCTATGTCTGACCGTGATGGTCTTTTGGCCCTCTGCCAGTGCGAGGATTAGCGTATTTTCGCAGACACCGCGAGTAGGCGTAAGCGGGCGGTGGGTCAGTTTCCGACAAGCCCGTTAACCGACCAGGTGGATTGCTTGCGAATGCGCCATCCGTCCTCACCTCGTGCCAGCCGTAACCGGCAACATCAGGCCGATTGCCTGGACATCGGAAAGGCCGCGTAGAGCGGCGCCGGGCAGTACCGCTAGCTTTTCTCTCAGGCTGTCTTCGGTTACGCTATGGTTGGCGCCCCATCCGTGGCGGCAGCGTGAGGCATGAATACGTGTTCAAGACTCTCATCGATACGTGCGTATGGCTCGATCTAGCCAAAGATTATCAGCAGCGGGCGATTCTGACCGCGCTCGAAGAACTCATTCGGCAGGGAGACATTGCAGTCATCCTGCCGCGCACCGTCGTTGATGAATTCTCCCGCAACAAGGCCCACGTTATCGAAGAAAGCGGCCGCAGCCTTTCCGGCACCCTCAAGCGCGCCAAGGACGCCGTGGAGAAATTCGGCGATCCACGGCAAAAGCGTAAAGTGCTACGTGAATTGAATGACGTGGATCATCGAATTCCCACCTTGGGCGGAGCGGCCGCAGACGCCGTTGGCCGCATCGAGGAGCTCTTTGCGCAGACGCCCGTGATCCAGGTATCCGATGCTGTGAAACTCCGCGCAGCGCAACGGGCCATCGACAAGCGGGCTCCCTTTCATAGACAACGGAACAGCATCGATGACGCCATCCTGATAGAGATTTACGCCGATGAAGTTGCCGCGAAGGCCGCGGGAACGCGCTTTGCTTTCGTCACGCACAACACGAAGGATTTCAGCCATCCGAACGCCAGCGCCAAACTGCCGCACCCGGACATAGCCGCGTGTTTTTCGCGGGTGAAGTCGCTCTACTTCATCACGTTGGGCGAGGCGCTACGCCGCGTGAAACCAAGCGAATTCGCAGACCTGATGATCGAGCAGGAATGGGTTGAAGAGCCGCGGCGGCTCTCCGAAATCCTCGAAGCTATGGATCTCCTGTCCCATCAGGTCTGGTACAACCGGCACCACGTCACACGCCAGAAAATCGAGCGCGGCAAGATCAAGATCGTCAAGAAGGAGACATTCCCCGTCAAAGACCATCTACGGCGGCCCATTCAGCGCGACGTTTGGGAAGGAGCGCTCAAGGCGGCTGCGAAGGTTGAAAAGAAATATGGTTTGGAGAATCTTGGGCCTTGGGATGATTTCGAGTGGGGAATGATCAACGGCAAGCTCTCGGCGCTGCGCTGGGTTCTCGGCGACGAGTGGGACATGTTGGACACTTGACACGGCCAAGAGGCCGCCATGCGCGTTATACGGCCAAATGAGCTCGGGGAGCCAGCCGAATCGTTCGGTAAACACTGGGCGACAAGGCAGGAGCGATCTGGCAAGTCTGAGGCCAATCCTGCAAGTTTCAGAGACTTGCTTCGGCGGCGATCCCCGACTCTTTGATAGGCGAGTTCAACGGTGGCTGCACGGCCGCCGGCGGTTGTCCGCGGCAGTCCTTGAGCAGGCTAGTTGGCGCCAGCTAGGCTGCCCGGCAACTCGCGCAACGGCTCACCCATTCCCGCCAGTTCTGGCGGGGAAGACATATGCCAGCTTTCGGCACCCCAGCGGGGTCAGCTTCAGCAAGCCGTCAGACGGCATCCGACTTGGCCAGCTCAGACGCGAGCTCGTCGAAGACGAGGTCCGCTCCCCACGCTTGGGCAGCGGTGAAGGCGATCTTGCGCTTCTGATCCCGCGTGAGCTCTTCGGGGGGCTTGTACGCGAGGTCGTGGTCTGCTTGCGCCCAAGCATGCTGGAACAGGGTCTTGATCTGGAGTTCGAAGAAAGTCGGGCAGTCCTCCCTCGGCAGCTCTGGCGTGAGGAGATCCTTTGGGAGAAAGAGGACGTAGTGCTTGCCCTCGTATCCGAATTCGCTAGGTGACTCGGGAACCATGTCGCGCTCTTCGACTGGCCCGAAGTAACCGAGGACAAGCTGCGCAAGGGGGGGGGACGTCGGACAGGTAGAAGGTGACAATGCGAGCGGCTATCTGATCTTGAATCTGATTCAAGGGGTCCGGGTACCTGAGCTTCCCTTCATCGAGCCTCGTTGCCTTGTCAAGGAAGCTCTTGGGGCTCTTGGCCCGGGCAACAACTCGGTCTATCTTCGGCTGATCTTTGACAATGCCCTCGATGTGGTCCTGCAGCCCTTTTGCAAGAGGCGTGAGCGCTGTGGAGTGACGCCGCTTGTATGCGGCGGCGAGGTCCTCGCGGGGTGTCATCTGCGGCCCCTCACTTTCTCATCCACGATCCTTCCGGACGTTGTGAACCTGTATTCCTGCCTGGCGGGGTTGACTGGCTCCCTCTTGAAGACCTCCTCGAACCGGTCTGGCGGCGCCAGGAGAATGCCGCCCGTATGGAGTTCGACACTGGCGAAAGCCGCGTGAGCCACAAACTCGGCTGGGTCGAGAAGGAACGCGTCGTCAGCGAGCGCGGGGTAGGGGAGCTTCGATATAACGGCCTGCCTGGCCGGCTCGGAGAGGTTGAAGCGCTCGAGGATCTGGTTGATCGTAAGGACTTGGTTGGCGAGTCCCTTGACGAGCATGCTCGCGGCAACCAACTCGTGCTTTGTGTCCGGATCCTGTACGGAGCGCGACGCGTCGCGGAGCGCGACCGCAAACCGCTTTGTTCCCGCCTTTGATGTGGTCTCGAAGTCGGAGGCGAGGAACTCGCGGATCCAGTAGTTTGCGGCCTGGTGGGTGGTCATGTTGAGCTGCTTGTCGACGACGGAGCCGGACCAGAAGTGCGCGTCGAACGACGTGCCCTCGTAGAGAGCGGCCTTGTATGACGCAGCGCTCTTCATGAAGACCCGTTCGATGAATTCGACAGTCAATGTCCCCCTCGTTGCCTCAGCAACCACACCCTGGTCGGCAGGGAATCGGGACAACACAAGCTTGTGCGCCTTGGCGTCTGACCCGAGAAGCAGAAAGAGGAGGCCAAGGCCGGACTTGTTGGTGGTAACGTCGCGCAGCCCCTCGGCCAGTGGCTTCGCGCTTGCCACTGATGGGTGTTGGATGAACTCGATGATGAGTTGCCGGGCACGGTTAGATTGCGTGCCGTCCGGCGCCATAACGAACCTGATCGGGAGCTGGCATTCCCGGTTAGACCGGTCAAAGATCTCGACGAGCATTCGGTGCAGGCTTCCCTTGAGTGGTAGGAATGTTCCCTCAACGTCAGATGGCTCCTCGAGGTTCTTGCCTGGTGCTATGAGGAAGCTGCCGATCTTGGAGAGTCGCATCGAATGGTGCCCCCTTTTCGGATGCCGCCTACCGTGACCGGCTCAAGGAGCGGCGCGCAGCGCCGTCTGCTGCAGCCGGTGGCTATACGCGATTTCATTCTTCCGTTTTGCCGCCTTGCCCCGCGCTTCGCGTAGCTTGCCCACCCAGCACGATGTCCAGTTTCGAGCGAAACCCTTCCGCGTCCCCACCCCGCAACTTGATGAAGAACTTGTTGAGGTCCTTCGGGGTCAGAAAATTCAGTTGGTAGATCGTGTCAATGCCCGCGGCCTTCAACCATTTGTTCAGCCGGTCGAAGTGGTCGCGGGCATACTCAAATTTCTTCTGGGTCTCCGGTGATGGGTCGTCGATCTCGCCTTCGTCCTTGATCTCCACAACGAAAACCGTCCTGCCCTTCTTTACAAAAAAATCAGGGCTGAAATCCCCACGCCTGGGGTGCTCGCTCTTCTTCCATGCGTATTCAATCGTGTAAAACCGTTGGGGCGCGTTTTTCAACCACCCGTCCAGAGCCAACGCATTCTCTCGCTCGCAAAGCTTGCGGATGAACTTCCGTTCTGGCGTGGAATCGGCAATTGCCATATTGCACGGGGTCTTGAAGTCATGGCAATTGGCTACCTTCTCGCAGCCTGCGCGGCAATCCCCGTCCGGGTCGATCACGCAGTTGAAAAAGTCCTGCTGCTCGTCGGGAATCGTCTTCCGGCAGTCTGGCGTAAGGAAAACTGTCTTGTCCCCCCGGCGCAGCTCCGCCGCGCTCGCGCTCACATCCTGCCGGCCTTTCGTGTTCAGGGTTCGGAGCGCGTTCGCTGTGAGTTTGTACACTACGCGCTTTGCCAGCTTGCGGCGTAGTGGTCCAAGCGCCTGCAAGATCTTCTGCCGATTTTCCTCCGCGATTCGTCCGCTCTTGATCCTTGCCCTCTTCGCGGATGCCTTCACGATCTCAAGGCACCGTTCGAAGGGAAATTTCTTGGCGTACTGCGTGCGGTCCTTCGGGTCCTCGGCGTCCTTCGATTCTTCGTCAATGGACTGTAGCCGGCGATACATTTCGTCGGCCACTTCGTCAAGGGAGTAGGTCTGGTGCTGAATCTCGGTCTTGAACTTCGTGCGGTCGCCCGTGACGGCGCGCTCGAACTCAATGGCAACGTCTTCAACTTCAACTTGGTCGGGGAGATCAACGTATCCCTCTTCAAGCAACCGGTATTCGCCCTTCTTGGTGAAACGGCTCGTGTCGGTCTCGCGAGTGTAATCGAGGTTGTGCAGGTCGAAGTGATACAGCGAACCGGCAACGACAGACGATGAAAGCCGGTTCTCCATCTCCAGAATCTCGTCAACCAGGTGGCGAATCCGCCCGACCCAAGCATCGTGATTGAACACCGTGACGACCGGATCTGTGCCCTGCCAGCCGTCGGGACGCCGCAACCCGCGCCCGAGAACCTGCGCGACCAGCAGCTTGCTGTTGAAGGCGCGTTCCTCGTGTGGAACGATCTGGAAGACGTTCTTCACATCCCAGCCTTCGCTCAGCATCGAGACCGACACGATCCACTCAACCTTGCTCGTGGATCGGTCAACGGACCTGAGCCTCGCCAGGTTCGGCTGGTGCTCCGTTGCGGAGCTGACAGCGAGAACCTTTCTTTCGGCGTCATCGGCCGAAATCTCCTCCCACTCCTGCAGGAAAGCCCGCAATTCCTCGGCAACCAGCTTACAGGTCTTGATGTCCTTCGTGACAATGATGGTGAGCGGACGGATAGCCCGTTTCTTGAGGCGTTTTTTCCAGTCCTGATGCCGGTTGTAGATCAGTTGCCATTTCTCGTCGGGGTTGTCGGTCTGCGGCATTTCGGCGACGTACTCGACCTTCTTGACAAAACCGTCTTCAATCGCCTGCCGGAGCGAATAGCGGCTGACCACGTCCGCAAAATAATCATCCTTGACGTAGCACGTCCCCGAAACGCCGACCACGTAACGGAAGTTGTACTCGGGATTGACCAAAAACTCTTTCCACTTCTTGACGTTGGTCCCGGACTCGTTCGCAACGTGGTGCGCCTCATCATTGAAGACAGCTACGTGCGCGCCGCGCCCGACAAGGCTGTCTCGGATGGATGACCTTACGTGCTTCAGGATCGCATGGTAGTTCTCCACGCAGATCGAGCCGTCAATGATGCTCTCCGAAGCGTTGATGATCTTCGGGGCGCGCACCCTCACGCCGGGCGGGAAGACGTCGCGGAGATCGGCATTGCCCGCCAAGTCCTTGAACTTGGACAGCAAGCCCGCTTCAATTGTGTTGGACGGGCACAGCACAAGCACGCGGTCAACGATGCCTTCGGCAAGCATGATCGCGGCCAGGCCGTACAGCACGTAGCTCTTGCCGGTGCCGGTCGCCATATCGAGGGAACAAGCCAACTGCTCGGGCAATTGGAGGTGCCGCTCCATTCCGGCCCAGGAGCCATACCGCCGTTGAATCTCAGCGTTGTCGTCAAAGTTCATCCTCGCCAGCTCGCGCAGGCTCTCATACTTGCCGCTGGCAAGGAACCGCATTGCGGTGCCGATCGCATCTTTCTGGTATTCGCGGTTCCCGCAAAGCTCGTCGATGAAGGCTTCATATCTGGCTTCGTTCCAGACAGCGGGATCAACGTTCTCTGAGACCTTTAAAACAAGGTCTTCGTTCCTGAAAGTCTGCCTGTCTCCCCGCGTTGGCGTCATTTCCGTTTCCCGTTTTTCTTGTTCCGCTCGGTCTTTCCGAACTCCGCCGCGTCAATCAACACTCGCGCCTCGTTGCCGTAGATGTCGAGGAAAAAGGCCATCACCTTCTTGCCGAGCTGGTCGGTCCGGAAGCGGACCTTCCAGCCCTCCTTTGCCAGCGCATCCGCGTAATAGACCGCGTCAAGGTCGAAGACCTTGCTCGCCTCATCGTAGTCGAAATCCAACATCACCATCGAAAGCGTTTCAAGGTTGCCTTTCTTCCTGAACGGCTCGCGGACAACAGCCTCGCTCTTGAAAGTCTCAATAGTGATGAACCCCAGCTCAAAGAGCTCGCCCTTTGGTTTCTCCGTGCCCGTCTTGTATTTCAGTTCGGGTGTGCGGATGAAATCGAAGCCGACCGCTTCCACCGTGTCATTGACCGCCATTTCGTCAGACGGTTGTTTCAGCGCCGTGAATTCGCGGCGGTGCAACTCATGGATGATCGAGTATGGAATCCGCAGGGCGTAGTACCGGACCTTCTCGAGGTCAATGTAGTCCTGCTGAAAATCGAAGGCCAAGGCCGGGGCGACAATGAACACCTTGGGACCTGCCCGTGATCCTACCGCCCCATGGATTTCCTGAATGGTTTCCTCGGAGATACACGCGCCTCTGTGCTTGGCCTCCATGTGATTGAAAACCAGCACATTCTGACCTTGGCGATAACCATCAAACTCGATACCGCCGATCTTGTGCGGCTCATCCCGACAGCCAAACAACTGCAAGGCAAAGAACCGCCAATCGTGCCAAGACAGTTCTTTGAGAGTGGAAAAATCGTACAGTCCGGCGTTGTACAGCGTGAAAGGTTTTGGCTCGAGCTTCGCGCCCTTGTTGCCGATCTCTCTGCGAAGATTCAAAAGCCGTTTCTGGATCGTGTACATAGACAGCTTGCCGCAGTCGATCCCGATCCAACGTCTACCGAGTTTTTCAGAGACGGCGCAAGTCGTCCCGGAGCCCGCAAACGCATCAAGCACGATATCACCGGGAGTAGAGGAGGCTCGCACGATACGGTCAAGCAGGATCTCAGGCTTCTCGGTAGGATACGTACTGCCACCTTTCATGCGCCCCAGCTTCAACCAAATGTCCTGGGCCAGTTGCCCCTCCTCTTCTCTCTCCCGAAGAAAGCTAACTCGGCACCTCTTGGCGCCTATTCTCGGGTCTCGGAGATAAAGCAGCGGCCCGGGTGCTTCGCCTCTCAAGCCGGTCCGAAGGTACTCAGCCCCTCGTGCGACCAGTTCATCCATTGCCTCAGGAGATTTCGCCGGCCAGACACGCTTAAGTGACCCGCTGGCGCTTCTCCATTTAAACTGGCGGGTTTCATCCCTGCCTTTTACGGTGCAGTCGTCCAACTTGAATCGCCGATACTCTCCTGTTATCCGATCATTCCATTCGACAATGTCCCCGTTGCCAAGAACAGCCAAACTGTATTCCTTCAACGCCTCGGGGGACAATCGCTCGGTGATATCTTGATAGTTGTAAACCCATTCGTCGCTACGAGTGTACCAGTAGATAACGTCGTGAACCCTGCCGTAACGATTTACTGCGTCATTGTGGGGGTCGTGCCGCTGCCACACAATCTCACTCTGAAAGTGGTTTTCAACGAATACTTCGTCGAGAATGGCCTTGATGTAGTGGCCCTTTCGTGAATCCAAGTGGACGTACACAGAGCCGTCATCGGCCAACAGCTCTCGGATGAACACGAGGCGCTTGCGAAGGAACTCGATGAATCGTGCTCCAGCGATCTTGTCTTGGTACGCCTTTTGCTCCTGATTGCCCCTGAACTCCTGTTTTGTTGAGAAAGGCGGGTCAATGTAGACCAGTCGCGCCCCTGGCGTCCCGTCTTCGTTGTTTAGCTTGCCCGCCCGCTTGAGTTCCAACAAGTGCTTCATCACCTGGAGATTGTCGCCGAGAATCAGCATGTTGTGCCAAGCCGCGCCGTTGCGCCCGAACGTGCGGACGGCTTGAAGCGGTACAGCCAAAGTATCCGCGATGATGTCCTCCTCGCGGTCCTTGCCGTAGTAAACAAGCTCATACTCCCGCTTTTCCGGCGGAAATAGGATTCGCGCCCACTCGGGCGAAATCTCTTCGCCCTTTTCAAGCAGACGCATCAGTTCTTCTCGTTGTTCCGGCGTCACGCCGAGATGCCCCCTTCCTGGTGTCGTCCCAAGCGCCACATTGCAGCGATCCGCTTTCGTCCGGCGGCCCTGTGCCGCTACAAGCTAACTGCCGCTGGTCGCTCCCACGGAAAGCGCGAGTTCGTCCATCAAGCCGCTGTCAGCAAAACTAAAGGCTCCGTCCCCGGCAATGACAACGTGATCCAACAGTTTCACGCCAAGGGGTTTCAGCGCGGCAAGAACATCCTCCGTGAAAAGCCTATCCGATTCGCTCGCCTCAGCCGCGCCCGATGGGTGATTGTGCGCCAAGATCACCGCGCTTGCGTTTGCCTGCAAGGCCCGCGCCACAATCAGCCGGATCGGCGGCCTCGCTTGGTCCACTGTTCCGACCGCAAGCAAGGCGTCCTCGAGTAACGCGCCGCGTCGGTTGAGAAACAAAGCTCGGAAATGCTCTTCGGGAAGTCCCTGCAACCGGGATCGCAAATAATCCGCCGCCTGGCGCGTGGTTTTCAGCGTCACGCGCTCGCGGGTGTCCGGCAGGGCAACACGCCGGGCAACCTCCATCGCGGCGCCCAACTGAGCGGCTTTTGCGCCTTTCAAGCCCTTCACGTCGAGCAGGGCCGAAAGCGGAGTCTCGGCCAGCGCGCGGAGTGAGCCGAATTTGTTGAGGATTTGCCGCGCCAATTGAACGGCACTTGTGCCCTGAACGCCCACGCGGAGAAGGATCGCCACGAGTTCGGCGTCCGTCAGAGACTCCGCCCCCTGCCGTAGCAACCGCTCTCGCGGCCTCTCGCCCTCCGGCCAGGCGACAATGCCCTTTGACTTCCGCAGTACCACTTCAGCCTCGAATCATCGTCAAGTCCACCTGCCAGGACCGGTCTCTCTCTCTCGCCGCGCATAACGCCCCGTTTCAGCCGCGCCCGCCTCCGGGCGTCGGCTGGAAACGATTGCTACGCCCTCACCTGTCTCTGAGTGGTGAGAGCGGCTCGCGGAAACCAGAGGGCGGTGGTGCACCATCATGGTTTTCACTACCAACCTGACGGACAGGTGGCAAACGACGGGGGGCCGAGAGTCCACGCCAAGTCGCGGACAGTAGGTATGGCTAAAGCCCGCGAGCTTGGCGTGACTCTCTTAAACCTCCTCCGCGGCTAAGCCTTCCATCCGTGTCGGCGCGCGTTGCTCTCGCAGTCGGCTAGGTTTTTGTACCCTTCCGTTGAAGCTCCGACTTGCTGACCGTTGGCGGCAGTTCGTTGCCAACGCCATTCATCCTTGTTGTCTTTGTAGAACTTCCACTTATCCTCTGCCATCCACCTCACCTCCCTTCTATTCTCTTGGGCCCAAGGACCAAGCTGCCCTGCCGGGGCCGCCGGGGAGAGGACAGCAAACGTTCCGGGCCCGCTTCACGATGGCCTCGGCAGCTGCCTTGAGTGCGGCCCTCTGAAGCTCTTTGCCGTTGAACTTGAACTCCACTTTGAACATGGCACCCGCCCAGGGTTCTGTGTGGCCTAACTCCTGTTTGGACTTACCTGGATAGAACCGGTCCCGGCCAGTCTAACACGAAACCACCGGCGGTGACCTTCGGCGGCAACCACATCGTTTCTAACGACCTCTTCCAGGTCCAATGACTTTCTTCCCAGTTCTAGGCCGACCGGTCAGTCCTGATAATGCGCCCGCTCAATCTGCGAGTCAAGGGCCCAGGACCCTATAGATCGCGATGAACGCCGTAGTGTTTGCCGAGTGGCCACTTGGCCGTATAGTCGGCATTTCGGAAACTGACCCAGTGCCCGTAAGCGCCTGCCGTTGCAAGTAGACCAGAGAACCATCCAGGGCGGGGCGACCGGACCGCCGTCCAAAGTATATTTCCTCGCGCCCTCTGTTTTGGCTGAATATTTGACGACAGCAGTGTCTCCTGTCCGGACTTTATTCCCTTTGTTTTCAGCGCGCAATGGGTGAAAAAGGCCCAAAACTCTTGACACGTATGTCATAATGAAATTAGAAG
>Ga0315284_10014760_pt1 | contig 11122 bp, 9 predicted proteins | sample YL17G09_16_MG_FD_203696 | JGI IMG/M metagenome (GOLD analysis project Ga0315284, IMG submission 203696) | Sediment microbial communities from Yellowstone Lake, YNP, Wyoming, USA - YL17G09_16 | ecosystem: Environmental > Aquatic > Freshwater > Lake > Sediment | place: USA: Wyoming | collected...
GTTGGTCGATGAGATCCCTTTGACGGCAGAACACCTTTGAGTGTTGCTTTATGGCGGATGATCCCCTGATGCCTGCAACGCAAGCTGGAACATAGAGAAACCGATGAAAACAACGGCCCCTGAAATCACCCAAGTATTCTGTTTGCCCGGTGTTGACTGGCGGCAATTGACCATGCTTATGCGAAACCATATGATTTCACGTGTGAGGATATGAGGATAACGCATTCTGGATGTCCTCTGATTTCATTCCGCTGGAATTCCCGCCATGCTCACACTTCTTGGTCGACAGCACGTTGTCGGTTGCGATGGTTTATCGCGACGCAGTTTTCTGCGTGTCGGTGCGTTGGGGGCCGGTTCTTGGGCATTGTCGCTGGCGGACCTCTATCGCATCGAAGCCAACGAAAAAAGGAGCGTCTCAGAAAATCCGTCGCAGGGTAGACAGAAGTCGGTGATTAACATCTTTCTCGGCGGCGGCCCGCCGCACCAAGACATGTGGGAGATCAAGACCGAGGCTCCAAGAGAGATCCGTGGTGAGTTCAATCCGATTGATACGAACATACCGGGTATCCAAATTGGGGAGGTATTTCCACGAGTTGCAGCGATGATGGACAAGATCGCTTTGATTCGGTCGGTAGTCGGTGCAACCGATCGACACGATGGATTTCAATGCATGACCGGTTGGCTGCCCCCCGATCTGCAATCCATGGGCGGTCGACCGAGTCTCGGATCGGTTGTGGCAAAATTGCAGGGCCCGACTGATCCGGCGGTTCCACCCTTCGTTGGGCTGGCGGATAAGACAAAAGAGATTCGGTGGTCAGACTCTGGAAAGCCAGGTTTCTTGGGGACTCCGTTTTCGCCGTTCAAGCCCGATGGTCAGGGGATGTCGAATATGAAACTGACCGATCTTTCGCTCGACAGGCTTCGTGATCGCCGGGAACTTTTGGTTTCAATGGACAACCTGCGACGCGAAGTCGATTCTTCCGGCATGATGCGTGGAATGGACGAATTTGGTCGCCGAGCACTCGACGTGCTCACTTCCAGCAAGTTACTCGACGCCTTAGATTTGTCGAAAGAGGACCCGAAAATCCTCGAACGCTATGGGAACGGCAAGCCGTATCATTATCAGTACGACGGTGCACCGACCGTGAATGAGCATCTGCTTATCGCGCGACGGTTGGTCGAGGTCGGTGTTCGTGTGGTCACGCTGAGTTTCGGTCGTTGGGACAGTCACATCAAGAATTTTGATCTGGTTCGTGACCACGGTGGAAAACTCGACCAGTCTCTGAGCGCTCTGATTGAAGATCTGAGCGTTCGTGGAATGTTGGACGATGTGACGGTGATCGTGTGGGGCGAATTCGGTCGTACGCCGCGGGTCAACAACAACGCTGGCCGGGATCACTGGCCCGCTGTCAGTTGTGCGTTGCTGGCGGGAGGTGGAATGGCTTTAGGGCAAGTGATTGGCGCCACAAATCGCCTCGGTGAATATGCTCAGACCCGTCCGGTCCACTTTCAAGAGATCTTCGCGACATTGTACCGCAATCTCGGCATAAACCCTGAAACAACGACACTCGTCGATCCCTCTGGCCGACCACAGTACTTGACGCAAATGGCACCGATTCGGGAACTTCTGTAGCGGCAGAGGACTGCCCGTTTCGGCATTGTCAGTGCTGTACCCGATCGGGTGAACTTTCGAATCCCGTAGTCTACGCTCGTCTTGGCAGGAGTTCGCACGGTGCCGCTCATTCCAAGACAGGCACGTCACGGCTGTCGACCCGCGAAAAAGAATGGCCTCTGATGAATCTTGAGCCAACGGGCGTCGGGTGCTCACACCTTCAGACACAGATTCATTAAGGGTCAAGAAATACGCCGGCCACGTTTCCGGGATCAATGATGGGTCTCTGACCCGAGACGTTCATTCAGATGCCGGTACGAGTTATTGGGGATTTCATGAGTCGGCAGGAATAGTCGCGGGCTAGGGGTTCCGCCTGTGGTATGTCCGATTCGACGCTCCTTATCCATGATCCGCAGTCATTTCTGCGACCTCGGAGCGGTTATCAAGTAGATTGCTTCCCGATTTCGTTCCGCAATCTGCGGAATCGGGGTTGGGTTGAGACGCCATGGCATCCGTCTTGAGACATGCGAGACCGATGCTTTTTCGAGAAACGTCCGCTGATGCCCGTTGTGACATGGACGGTGCCCAATTAAGTCATCGACCCAGGATCAGCGATGTCCGTTCCGAGGTGCATCGAGACGGCGATAATTTGGCGATCAATTTAAGGATTGACGGAGGACACAAAAACGACGGTTGGTCGTCATCGTTGCCCGCTTCGTTTTTGGAGTCAATACTTCCGAGGAAGTCGGTTGAACAGATTCTGAAGAACGGTTCGACGCGGGCCAAGGACAGGGCTATTTGTGATAGCCCAGCCCAACAATGATGTCATAAAATTCTTCGTGTGTGATGAATCGACGCCGGTGACTCAGCTTATATTGATCGACGGCTGCGGAGAGTTCTGCGATTTCCGGACGAGTCGGATGGACCGAAGCGCTGAATTGGCGGCGTTCTGGGCCCACGGCAGGGCTCCGTTCGGATACGGAACGACGATCGACGAAATGAGCATAATTCTGTTGTTCGAGCGAAGTTTTCATTACGATTCCTCCAGATTGGTTGAGACCCCGTTAAAAACCTAGGTCACGAGTCAGCATTAGGCAAGCACTTTTTCTGTCAGTGACATCCGTATTTTTAGTCCGTTGTTGGGCAGATTTCTTCACACGGCAAATGAGTAACGAATCAAAATGCCAACAAAAATCGCGATTCTCGGTGGTGGTGCGATGGCGACCGCTTGCTCGATTCTCTTGGCTGAACAGTCGGGTCAACAGGTGACCATTTGGGCTCGGACGCCGGAGTTTGCTGATGAAATGCAGCAAGAACGCGAGAATAGGCGACTGCTTCCGGGGGTCCATCTTCCGGAAAATATCCACGTCACATCCGACCTTGAACGGGCTGTTGTCGATGCCGACTACCTCGTTGCTTCAATTCCGACTCAATTCCTTCGGGCAAGCTTGCATGACGTCCGCAGGCGTCTGTGTCGTCAGTTGCCGGTGATCAGTGTCATCAAAGGGATCGAAAACGAAACGTTTCAGCGTCCCAGTGAGATTATTGGCGAAGTTCTGGGTGGAAACGCGGTGGTCGCGCTCAGTGGTCCCAGCCACGCCGAAGAAATAGGCCGCCGGCTTCCAGCAACTGTTGTTGCTGCCAGCAATGATCTTGGTCTCGCCCGCCAAGTTCAGAAGATGTTCAACACAGAGCGTTTTCGGGTTTACACGAATCTGGATGTGGTTGGAGTCGAATTGGCGGGTGCCTTGAAGAACGTCATTGCCATTGCTGCCGGGATCTCCGACGGATTGGGATACGGCGACAATGCCAAGTCGGCGTTGATGACGCGAGGGCTAGTGGAAATGAGTCGATTTGGACTCCGGTTTGCCGCACAAGCCCCAACGTTTACAGGACTCGCTGGAATGGGCGATCTGATCACAACCTGCACCAGTCGGTACGGTCGCAACAGAAGTGTTGGTGAAAGACTCGGTAAGGGAGAGTCCATCGGCCAGATTTTGAAGAGCATGACGTCAGTCGCTGAAGGCGTGACCACTGCCAAGAGCGTATTTGAGATGGCTGAACAGGAAGGAATCGAGATGCCAATCATCGCGGAAGTCTATCGAGTTCTTTACAAGGCCAAGTCGCCGGTTGAGGCAACCAATTCGCTCATGTTGCGGCCCTTGCGATCTGAATAACTTGTCCCCTGTAAATTGTCGGCCTTCTTCCATTGTGATTGCTTGAGCGAGCATTGAACTGCCTTGAATCTCGATCTGACCAGACGGCTTGTTTGCAGGCAGTCATTCCACCTCTCGGCCCCTCGTCTGACACAGAGTCGGCCGCCGAGTTTCACGGATCGGCTCGCCAGAGGGACGGGGCCCCGTTGAGATTTGCCCACTGAATCGTCGGAGTGAATGCAAGTTCGAATGTGTCAAGCTGTTCTGCCAACGAAAAGTCATCTTAGCGTTGGGGAAAACGGAGATCCGTCACGTCGCCGTGATACATTTTAATAAAATATTCGGACACGGATCGTTCGTCGATCTGAAACCCGGTCGTGTATGAGCCGAAAAGACAGATCCATTATTGGCTGGAGTTGCTGTTCAGAGACAGAATTGTCTGGCCGGTGCAACTCAGTTCCCCAACAAGAGGCCGTGGGCCTGGAAGCCGTTGGGACTGGGCAAGAATGGATGCGCCGTACTACTCGGGTGCCGTCTTGACCGCCTGAAAATTTGTTCCAACCGAGGCCACCCTGTGTTCACGGGTTGGCCTCGATCGACCTGGCATTGCGCAATTTGTCACAACAAGACACGCGTTGGCGTGTCGATAGGGCACTTTTCAAATGAGTGAGGTACACCCCTTTGTGTGCGAGCCATGATGGATTTGGATTCACCTCGGTCTCGAGGCAATCGATAATGACCTCAGCGACTCGGTTTCCAAAGAGTTGGCGGATGTCGGACAACCGAGCTCGAGCACTGGTGTAATCGCTGCGTGATCGTCCCGCTCAGGTAGGTGGATAGAAGCGATAGGTTAAGTGGTCGATTTCTTGCAGGAATTGCTCGCGATGAGCAATCACGGCAGATACCAATCCGCGTGCGAAACAACGGAACCGAATCAAATCTGGTCATCGAACTGGGGGAGTCGATTGTAATGATAGGATTGGTGGTGATGATTCCTGCTGTAGCAAAACGGAGCGACTGAAGTGTTTTGCGGTAGCGATTACGGACATGCAAACGTTCTTCACAAGATTTCTTAGGTTTTTTAATAGTATTTTCATAAGTTTGATATGGCCCCAGAAGTGCTAGAGATGGCAAGTTACCTTCAGGTTCGCCGGTAGCAGGTGCGGTGAACGTCTGATGGGCACGGAGGTTTTTCCCCCGACTTTCGGGGGTAGAGGTTGTGTTATATTTCCCATGCGCAGAGAGGGCTGCATTCTCTCCGGCAAATTTATTTTCACTCCCCTGAGCGCATGGAGCACCCGCAGGAATCGCCTCTCCTGCGGGTGAATTTATTGAGGGTTCTATTTTTTAAGTAGTTTCTGCTTTTGGGGAAGGCTCACTCGTTGTTGTACTCCCCGCGACAATCGGTTGGCTAATTTGGTTTGACCGATCGATTGCAGTGGTTACCTGTTTTGAGACTTGCAAGACAGGCTGGCCGGCGTGATGGATCGCGATGTTCAGTAACAATAACCACCAACGACGGGCCCTCACCCGTGCGTGATCATCGTCGCGAAAGCGACGTGGTCGATTGGTTGCAAAATTCACGGGAGTCGTTTAGCTTCTGAAATGATCCGCCTGAAGTCGTTCACGCGGGTTGACGAGTCGTCTTCACTCAGAGCGGATGATCAGGAAAAATCGGTGATTTTGAAGATGTCGGTCCGTGCCTTGCGACAGTCTGCCGGCACGCTGCACAGGACGATTGCTTCTGCTCAAAAAATTGAGCGTTGATTTATAGTTCCATCGGAATTTATTCCCGTCTTGATGTTGGTTGTCCCCCTTCGCTGACGTTAGCCGATTTGGTATTTAACGCACTCTCGGAGGATCGAGAGTCTTGCTCGGCTGTTCTAGTTTGAGGATTCTTGTGTCGTATCTCTTCACTACGCCTGATGAGCAGCAGCAGATGCTGGAGCGAATCGGTGTCGATTCAATTGAATCCCTGCTCAAGCAGATCCCACAGGAATTGCAGCTTCATCGGGAACTTCGGTTTCCTCCAGCATTGACAGAGATCGAACTCGACCAACATTTGCGAAGGCGGGCGTCTCAGAATATCGGAGCGTCATCGCGGATCTGTTTTATGGGAGGTGGGGCTTACGACCATTTTATTCCAAGCGTGGTCGATGAAGTCACAGGTCGCGGCGAATTTTACACGGCTTATACTCCGTATCAGGCCGAAGCGAGCCAAGGAACGCTCCAGGCCTTCTTCGAATTTCAGTCGTTGATGACCGAGCTGTCTGGACTCGATGTTGCCAATGCGAGTCTTTATGATGGGGGAAGCGGTGTCGCCGAGGCGGTGCTGATGGCGATTCGTTGTACCGGACGGACGGGACGTGTCGTGATTGCCGGGTCAGTAAATCCAGAAATTTCCCAAAGTGTTGTGACCTATCTCACCGATCAGCCGACGGAGGTTCTCGTTCTGCCGACACGAAGCGGATTTGTCGGCCTGTCCGCATTAGAGTCATTCATTGACGAACAAACAGCGTGCGTTGTCATCCAACATCCGAACTTTTTCGGTGGCTTGGAAGCCGTTGAACAAATAGCTCAGGTGGTTCATGAACGCGGGGCGTTACTCGTCATGTCGTTCGACCCGATCTCAGTCGGTTTGTTGAAACGCCCGGGCGATCTCGGAGCGGACATTGCCGTCGCGGAAGGGCAGTCGCTCGGAATCCCTCTTCAATTTGGTGGACCGTATTTGGGGATTCTCGCCTGCCGTCAAGACCTGTTCCGCAAAATGCCGGGGCGTTTGATCGGCCAAACGGTTGACCGCCATGGCCACCGCTGCTTCTTTCTGAATCTGCAGGCTCGTGAGCAGCACATTCGTCGAGCGGGAGCGATGAGTAATATTTGTACAAACCAAGGGCTACTAGCCCTGCGTGCCACAGTTTATCTGTCTCTTCTCGGCCCTGAGGGATTGAAGCAGGTTGCAGAGCTGAGCTGTCGTAAGGCACATTATGCGGCCGACAGGTTGAGGCAGATTGAAGGTTGTGAAATAGTATTCAACGGCCCGTTTTTTAAAGAATTTGTGCTGCATTATCGCGATGGAGCCGATGCTGCGATCCGCAGGGCGGCGGCGGCTGGCTTCGATATCGGGCCGAAATTGGGACGCTTTTCCAACCTCAATTGGCTCTCTCGGGAGATCCAAGAACAATGCCTCATTGTCGCCGTTACGGAGTGCCGGACAAAGAATGAAATTGACGATTTGGTTGCGGTACTATCATAGTTAACAATACTCGGAATCGACAGCCAAGATCATGCCGCGAGTCTCCGGAGGAGTCGCATTGCAAACAGGCAGCCGTTTTGGGGAGTGATGTTTAAAGATCTGATTCATCCTTCGGAGAGAATGCCCTAGACCGTTGGCATTTACCCTCTAAGGCGTAAGAGAAAAAACGAATCCTGATGCGAAACAGACAAGCCACGCAACTATTGTCAGAACTCTCTCATGCCGGACGACGGGGAGCCGAATTGCCGTCATCCGACGTGCCGGATTGGCCGATTGATGTTCTGATCCCACGAGAGGCGATAGCAGACGCACCGCTGAAGTTACCTGAATTGGCAGAACCCGATGTGGTTCGGCACTTTGTCAATCTATCGACGCTCAACATGTCGGTTGACACACATTTCTATCCGCTAGGAAGCTGTACGATGAAGTACAATCCGAAGCGGCATGAGCGACTGTCTCGGCTGCCTGGCATTGTTGATGTCCATCCTCATCAGACGGCAAACAACATACAGGGGCTGCTTGAAATCTTGTATGACATGCAGGAGATGCTTGCCGAGATCTCTGGTCTGCCTTGTGTCTCCCTGCAGCCGGCAGCGGGCGCGCACGGTGAATTGACGGCACTGTTCGTGGCGTCGGCGTATTTCCGCGATCAGGGGCAAAAACGGACGAAGGTACTCTTTCCCGCGAGTGCTCACGGGACAAATCCAGCGAGCGCAGCAATGGCAGGATTTGACTGCATCGAGTTGAAGGGCGCGAGCAATGGATTTGTCGACCTCGAAGAAGTGAAGCGGCATGTCGATGATCAGACCGCCGTCTTCATGGTTACCAATCCGAATACTCTCGGATTGTTCGAACGGGAGATTCTGGCGATCTCCCGGACAATTCATGATGCGGGCGGGTTGGTGTATATCGACGGTGCGAACATGAACGCTATCATGGGAATTACTAGGCCCGGCGACTTTGGTGGCGATATGATGCATTACAACGTGCACAAGACATTTACCGGCCCTCATGGTGCGGGCGGCCCGGGATCGGGGCCGATTTGTGTGCGGGAATTTCTCGGCGACTACCTCCCTGCCCCGGTCATCCGGAGGCACGAAACGGATTCCGGCGGAAAATCCTTCGAACTAAGTTCCCCTTCAAAAACCATTGGCCGAGTGCGTTCGTTCTTCGGCAATGTGGGGATTCTGATCCGAGGCTACTGTTATCTCAGAACACTCGGATCCGTGGGTGTGCGTTTGGCAGCAGAACATGCGATCCTGAACGCGAATTATCTCAAGGCAATTCTGGCCGATGTTTTGCCGTCAGCGCATGGAGAACAGTGTCTTCACGAGTTTGTTGCGTCGGCGGAGGGTCTTGTGAAAAGGCATGGCATCACGGCGATGGACATTGCTAAGCGGTTGCTCGACTTCGGCTTCCATCCTCCGACCGTCTATTTTCCGCTCGTGGTCCCTCAATCAATGATGTTTGAACCGACAGAGACCGAGTCCAAGGCGACGCTGGACGCCTTTTCTGATGCCATTCATAAAATCGTGACAGAGAATGCGGATCTGTTACACAATGCCCCCTATTCCACTCCCGTCAGTCGTCCTGAAGAAGTGAATGCGACTCGAAAGCCAATTCTTAAGTGGACGGCTTGTCATCAGGAGTAAATGAGGGCTTGGGTCGTTGCAAAGTCGCAGCGTCTCTTTCCGGTTCAGAAATTCATTCGCGGCGGAATGAGGCTTGGGCCTCTATTGTCCTAGGGCTGTTGATGCCACTCCTGCCAAAATTGCGAGTCATTGTGGATCGGGAGCCGCAGTCAGGGGCTTGGAATATGGCCGTCGATGAGGTGCTGCTCCAGTCGGCTATTTTCGGGGAGATTGCTTCGCTGCGCATCTACCGCTGGCATGAGCCAACAGCCTCGCTCGGTTATTTTCAGCGTGAGTTAGATTTTCGCACGCAGGATCGTTTTGTTGGATTGCCTGCCGTCCGACGGCTTACCGGCGGGGGAACCCTTATCCACGACCACGAATTGACATACAGTCTCGCACTTCCCGGATCGCAACAGCTATTCGGACGCCCGATTGAACTTTATGGTATTGTTCACTCGGGATTTATTGCCACGCTCTTGCGGTATGGAGTCGAAATTCGAACGCGAGGAACTTCCAATCGTTTGGAACAAGAACCGTTTCTTTGTTTCTTAAGAGAGGATGAAAATGACCTGTTACTGAATCGCCACAAGATTCTGGGCAGCGCACAACGTCGCCGACGCGGGGCGATTCTTCAGCATGGTGGGCTTATCCTGCATCGATCGAGCATGGCTCCAGAGATCCTAGGAATTTTCGATCTGTGCTCGTCTCTGTTGGCCAGTAATTGGCCAATTTTTGTCAGGGACCTGGCCGCCGAGTTGGTTTCAAGGATTGCCGAGTCTTCCGAATTCAGCGATCTGTCGTGTGACGAGAAGAGACTGGCGCAACAACTGCAGGAGGATTCGTATTCTAAATTGAATCTGTGTCAAGATTCATCAAATTGTGATTCGGAATAATTTTTTTGCTGTTGATAAACACGTGGTGAAAGGCAATCGTGACTTAAGGTGCCAACTGCTGTTTAAAAATTTGTTAAGAAGTACTTTGTGGATTGCAAATGTAAATTTGATTTCGTAACGTGAAGGCCCAATTCTCGAAATTAGTCGTTCTGATTTTTCAATTCAAGTTCTTTAATTAATGGTCTGAATCGATTTTCATCAATCGCAACTTTGAGCAAGGTGTGTTGTACCTATGCTGCTTGCAGAGCTAAAAATATTAGGTGGTAAGCACCGTAACAAAGCGGTCCTGATCTCCTCAAAAAAGTTTATCATTGGACGGGAGCAGGATTGTCACTTGCGACCGAGCAGTGATGCGATCAGTCGTCATCATTGTGTGTTTTCAGTTGATGACTTCGCCGTTCGCCTGCGAGATTTAGGTAGCACCAACGGGACTCGAGTGAATGGTGAGACTTTACGTGGTGAAGTCATCTTGAAGTCGGGTGACGTCATTGGTGTCGGAACGATGGAGTTTGAGCTGATCATCAGGATTGGCGTTTTGCCGTCAATGACGCGGACACCAAATGCGGACACGACAGCGGTGCTCGATGAACTAAACAGCCTTCCGAAATTGTCAACCTCGCAGCTTTCGATACTTTCGGGCATGGACACGCTCGACACCGTGAATGCGGCATCAATCGGCCAACACGTTGTTTCGAGTTCCTCAGACACGAGGTTGGGGAATGACACCGTAGTCGTTACCGCACCTGATCCTAGTTATCGGCCATCGCAGGCACCGGTTTATTCAGGGATGATGCCTCAGGGATATCCCCCCGCGATGCCTCAGGGATATCCGGTAATGCCTGGTTACGGTCAACCGCAGATGAGCTTTCCGCAACCGTATCCGATCGATTATGGTCAACCGTACTATCCTAACATGGGGGGCTACTCTATGCCGGCTCCCTATCCGGTTGCACAGGCCAGCCCTTTGACAGAGACGCCTGCTGTCGCAGACTCGTCGATGGGGTTGAAATTACCGTCGCCAGAAACGACGGGATTTAAAGAGGCCCTTGCGCCCCCCGCTGAAACGGCTCCCAATCCGGATGCTGCCACTGCATCGACGACCACAACCGAAAAGCCCTCCACTTCGGCTGCAGACATTATCAAAAATTATATGCAGAAGAGAGCTCGATAGAGTGTGACCCAAATGGGGCATGGGCGGGTTCCGAAAATTCAGCTTTTGAATCCATCGGATTGCTCGTGCTCATCCGCCTTGATAATTAATTTCGGTTGAATTTTGTGAGTTTTCCGACGTGATTCGTCGGTGTTACTGCTTCCAGCGGCTAGATCGTTCCAAGTTTTGCACGTTTGAGTTCGGGAGTCGCTACGATGTCGAGTGCTGATCCGAGTGTCACCGAGCAACAACGTCGATATCGCGAATTTCTCGATTTGATGCCTCTGACGATAGCTCTGGCCGGTTTGCCCACGAGTGAATCTGGCAAATATTACACGGAGGAGCAGATGGAAACCCGCGCTTTCGCACTTCGTCATGCGTACAAGATGGCTCGTCAATTTGCACGCGAGCAAATCAGTCG
>Ga0315284_10014762_pt1 | contig 11122 bp, 8 predicted proteins | sample YL17G09_16_MG_FD_203696 | JGI IMG/M metagenome (GOLD analysis project Ga0315284, IMG submission 203696) | Sediment microbial communities from Yellowstone Lake, YNP, Wyoming, USA - YL17G09_16 | ecosystem: Environmental > Aquatic > Freshwater > Lake > Sediment | place: USA: Wyoming | collected...
GCGGTGGTCGTGCTCCGCCGGCGTGGGCGAGCGACCGCAGCAGCGCCTGCACCTGCGCCACCAGCGCCGCCTCCCGGCGAGGCCAGGCCGTTGACGCCGCTGCCACCGGAGTTCCGGCGAATGGAGCGGGTCATGTGCGTGTGGTAGGTGCGTTGCTGTGAGAGCGCGCGGGTGTTGAGCGCGGCTCAAAAATGAAAAAGTGATGAGCATCGGAAAAAAACTCTACACACCCGCTCCCCACCTCTCAGGCGTCATAGTCATCCTCATCCACGGCGGGCACCGGCGCTGCCGCGGTGGGCTCTGCCACCACCGCAGCCGGCTGCGGCGGCTGCGGCGGCGGTGCGGCCACAACGCCAGACGCAGCAATCGCGGGCGCGCCCTCACCACCAGGCGCGGCTTTTGCCCCCCCCTCCCCCTCCTCCCCCTCCTCCTCCTCTTCGTCCTCGTCCACGTACTTACTGACCTTCGCGCCCGCCCGGCGTGCGCGAGCCACGGGCGGCGTAGCACCGATAGGCGGCGGCGCAGCACCACCGCCCTCTTCCTCCTCGTCCGTCTCGGAAAATGACGCCGCCCGCTTCTTCTTGGCCTTGGCGGCGCCAGGCCCGCCACCGCCACCCCCGCCCGCCGCCTTCTTCTTACTCCCAGCAGTAGCGCCAGCACCCCCACCCGCTTCCCCTAGGTCCGCCGTGCTCGCCAAAACCGTGCTGCAAAAGTCGAGCATCTCGTCCGTGGCGGCCGCCGCTTTCAGGTGGGCACCGGTCAGGGTCTTGTCGCCCCGGCCGGCCGCGATGGTGGACGCAGCGTCCAGGAGGTGGGCCAGGAACTGTTCCGCGGCGTGTTCTTGATGCATGGTGAGAGAGAAAGAGAGAGAGCGTGAGCGTGTGAGCGTGTCGTCGTCCTCTCCAGGCGAGAGCGAGCGAGCGCTGGGGTTGTGGTCGAGTTTTCTTCTCACCAATCAGACCCGGCACGGGCTGCGCGATCTTGCCGACCTCATCATCTGCCAGCATCACCCGGCGGATGCGCGAGGCGAGGAGAGAGGGCTTGGTCTTCATCGGGCGTGAGCAGTGAGTGGGCGGCGTCGTGAGTGGGCCGCCGCGCGTCGTGGACCGGGAGAGTGCAGAGGCACCCGACCCGTTCTCTCTCCATCGGCGCGCAGCGCGTTTTCTTTTCTCTCATTCTTCCCATCTTTTTGATGCCGCCCACGGCAACGGCCACCCGCCGCCGGCCGCCGGCCGCCCGGGTGGCAGCCGACGATTTGTCTCCCCCCGCATCCCCCCGGGCGACGTCGCCGACGCGCAGCAAGCGTTCGGGCGAGCCTAAAATTGCTGCAAAAAAAGGGAGACGCGCGGCGGCGCCCACCTTCCCCCCCCTCCCTCCCCTGCTCCGCCGCCGCCTGCTCATCGCGTCCGGCGTCATCGCTGCCTTGCTAGCCCTCTCGCTTACCCTCTACCTACAAAATGCGGCCCTGAAAGCGGCCATCGCCCCTCTTTTAGACGAACTCGCCTCCAGCGCGCCGGACAGCGCAGACCTCGTCGCCTCCCTGGCCGCCCTGTCCGCCCGCCTCCCCGCGTCCTTGGGCGGCTCCGCCCCGACCCGGCGCCGCCCCGGGGTCGAGGCCCGGGCGGCCGGCCTGGTCCCCGCCCACCCCGTTCTTTTAATCCCGGGCTTCGTTACGTCGGCGTTGGAAATGTGGGCGGGGCCGCCCTGTGCTGGCAAGACTGGTTTTCGTGCACGCTGGTGGGGCGGCCTGGGCATGACCGCCCGCCTGCTGGCGGACCGGGCCTGCTGGATGGAGACGATGCGGCTGGACGTGGAGACAGGGCTGGACCCGGTCATCATGCGGCCGGGCGGGAGTGGTGGTGGTGAGAACGGCACCCACACCGTCCGCGTGCGGGCCGTCGCCGGCCTGTCCGGCATTGATTATTTCCTGGGCAGCGCGGGCTACTCTATCTGGGCTGAGGTCATCGGTGAGCTGGGCGCCCTGGGCTACACCGCCTCCGACCTGACAGCCGCGCCCTACGATTGGCGGCTGGGCCTGGGCGGGCTGGAAGCGCGGGACGGGTATTTCACGTCCCTCAAGGCCACGGTCGAGGCCATGGCGGCCACGGGCGTTGCAGGCGACGGCCCCGGCGGCGGTGGCGCGCGCCACCCCGCCCGCCTGGTCATCCTCGCCCATTCCTGGGGCGACACTGTCGCCCGCGCCTTTTTCGCGTGGGCGGATGCCCGGGAGGAAGGGTGGACGGGGCGCCACGTCGCGCACTACGCCAACCTGGCGGGGCCAGTGCTGGGGACGGCGAAAGCGCTGCCCGCCCTCCTGTCGGGCGAGACCCGCGACACGGCCGAACTTGGGGCGGTCGCCACGCTGCTGACCGAGCGGGCGTTTGTGCCGCGCACCGCGCGGGCGGCGCTCTTCCGGAGCTGGCGGGGGTCGTACGGCATGCTCCCCATCGGCGGGGCGGGGGTGTGGGGGTCGCTGTCAGGGGGCGCCCCGGACGACACGCCGGCCATGCGGGCGGCGGGGCTGAGCTTTGGGGCCCTGGTAACCGTGCGTGGGCTACCGGTCGAGGGCGAGGGCGGAGGTGGGAGCGCGCCGGAGCCCACGCCCCTGGACGTGGACGGCGCGGCCGGCCTCCTGCTGGACGCGCTGCCGGGCGCGGCGGCCCGGCACGTCGCGGCGGCCGCGGCGGGCGTGGGCGCGACCCGCCCGCCCGTGGCCTTGGTTGCCCGGGCCGTCGCCAACGGCAGCCTGCCTATGGGTAAGGAGGAGGCGGGGGCGGTCTTTATAGCGACCGCCGCGGCTGCCGGCCGGCCGCGCGCGTGCACGCCTCTTGACCTCGACCCTCTGGCTTGCCCGGTCATCCCTCCCGCGTCCGCCCCCGCCGTGTCTGTCTACTGCATCTACGGCACGGGCAAACCGACGGAGCGGGCGTTCCGGTACGCCTGGGACGCGGCGGACGGGGTGCCCGACTGGAAAATGGATGTGACGGCTTCGCACCCACCGCCCGGCCCGCTTGACGACCATTTGCCCGGTGGAGACGACCCCAACGTCGCCCGGGCGGCTCGAGCCATCGGCGGCCTGGACAGGGGGGTGGCCGTCTCGGACGGCGACGGGACCGTGCCCTTGCTCTCGCTCTCAACCATGTGCGCGCGCGGGTGGGTGGCCGGCGGCCCCCTCAACCCGGGCCGCGCACGGGTGGTGACCCGGGAGGTCCGCCACGCTCCGCGCGACGCGCTGGCCGCCCTGGACTTGCGCGGCGGGGGCCAGTCCGCCGACCACGTTGACCTCCTGGGCAATGAGCACGTCCTCGAAGACATTATTGCGCTTGCGGCGGGCAAGGGCGGGGACTTGCAAGACCGGTGGGTGAGCGATGCGCGGGCCATCGCGGCCCGGGTGGTCCTGCCGACGGACCCGCCAAGGCAAGAGGGGACTGTGTAGCACATGCACGCAAAAAATCAGTTTCTCTCTCTCTTCCTCTCCAAGCCCACTCCTTCGCTCTCTCTCTCTCTCTCTCTCTCTCTCTCTCTCTCTCTCTCTCTCTTCTCATCGCGTCTCCTCTCAATCCCATCCCAATCCCATCAAACATCCGCCCGCGGCACCCGGTGGATGGGCAGCCCCGACGACCCGCGCTCGATGATGTCCCGCGCGAGCGGCACCTCCCCCCCCACCGCAAACAGGGACACGCTCCCCCCGCCGCCCGCGCCCCGGCACACCCGCCCCGCCCGGCGAATGTACTCGGACGGGTCGCGCGGCCAGGAAAAGAGGATGACGTGCGAGGCGTGCGCGGTGTCGATGCCCCGGGAGGCGCGGTCGGTGGAGATGAGGATGAGGCGGGGTGGCGGGGCCCCCGTCGCCGAGGGCGGGGCGGGCGGGGCGGCCAGCGCGGCCAGGGCGGCCGTCCGGGCTTGCGGGGTGATGGCGGCGTGGTAGGCCAGCGGGGTGACGGTCCCGCCCATGCGCCGGGCCAGCAAGTTCTCCACGCGGCGGGCGGCCTCGACGGTGTGCACAAAGACGACGGCGTGGCCAGGGGTCGAGGAGGAGGAGGGCGGGGCCCCCCTTGGCCCGCTACCCCGGCCGGCCTGGGCCGCGGCCGCGGCCTCCGCCGCGTCCTCCTGGAGCAGGCGAATCAGGGCGGTCGCCTTGCGCTCAAAGGCGGCGTCCGGGTCGGCGGCGGCGGCGGCGCCGCCCGCCCGGTCATCCCCCGAACAGTCGACCAGGCGCTGGGTGACGCCCGGGGCCGGGCGGTGCAGTCCGGGGCCCAGCACGGGCGTCAGGCCCGGGAAGTTGAGCGCCCAGGCGTCGTACACGGGCTCAGGGACGGTCGCGGTGACGAGGACCAGGCGCGGGCGGGCGCCCGGGCGCCGCCCCGCGGCCTGCAGGATGGGGCGCACCTGTTCAACAAACGCCGCGGGCGGGCGGGCGGGGCCGGGCACGCCCCGCTCGCCCTCGCCGTCGCCGTCCACCTCCTCCTCCCCGCTCGCGTGCCGCGGGTCCGCCAGGGCGGCGGCGCCGCCGCTCCGCGCGCCCGCCAGCAGGACGTCCGCCTCATCCAGGACGAGCGAGACCAGGCCGCCCACGTCGAGGGCGCCGTCCGCCAGCGCAGCGGCCGCCCGCCCTGGCGTCGCGACCACGAGGTCGCACCCCTCCCGCAGCGCGTCCCGCTGGGTGCGCCAGGGGCGGCCCCCCGTCAGGCCGACGGAGCGGAAGGGCATGCCACCCCGGGACAGGGCCCGCGCGGTCGCCAGGACCTGGGCCGCCAGCTCGGACGTCGGGACGAGGCACAGCGCGGCGGGCGGGCGGGGCCCGGCCGAGGGGCGCCCCCCGCCCGCCTCCGCGTCCGCGATTGCCTGGACCAGGGGGACCAGGTAGGCCAGCGTCTTCCCTGACCCGGCATGGTCGGCAATCAGGACGGGCGGCGGGTGGGAGACGGCGGCCGGGGGCGCCGCCGCCCGTGCCGGCTGCGCCCCCCCCCCCCCACGGGGCAGCGCCCGCAGCGCGGCCGCCTGGATGTGGGATGGCCGCTCCACGCCCAGGGAGGCCAGGGCGTTGGCCATGGCCTCCGAGACCCCTGCCTCGCCAAAGGAGCGTTCGGGTGCGAAGAAGGTGGCGGTCGCGCCGGCGGCCGGGCGGCGGGCGGTCGGGGTGGTGGTCGCGGATGGAGCGCCTGTGCCCCGGGCCTCCTTTTGCGTGCGCCGGGGTGGGGGCGCAGAGGGCGGCGGCGGCGGCGGTGGCGGCGGTGGAGGCGCCTCAGTAGCAGCTGCAGTTATAACTGGTGCTGCGGGTCCGTCCGAGATGATGGTCACGTCGGGCGGGCCGCCCTCGCCAAAGGAGGCCGGCGGCGGCAGGGGTGGGGTCGGGGGTGGAGCGCTGGTGGCGGCGACGGCCCGGCTAGGTGGCGTGCGGCCGCGGACGCGGCCGCCCGTGCGGGCGGTGACCCCGGCCCCACCCGGCGCCTCGCCAGCGGGCTGGGTCGCCAGGGCGACCCTCTCTCCACCACCCTCGGCGGCGTCCCGCTTGAAGCGGAGGACCTTGGCGGCGGGGGGCGGGGTGTCGCCGTCGGAAGCCCCTGCAGCAGCGAATGGTGTCGTCGGCCCTCGTCCTCCTAGTGGGCGCGGTGGGAGGCGGGAAAGAGGACGGGACGGGAGGGCAACGGCTTGGCTACCCAGGTTGAAAGCCTGGCTAGCCAGCCGGTGTGTTGACGGCATCGGGGCCATCGTGCGTGCGTGTGTGGTGTGGTGGGAAAACAAGGAGAGAAATGAAGAGGAGAACCGATGTTCGCCTGCAGACGCATTTTTTTTTTTTTTACAAGGCGAGCGTGTCGCATCGCCGCTGGCTACTCGCACATCATGTCTGGCTTCCCGCCCGGCGGCGCCCGCACATGCTTCAAGTGCGGCCAGCCGGGCCACCAGGCGAGAGCGTGCCCGACGAATGGGGGAGGCGGCGGCGGCGGCGGCGGCGGCGGCGGCGGCGGCGGCGGCGGGCCGGCCGAACGAACCTGCTATGCGTGCGGCCAGCCAGGGCACACGGCCAATCGGTGCCCGACTGCCGGGGGCGGCGATGCCCAAGTGCGCAAGTGCTTCAAGTGCGGGCAGGCCGGGCACCAGGCGCGCGAATGCGGCGGCGGCGGCGCTGGTTTCCAGCAGCAGCGCCCGCCGCCGCCGCCGCCGCCCCACCTGGCCTTTGCCCCGCCGGCCGTGCCGCACCAGCAGCAGCACCAGCAGCACTTCCAGCAGCAGCAGCACTTTCAGCTGCAGCACCACATTCAGCAGCAGCGCCAATTTCAGCAGCAGCACCAACTGCCCGCTGCCGTCCCGGCCGCCGCTCCCTTTCCGGCCACCACCACCCCCTCCGCCCCGGTCACCAAGGTTGACCGCCGCGGCCCCGACCACTACAAGGTCAAGCCCTGCACCGCGGGCGCCCGGTGCGGGTACGGCCCACGCTGCACCTACGCGCACGGGGAGGCTGAGCTGCGCCTCCCGGGCGACCCGGGCGCGGCGCCGGCAGCCGCGGCGGCCGCGGCGGGCGCCGGGGTGCGGGTCGAGCGCGTGTGCTACCGCTTTGCCTCCACGGGCCACTGCGTGTACGGGCCCGCCTGCACCCTTGAGCACGTGCGGCCACCGGGTGGGGCCCTGGGGCAAGCGGCCCTGGCCGCGGCGGCGGCGGCGGTGCCGGTCCCGGAGGGCGTGGCGGTGGTGGGGTGGGCGCCGCCGCTGCTTGGAGAGAGGGAACGCGGCTCGCCCCCTCCTCCCGAGCTCGCGGCGGCCTCCGGGGCCGCCATGGCAGGCGCGATCGCGGGGGCGCTGGCCGGGACCGGCGGTGGCGGCCCGGCCGGCACGTCGCCCGCCGCCTCTCCCAGCGCCCTGCCGCCGGTGCTGGCAGTTTCAGGGGCCGCGGCTGGGGGCGCCGCCCGCCCGCCCGCCCCCGCCGCGGCCGGCACGCCCGCCGCGCTCGCGGCCGCCCGCGCCCGGGCCGCCTGTGCGCTCCTGGCCATCGGCGCCGGCCCTGCCGCCGCCAATGCCGCCGCCGCCGCCAATGCCGCGGCCGTGGCGGCGGGTGGCGTGCCCGCTGGCTCGCCCGCCGCGGCCCTGGTGGGCGCCGTTCGAGAGGGTACCCTCTTCACGGCGCCCAGCGCGTGGGCGGACGTGGGCGGGCCCGCCTGGCGCGTGGCGCCCCGCCCCTCCAGCGGCGGGTGGGGCAGGTAGAATGAGAGTGTGTGTAGAAAAAAAGCACGTGGTGATGCACTGTGTCTACAACAATTTTTTTCATATCATTCAGCCCACTGCGTCACGGGCGCCTCGCCTCGCCCCACCGCCCCCTCCGTCAGCTCCGTCAGGCTCGGGTGCAGCCGCGACTTGCGCGCCGACTGCACGTTGGGCGCCCCCGCCGCCCCGGGGGCCGGCGCGCCCGCCAGCGGCCACCGCGGCCGGACCTCCACCCAGCCGGGGACGCCATCGCCCTCGCAGCCGGGCAGGGGTGGGAGGGGCAGGGCGAGGCCCGCCCGCGCCCGCTCCACCCCCGCCCACGCCACCATGACCCCGTTGTCCGTGCACAGGGAGGGGCGGGGGACGACCAGGGGTAGGCCCAAGCGTGCGGCGACGGCCGCCAGGGCGGCCCTCAGGGCGGCGTTGGCGGCGACGCCCCCCGCGAGCACGAGCGCGGTCGGGGCGGGTGGCCCTCCCGGCGCGCGCGCGGCCGCGAGCGCGCCCTCCCCCGCGCTCGCCGCCCGGTCGGCCAGGTGCGCGACCGCGACCGCCTGGAAGGAGGCGGCCAGGTCATTGCGCACGCCCTCGTTCTCAGGGCTCGCCGGCCCGGGGGCGGCCCGCTCCGCCGCCAGGCGCACGGCTGTCTTGAGCCCGGCATAGCTGACATTGCCATTTCGCGCGCGCCGGGCGAGCGGCCGGGAAAAGGGGAACGCCCGCGGGTCGCCCCGGGCCGCGGCCGCCTCCACCGCCGCCCCACCCGACGGCACGCAGGCCAGGCCCAGTATGCGGGCCACCTTGTCAAAGGCCTCGCCCAGCGCGTCGTCCAGGGTGGTGCCCAGCTGGGCGTACGCGCCGACGCCGTCGACGCGGAGGATCAGGTTGTGCCCGCCCGACGCGAGCACGCACAGGAAGGGGAAGGGCGGCGGGGTGGGCGGCGACCCGCCCCCCCCCTCCAACGCGGCCGGCAGCCTCGCCAGCAGGGCGTGCGCTTCCAGGTGGTGGATGGGGATGAGCGGGACGCGGGCGGACGCGGCCAGGGACCGGGCGGCCCGGCCGCCGACTGCCAGGCACATAGACAGCCCGGGCCCGGCCGTCACGGCGACCGCCCCCAGCTCTGAGGCGTCCCGCACGCCGGCCTGGCTGAGGGCGGCCGCGATGGTGCTGTCTATTGCGTCCTCGTGGGCTTGCTGGGCGAGGCGGGGGACGACGCCGCCAAAGGGTGCGTGGAGGTCGGCCTAGAAAGAGAAGAAAAGAAACAGAAAAATGACGAGGCGGGTGCTGAGGGTCGAGAGGTCGCGGTCGAGGTCGCGGTCGAGAGCGAGAGCGAGCGTCTCTCTTTCTCAGGCCTCTCCTCTCTTTATACCTGCGTCACCAGGGCCTGGCCCATCACCACCCCATCCCCGCGCACGACCGCCACCCCGGTGTCGTCGCACGAGGTTTCGATGCCCAGGACGAGGGAGGCCGGAGAGAGGGACAGGGATGAGAGCGGGGGCGGCGTGACAGCGGTGGTGCCGGCCGACGGGCCTGTTGCAGGTGACACAAGCCTCCTCAGGGCACCAGTGAGGACCGGGCTGCACACCCGCCGGGTGGCCATGTGGAGGGCGGGCGGGGTGGGGTGCATGAAGCGCGAGAGAGAGCGGGGAGAGACCCAGCCGTCGCAGGCACGCGAAAACCGGACTGGACGCCAAGCCTCACTCGTTGTTTTGCTCTACCTTTTACACCACACCACACCACACCACACACCACCAAAAAAACGCCATGGACCCCCTCCTCCTCGCCCTGGTAGCCATTGCCCTGGGCGTCGCCATGTACGCGGTGCTGGGCGGGCGGGCGCCTCGCGGGCCGGGTGAGTAGTAGAGGAGAGAAAGGTGGAGCGCGCATGTGCTTTTTCGTCGGAGCGGTTTTGTTTGAAGCGCCGAGTGTTTCCCGGCGCGAGGGGGCGCCCGGCCTTCTGTCACGCCACGCCCACGGTGTAGGTGACAGACTGTTACTTGCCCAGGACGTGTCGGCGGGGTGGAGCGCGCGGCGCGCCCACCCAGAAGAGCGCGCTCTCCAAAAACCCCTTAGGGTCGCGCGCACTTGCCTTGCTCCTCTGCGCGTGCATGCATGCAGGCGCCCCGCGCCGCCGAAACCCGCACCCCGCCGGCCCAGGCACACACACTCAGCCCGGTACTTGAGTGGGTGGACCCGCTCCGGGGCCGAGCCAATTGTGGTACCGGAAGGGCACGAACACAGAGAGCGAGAGAGCACGAAAAAACTCACGCGACCGACCCCCTTCTTTCTCGCTCTCTCCTCCCGCCCTTCCTTTTTTTTTTTTTTTTTCCCCAGCCCACCTCAAACCCTTCACGTCAATGCCCGGCCCCTTGGCCCTGCCCTTCATCGGAGCCGCCCTGCCCTTGCTCACCTCCAAGCGCCCGTCCGACGTGCTGGTGGCCTGGACTGCCAAGCACGGCCCCTGCGTGCGCGTGGGCATGCCCGGCGGAAAGCGCGTCGTGCTCGTCACCTCGCCGGCCCTCATCGCGGAGGCCTCCTCCCTGCCGCCCGCGGCGCCCTGCCCCTCCGCAGCCCTGACGGGCGGGTCCGGCGGGCCCCTCCCGAAAGCCGCGCACGCCGCCCTGGCGGCGTCCCTGGGCTCGGCGGAGGCGGCGTCGGCGTGCGGGTCGTTTGGCGCCACCCTGGAGAGCGCGCAGCGGCTGGTGGCGGCCCTCGTGGGCGCGGGGCCCAACGCGGCCGTGGACGTGGCGGACGGCCTGGACCGCCTGGCCCTGGACGCGGCCGTGAAGGGCGCGTTCGGGCTGGAGGCGGGCGGCCTGGCCGCGGACGCGGGCGGCCGCAACGTGGCCAAGGAAGGCTTTGGCGCGTGCCCGCTCCTGCGCGACCTCCGCGCGGGCGTGGCCGGCCTGGGGCCGCTGGCGGGCCTGGGCTGCCCGGCGTCCGGCGCCGCCGCCGCCGCCGCCCCGCTCCAGGGGCACTGGAAGGTCATGGCCGCGGCCCTGGCGGCGCGCGGCCCGCCGGGCGCGGACGACAAGTCCGTCGGGGCGGCGCTGGTGCGGGCGGCGGCGGCGGGGGGGCTGGGCGAGGGGGCGGACCTGGCGGCCACCCTGGCGGCCGTCGTCGTGGCCTCCACCCTGCCCACCTCCCGGGCGGCCGCCTGGGCGCTGTACGACCTGTGCGCGGAGCCGGCCGTCCAGGACAAGGTCGCCCGCGAGCTCGGGGAGGCGGCGCTGCTGGCCCACGGCGAGGACCGGGCGCCCCGCCTGATGACGGAGGCCGACGTCGCGGGCCGCCTGCCCTACCTGGGCGCGGTGGTGCGGGAGTCCCTGCGCGTGCACGCGGTCGGCGCCCCCGGGCCCGGCCTCGCGGGCGCGGTGCGGCGCGCCGGGCCGGCCGGCGCGGCCCTAGGCGGGTTCCACCTGCCCCCGGGCACCCTGGTCGCCGCCCCGCCGGCCGCCGTGCACGCGGCCCCGGCGAACTACGCGGCGCCGGCCCGGTTCAGCCCGGACCGGTGGTTGGAGCCCGTCAAGGCGCACACGCCCAAGGCCGTGACGGAGCAGCCGGGCCCCGTGCTGCTGGTGGGCAAGCCCAAGGCGCACGGCGGCGCGCCCGGCGCGTTTGTGCCCTTTGGCAGCGGCGGCGCCTCCGCCTGCCCCGCCGAGGGGGCTGCCCTCCTGCACGTCACTGCCCTCGTCGCCACGCTCGTCTCCAACTTCCGCATGCGCCTGGACGACGCCATGGGCGGGCGCAAGGGCGTGAGCGCGGCGTGCGTGGAGGACGCGGCCGGTGCGCGCCTGGGCGCGGGGCTGAAAATGGTGTTTGTGCCCCGGGCGTCCATCGGCTTTTCCGCGGACGTGTGAGGTAGGGTATGATGCGGTGCGGGAGAGATGGGGAGACGGAGGGAGGTAGGCGGAGGGGAGGTGGGGGG
>Ga0315284_10014763_pt1 | contig 11122 bp, 9 predicted proteins | sample YL17G09_16_MG_FD_203696 | JGI IMG/M metagenome (GOLD analysis project Ga0315284, IMG submission 203696) | Sediment microbial communities from Yellowstone Lake, YNP, Wyoming, USA - YL17G09_16 | ecosystem: Environmental > Aquatic > Freshwater > Lake > Sediment | place: USA: Wyoming | collected...
TTTTTAAGTATGGTGTATTTTTCAACTAATGCATCCGCACCTAAATAAAATTCAAATAAAAATATAACACTATTAACTGCGGCAGTTTTTTCAGTAGCATTAAGTTTATTATTTTTATCTGCTAATCCTGTAAGCCATTTTCTAAGATCATCTATTTTTTTACTCGGGTTATAAACGTCCATAGCTTTTTTAAACCAATTACCTACCGAAATTCCTTTTTCAATTTCTTTTATCTTGGCATTGATTTTATCTTCAAGATTTTTCTTTTTATATCCCTCTAAAACATATCTTCTTCGAATAATTTCGTTTATGATAGTTCTAAATTCAATTTCAATAGAAGATGGCTCAGTTAATGCATTTAAAGGTTCTCCTAATCCTAAGAAATAATAATCAAACAAAATAAATTCTTCAGGTTTAGCCAGTGTTCTTAACACAGCATTTTCTGCCGAAGCTCCTATGGCTTCTTCTCGTTTATAAAAGAATATTTCTTGTTCTTCTAATTCATCTTTTATTTTATATAACGTTTCATTTTTTGCATTTTTTTCCACGTTATCTTGACCAGTTATTCTTTTAACTCCTCTTTCAAATATGTTAATAACTTGTGCGTGTTCTTGTCTTGCAAAAGCATATACGCCACTTATTCCTACATATTGATTCGTTGTTGAGTTAGTTGATGCGTCATCAAGTGTAGATACTGCTAATAACGCCGGATATAATGATGACACATAATAATCTTTAATGAATGATTTAACATAATTTAATCTTTCATATTTTTGATTTAAAAGATTAATCTGTGACGTTAAGTAATCTTCATCGGGTTCTTCAATATCTCGTAAAACTAAATCATCTGTGGTTGTTTGTTCCATGTAGCCATTAACTGGAGAATAAAGAACTTTATTTCCTATAGTCGCAATTTGCAATGCTTGAGTTAAAAAAGAATCTTTTGTAACTGTCGCAACTAGCCTTTCAGATTTTCTTGTATTTCTTATAACTGTATGTGTAACTAAGTCCTGAGATTGTGTTGCGTCAACAACATTTTCCTGATTTTGATTAACTTCGCAAGACAAATTTAGTAACTTCAACTCTATAGGTTCATGTGGCACCACGACATCATCGATGCTTACAGGACAATTTAAATTTACCTGAAATGGTATCTTATTAACGGACACATCAAACGGCTCGAGTGCACTGGAACACTGTGCATCTACAGAAATTTCATCTAATGTTTGTTTGGATTTTTTACGTAAAATTTGACGATTTGCAAGATAAATTGTTGTCGCAAGAGTTACGGCAATAAGAACATTATCGATTTGTTTTAATGAATCGGCAATCGTTTGTAATTGTTTTTTACTTGATTTTTTTGCATTTTTTAATTCAATTTGTAAAAGCCCATAAACATTCCTTAAAAGTTTTTGAGTATGTTTAGTTCTATACTTTGAAGGATGTTCAGTTTTAAACAAATCCATCGCCATATCAATTACATAATACAAAAGAAATCCGTACGTTAATAGAGCTTCTGCAGACGTTGGAAAATTGATATTTAAACGACTTAATTTATTAAAGTTTATTTTTTTATCAATGTCATTTGTTCTATCAGCCATTGAGATAAAATCTGTGGCTTCTAAATTTTCAGGAAGATCAGGAATTGCGACATCCTCGCCGTTTAAACAAGCTAATACTAAATCATTTAAATTATCTTCATTAATTTCCCCCGTTGTATAAGCAAGAATAGATTTTGCCTGTTTACTTTTAAGTAAGAATTCTTTTGTTTCTTTTTTACTCTTTTTTTCTTTCGCCAATTTATTAAGCAAAAGAACAGCAGCCACTCCTAAAGCGATCAAAACGTCAGGTTTAGAGAAAAATTTCTTCTGACGTTCGAACTCCTTTTTAAAATTTAAATTTGACTTATCAATTAATTTCTTAATAAACTTATTCACTTTCTAATTTTACTTTAATTCTCGTTTTTGCATTGGAGTTTCCTGCTGCAAATGAGTATACTGCTTCATTGAATGTTACTGGAAATGGTTCGACATCCTGAGCATATTTCTTTCCAGTTCCTGGAAGAACATAAGCAATTGTCATGTGTGGATGATAATCAGGAAAATCTTGTGTATTCGGAAATGTCTTTTTAACTAATTCGTGATATAAACGTAATTCTGGTGTAACAGGAACATCATATTTAACTACATCATAATTTTCATTAGTAAATATTGAAATTTGACTTATCATGACTTTAATAGGCTTAAATGTTTCCATTACTTTTCGAACTTCTGAAGGTTCTGTTTCAGTTAAATTTATTCCAAACAAAACTGTACAATGGGGTGTGTGTTCAAGACCATAATCATTAAATTCATCGTCATAAATATCTTCTTTATGAATTAATTTTAAATGTCTTTCCCAATTAGCAATTTGTGTGTATAACATAATACAGCCATACTCAGTTTTCTTTGATTGAGTTTTTTCTTCCGAAAGCCAATTTTTAAATGATGTAAATTTATGCATCTTCCCAGTATTTTTTTAATATTTTTTCATGATGTTTTTTTCCCAAATCAGGTAAATCTTCAAACTTTTTAATTCCTTGTCGTTTAAATTTCGCAAATTGATATGTGTATGCTACTCTTTCTATATTGTTAGTAGGATATTCTTTTTTATCATCTTTAACTCCTTTTTTATGCAAAAGATAATGAATTAACTCATGTTTCATCCAATTAAGAGGATCCTTTTTATAATCATAATCACTTCTAACTCTAACTACATTTTCATCAGCGCTAAATTCAGTAGGATCATTTTTTCCTTCTTGCCATTTTTCTTTAGGAATAATTACAAAAGGAAGATCGTATCCATCTACTTTTAAAGTTTCTGATTCGTTTAACCAATTTTTAAATGATGTAAATTTCATAGTATTATCCTTCTTTTAATGTTACGTCTCCAACACGATCAGATCCATCGCCATCCCATTCGAATGTTCTTTCGCTTAATCCTTCTTTTTCTTCTGGATCAATAACTATTTCGTATGTATGACCACCGTTTCCACAAGCTTTAATACATTCAAGAATTTCTTTCATTTTTTCTCCAGATCCTTTTCTAACTGTAATTGTTATAGTATCGATTTCCATTTCTTCAAAAAGGCGATCGTTAAGACTTTCTTTTACTAATTTTTTCATATTACTTGTTTTCTTTTTTATTACGACTCATGACATATGTGTGAAATACTGGAATGTTAAATGTCCACCACCCGGGATCATTATTCATTTTAACATATTCTTGAATATATTTTTTTAAATCTTTAACTACGTTACCTTTAAAATACAATTTAGAATATTTTGATACAAGATCTAATGGTGATTTAACGTGAAACATCCCTGGCATTATATCATAAAGAAATTCATATAGTTCTTGATTTGTATCAAAGCGCTGTGGTGAATAAATTCCAATACCCATATCGTGTATAGGATCGGTATAATCATCATCAGTGAATTTTTCAAATACTAATCTTGCTCTCATCTTCTTCAAATGTTTTTAAAATTCTTTTTCTTCTTCGTATTTTTGATTGAATATCTTTTAATGCTGATTCTTTAGTTAATGAAGCCTTTCCTCCTGAACTACTTACAACTTTATCCTTATGATCTCTACTTGTAACCGACCACCATCTACTTCCTGCTTTATATGTTAAAATATGATATCCCATATATTCATTATATCCGAAATCCGCATGTATAATTTGATTAAGAAAATCATCTGTAATTGTCCATATATGAGAACCAACTTTATTTCGTTTAACAGCGATATCTCCTATTTCCATATCTTTTATAGGATCGGATTCATCGGTAAATTTCTCATGTAATTTTGTAGTCTCACGTATTGACCAAAATGAACGTCGCATTTTATTCTCTTTACTATACGGTCCTTCAACTTTATCTACATGTCTCCATAAAGGTTCACTACTTGTTGGATGATACATAATGAAAAAATCTTTACGCGTCAAATAAAATCCAGGAACTCTATTGTGATACATTTGTGCAATTCTCGCTATATCGGTTAAGGTTTCGCCAATACCCATATCATGGATGGGATCAGTTTCAACATTAAATTTTTCGTTTACACATTTAGCTCTCATTATACACTTATCATTACGTTAGTTGATGTTGCTGATTGTTTTGCCGCTTCTACTAATCCTACGTTAACACCTGGTGTAGCAGGCATTTTAGCATCTAATGCTGTAGCTAATGTAGACATCATTGCCCAAAAAGGTTCTGCCAACATTGCATGCATGTAAGGTCCTGGTCCAACTTTAGTAGCTTGTGAGCCATTCACTATTACTTCATCAGCAGTTACTTCAACTTTTGCTGCAGCTGAAATATTTACTTCGTTTTTTGTTGTTACGTTTACAATATCACCATCCATTTGAACTATTGAATCTCCGTTTGGCGTTGATAATGTTATTAAAGTATCAGGAGTTATTTGAACAAATGATTCTTTGAAATAAATTTGAAAACCACTACCCTTTTGATAAATCACTGTAAGTTCTTCCATCGGATCATATAAAAGAACATGTGTTCCCTGATAATCATCTTTTATTCTTTTTATTAACTCAGTATCGATATTTTGAATTGTTGTGTATTCAGGAGCGTACATATCTCCATTATTAAACTGAATTCTAACAAATTGACCAATTTTGGGAATTGATAAAGAACCCGCTCCATCACCGGCAAATATAGTTGAATTCACAGGAACGGACCAGGGCAAATGCTCATCTTTTATTCCATCCCATAATCCAAACACACGGATTTGAGCACGGCCTGAAAAGGTAGGATCATTGGGATTAACAACTATTCCAATCCAGTCATTATCATGATAATCATGTTGTATAAAATCTACGTCTGTTGAGTATGCCATTTTATTTTTCGTTTACAAATTTTGCTCTCATTATTGTAACTTAGTATTTGTTGCTTGACTTGGAGTAGGTTGTTTTATTCCTTCGCCTTGAATTCCAAATGATGAAGAAGGATTAAATTCAATAACCTGAGTAACATTAATTGTTTTTGTTCTTATGTTTGGTTCTGTTGTATTTAATTTGTCACCCTGTGTTGCCGATCCTAATTTTTCTGAAGCTTCAATACTTAATAATTGATCTCCTTCAGTAGTTGATGCTAAACGTTCGGAAGAAGCTCCTCTATTCAATTGATTTATTTCAACATTTCCAGATAATCGACTTGAAGCCTGTCCTCTTTGAATTCCATCACTCGATACATTTCCAGAAACTGCATTAGGATCTGGTTGATCGATGCCATCCTGAACAGGAAGGGCAATATATTTTCCTTGAATTACTGCAGTTTGTTGATATTGTTTAGAATCCGATAAAGTTTTTACTGTATTAACTTCTCCCTTACCCTTACCAACTAAATTTGTTGCCAAAGAATAATCTCTAATTTTTTCCCAAACACCCCTATCAGATAATGCAAGACTTGCTGCACCCTGTAATAAACGAGTATCATCATCGGTTGCTTCAGATTTAGTTAATTCAGTTAAAAATGAACGCATTATATTATCAGTTTGTATTGGTTGTTCTAAAAGTGACGAAGGAGCATTTCCATAAGCTTTAACTGTTTCATTAACACCTTTTCGTATTAATCCCAATGCAGATATAATATCTTTAGATTGAAGCACAGTTTTAATTTCTGTAAATGAAACACCTAATCCCGGAATATTTGTAATTTTAGCTTTATCAACAGCTTTATTAACAAATCCTTTTGCGAATGATTTTCCAAAATTAATAGCATTTCCTACCCAAGTTTCTGGCTGTGTATTATCTACAGGTAAAGGAACTTCTTGTCCAGATTTATCATCGTACATATTGTTATACAATTCTGACGATGGCGCAGGTTGAAGTATTAATCCCTTTGTATCATTTATTGTTGGAGTATTAGCACGTTCAATATAAGGTGAACCAGATATATGTTGATTTGTATCTGACGCTGCATCTCGAGATTGAGCAACTTGTAAAGATGCAGGATATGCATATCGATTATTTGCGTTTGAAAGTGTTGAAATTTCATCTCGAGTTCTATTAAGACCATTAAGTTTTCTATCACTTAAAAATCTTTGTTCAAATACAGGATATGTTTGTAATTCTTTTATGTTTCCAATTTTAACACTAAATTTAACAGCGCCTTGTTGCGGATCGCCTGCAACAGATAATGAATTTAAGTGTTCATAAGTTACATCGGTTATATCAAATTCACACATTTCGCAGGTAATTTCCCATGTAGGTAAAACATTATCCAATATTTTTAGATATAAAGGTGGTGTAGGTGTAGAAACTATAGCAGGTTGTGCCGGAGTTGTAGGTGTATAACTCTTTGGCATTATTAACTGTGTAGAATCAAATTGAGTTGTTGGTACATTTTTTGGAGCTATGGGTATAAGACTATCTCCAAAACCATCTGCATTATTTGGTGTATGAAATGTTCTAAATTCTGCCAAATAAATTTTAAGAGTAAAGTATCTCATCATATCTGGAAGAACCCATCTTTGATATGTATCATCCCACACTATCTTTTTATAAAGATTCATCAAATAACTCATTCTTAAATCTAATCCTTCAAGACATGTTACCGATATTTTTTTATCATTCGCTATTCTTTGACCTTTTGTTGGATCTACTTTAAGTAAATCAGAAATTCCGTCAATTGATTGAAAATAATATGGGTATTGATATTGTAGTGTATTAAATTTACTAACAAATTCTTCAAGCATTTTAACTCTTGTTGGCTCATTTGAATTATTTAAATATGACATCGCTGAATAAGCCACAGCTTCTGTAAGAGGTTGAGGCGTTCCAGGAACATTAGTAGATGATGTAAATCCGGGTATAAGTAATTTACTAGCAGGATTAAATAAAGGATGAGGCATTGTATCATATATTGCCTGATCATTTGCAACGTTATAATTTCGATCAGCATCAGAACCGAACACAAGTCTAAATGAAAAATACGTTGGTTCATCAAATCGCTTTGATAACGTAAATCTTTGCGCTAATTGTTCGACTCCTCTAAAGCTTTTATAAATATCTGCCATATAAATTATTTATTTTCGGGTGTAGGTGTTTTAATTGGCTCAACAGGAATAGGTGCCGGCCATTCTCTTCTGGTCAATATAAATTCTTGTACAAAATTACTTGTAATTGATCCCTCATTTTTACTATTCCATGATAATGTAAATCCTTTCACTAAATACCAACCACTATAAAATAAATCTACTGCATCACCGAAATTGGTGTTAGGGTTAATTCTTGTGTTATCTACAGCATCAGTTCGAATTAAGGCAACAGGAATTTTATCACCCCTAATTATGTTAAAGTTATTTCCTTCAACTTCAAGATGCAAATTTAATTTATCAAGTTCTTTATTGTTAATAAGATTTTTAACTTTTGCAACCTGATAATTTCTATGATGATTACCATCCCATTGTAAATTATCTGCATCAGGATTACTTATTGTATATTGAACTCCTAACCACGGAAACTTTTCATACAATTCTACGTATGGATAATTTGCTCTTTTAAGATCAGGATTTTTTTTATCGGCTACGTATGAAGCTCTACCTCTTAAAAGAATTGTTTTATTTGTTTTATCTTTATCGTATGTGGGTTCAACTTGGACTGCCCAATATTTTGTTGAATCTGGATTTTCATAAAGATTTTTATTGTGTTCGAACATTTCACATGTCATTTTTGTTCCAACTTGAAACGTTATTGCAGATGATTTATTCATAGGACGCCAAGACATGATGTAAAAAGGTGTAGTTCTAAAAGTTACAAAATTTGAAAATACTTTTACAGTTGGCATTACTTTACTTTCCTTTGTCTCAGGTTTAAAATACGTATTGCTATCAACGTTTGAAATCATTGCAGCGATATCTACTTCAGATTCAGCCGACATTAATTGTTTATTTATGTTGATAAAGTTTAAGTTGTAATAAATGTCAATCCAACATTGATAAAAAGATTCCTGATCACGCCAAGCACGTTCAGTTAAATTGTTAATGTAAATATCACCAGATATATTTGCTTTTAACCAAATTTGTTTATCGTCAGTATTATCTTCGTTACTTGCAAATCCTAATCCAAAAGTTTTAGCAAAATTCATTAATGCATCATAAGTAGTACCTTCAAATGAAAAATCATTTTTCTGGCTTTTTAATCCCGGAATAAATAGTTCTCCATAAAATGTCATTATTACAGGACTCTTAGTTTCTGTAGAATTTGGCATTGAATGCACGCCTGTTATAACATAATCATTACGAATAATTTTCAATAAATCAGTTCTATTACGTATAGCGACAGAAATAATATCTCCATCTTTTGGCATTTCCTTTGCAAGAAATAATTGACTTAACAATCCAATGTTTAAAGTTATTTTTGGTAAGAATTCTGTACAATTAAAAGATATTGATCGTATTTCATCTCTACTAAAAATATAATCATTAATTTTTATTAATGGAAATTCCATAGAGATAACATTTTCCGGACTTTGATTACTACTCTCACCTTCCTTTCCCGGAATTGATAATTCATCTAATTCGATGGTTTTATCAAATACAGTTTTAATCCCATAAACAGTTCCTTTTTTCTCAGTTGTTTTCTTAGGAGCCGTTGTATTATTCGGTTTAAATGTTAACGCCATTATGATTTTTTGCTTTTAATAACTGTTGTTAAAAATTCTGATTGTGTCATTCCGTTTTGTAAACAAGTATCTACTCCTTCTCCGAAATAAACTCTTCCATTTCGATAAGTTATTTGAGGTTCGCCTTCTTTTGCAATGTTAGGAGGAAGAGCACCTGCAGCCGCACCGCCGATAATTTGTCTGTTTTGAAAGTTATCATCAGTTCTTGGAATTTTAATCGGGTCAATATACTTATAACTATTTCGAATAGCTTTTGCACCATCTACATCTGTTCCTGAAGGTTTTGCCATAATCGCTTCCATAGAGTCTAAACTCGGAATTAAAATCATATCTCCTTCCATAATCGTAAAAGGATTAGAAATGCCATTATATTTCAAAATAAGTTCTGCATATAATGAATTATTGTAAACTGCACCAGAAATTAAATCAGGTCTCATTTCATATTCTTTTGGGACTTTATAAATGTTGTATTTAACATAATTAGCCGTTTTTAAATCAAACATGGTTGATGTCAAATCTTTTATCTCAATACCATCCGGTCTTGTGAATAAAGGTTTTTTATCTAAACTATTTGGAAACATATTTCAATTATTATTTTATTAGGTCAATGATTTCTTAGCAATCCAATCTGCTGTTCTAAATGCACTCTTAAATATATCATTTTGGCTTGTGATAAATTGTGTAGCTGAGTTTTCAGAAATTCCAAGATTAAATGATGCTCGAGCCCATACACTGGTTTCTCCACCCATAGAAAGAGGCTTTCCATTAAGTTCTTTTTTAGAAACAGTTCTTCCAGTTTGTGTTTCTTCATTCAATAATATTCCCATTCTCGAATCTGGCGCGTACCCCACTTTAGAAGGTGTTTTTGTTGCATTATCAACGCTTGTTTGATAATCTGCACTTCCTGCAAATGAATCTGGAAGATTATAAATTCTACCCATACCTCGGTTAAATATCGATTCAATAGCATCTCTATCTCTTGCCATTGCATGTTTCAATTTAACTGTAAATTTTATCTCAGTTGGAAAATCGTCAGGTCCTAATTCTTCATTCCATTCTACTGTAACGCCTTCACATATTAAGTTTCCAATCATTGCGATTGGATTTAATGGGTTGCCTACAGTAACATGCCATTCTCCAATAGGTTCTCCTGTTAAAATAGCTTTCATATTATGAAGATAAGGAATTTGTCCTGCAGTTTTCTTTGCAATTTCGTTATTGATTAAATTACCGGTCGATCCTGTAAATAAATTAGAAACAGCTCCAAACATACTTCCTTTTTCTCCACTAAATAATTGATTGAAAAAGCCTTCCATATTTTTGAATAATCCTGTTGCTGCAGAATTTGCAGATCCACCGCCCTTTTTTTCAGCTCCACCTTCGGAAAATTGTTTAATTGTTGTTAATCCCCATCCAATTGGATCTCCTTTGTACCATTTTTCGATACCTTCTTGACCTCCAAGAAAAGGATATTTAGCAGGATTTGCCATAAATCTATGTGCACCTCCAAAGAATACTGCACTGGCAGAACCAATAACTAAAAAGTTAGACATTATATCAAGTAAAACTGCTTTAGGGTTAACACCACCAACAGGTCTAGCAACATATTCAAATTGTAAATTTATTCCATCCCATTCAAATGCTAATCCAGCCTTTCGTCTTTTTACTGAATCTATTCTATTAATGGGGCCCATTATTCTATTTTCATAAGGACCATCTTTATAAGGATCTGGTGGCATTTGCCCGGCGTTTTGAACGATTTCTCTATCAAATTTACCGCCTGCAACGTTAAGCATTTCTGCAAATTTTGCAACACTACCAAAAATACTACCAGCTCCTGATTCATTACTTGGAACAGAATCTGTATTAACTTCCCATACTGCAGCCTGTGTATCTTCCCATAAAACACCTGTCGTGAATTTAAGAATATTATTTAATGTATTTCCTGTGTCTCCACCGAAATACGTAATTGCAGATGCCATTGGAGGAAATGCAATTGCCTCACTTTTTGATGATCCTGGATCGGGTTTATTATCTCCTTCAGTATTTCCTGCTGCTGTATCAGAATTTTGAGGACTTGTTTCACTTATCATTCCAGGGAATTTTAAGTTATCGAGTATAGGCGCAGCATATCTTCTAAGAGTTACGAGTCTATTATTTTCAATTTTATTCCAATATTTTGCAAAAACAAAATCAGTAAATTGATAAGGTGTTCTTCCGTAAGGATCGCCTTGTCCCCAAGATATTAATGCTGATGTAGTTGGAGTACTTGCAAAATTATAATTTGATACGGATGTAGCATCAAGTTCATACCATCTTCTTTGATTTTTCTGATTAACTAAATACTTACCACCATCTGAACCAAATAAACGTACTAATGCATAATAATTTTGTAATGATGGAACGCGTTTATAAAATTCATCACCAGCCATTTTATC
>Ga0315284_10014764_pt1 | contig 11122 bp, 8 predicted proteins | sample YL17G09_16_MG_FD_203696 | JGI IMG/M metagenome (GOLD analysis project Ga0315284, IMG submission 203696) | Sediment microbial communities from Yellowstone Lake, YNP, Wyoming, USA - YL17G09_16 | ecosystem: Environmental > Aquatic > Freshwater > Lake > Sediment | place: USA: Wyoming | collected...
TTTATCTGCCCCCGCCAATGCCTTTTTCAGCGCATCCTCAACATTATAAGTTATTAAAAATTGGGGCACACGCATGTTTTCGGCCGCCTCTTTTATCTTTTCCGGGGCCATGGAGCGCGACGCCACTTTAGATTTTGTCAGTATGATAGAATCGCTTATCGGCACGAGGGTTGCGAGGATACCTTTTATATCCTTATCCATTGAAACGCCCAGGACGAGGATGAGCCGCCTGTATTTAAATATCTTTTTTACGGCGCTTGCCAGAGATTCGGCGCTCGCCCTGTTCTGCGCGCCGTCCAGGACAATATACGGATTCCTATTAACAATCTCTAACCGCCCCTGCCAGCGCGTTCCTTTGATGCCTTCCCTGACAGCGCCCGAGCTTATCGTTATGCCCCGCAGCATTAAACCTTCTATGAGGCCTATAGCTGTGGCTGCGTTCACCATCTGGTGCGATCCTATAAGCCGCGTCTTTAAAAGAGGGTATTCGCCCAGGATACCTAATACATTAAAGACTTCTTCGTCCTCTGCGGAGTGCACCTCATCAACCAGAATATCCCTTCCCACTAATATCAGGCGCGCAGGACTATCTCTACATACTCTCTCTATGATTTTAAGCGCCTCTTTGCCTTGCGGGGCTGACACGCAAATCGAGCCGGGTTTTATTATCCCGCATTTTTCGCGCGCGATCTCTTCCAGCGTATTGCCTAGCTTATCCGTGTGCTCATAACTTAGAGGCGTAATAGCGCACGCGAGCGGCTCTATGACATTCGTCGCGTCAAGCCGGCCGCCCAGGCCCGTTTCATAGACGGCAAAATCGCACCCTTTCTCTTTAAAATAGATATAGGCAAGCGCCGTGTAGACCTCAAAGAATGAAGGGCGGTCGTCCTTCATTGAGCCCTCCACCGTGTCTCTGATCCTGTCTAAAATTGACGCGAGGTCTTCTTCGCTGATAAGTTCATTATCTATCCTTATCCTCTCGCGGAAATCTATGAGGTGCGGCGATGTGTAGAGGCCGGCCTTAAAACCGGCGCTCATAAGTATGGAATGCGTGAAAGCCGCCACAGAGCCCTTGCCTTTTGTCCCGGCTATGTGGATTGCCCTGGTGTATTTTTGGGGGCTACCGAGAAGGTCCGAGAACCGTTCCATCCTATCGAGTTTCAGAGAAGACCTGTAATTATAAGTGTCTATCTTCTCGTAATTGATGAACGACTCGAGATATTGCAGCGCTTCGGGGTAAGTCATTTTTGAGGTTGAGGTTGAGGTTAAGGTCAAAAAATCCTTAACCTTGACCTAAACCTTAACCTTCTTATGTTCTCTCAGTGTTTAAAATGTCTGACTCTGGTGAAGACCATCGCTATGCCCAGCTTATCAGCCATGGCTATCACTTCCTTATCACGTATTGAACCGCCGGGTTGTATTATGGCCTTGACGCCTGCTTTTGCTGCCTGCTCTATGCCGTCTTCCTTCGGGAAGAAAGCGTCGCTTGCCAGGGTTGCCCCTTTAGAGCGTCCGCCCGTCTTTTCTGCAGCAATCCTTACCGAATCAACCCTGGACATCTGGCCCGCGCCCACACCTACAGTCTTCGTGCCCTGGCATAATACAATAGAGTTTGACTTGACGTGTTTCGCGACAACCCAGCCGAACAACAGACTCTGCAATTCGTCTTTTGTCGGCTTAACCTTGGTGACAACTTTTAAGTCCGATTCCTTTACATGCGCAATGTCTCTGTCCTGAACGAGAAGCCCTCCCACAACTTTTTTCATATCCTTATCAATCCCTCGACGCACTTCGTTTGCTCGGGATTGACCCTGAGCTTTTGTCGAAGGGTCAATCCTTGCAGCCTTCGCGCCGAAATTTTTGACTTCCAAAAGCCTTAAATTCTTTTTGGCCTTTAGGGCATCCAGCGCTTTTGTCTCGTAAGACGGGGCGATGATGCATTCAACAAAATCCGCCTCTTTAAGTATTGTGTTTGCAAGGTCCGTATCGACAGGCCTGTTAAATCCGACGATGCTTCCGAATGCGCTCAGGCGGTCGCAGTCCAGCGCGTCTATATACGCCTTTGTAAGGGTCTTTGCCGTCGCAGTGCCGCAGGGGTTTGTATGTTTAATTATCGTGGCTGCGGGTTCGTCAAATTCTTTTACGATCTCAAGGGCCGCGTTCAGGTCTATGATATTATTGAATGACAATTCTTTTCCGGAGAGCTGGACCGCATTTGATACGCTCGGCTCGTCAATCGCTTCGTCCTTATAAAATGCCGCCTTCTGTTGGGGATTCTCGCCGTATCGCAGGTCTTGCAGTTTCGTGAAATTCAGGCTTAAATTTGCGGGAAAGCCTTGTGCGTCGTTCGTCGTTCGTCGTTCGTCGTTCGTTAAAAAATTGTATATTGCCGAATCATACGCGGAAGTCCTGGCAAAAACTTTCTTGCCTAACTCAACTAATAACGGCTCGGAGATGCTACCTGAATTCTTATCCATCTCCTCAATCACCCTGGCATAATCCGACGGATCACACACCACACAGACAGAGCGGTGATTCTTCGCCGCGCTCCTCAACATGGACGGCCCGCCTATATCAATATTCTCTATCGCCTCTTCCAATCTTACGCCGGGTTTAGCGACGGTCTTTTCAAAAGGGTATAAATTTACCACCACCATATCTATGAGTCCGATATCATATTTTTTCACCGTCTCCATGTGCTCTTTATTTTCCCTTAAGGCGAGAATGGCGCCGTGCACCTTAGGATGCAGCGTCTTCACGCGGCCATCCAGCATCTCTGGAAAACCTGTATGTTCTGAAACATCTTTTGCCGCTATGCCGAGATCGCGTATCATCTTTGCCGTCCCGCCGGTAGATAAAATCTCAACTCCATACTTCTTCAAAACCTTGACGAGTTCTCCAAGCCCCGCCTTGTCGGATACGCTTATTAACGCCCTCTTAATCCTTACCATATATACTCCTCTTAATGATAGTTTTAAGTTATAAGTTGTAAGTTATAAGTAAAAGCTTACAACTTAAAACTTACGACTTACAACTATTTTTTCGCCTTGCCCTGATTCGCCACCTCGTCCATCGCCTTCCTCACAGCTTGCGGATCGCCGAGATAATAATTTTTTATGGGTTTTAAATCCTTGTCATTCAGCTCATAGATAAGCGGCAACCCGGTCGGTATATTCAACCCCACTACATCCTTGTCTGAGACATTATCCAGATATTTCACCAGCGCCCTTAAGGAATTTCCGTGCGCGGAGATAATCACCCGCTTGCCCGATTTTACCGTCGGCGCTATCGTTTCGTGCCAGTAAGGAAGGAACCGCGCAACCGTATCCTTAAGGCATTCTGTGGCGGGTATGTCTTTTTTCGCCAGATCCTTATACCTCGGGTCATTGCCCGGGTATCTGGGGTCCGTCTTTTCAAGTTCAGGCGGCCTGACGTCGTAACTACGGCGCCATATCAGGACATGCTCTTCGCCGTACTTTGACGCCATCTCAGCTTTATTCAATCCCTGAAGCGCGCCGTAATGGCGTTCGTTCAGCCGCCATGAATTGTAGACCGGTATCCACATAAGGTCCATCTCGTCTAACGTTATCCATAGCGTCCTTACCGCCCTTTTCAATACCGAGGTGTAGGCGACGTCAAATATAAAACCTTCCTTCTTCAATACCTGGCCCGCACTCCTAGCCTCGGCCAGGCCCTTATCGGAAAGGTCCACGTCCGTCCATCCTGTAAACCGGTTCTCCTTATTCCAAGTGCTCTCGCCGTGCCTCAATAATACCAGTTTCTTCATCTCCCTCTCCTCGTATAATGTTCATTTAGCACAGATTATCACAGATCGTGAAACATAGATTAGTTTTCACAGATGATCGCAAGATTTCATATCTGTGCTCATCTGTGATAAATATGCTATGCCTCGAAATCTGTGATCATCTGTGTTCATTATAGTATGTCTCTATTTCAGTCTTTCCCGAATCAACTCCGCCCGCTTCATATCCCGTTCGTTCGAGCTTAAGGCCCTTCCTTCGAGTTTCTGCAGGTGCGCGGGCTGCGTCAGGATCAATAATTCATTCACCATGCGCCTGTCTAAGTTCTTCACTATCCCGAGATCCACGCCGAGCCGTATTGCCGAAAGGAGCGCTATTGTCTCATTGCTCGTGATTATGCGCGCGCTCTTAAGCGTCCCGGACGCGCGCCATACCCTGTCAACGAGCGCTTCCTTATTTCTAGCAAGCAAATTTCTCCTCGTCGCCTCTTCCCGCGATATGATCTGATTTATTATCCTCTCAATATTATCTATTATATCCTCTTCTGCCCTGCCCAACGAAACCTGATTTGATACCTGGAACAGATTCCCGCTCGCCTCTGTCCCTTCGCCGTAGAGCCCCCTGATATTCAGGCCGAGCTTGGCTGTCGCCTGCAGTATCTTCCCTATCTGTCCCGTAAATACAAGAGCCGGCAGATGCAGCATTATTGAGCCGCGCAATCCCGTTCCTGTGTTTGTCGGGCAGGCGGTCAGGTACCCCCATTTAGGCGAGTAGGCAAACGATAATTTTCTGCTCAATTCCGTATCAAGCGCGTCTATTATCCTCCACGCCTCCATCAGGTTTAAACCCGACTGCAGGACCTGTATCCTCAGGTGGTCCTCTTCATTGACCATGATGCTTATAATCTCTTTCGGGTCCACGATGAGCGCCTTGAACTCAACATCCTTTGTGTGCTCCGGGCTCATCAGGTGCCGCTCTAAGAGAAAGAACCTGTCAACCTCGCTCAAGTCTTTAAGCCGCAGGAACATCGCGTCTTTAAGATAGGTGACTGCCCTGGCCGCGTCAAGCACGGCATTTAAAATATCCTCCTGCTGCTTCTTATCCGCCCAGTGCGAGAAAGATAATTTATCAAGGTTCCTCGCAAGCCGCGTCCTTGAAGACATCACAATGTCGGAACTCGGGCCAGTGCCTTTAAGCCACTCGCTGTCATGTTTTAAAAGGTCGTCAAGTTTCATCTTTATTCCTCTTGTATAATGTTCATTTAGCACAGATTATCACAGATCTTAAAGCATAAATTAGTTTTCACAGATGATCGCAAGATTTCAAATCTGTGATCATCTGTGATAAATTACCTATAACTTCCAATCTGTGATCATCTGTGTTCACTTATAGCATGTCCTCTGCCTTCTTATTCTCAATGTCCCTTAGCCTGTCCCTCAATTTTGCAGCTTCCTCAAACTCTTCCATCTGTATCGCCTTTTCCAGCTGCATCTTGAGGTCATGAAGGGTTCTCGTATCCTTTATAGTCTTTCCGCCTCTTAACGGAACTTTTCCTACATGCCTGTCTGAGCCGTGTATCCTTTTTAAAAGCGTGGCGAGCTCCTTCTTGAACGCCTCATAACATTCGCTGCAGCCAAGCCGCCCCAGCTTTCTGAAATGCTGGTATGTGAGGCCGCAATTCGGGCATTTTATGGATATCGCCGTCTCCGGCTCAACTGTCGTGCCCATGTCGGTGAGGCCCGCCAAAAGCTCGCTCAAACCGAAGTGCTCTTCCATCTCGGCGCCTTTTTCGCGCGCGCAATCCTCGCAGAGATTTAGCTTCGTCACCTGGTCATTGACTATCTCCGTAAGGTGGACTGTCGCCTCTTTTTTGCCGCAGATATTACAAAGCATATTTTACCCTGTCGGTCTTTGTCAGTTTTTTAAATTCATCCATCAGGCGCATCGTGATCTTTCCGGGCTTGCCGTTTCCGATTACTTTTTTATCTATGATCGTAACCGGGATAATCTCGGCGGCAGTCCCCGTTAAAAATACCTCGTCTGCCGCGTAAAGGTCTTCCATTTTCAGCATCTTCTCTTCAAAATTTACGGACATAGCGCCGGCCAATCCTATTACGGCGGCCCTTGTTATACCTTCAAGCGCGCCCACACCGGTAGGAGGCGTAAAGAGTTTTCCGCCCTTCACCATGAATATGTTGTCGCCCGTGCATTCCGCAACATAATCATTATAAGTAAGCATTATCGCCTCTTCGGTGCCTGCTCTTATAGCGTCTATCTTTGCAAGGATATTATTGAGATAATTCAGCGATTTTATCTTTGGGTCCAGCGCCGTGGTAAGATTGCGCCTCGTCTTTGCCGTAATGATCTCTAACCCGTTCTGGTAAAACTCTTTGGGATATAGAGCTATCTTATCCGTGATGATAAATACGGTAGCGGCCTTGCATTTTCTCGGGTCAAGTCCCAGGTCGCCCGGGCCTCTCGTTACAACTAAACGTATGTAAGCCCCTTTTAGCTTATTGACCTTGAGCGTCTCTAATATCGCCTTGGTTATTTCGTCTTTCGTCATGGGGATTTTTAACTGAATAGCGTCCGCGGAACGGTATAATCTGTCTATGTGCTCCTTAAGTTTAAAGACCAATCCGTCATAAGAGCGTATCCCCTCAAAGACACCGTCCCCGTATAAAAGGCCGTGGTCAAAAACAGAGATTACCGCCTTATCCTTCTCTACTAGTTTTCCATTAAGATATATAAGCACCCCGTTACACCTCCCAAAATATACTCTCCTTATTACCCCTTATATATAGCAATAAGGTGTAATGGGGAGCATATTTAGTCCAATTTACAGTATATATAATATATATAATAAATATCATTAAGTCAAATGAATATGCTATTTCTAGTAGTCCATTCCGCGAGCGAAGCGAGCGAAATGAATATGAGGGAAAATTTTTCGCTTTCAACTCTTAGGCGTTTACTTTGGTGGCCGCCTTCCGCTTGTCGTTCGTTCGGATTGGGCATCCTCACTCACTGTGGCAAAATTTTGATGGCCGTCCAACCTGCCAACCAGGCATAGCTTGTGCAGTTTGTCCGGCCTGTCTATATCGCCATAATGTATCAAAATTTTGCTACAGTCGCTCCAGGCGGTCCACCAAAGTTCCGCCTGTGATGAGGAGCGAAAAATTTTTCTTGGGGAAGGGCGCTAAAACCTAAAACTATTGACTAGTAAGGGGTCAGACCCCTTTTATAGGGGGGTCTGACCCCTTTTAGGGGTATCTCTGGCACCTTTTTCATAGAAAAAAGGCGAAGGAGCGGCAGGAGGGCGAAAAAATTCAGGCGAGTTTGCCGTCGCGGAGGCGGATGGTTTCGTCGACACGCGAGGCGAGTTTTTCGTCGTGGGAGACTATTACTAATGTGGTATCGCTCTTTGATTTGATATTGAACAGAAGTTCGTATATAGCCTCGCTATTTTTAGAATCAAGATTGCCTGTCGGTTCATCGCAAAGCAGTATGTCCGGATCATTGATTAACGCCCTGGCTATCGCAACCCGCTGTGATTCCCCTCCTGACAGCCGGGACGGCAGATGGTTAAATCGGTGCTCAAGGCCCACGGATTTCAGCACGCTTTCGGCTCTTTTTCGTGATTCGTGATTCGTGATTCGTGATTCGTCGGAACTCATCAGCGCTGGCAACATGACATTTTCAAGTGCGGTGAATTCAGGCAATAGATGATAAAACTGAAATACAAACCCTATCCTTTTATTCCTCACCCCTGCCCTGTCTTTATCGTTAATCCTATACATATCCGTATCATCCAACAATACCTTCCCTGATGTCGGCCTGTCCAATCCGCCGAGGATGTGTAATAACGTTGATTTACCCGCGCCTGACGGGCCCACTATCGCGACTGAGCGGCCCTCTTCTATCTCAATGCTTATATCGTTAACGGCGCGAACCTCTTTCGCACCCTCTCTATAAACTTTATGCAGGTCTTTAGCTATAAGCATATTAAAGTTATCCACAATAGTAGGGCACCCTTAAGGGTGCCCTACTATTATATTATCAAAAAGTTTTCACTCATACCTAAGCGCCTCTACCGGATCCAATTTTGACGCCTTGCGCGCCGGATAGATCGTGGCTATCAGGCATATAATAAGGCTGGAAACCACTATTATGAGCACATCCGCATTTTCCAATTTAACAGGCAGCCTGTCTATGTAATATATCTCCTGCGGCAGTGTAATGAATTTATATGTCTTTAACGTCCAGCATAATCCCAGTCCCGATGCGGTGCCTATAGCGGTGCCCAAAAACCCTATCAATGCCCCCTCCATGGCAAACAATGTCATTATGTTAAAATTTGTCGCGCCGATAGATTTCAATATCCCTATATCCTTTGTCTTTTCAAATACTGTCATTATCAGAGTGCTGGCTATGTTCAGGCATGCGACAATAACTATAAGCGTAAGTATCAGAAACATGACGGTCTTTTCTAATTTCAGGGCCAAGAGAAGGTTTTTGTTGAGGTCCATCCATGTCCTCACTGTAAGCGGCATGTCTAATCTTGTTAAAAGTTCTTTTTTTACTTTTTGCGCATTGAAGGCATTGTCTATCTTTATGCCTATGCCGCTTACAAGGCCTGATGCCGCAAATAATCCTTGAGCCTTCCTTATGTCCACAAAAATAAAGTTCATATCATATTCATACATCCCTGACGTGAATATGCCGCACACCTTTAATACCCTTCCCTCTTTATCCGACGGGGCCACCAGAGAGACTTTACTGCCTATCTTCAGCCTGAGCCGCGAGGCAAGTTCGCTGCCTATCACTACACCGTCTATGCCAAACTCCAGGGAACCCTGTGTAATGTAGGATTTTATTTCACTTATCTTTCCCTCGCCTGCAGGGTCAATGCCTTTTACTATGACGCCTGTAACATTGTCGTTACTCCTTACAAGGGCCTGGCCGTGCAGATAATAGGAGGCGGCTATGACATGCGGCGTTGACAAAATATCCGACAAAAGCTTTTCAGACGGCTTCACGCCATAGTCGGATTCAACATGTATATGGGCATTCATGCCGATTATCTTCTCTTTGAGGTCATTGTCAAACCCGCTCATCACGGCTATCACTACAATGAGCGCGGCGACGCCGACGGCGATGCCGAATATGGATATAAGGCTTATTATGGATATGAATTTTTCTTTATGTCTTGACGTGAGGTATCTCGTGGCTACAAAGAGTTGCCAGTTCATATCTGTGCCCATCTGTGTTTTTTATCTGTGCTAATCTGTGTTCAAAGGTTTCAGCTGCGGAAATAATATGACGTCGCGTATAGACGGGGAATTTGTCAATATCATGACAAGCCGGTCTATCCCGATACCGAGGCCGCCTGCGGGCGGCATCCCGTACTCTAGCGCCCGGACGAAGTCCTCGTCAATTTTTCGTCGTTCGTCGTTCGTCGTTTCCGCCTTCGCCAAGGCTTCGGCGGACAGGCGTCGTTCGTACTTCGTTTCTTTTATATCTTCCTCGAGCCTCTTTCTTTGCTCAATAGGGTCATTGAGCTCGGAATAGGCGTTCGCCACCTCCATGCCGCCCATGTAAAGTTCAAATCTGTCGGTCAGCAGCGGATTATCTTTTTTAGTCTTGGCCAGCGGGCACATCTCTTTAAAGATATCTATTACAAAAACCGGATGATTGTGGGCCTTCGGCTCTACAAGATCGCCGACGATATTTATAACCTGGGTCCTGGATAATTCCTTGTGCTCCACCTCAATGCCTTTCTTCTTTATTTTCTTTATCCACTCCCCTTCGGTTTCTTCAGGCGTTATCCCGAACTGCTCTTTCATGAGGTCGGCGAACGATATCCTCTCCCATTTTGAAAGGTCTATCGTCTTACCCTGATATTCAAAAACGGTCTTACCCAATAACTCTTTAGCCAGATCTGTTATGAGCTCCTCTGTCAGCTTCATCATGCCCTCGCAGTCGGAATACGCTTCGTAAACCTCAAGCATGGTGAACTCAGGATTGTGCCTGACGGAAATGCCTTCGTTCCTGAAATTCCTGTTTATCTCATAAACCTTGTCAAGGCCGCCGACCAGAAGGCGCTTTAAAAATAATTCAGGCGCTACCCTTAGATACAGGTCTATGCCGAGCGCTTCGTGATGCGTCTTGAACGGCTTGCCTGCCGCCCCGCCCGGGATAGACTGCATCATCGGCGTCTCTACCTCCAGGAATCCCCTTTTGTCTAAAAATGAGCGTATGGAACTCACTATCTTTGACCTCGCAAAGAATACCTTCTTTACATCGTCATTCATTATAAGGTCAACATACCGCTGGCGGTACCTCGTCTCAACATCCTTTAGCCCGTGCCATTTCTCCGGAAGCGGGCGAAGGGATTTTGAAAGGATGGTAAGTTCCGTTACTTTTACGGAGGGTTCGCCGGTTCTCGTCTTAAACGTCTCACCCTTAACCCCGGCAAAATCCCCTATGTCAAGATTACCGGACAATTCAAAATTTTCAGCTCCGACGATATCCGCTTTAATATATAGCTGGACCTTGCCTGTGGAGTCTTTGAGGTCGTAGAACTTCGCCTTGCCGTGTTCGCGGCATGCCATGATCCTGCCGGCAAGCCCAACGGCTTTGCCTTCGCTGAAATTATCGGTGAGTCCCTTTATTGAAGATGTGGTCTCAAACCTGCCGCCATAAGCGTATATACCCTTTTTGGTTATGGCGTCAAGCTTCGCCCTCTTCTGCTTTATAAGTTCGCTCTCTTCGCGTTCCATCGTCATATTGTCATACCTTCATGTAGGGCACCCTTAAGGGTGCCCTACTACATTTTATGATGATTATATACCACATGTATATTATGGTCAATATTATATTGCGCGGCTTGACAGGACTTAAGATTATCCTTGACCTTCCGACGGGGGCCATGATATCGTATCAGCCTATGGAATACAAAGTGCCTGAAAATGACCGCACTCTGATTGAGGCCTGCCTGAAGAAAGACTTCAGGGCCTGGTCGGAGCTCATATCCAGACATTCAAAGCTCGTCCATATATCTATAGAAAACCGCCTGAAAAAATGCGGCGTTACGCTTCCGCCCCATGACGTTGAGGATATCAGCCAGGATGTATTCACAACGATATGGAAAGAAAATAAATTAAGGCTCGTCGCAAACAGGGATGATATAAGATACTGGCTCTCAATAGTCGCGGGCAACGCGGCCATAGACCATGTAAGAAGGCCCGAAATCAGGGAATCGTTTAAGACGGTGTCTCTATACGAGAAATTTCAGGACAAAGATCTTTCCGATATTATACCAGCCGGAATAATAAAACCCGAAGACGATAAGGCGGAAA
>Ga0315284_10014765_pt1 | contig 11121 bp, 5 predicted proteins | sample YL17G09_16_MG_FD_203696 | JGI IMG/M metagenome (GOLD analysis project Ga0315284, IMG submission 203696) | Sediment microbial communities from Yellowstone Lake, YNP, Wyoming, USA - YL17G09_16 | ecosystem: Environmental > Aquatic > Freshwater > Lake > Sediment | place: USA: Wyoming | collected...
GGTGTAGATGCCTGGCCTTTTGACCAGCCGCACTACCTGATTCTCAATCTGGCAATAGGAGGAAGCTGGGGCGGTCAAAAGGGAATTGACGAAAGTATCTTCCCCCAGCAGTTCCTGATCGACTATGTGAGAGTGTACCAGAAGAAGCAGTAAAACGTTTTGAAATTCTACGTGTCGCGGGCATCCTGCCCGCGATTCGAGGGCGGGACGCCCTCGACACGGCTGGGTCGGGAATAGGCTAAGCCGACGGTTCGGCAATACAATCGGAGAAAGAAACTTATGAATCTCAAAAGATTACAATTATTATTACTTCTGTGTCTTGGCGTACTACTTTGGGTCAATTCATCATTTCTATATGCCGCCGGCGATTCGCCGGTCAGGATTTGGGAGCAGGACATCGTAATTCCCACTTATATGGCCGGAACTCCCGAGCCCAATCCGATGTTCTATTTCGGAAGGGCCTCACAGGGGGCCGAGGGAAAGATCTATCCCTATCCTCTTTATGACAAGCTTACCGGCAACAAGCAAGACAAGACCTACAAAATGGTCTACCTGGAGAACGAGTACGTGAGGATCGGCATTATGCCGGAGATAGGCGGCCGCATCTTCGAGGGCGTCGATAAAACCAACGGTTACAACTTTTTTTACCGCCAGCACGTTATCAAGCCGGCGCTGATCGGTCTGATTGGCGCCTGGATTTCCGGTGGTGTCGAGTGGAATATTCCGCACCACCACCGGGCCAGCACGTTTATCCCGGTACAGTATCTTCTCGAAGAGAATAAGGACGGCAGCAAGACCATCTGGGTGGGCGAGCTTGAAGTGCGTCACCGCATGAGGTGGGCCGTCGGCTATACGCTCAGGCCGGGCAGGTCTTACCTGGAGACTTCTCTGCGGATCCTGAATCGCACGCCCGTGGTCAATACAATCCTTTGTTTCGCCAACGTGGCGGTTCACACAAACGAGAACTACCAGGTCATCTTTCCTCCCAGCACGCAGTATGCCACCCACCACTCGAAACGCCAGTTTACGACCTGGCCGATAGCGACCGGGAGATACGGCGGCGGCGACTTCAGCGGCGGCGTGGACGTGAGCTGGTACAAAAACCATATATCTTCGAACTCGATGTTCGCCTGGAACTACCAGGACGATTTTTTCGCCGGCTATGACCACGGCAAAAAGGCCGGGACGATGAGCGTCGCCGACCACCATATCGTGCCGGGCAAGAAGCTCTGGACCTGGGGCAACGGCGAGAACGGCCGGATGTGGGACGACATCCTTACCGACGAGGACGGCCCCTACATCGAGCTGATGGTCGGCGCCTACTCGGACAACCAGCCGGACTATAGCTGGATGCAGCCTTACGAGGTCAAGTCGTTCAAAGAATACTGGTATCCGTTCCGTGACATCGGGGGCGTGAAGAACGCCAACCTCGATGCCGCCGTGAACCTCGACGTGGTCGAAGGCCGAACCGCCAACGTGGGATTCTACACTACTTCGGCCCATGAGACGGCTACCGTTGTGCTGAAGGCGGCGGATAAAGTCCTGCTCCGGGAGGTAGTGGCCATCAATCCCGGCACGCCTTACTTGAAACAGGTTTCAATCCCGGCGGGCTTGGACCAGCACAATCTCCGCGCTTCGATATCAGCAGACGGCAAGGAGCTGGTCGCTTACTCGCCGATAAAGCTGGAGCCTGAGCCGATGCCGGAAGAGGTCAAAGCGCCGCCGTCACCGGAAGAAATCAAGACCAACGAAGAATTATATCTTACCGGCCTGCGGATCGAGCAGTTCCACAATCCGGCCCTCGACCCGGACCCATACTGGCTGGAGGCCCTTCGCCGCGACCCGGGCGATGTACGGGTGAATACCGCTCTCGGCATCAACTACCTGAAGCGGGCACGGTTCGAGGAAGCCGAGAATCTTTTCCGCAAGGCGCTTGAGCGGCTCACGGCAGGTTATACTACCCCGAAAAACGGCGAGCCTTTTTACTATCTCGGCGTGGCTTTGAAATCGCAGGGCAGGAACGATGAGGCCTTCGACAATTTCTATAAGGCCACATGGAGCGCGGCATGGCGGGCGGCGGGATACTACTCGCTGGCCGAGATAGCCTGCACACGCCGTGACATGGTCGCCGCCCTCGATTTTGTGGACCGCTCGCTCGAAGCCAACGCGCTGAACATCAGGGCGCTGAATCTGAAAGCCGCAGTGCTGCGCCACTCGGGGCAGGCGGATGATGCTTTGGAGGTATTGGCGTCAGCTTCGCAAAAGGCCGACCCTCTCGATGTGCGGATTATGGCCGAACGATGGCTGGCGACGAAGAGTCCTAAGATTGCAAAGACTATGGCTTCGGTAATGAATGAGCATCCCGCGACGGCCCAGGAAACGGCCGCGGAATACTTCAACGCGGGTCTCTGGCAGGACGGCTCGGAAGTGCTTTCACAAATGATTGCGGGGGCTCCGGAAAAGTCCGAAGTCTCACCTATGGTCTATTACTATCTGGGCTATTTCGCCCGGAAATTGGGACAGGCACCGAAGGCTTCCGAATACTATAGCCTTGCCGTGAAAATATCGCCGGACTATGTTTTTCCATTCCAGCATGAAGCCATCGCGATCCTGCGGGATGCGATGAATGCACGGCCGAACGATGCGATGGCGCCTTACTATCTCGGAAACCTGCTGTTCGACTGGCAGCCCGAGGAGGCGGTGACGTTGTGGGAGAAGTCTGTTTCCCTCGGCGCTACGTTCCCAATCGTCTATCGCAACCTTGCTATTGCCTATTCGCACCAGGAGAAGGGCATCGCTCTCGAAAAGGCCATTGCAAGCCTGGAGAAAGCCGTCGAGATTGAAGGAAAGTACGCGATCCATTTCTTCGAGCTTGACCAGCTCTACGAAGCTTCGGGGGCCGCTCCGGAAAAACGGCTGGCAATCCTCGAAAAGAATCACAAGACCGTTACCGAGCGGGATGACTCGCTGTCTCGTGAAATCTCGCTTAAAGTGAACATGGGAAAATACGACGATGCTGTCGAGCTGATGCAGGGCCGGCGGTTCAATATCTGGGAGGGCGGGGCCCGGTTCAATGTGAATGATTGCTGGACTGACGCTCACTTACTCCGCGGCCACAAACATTTCGCCGCCGGGCGATACAAAGAAGCTCTGGCTGAATATCAGGCCTCTGTCGAGTTCCCTGAAAACCTTCAGGCGTCGGAATCCAGAGGCGGCGGCCGCGATGCGGAAGTTGCCTACTGGATAGCAACCGCCTATGAAGCGCTGGGAGATCGTGACAAAGCTGAGAAGTTCTGGACGGAATCATCGTCGGCCGGACGTCCGCGAGGCGTTCAACGCTACTACCAGGCGCTTTCGCTCCGGAAACTCGGCAAGAATGAGAATGTAGAAGAAAATTTCCGGGACCTTGTGAAATCAGGAAACGAGGCGCTGCAGCAGACTTCTTCACAGATCGACTTTTTCGCCAAGTTCGGCGAGCAGCAATCCCAGCGGTCCAGGCTGGCCAATGCGCACTATATGACCGGGCTCGGTTACCTCGGACTCAATGAAAAGGACAAAGCCCGGCAGGAATTTAATCAGGCTCTTGAGGCCGGCCCCGACCATCTGGGTGCTAAAACAATGCTTGCTCAATTATAAAGAAGGAGACGAGTCATGACAGCAAACGGGATTGCCATAGAATCTGAACGTATACAAATAAGGCCCGACCGGCGTGCTTTTGGCAAGGCTGTTTTGGCCGGTATTCTGGCCGGTCCTGCCGCTATGTCGTCTATTGCGCAGGCCGCCAAAGAGCAGCTTACTCCAGGTCGTTCCGGAGCGGGAGATCGGGGCATGAAACTGGCCCTTATGCTCCGCCCTGAAAACCAGAGCACGTGGGTGCTGGCGCATCAGATCGGTGTTAATCACGCTATCGTGCCATTGAGCGGGATATTGGACAAGATCACACGGGATGAGTACCTCAGTACGCTGACGAAAATCAAAGCGACCTACGAGGCATCGGGGCTTACAATCGCAGGCGTGGAAAGTCACCCGGTCGCTGCCGAAAAGATCAAGCTGGGATTGCCCGGCAGGGATGAGGAAATGGCCAACTACCGTGCCGTGATCGAGGCCCTGGGCAAAATCGGGATTCCGATGTGCTGCTATAACTTCATGGCCGGCATCGGGTGGTATCGAACCAAAGTCGATATCCCCGAACGCGGCGGTGCACTGGTAAGTGAATTCGATAACAGGGTCGCAGAAGAGCAGGGACTCACCCAGTGGGGAAGGATCAGCGAAGAAAAAATCTGGGACAACCTGACATACTTCCTCGAACGAATCATTCCAGTCGCGGAGAAGGCGGGCGTGAAAATGGCGCTGCATCCGGATGATCCGCCACTCTCGCCGCTTCGCGGGATCGGGCGCATCCTGATCAGTGCCGAGGCCTTTCGCAGGGTTCTTAATATCGTGCCGAGCCCGGTCAACGGCATCGCTTTCTGCCAGGCCAACTTCCAGCTCATGGGCGAAGACATTAAATCGCTGGCCAGGGAGTTTGGCGGGCAAGGCAGGATTTTCTTCGTCCATCTCCGCGATGTCACGGGGACTCGCGAGCGTTTCCGCGAAACGTTCCACGATAACGGCCCGACCGATCTGGCCGAAATGCTGAAGCTCTATCACGAAGTCGGTTTCCGCGGGCCTATCCGCCCGGACCACGCACCCACCCTGGCCGGCGAGAGCAACGAGCGCCCGGGCTATGCCATGCAGGGCAAAGTCTTTGCGATCGGCTACATGAAAGGTATCGCGCAGGCGTTGAAAATACCGTTAATGTGAATCCGCAATAATCTTTAAGCGGCACTTGATTGCCGGTACCGGTTACGAATGAGGAAAGAAAATACAATGAATTCCAAATGCTCCTTCCGCGGGCAGTTTGGTCCCTGCCGAACTTCGCTGTGAATATGTCCGAAATCCGCTTGGTGTGAATGTAGCAATCCCGCGTCTTTTTTGGAAGCACGAAAGCACAATATGCGGCCTGAGCCAGACAGCCTTCCAAATCATCTCCGCTTCTTCTGTAGAAAATTTGGTTAAGAAGGGGGATTTGACTTCCGCCTCCGGATACTATGTTGAAGGGACATCCCTGAGCATAACGCCACATTTGTCATTCTGAGGTGAAGCCGAAGAATCTAAACGCCACGGGAGAATAATTAACCGATGCGTTGCTATAACATCGTCGGCGTTGAGATCCTTCGCGTTGCTCAGGATGACAGAGGAGGGGGAAATACGACCTTTGCGAAGCCTGTCCTTAGACGCAGTGAAGGGCTCAGAGCCTGCCTTTAGTTACGAAGGGATGACGAAAATCGGTCAGTTTGAGTTTTTGAAAGGGCATTAGATACCTAATGCATGGAAAGTCTCGATTAGCTATTGGAAAGGACAATTATGAATAATCGATTCTACATCAAACGTGTGTGTCACCTGCTCGCGATGGTTATAGTTGTTCTTTCGAGCCGGGTATGCGCCTCGCCGGCGGTCGTCTCGATTCAGGTGGATGCTACACAGAAAGGCAAACCGCTCAGGAACGTATGGCAGTACTATGGGTACGACGAGTGCAACTACACGACAACGCCCGGCTGCATAGCCCTGATGAGAACCGTAGCACAGATTAATCCCGAGCCGGTTTATCTCCGGCAGCATTTTCTGCTGAACAGCGGCGACGGCATTGCCGCTCCGAAATGGGGCTCGACAAACGTCTATACCGAAGACGAGAACGGCCGGCCGGTTTATGACTGGCGAATCATGGATGGTATTATGGACGCTGTCACGGCATCGGGCTGCCGGCCGCTGGTCGAAATCGGGCTCATGCCGAAAGACCTTTCCGTAAGACCCGACCCATACAGGCCGCCCAAGCCGTTCGGGCCGAACGAAGGCATCGGCGTGTTTTTCCCTCCGAAAGATTACGAAAAATGGGCCGAGCTGATTCGCCGGTGGGCCAGCCACACAAAAGGCAGGTATAAAAACGCCGAAGAAACCTGGCTGTGGGAGCTATGGAACGAGCCGGACATATTCTATTTCCAGGGCACGTACGAGGATTATGAGAAGCTCTTCGAATATACCGAACAGGCCCTGCACGAAGTCATGCCGGCGGCGGTTTTCGGCGGCCCGCACGTTGCCGGCGTCGGCAAATTCATGCAAAGGTTCCTCACGCACTGCGCCACAGAGAAGAATTCCCTGACGGGAAAGACCGGCACACGGCTCGACTACATCGGCTTTCATGCCAAGGGCGGCACAGCTTTCAAAGACGGCCACGTTGAGATGAGTATGCTCGGCCAGCTTCAAAAACACCAGAGAGGATTTGCCATGGTCGCGGGCTTCCCGGAGTTCAGGAATACGCCCATTATCATCGGTGAGGCCGACCCGGACGGGGCGGCGGGTATGCCGGCTTCTCAATCTCCGAGCCGGGGCTACAGAAATGTCCCCGCCTACGGCGCTTACGTGGCGGCTATGATGAAGTACTCGCTGGACCTTGCCGAGAGAGAGAAAGTCAATCTCAAAGGCGTGCTGACCTGGGCTTTCATGTTCGACGGTATGCCCTGGTTCGATGGCTATCGCACACTGGCGACCAACGGAATTCACAAGCCGGTGCTGAACGCCTTTAAAATGTTGGGCCGGTTGAAAGGAAACGAGCTGCCCCTTACAAGTGACGGAGCGGTTGGCCTGGATGAGATATTGAAAGCAAGTGTTCGTGACCGGCCGGACATAAACGGAATGGCCGTCGCCGATGGTCAAAGCGTGAAGATTCTTATCTGGAATTATCACGATTATCTCGTTCCGGCTGAATCCGCCTCGATTCGTTTGAAAGTGAAATTGCCGCCGGACTTCGGCTCGAAAGCCCAGGTAATCCACTACCGAATTGACGATAAACACAGCAACGCCTACACAAAATGGCTCGAACTGGGCAGCCCGCAGAATCCGAATGCGGAAATGCTCGCCAAGCTAAAAGCCGCCATGGAGCTGGAAATGTTAGAACCGGCCGGTCTAATTGACATCACGAATAACGAAGCAACGCTTGAGTTCGACCTGCCGCGTTCCGGCCTTTCGCTTATCATCCTGAATAAATAGCCTTGCTTATGCTGTCAATACTGCCTATATGCAGATTCTTACTTCAACCACCGATTACCGAGGCCGCACTGAAGTTTGATCCGACTTGCCTTCAATAACCTTCCAGGCCGCCAACTTCCTTTTCGGATGCCAAATCCCGTTCATCTTTGCCTGAACGCCTCCTCAATAAGCAGCGATTTGTATCGGCCCTGGCATCTGTTTAATCGGGTGATGCCGAATAGATGTTTGGAATTCCCGTGAAAAAATCCCGCGAACGTCCCTTCGACAAGCTCAGGGCAGACTTGACAAAAGCTTGCTCATAAATGTCCCCAGATACTCCCCTTCGTGACTGTTCCGAGATTTTGACGTACAGTTCTATTTCCATCGAAGTTGCTGGAGCTCTTCCGTGGTGCGATTGAACTTTACTGTGCCGTCGTTTAGGAGGACGCAGCCGCCCTTTGGATCGTGGCTGTCGAAAGTGAACAGTTCCGGCCCACCGTGCTGGTTCCATCCTGCTTTGGTCTCGAACAAGAGTATCATGTCTTGCGGAGAATCGTATTTGCAATTCGGATTCATTGCATAGTGACATCTACCTATGGAAGCGCTAGGACATTTGAATGGCATTTTAGCATCCTCCTTGAGTCTGCCCACGCTTTCATAGGCCCGCACTACAGCATCACACCATCCAGTTGGTGGTGGATATTTGTTTTCATATTTCCCGATTTTGTTGTACAAACGTAGCCAACTCCAAAGGTCCTTAAGATTAGCTGCGCACTGTATTCGCAACTCAATTAACTGTATTTTGGGTGTGAGTCTTCTCAGGCTTGGGAATCCTTCGAAATAAAAGAACCTGTACATTCCCTCGGTTACGATGGACGAATCATTATATATGGGAAAGGACATCAGACGCTCACCGTTATTATAGCAGACTACATGAGCCACACTTCTCTGACGGATAATTCCACTTGCATAAATTCCCTCACTTACTTCATGGGCAAATGCCCTCAAATCTTTCTTATCATCCAAAACAAGGGTCTTCTCAGAATTCAGATAATCTGTCTCCGCAAGGCTCAAAAGGTTTTGTTGACCCTCGTATGGAAAGAGGTATTCAAGCATTGAAGGTTGATACCGGATCTCAATGCGTTCATAAGGCGTCAAATCAGGTGGATGGCGCTCCAACGATAAGTCTATTTTCTTTTTAAACGGGATAAGTAGGCCATCAATAGAGATCCGCATGACTTGTTCGCCCTTAAGCGCTTGACCCGTATAAGGGATCAAGATCTCTTCATCCCTTTGTCTTAATCTTTCATTCTGCTTGTTAAAGTACAATAATCCTCCAAAACAATCTTTAATATCACGTAAGGAATCATTGATGCTACCGTCGTCGTTCTTCTCTGCTTTTTCAAGGATGCTACGAATCATCCCAGGCAAGTCCCCTACATAATAACCTATCTCGATTACTAAGCGCGTTGCGTAATCAAAATCTTGTGCTTTTTGTCCGACCTCATGGTTATAGTGGAGGTGGACTGGGAACGTGAGAGAAACCGATTCAGTCTGGATTTTGCCCGCGGGCAAACGAACATAACGACCATAGAACATCTCCGAAAACACGAGCCTTGGCACATCGAGCTTCTGCCAAATTATAAAGGTTCGGTCATCGTCCAATAATGGTGATGCGTCCACACTAGAATCACCTGTTCCCGCAAGAATCCAGATATCATGCTCAGAATCATTTCTTATCTCGTAACGTATGTTGAGAGTCTTTTCATTTAAGTCCAGCGCGGTCAAAACGATTTTAAAAGCTTCAGCCGTTATCTTATCACGAGAATAAGGTTCAGATTGCATCTGTGCCTGCGTTGATGTCAAAATGCCAAGGGACAACATCACAAACAAAATTCTAAATATAAACATTTCTATTCCTTTCATCATTTCATTGTTTTTGCTATAGAGTCTAATATTGCAACGACCATTTGTGGTTGTATTCTGCCCAAGCTTCAGCAGCCGTTTTACCTAAATCTTCCCATGTACCTTGATATCCAGGCCTCGGATAGATGTCTTGTTTTCCCGGCACCTTTTTGAAAAATGCTTCACGTGCCCAGTTCTCGGCTGCCACGGCAGCGACTTCAAATTCGTAATAAAGTCCTATCGTACCGTAAAGATCATCGCGCACGTGTGCCAACTCATGAACTAAATTAGCCCATGCGTGAGTTCTGTTCCATTCAGCATCCGTCCAGGGATCATGTTCCCTAACTCTGCTAACCTCATGGAAGTCAGGATTCCAGTACACAATATTTGCCCATGGGTCATACCAATTATAACCGAATCTATGACTATAAGTCCTGTTCATTACAATTGTAGCGTGCCCAATTGATTCTATCTGCTTTATCAAGCCGCCATCTGCTCCAAGATAAATGATTGCTTGCAGTTGCCAGAAAAGATCCGTGTTTCCGTCGGAGAGTTCCCAACCATCTCGACTTGTAATGTCGGAATTTTCATACCCTTTAAAGGTTGGATTGCTTTCAGCCCACCTAAGCCAGCCATCTTGGCCTTCGAAGCCCGATCCATTCCAAATAATTGTCTGTTGCTTGGTTTTGTCATCGGTTTTGTCATCGATCCAGGCAAACCTTAGCAGACCATCATCATCTTCCATATCTAAGAACTTGAAATAGAGTCCACTCGGGTCCGAATATCCGACTGGATTGTTACCACAATAGGCATACAAGTTCATACCGGCTTCATAGCCAATGGGGTCTGTCTGCAAAAATCGGCCCGTGAATGGATTATAGTACCAGGCGCGGTTGTAGTAAAGACCTATTTCTATATCGAAACGGACGCCAGCGAACATGTAGGGGTTGGGATGATTAACGTCTTCGACGGCGACCTGGCCGAAGACGGAGTATTCGTAGGTCTGGACGGTATCGCCGGACGAGTCGCTTAGGGCCACGACCGAGCCGAGACCATCATAGTGATAATAATACACCGCGTTACTATCGGCCACCTCGATCATGCATACCGGCTGGTCGATTCCCGGGCCGTAGATGTATTTGCGCAGCAGGTTGTTATTGCCGTCGTATTCGGCGATAACGTGAGGGCCGTTGGATTCGGCAGGCTCACCACAGGCATATAAGTACCGTGTGCTAAAGCCATCGACTGGATTCGACACGCTCACCACAGGCTTAACGGCTCGTTCCGACGGGGAAGGAGCAATAATCTTTGCAGCGAAACCTCTTGATTGATTGTCGGCGGCCAAAATATCCGGGGGAAATTGTTTTTTAATGGCATTGGCGCAGCATCTTTTAAAGGGTAAAATCAACTGATTGATGAATGCCGATTGACGATCGACCCTTCGACTCCGCTCAGGGTGAAGAAAGACTTCATGCCGAGCGGAGACGAGGCACTAAATCGAAAATCGAAACCTTGTGCCCGATTCAAGCGGGTATCGAAAATGTTAAAGGAGACTTCTCATGCAAAAGAACAAAACGAACCTTTCACGGCGTGCGTTTTTGAAACGCACGGCAGCTTTGGCGGCGGTTCCGTGCATCGTTCCGGCCTCGGTATTCGGTCGCAACGGGGCCGTGCCGCCCAGCGAGCGAATTGTGCTCGGCGGCATCGGTATCGGCAACCGCGGCTCGTCCGACCTGCAATGGATGCTTCCGGAGTCGGATGTGCAGTTTGTCGCTACGTGCGATGCCCAGAGGGCGCGTGCCGAGTCCGTCAAGCAGATTGTGGACACCCGCTACGGCAACAAGGACTGCGTGGTATACCACGACATCCGCGAGTTTCTGGCCGAGCGCACGGACATTGACGCGCTGCTGGTCACCACCGGCGACCGGCTGCACGCGCTGGCTTCCATTTTGGCGATGCGTGCGGGCAAGGACGTTTATTCCGAAAAGCCTTCGTGCATGACTATCGCGGAAGGCCAGGGAGTGGTGGATACGGCAAAACGCTATCGCCGCATCTATCAAACCGGCACCCAGCGGCTCAGCGAGGGGAACTTCACGTTCTGCAACGAAATGCTTCGTCTCGGCCGGCTCGGCAAAGTCCACACGGTTCGCG
>Ga0315284_10014767_pt1 | contig 11120 bp, 4 predicted proteins | sample YL17G09_16_MG_FD_203696 | JGI IMG/M metagenome (GOLD analysis project Ga0315284, IMG submission 203696) | Sediment microbial communities from Yellowstone Lake, YNP, Wyoming, USA - YL17G09_16 | ecosystem: Environmental > Aquatic > Freshwater > Lake > Sediment | place: USA: Wyoming | collected...
ACCCGGTGCGGTAGTTCCGCACGCCGGGGTCTGTGCGGGGGGCTGGAGGTAACTCCAGTCCCTACCGCGACCCCTTTCCCCCCCCTTTTTTCCCCTTGCCAGGGAACTCCCAATGTTTGACAGTCAGAAAGGACAAGTGGCGATGAATAAAGGGTTGTGTGTACCACTGTTAATGGCGTTCGTCTGTTATGCAGTATATGGGGCGACCTTTGAGCAGTTGACGTCGCAAGGTAGGGATGCCCTTGGGCAACACCAGTATGAGCAAGCCGCCCAGTATTTCAATGCTGCGTTGACTGGTAGCACCGGTCCAACCCCCAGCGCGGCAGAGATCATCGAAGTCAAACTTATCTTGGCCGCCACCTATATTGAGTTGGACCAGTTTAATGACGCAACACGGATTTGCGATGAGGTGCTTGCCAAATCGAACGATCCAGACTCGGTGAAGAGCGTGAAAAATCTAAAGAGTAAAATCGCCGCAAGGACCTATTATCAAAGTGGCATCAGAGATGTGCGGGTGATTTACCAGAAGACAGACGATCCGGCAACTGCCAGACATTTCATGGATTACGCTATTAGATATCATAAGGACGATTACACGCCGAAGGACATCCTGGATCAACTGGTCTGTCTCATTGATCATGAGGGGTATTCCTCCCTGATCTCCAATATTGCCTTTCGAGTCGAAGCGCTCTATGGGATGGAACCGCAATTATTGTACGGTCAATTACTCACACAGCGACCTGCGTTGGCCTCCAATATGGATTTTCTGTTTGATTATGGGAATCGAGTTGGGTTTAAGGATTGCGCACTCTCGATTCAGTGTTTGACCGATGTGATCGAGCATACCCAAGACCCGCGGCAAAAAGCCGAGGCGCTATTGAAACGTGGTCTTGTCAACATTCATCTCGAGCAGCTCGCGCAGGCAAAAGCTGACCTGTTGGAGTGCCAAGCCCTTGTCGAAAAGCACCAGCTTGCTGACTTAAAAGAAATAACCGAGGATAGATTGGTATATTTGACAACACGGACAGGTATTGAGGATGGTCTACCTGTAGTGCTGCCGGAATGGCAAGTGATAACTGATTCTGGCATCGTATTGGAGTATCAGCCTGGCATGGAGAAAATTGCGAAAGAGTTGTTACCAGAATTAGTCAATATTGTTGACCAGATTAATACTCTTCAGGATCCTAAGTTCAAACAAAACCTTGAGCGCGTTGCTACCAGGAAAGCAGATTGTTTACAGTTCATAGCAAGCATAATTGGTATGGCAAAACCTGGGAATTATATGATAAATACCTTTGACGATATGTTAAAACAACAGCAATCAATATCGACAGGATATTATTTGCATTCATTCAAATTATGGGATCGTGTAACCTTGCTGGGTATACTTCGCAGTGGGGTGCACATCCAGGGAATTCAGTATAATAAAGATAATGCTAGTTATATCCGCACAGTATCGCTCAATCTTGGAACAGCATCACTGCCTGATCAACCACAGCTATCTCTTATCTGCAATCAAAACGATTCACTACAGTCTGTGATCGAAGCAACTCGAAACACCCTAGTAACGTATTCTGAGTATATGCAATCAATGTGTGAGCCATATGTGATATTTCACGAAGCGGCGGAAATGGGTATGGTAAGCGATTTTGGAATACAGAGCGCGTTTCGGCGATGGTTTTGCGAGGGTGTAGCCCAATATGTCGCCGAACAGGCAACCAGGAAGTTTATCGGGCGGGATGCATACGAGCATGTTATCGCGCTCTACGATCCAAAACATTACAAGGCAGATAAGACACAAGTAGATCTATTGGCATGGCGTGCGATGGAATGGGAAGCATTGACGGCGGACAGCCCGAGTTCCAGTCTTCGGTTAGCCCACTATACCTTTGCCGTCGAGGAGATTCGCAGGCTGGCACGTCGCCATGGGGCGGACGCTATCGCTCGGATCATGAAGCGATTGTCGAAATTGGCGGACGTTGATCGTAACCCGCAGGCCATCCTGGATTCGATAAAATCCGTTACCGGAGAAGAAATCGCCGTTAGACTCCACCAATATGGGCAGGATGCGAACGATGATTTCCGTGGAATAGCGATTAGAAATATGCGCTATTCAATCATCAAAGATGGAGTAGATTCAGATTCCTCGGTCGAGCTTTCGGCTGAGATTCCTGTCATATTAGATGGTGCTCATGATATTCGTATCGAATTTTATTATGAAATACTGGATCAGCCAGCGCAAATGCAAATCGAGGTTACCGACGAAGCCACTCGGCTTTGTCATTCCGAGTTTACACTCGATAAAAAACAAATAGTAAAATTTACCACACGCCTAAATCTTCAAAGTTTAGTCGGAATATTTAAGCAAGATAAATATGATATGAAACTCATGCTAAATGGGAAGGTATTTACTCATATTCCGATAGTAATAAAAGAATCTCGTAACCCGTAAGTTCCATCCCCTCATGCTCTTTGACAGATGAATATCGCTACGGTACCCAAGTTCAGCTCCGGATCGAGTGAAGGTTCCTTCGGCGTCAACGGCAGGTGCGCCAGGTAGATGGGCGTCATGCGTCCTGCTTTGATCCTGACACCTGCACAAACCGCCACCCTGGAGGCGATGTGCGCCCGGCATCCGAAAGCCTCTCTGCACGAACACGCCGGGGAAATCGGGGACAGTGTGCGCCAAGCGAAGCTTGGCGATTCTTGCCGGTGCAAGTAGGTCTACGACCTCTTCGAATCCGGCCTGGGTAAGGCCTAACCAGCGACCCAGCACCGAGCCTGCGCGTCGGGAGGCAACGACCGGCGTGGAGCCAGGGGTAGGGAGATGGAGGGCCATAACGGAAGTGAAGGGATTGAGCCCCGAAATCTATCGTTGTTGCAGGCCGAACTGTTACTGTCCAGGTAGGCAACAGCCCGCGTGCCGTGTTGGTGAGGCGTGGGAGCCGGATGCGGGATTCGCAGAGGTCGGAGACCACAATCCGCACGTCCGGTTCTGTGAGGGATGGGCTGTTGTGCGACACCTGACCTGGGTGCGGCGCATCCGACGCGTGAGTGCGGTTACCAGAAACCCGGGCGAGTCAGCGGAACAGCACCCTCTACTCGACCACCTATTAATCATCCAGGCCTTCGCTGATTGCAGAAACGTTATCCAAAGCAGAAATAATTCTCAGGATAGATAGGATAGGGCAGGATAACAACGAAAGGTTTTCACTCCATATTCATTCTATTGCTCTTACTCTTTCTCCCCAACCTTTATCAAGAAAGCGGAGGAAAAAATGAGCAAGGATTATCTTACCTTTCCCCGCTTTTTACTCCGTCTTCCTGGTAAATGGTGGAGAGCAAGAGTAAGAGAAAGATTGGCCGTTACCTTCGCTCCACCGCAAACGCCATGTTCCGCCGCAGCACGAATCCTTCCGGCGTGCGGGCGGTGACGGTGAGGAGATAGGTGCCGGCGGGGACGAATTTACCGCCGGTGGCGAGGCCGTCCCACGGGATGACGGTATCCCGTTGCGGGATGACGGCGTTGGCCTGCAGCACCCGCAGCAGCTTGCCGGACGGCGCCCGCACTTCCAACCGCAGGTCCGCGGCGGCGCTCAGCCGTACCGTCACGCTTGCACCTTTGCCGCGCACGGGCGCCACGCGGAAGTCCAGGAAGGAGAGCGGCGCGATGTTCCGTGCTTGCACGACCAGCCGGAACCGGCGGACGTCCGGCTGCCCCGGCGTCCCCGTGGCGTGATACGAATATACCGGCACCGTGCGCATATACTGCCGCTGCCCGCTCACGACATCTTCCAGGATCAATTCATATTCCCGCGGCGCCTGGCGCAAATCCGGCCAGGTGAGCGCCACGGTGTCGGTCCGCGGGCAGCTCACCTCGAATTCCCACGTTTCGCCGGCCGCCCCGATGCCCGGACGGATATCCGTGGCGTAGGCCGCGCCGGCGATCCGGTTCGCGGGATGAATGAACGCCAGGCGAACGCCGTCGCCCATGACCGGCGGCTTCTGCCAGTCGAGCCCGTCAATGCCCGTCCGCGCGTTGGGTGATACACCGGCGACGGACATGATATCGCGCGTCTGGCCGGCGGCAACCTGCAGGCGCACGCCCCATCCCCCCGCGGTAAGCAGGCGGAAGGGATCCACCTCCGCCGCGCGGGCGGAAGTGCGCGACGCGTTCTGCTGGCGCAACGCCAGCGCCTGGCCAGACAGGTTGCGTATCCACCCGCCTTCCCAGGCCGACAGCGTGGCCGTCACCTCGTAGTAGCCGCCGCTGCCGTATCGCCACACCGGCTCGACCAGACCGTGGAGGATCGCTTCGGGGAAGGTATACGCCACCGTATTCGTCTCCACGATCATCGCCCACGGATTCAGGTCGGCGTTGAACGTATTGCCGACCATGTTCCATCCCGGAGCCAGCGTGACGCTGCGCGGGTCGTTGATATCCTGCTGCGTGCCCGTGATCAGCGGAGAGAAGGTGGTGGGCGTGTTGAACCAGTAAGCCCGGCCCGGCTGAATCGGCGGCACATCGGGGTAGTAACGATATTGGCCGCCGGCGGGGTCCCACCAGGCCATGCTGACCGGAGTGCCGGGGGGATAGCCGAGCATCTTCGCGATGTCGCTCTCGTCCGGGGTGAGCGGGAAACTGATCATCCGCTGGCCCGGCACAAAGGTATGGGTCAACGACACCCGCGTGTCGTCGCCCACCCGCAGCAGGGCGACGTAAAATCCCGGCCCGACGTTCCGCCGGATGTCGGTGGGCTGGCCGTTGGCGTTGACGGTGAAGATGACCGGCGAGAAGAAGGAAATGCCGTAGTCGCTGGTCGTCAGATTCGCCCCGAAGGCTCCCTGCACCAGGTTCGGATGCAGCGACGTGCCGGGCAGCGCGATGTTGATGTCGCCGGCGTCGGCGCCGACCACCGCGCCGTAGAACTCGTTGACGTCCGAGACATATCCATCCTGGTCGAAAGTGAAGCCCTCCACCCCGAACGGGTAGTAGAGCGTCGTGCGCAGGCCGTTGACATTGATCACGATGCGCACGCGCTGCAAGGCCGGATCGCCGATGTTGTAAAATCCGGGGTCGATGGAGCCGAATGTCTGCCCCGGATCGGGGATATTGACTTCATTCCCTTCCGGTGGGTAATACTCGATCTGATCGTACGTGTAATAATTGAGGGTTGCCTTGCCGGTCAGCGGGTGCTCGGTGCCGTCGAGATTGGTGAAGAAATAATAGATCAGCAGTGAGACGTGCTCCTGGAGGGGTAATTCATAGACGAAGGTTCGCGAGCCGGATACCGTCTGCGGGGTGAGCGCATACTGGCGGTCGTACCATACCGGCGTGGACGTTCCCTCCACCGACGGCAGCACCCCTGTCAGCAGGCTTTTCAGGGTGACGAGATTCCCCGCCGCCTCCGGGTTGCCGGCGACCGCGGCGTAATATTGCGCGTTCAGCTCGGCGAATACCGAGGATTGTGGGTATGGTCGTTCCGCGTAGATCTTCAACCAGGCGGACATGGCCATGCCGAGGCGCCACAGGCTCATGTCCGTCCACTCGCCCTGCGGGGGGAAGAAGGTGCCGTTGGACAGCGCCGGTTGGTTCAGGTAGTCGTAAACCGTCAACAGGTAGCCGACATCGTAGGTCGGATCGTAATCCGGATCGAGCAGCGTGCTGACCACCAGCGCCGCGGCGCGCGCCATCCCCTCCTCCCACGCATCATATCCCATCAGGGTCGGCGCGTGGAAGGCGTGCAGGATCAGGTGCAGCAGGTTGTTGCCGTAATGGGTGCTGTCGCCGGTCTCGAAATCGGCGGGGAGCGGCTCGACGGTAATGCTTAACGCGCCCGTCTCCTGATCGATAGTGAACTCCCCTCCCTCGAGATTGGTGGAATAATCGCCGGCGTTGATCGTCAGCGTGGCCGTGGTGGCGGGCGGGCCGTATATGCTGACCAGTCTGGGATATGCTGCCGTCAGGAAGGGTTGCAGCCGATTCTGATCCGCTTCGCTCCACCCGTTGTAGGCGAAAGTCAGCACATTCGTGTCCCGCGTGCGCGGCAGCGTGCGTGACCGCTTCGGCGATCCGATGACGATGAAGGTGTCGAACCGCGGCATGACGGCGCGGGGCGAGATGGCCTTTTTCCGAATCAGCAACTGGCGCAGCCGCTCCTCCGCCTGTGCATACCGCTTCACGCGCGCCCGGCGCGCGGCAAGCTGCGCCTGCATCGTCGCCGCGCGGGTGCCCGTGGTAAACGTGAGCGTATTGCTGGGCAACCGTGCCGCCGGCGTGGCCAGGTTTGACAACAGGAGGACGCCGATCAACAGGCAACGAGGGATACGCATCAGTCCTTTCCCCTTACTCAATAACCATTCTCAATTCATCATTCACTATTCACCATTTAAAAGCGTTGACCTTCCACCGGCTTTCGTTACTGCACGGTTACCGTCCGATAGGCCGAGTAGGATATCGACTTTGCCCAGTTGGGCTCCTCATCGCTATACGCCGAAACCGACCACCAGTATTCGGAGCCGGCGTTGAGCCAGTATGAGGTTGACATACCGTTGACGATACCCTCATAAACAGGGGTCGCGTTGTAAGTCGGTTTCGTACTGTAAATGGTAAACACGTAGCTTTTGGCATTCGGCACCGCATCCCAACTGAATTGCACGCTGGCGGCGGCGGGGAGGACAGTGCCGTCATCCGGCGCGATGACGTTGATTTGCGGCAGCGGCAACGCGACGGTGACCGGCAGTGACGGTTGCGAGATCTGCCCGTTGGCGCCATAGCTGAGAATGGTATAAAAGCACGCCGTATCGAGCGGGAGCGCCGGATCGTTATCGAAGAAATACCACTGGAGGGGATTCTGCGCGCTGCCCATGTAGGTGAACTGTCCGCTCGCCTGCAGGCCGCGGTAGGCGTGGAATCCGCTGATATACAAGACATCGTCCGGTGTAGACCAGTAAAGATCGTTCTCGATTAATCCGGTGGCGGTGGTCCGGGTGGCGCGGGCTTGCCGGGCCATCTCCTCCAGGCGTTCGAGACAACCCCGCGGGGCGCGCAGCCCGCGGGCGACCGCCAGCCGGGTGATCATCGCCTGCTCGCTGGCCTGCGGGGTGGGCGCGGGCAGCGTGGAGGTGACGATATCGACGAACAGTCTCGGGAAGATGGATTGCGCGGACGGCGAGAGCGTGATGTTCTGGTTCTCCCGCACCTCTCCGGGCTGTAGGATCCTCACAGTTAATGTCGGTGCAGTGCCGGTCAGAACACTGGTTACCACCATGAGCGGCATATTATAGTTGCCAACTGTGCCGCCAAAAGTGACAGTTGCATCAGTCGGACAAGGACCACCGCCAATGGTAACAGTAACGCCATTATAGCCAGCAGCGGTCAGCAACTCATCAATCGCTATCTTCAAGTTAGCGTTGCTGATATTGTAGGCCAGCGCCGAAGTGGTGCTGGTGCCGACACCAATGTTGGTGATCGAGAGGGTGAAAGTACCACCAGTCACCGTGCCACCGAAGTCAAGATTTTGGAGATTCAGCAGGTCAATTTCGCTGGCATAGGAATCGGCGGTCTGCGCCGAGATGAAGTAGCCGACGCAGTCAGCCGGCACCCGGAACTCGTATTGCCCCAGGGTATCCGGCTGCGTGGACGTGGTGGTAGTCAGGTTGGTATAGACCGGTTTGACTAGATCGTTATTGATATATTCAACCGGATAGCCCTGCACCTCCATGGAGACGGCGGCGTCGCCGACCGGATGCCCGTTCTCGTAAACCGTGCCCCGCACGGTCGCGCCCCGCGCGTCGTCGAAGAGGAGCACGTTAGCCATCAGGGTGGGGATATTGCCCCGCACGCGCACGCCACCCATGACGCCGGTTAGCGTGGTCGGCGACCCATACGGCGCCTGCACGGATGCGGTCAGCGTGTAAGTGCCGGCGGGCACGTCGCTGAAGACGAAGCCACCCCGATTGATGGAGGTGGTGGTGTTCGTATACGACGCACCGGTATCGGTGATGCCATCCAGCACGATGGTGGCGCCGAATGCCTGGTCGAGGATGGCTTCCGGTTTCACCGGACCGGGCTCCAACGTGGACGCCGTCCCGCCGATGGAACCGGGCTTCAGCGGATCCTCCATCGGATTGACCAGGGTGATGTTGGATGGATATCCACCAGAGCCTCCGCCGCAGCCGACCAGCAACAGCAGCAGCGCCAGACCGGGCAGCGCGAGTAACAATGCGCGGAGCGACGATGTCCTATTCATGCGTGTCAACCTCTAAAAGTTCCAGGAAAATTGCGCGTTAAGCTGGTTTGCGCCGTAATTGAGGCTCTGGTTAGCCTCGTCATGATACTGTACCCGCCCGGCATCCACCGTGAACGTCAGGTTATTGTTGATATGATAATTCCAGCCCAGCCCGAAGGAATTCTTCACTGATTGGCTGGGGAAGCCGCTGCTGCGCATGGTATCGGCGGTGAGGAACACCTCCTGCTTTTGCCCGATCGGATAGCTCACCCGCGCGGCCAGCGTGGTCAACTGGTTGCCGGTGGCCATGGTCGCGTATTGATCTTCGACCTGCGTGCGCACGGTGCGCATGGCCGCGCCCTGCGTCGCCAACAACTGGTTCACGCCGGCGGACGTCTCGCCCCAGAGGTGCTGGGCATCCAGTGTGATCTTCACTTTCCCCAGCGGTCCGATATCGGTAGTCATACCCACCATGTTGCTCACCGAACCACCGGGCGATTCCAGGTACTTCAGATTCTGGCGCGTCCAGTAACCGTTGATGTTGAGCAGCGTGTTGACCTGCCAGCCGACGTTGGCGGACAGGTTGTCCGAGTCGCTGTTGCTGTACAGGTCGCCCTGCGTGCGCGATTTCGAGTAGAGCAGGTTCACGTTCACGTTCTGCATGGGCTGCCAGTCGGCGTTGAAGTTTAAGTTGCGGTCCTGCAGCGCCGAGATATTGCCGCCGGTGACGCTCTGCGCGGAGCCGGTCTGATTCATGGTCAACGATGTGGAGAAGGTCAGGTTGTTGCTCGCCCGGTAGGAGGCGCGCACCTGCGCGTTGCGCCCGGTAGTGGAGGTGTCGCCGTTCGTGCTGCTCGCTTTGATGCGGTTGGCTGCCAGGTTCACGCCGACATCGACCCGATCGTTCGGCTGATATTGCAGGTTCAGCGCGGCGTTGTCCGTGCTGCCCTGGTAGTCGAAGACGGGCGACTCGGGATTGTTCAGGTCCGTCAATTGACGGCTGTTATTGGTGACATGGTTGAAATCGAGACTGCCGTTCAGGTGCTCGCGCGCGATCGTCAGGCTCACGCTGTCGGTGGTGATGCTGTTGCCCAGATCGCCCGCGCCGACCTGCGTCGAGTCCTGCGTGCTGTGCTGATAGACCAGGCGCGGCCAGCCGTTGCGGTGATAATCGATGGTATAAAAACGGTTCGCCTCATCCATCAACAGCGAGCTCGTGCTGCCAAAGAGATACGGATTCAACGGGAGGCGCGTGTTGTTGCCATTAGAGGAAAAGGTCAGGTCCTTCGTCGGCGAGTAGCGCAGCGACCATTGCAGCTCTTGATCCACGTTGCGGTATCCGACCATCTCCAGCGGTGCGAAGCCGGTGCCGACGCTGCGGTACCGTGTCGAGAGATTCAGGCGATCGTCGGTGTAATCCGCCCCGAGCGTCAATGCCGTGTTGTTTTTCCCGGCGTTATCCTCGCTGTTGCGCTGGCTTTGCGCCGCCTGCACGTTGAATTTCAACCCGTTGCGCAGCGCCCAGTTCACATCCACCCCGGTCACCGTGCGGTCGCCGCCGCCGCCGCCGGTGACTTCCACGCGATAGCGCACGATGAGCGTGGAGCCGCTGGGGGGTTCGTATCCCTGCCGGAAGAGGAGCTGGCCCGTTTGATAATCGAGCGTATAGGGGTGCTCGCCGGTTTCCGTCACCGCGGGCACCAGCACACCGTTGATGGTGACCACTTCGGTGGTCGGGATGATGGGGCGTGAGGTGAGATAGAAGGGACCCGGCGTGCCGTTGCCCAGGAACTGATCGCGCTCGTCGCGCTGGGTGCTGCCCTGGCTCTGCCCGTCCAGGATCAGGTGGCTCGCGCCCACGATCAGGTTGTTCGTCAGCGGGTAGGTGGCGCGCATGGCGTAGAGCCGTCCCCCGCCCAGGCCGTTGGCCAGCACCTCGTAGCTGACCGTCACCTTGTCGGCCGGGCTGATGATGGTGCCGGCAGTGAAGTTCAACACGCCGTTGTTGTAGTCAATGGTGTAATCGGTGGTTCGCGTTTTCTGGCGGTCGTTCACGCTGACCACCTCGCTCCCGTCCACGATCGGCGAGGCAGTCAAGTAATAAGGACCGCTGATATTCTGCCCGTAAAAGGTATCCGTGCGCACCGGTGCCTGCAGATTGCTGCCGACCAGCGACAGCGACCCCCGTGGAACCACGACATCGACCTTCAATCCCTCCAGGGAACGGTTCAACTGGGCGTATTCGTTGCCGGTCAGGTTCGCGTTGAACTCGCCCAGCAGCACCTTGGCATCATTGCCGTCATACCGCAGGTTCCAGTGGTATTTGTCCGGCGTGTAGCGGTCGGCGGCGACGGTGGCATTCAGATACAGGTCCTTATATAGCTCGCCGGTGATATACAGGTTGGAGGAATTCGTGATGGTCTGGTCGCGGCCGGCATTATCGTCTCCGTAAAACGAGCGCGAACCCTCTACCTGGTTCAGGTTGAGGGAAAGGATATTATTTCCATTGATCTCGATCTTGGGATAAGTCCCGAGCGGCAGCACGTATGCCGAAGCGAATGACGCGGCGCTTCCCAACAGCAACGCGGCCAGAACAGGCCGGCAGTGTCGGATCAGTTTGCGAAAACACATCCCTACTATCCTTTGCGTGCCGGACATCGTCCCGTCATCTCACCACCGAACTATCAATTGCCTGCGCGAAAATCATGGTGGGGAGTACGGTATCCGAGAAAGTCATCATCCTGGTATGTTACGAGCCCTTTTCTCAACAGCTCCTAGAGAAAACTGAATCACGGCCTCCAGCACGGTTCGCCTTTTTGGCGCCGGCTACGCCGGATTCGGGACGCGGGCGGAGCGTTCGTGCGGGGGTGGCACGTCCTTCTCCGCGAA
>Ga0315284_10014770_pt1 | contig 11120 bp, 12 predicted proteins | sample YL17G09_16_MG_FD_203696 | JGI IMG/M metagenome (GOLD analysis project Ga0315284, IMG submission 203696) | Sediment microbial communities from Yellowstone Lake, YNP, Wyoming, USA - YL17G09_16 | ecosystem: Environmental > Aquatic > Freshwater > Lake > Sediment | place: USA: Wyoming | collected...
ATTGTTTAAATTAGAATTAAATTTTCGAGTTATATCAAAATTTGTATTACAATGCGTATAACCATTAATATTTATTGGAGAATTGTCAGTAGAACTGGTAGGTATTTTTATTAGACATGTTTCTATAGTATTATCACTACATTCAGAATATTCTGCACCATTATTAGTTTTCTTATTCACTGTTTGTATTGAACAACCTGTTCCATATCCATTTTCTCCTATTTCACCTTTAATTGGAAGACCTTTTCCTGCAATATAACATTTCTTTAAATCACTATTAACGTAAGTATTAAAACTTGAATTATAACAAACATCTAAATTATCATTATATGAATTTGTATATTGAGGGATTGGATTAACATAAGATGACATAGATAAATAATCTGATGCTACATCATATTCAAATTTTGATTCACTAATTCTATTAATAATCGATTGAGATGATGAATTATATTTTAAACCATTTACATAACTTATTGATAAAGAGGCCTGATTTGAATTATTTATATAACCAAATAATTTTTTAGTATTCAAATCAAAATCTGTTTTTAAATTATCACATATTATTTTATTTAATATAAAATATTTTCCAGATTTATTTAATGAAGCAATTCCTACAAAAGTATCAGGAGAGCATACATCAGTTCCTTTATTAATATTATTCTCATCCAAATCATATAGTTGTTTTGATATACTAATAACAAGTTGGTCATTTACTTGTAAGAATGAAAAATATAAAGGACTTGGATTTTGAGATAATTCCCATTTATAATTCCAGTGTTTTGGATTTTCGTTATCATATTCAAATCTATTAAATTTATTTCTAATAAATTCACGGTCTACTTCATTTGCGTCAATTGTTTGCTGATAATATGTAGATAAAGAGTTTTGTTGACTAAAACTTTCTAAAGCATTATTTTCTTTATTATTATTGTTTATTAAATAATACAATGCAATAATAATTATTACTATTAATAAAATGATTAATAAAGTATCTTTATTCATTTATATATAAATTATATAAATAAAAAATATTCATCTTTAATAATAAATTAAAAATATTATAATTAATATTAAATTATAACTATACACTATATTTTAAAAACTATACCCTTCAAGTAATTTATTATTATCTTTATCATCCCCTGTTTTATAATTTGACCATGGCATATTAACTTCCATAGGACATACATTACTTTCATTATTGATATGTCGTTTATTTAATAAATTATTTAATGTTTGTGGAATTTTAGTTGCTTCTGGTTGGATACAAGGTAATAAATAATCATCATTATTTCCTTTAGAACAAGGAGATAATTTTCCACTATTATTATCATCATAATTATAAGAATCATCTTGATTTTTCCAGTAAGAATTATTATATATCCAATCAGAATTATTATAAATTCTTGATGATTGTTTATTTACATCAGGACATCTTTTTTGTGCAGGGCGATTTGGTCTTATAGGAGCATAATTTGAATCATCTGATTTACCACCACAAGATAAATTAATAGTGACTGGAGAAATTCCTAAACCTATTCCACTATTAATTCCAGTTTTACTATTATTAATATTATCCATTATTTTTTTCATATATCCATCATTATCTTGAGAAGGAATTTTATGTTGAATAGGTTTTTTATGTTGTATGTGCATTTCTTCTTCTTCCATTTTATGTAATAATTCTTCTTGATGTTCTTCCATTTTTTGCGCTTCCCTAATATGCTCTTCTTGTTCTTCCATTTGTTGCATAAAAGTTCTATCTTTTATTTCTTCTTCTTCTTCTTCATTATCATATTTATGTTTTTTATGTTCACTATGTTCTTCTTCATGATGATAAGAATGTTCTTCTTCATGATGATAGGAATGTTCTTCTTCATGATGGTAGGAATGTTCTTCTTCATGGAAGGGAAGTTTTTTTTCAAAATTATTGGGAAGTTTTTTTTCAATATTATTTGGAAGTTTTTTTTCAAAATTATTGGGAAGTTTTTTTTCAATATTATTAGGACGTTCATTTTCAATATTATTAGGACGTTCTCTTTCTATAATAGGACGTTCATTTTCAATATTGTCAGAATATTCTTTAATAGAACTAATAAAATTTTCAGAAACGTCTTTATTTCCTAAATGATAAAACAAAACATAAATAATAAAAGAAATCAATATAAAATTTCCTAAAAATATTGTATCAAATTTATGAATATAAAATAATGTAATTAAAAATCCTAGTATAATTGAAATTATTAAATAGGAATTATTTTTATCCATATTATATAATAATAATATATATAAATAATATGGAATTAAATAGTAAAAATAAAAAAATTAATAAAATTAATAAAAATGATAAAAATGATAAAAATGATATTACAACAAGTTATAAAAATATTTATGGAGAAAATAAAGGGATTATAGAATTAAAATATAAAGATTTTATTGTTAAGAATAATAAATTATTTATCAATAATAAATTTTTTGATGAAAATAAAGGACTTATTATTTTTTATGCTCCATGGTGCAGCCACTGCAAAAAAATGTCTGATTATTTAATTGACTTGGCACTTGATAATTTAAATATTTTTCCTATTGGTTCTGTTAATATAGAAGATACTAAAAATAAAAACTATAAATTAACACAAATAGCCCAAATAAAACAAATCCCAACTATTATGTATATAAGCAATGATGGAAGTTTAAAAAATTATAAATATGACATATCTATTGAAAATTTAAAATACTTTATTAATATGAATTTATAAAAATATTTTTAAAAAGAAGATTATATAAATTATATAATTTGTATAATTTATATTATATGAATAATTTATTTAATATAACGGACTTTAACATTAATGATATTATTCAACAAAAATTTCTATGTAAAAACCATAATGGTCAAAATATTTTTCCAAATATTTATTGGAAAATAAATAATAATAAAAAATCAGAAATAGATTTTTATACACTTATAATGGAAGACCCAGATGCCCCATCAGGAACATTTGTTCATTGGTATATTCCTTATATACCAAAAAAATTTAATTATATTTCAAAAGATAATATAGATGAAATATTAGTCGGTTATAATAGTTTAGGTAAAAAAGAATATCATGGACCTTGTAATCCTGAAAATAAAATACATAATTATAATTTTTATTTATATGGAATAAAAGGTGACTTAGATAAACAAGATAATAATATGAAAAAAGAATTTATAAATACAAAATCTTCAAATGCTTATGAATTATTACTTAAAAAAAATAATTTTAAAATAATTTTTAAAAAAAATAAAAAATTTCAATATAAAAATGAATAAAATGAATAAAATGAATAAAATGAATAAAAATTATGATATTAATTTATTTTTTCAAAATTTATAAAAATTGTTTCAATAAATGTAAAAAATTGATTTGGACCAGTTATATATTGAAAATTAGTACTATCTATTATTTTTTTCAATTTAGTTCGTATTTTTTTTTCAGGGTATAATTTACAAAAACTTATAAAAAAATTATATATTTTATCATATGTATAAAATGACATAGACTTATATTCCAAATTTAAATAAATTGTTTTAATGATAAATAATATATCTTTATTATTTATTTTTTTATTTAAATTATAAGCCTTTTTATAGGATATATTCTCTTTATTTAATGTTTCATTTATTAATTTATGTATTTCATATGTATATTTAAATAATTTATCTTTGTTAATTTCATCTTTATCTAATGGATAAATATCAGTTATTAAATAATTATAATGTACTCTACAAGTATCACACGGTAAAATATATCCTAAACAATTAATAAATTTTTCATATAAATCAATATTATTTTTATTGTTATTAGTAGCGATATAATTAATGGCAAAAGTATGATACATATTCCATACAATAGGACCCCAACTTTTCTTACCTAATGAAATTTTTTCTTCCATATATAATTATAAATTATAAATATATTATTTATAATTTCTTTATTTTTATATTAGAATATAATAAGTATTATGGATAAATTAAAATCCGATGATTTAAATTTTTTGTTTTTAATTAATAAATGTACTTTTTTATTAGAATACGTTGATATTTATTATCAAAAAGAAATATTAAATGACATAAATAGATTTATAAAGAATTTAAATGATAATTTTTCAAAACAATATTTTGAAAACGAAAATATTAAAAAGGACAAGAAATTTGAAATATTAAATAAATATTTTGAAAATTTAATAAATGAACAAATACTTTATTTAATTGATATTTATCATAAAGATGAAAAAAATAATATTATCATTATTTGTGAAAAAAAGGCAAATAAAATTATTTTGGAGAAAAAAAAAAATATTGAAGCTGAATTAGATAATAATTTACAAAAAAAGGTTAATCATTCTGTAAAAGAAATAAAGAATAATTTTTATAAAAATATTGATTTTGACAAAAATATGAATTTTACTAATTTAGATAATATTCTTCAAGAAAAGATTGAATTATTTTTTCTTCATTTTGAAAATAAATTAAAAAAAGACATTGATTTTATATTAAAAGAAAATGTATATTCAAATGTGAATAAATTAATTGAAAGTAATAACAACATATTACATGAAAAAATAGAAGATTTTTTAAAAATGTTTTTTAAAGAAGAGAATATTTTTAATAAAATATCTAAGAAAATAAAAAATGATTTAAATGATGTTTATAAACATCTTGAAGAAAATAAAAAAATATTACATGAATTTGAAAAAATAAAAAAATTAATTGATGATAATGAAAAAAATTTAAATAATTTAGAAAATAATATTTATAGGAAAGTTAATGTTAATTTTGAAGAAAAAATTAAACTTTTAGCAGTAATTTTTAATGATACAATGAATAATATAGCACATAAATTAAATAATAAAATAGATAATATTGACCAAAATAATAATACAAATAATAATCATTATCAAGATAACATAAATAATATTAATGACATTATAAATAAAAATATATTAGAAAAAATTGAAAATAATATTCAATCTAATTTAAATAATACATTTAGTAAAAATAATTTTCAAATAAAATTTAATAAAGAGAATAATGATATTGAATTATATTATTTTAATGAATTAATTACATCAACTAAAATAAATATCAAAGGATTAATTGGACCAAGAGGACCACCAGGTGTTCAAGGTGAAAAAGGAGATTTAACTATTATAAGAAATATTAATATAGAAAAAGATGAAAAGTTAAAATTTACATTACAAAATGGAAATACTATTTATGAAGTTTTATCAAATCAACCTATTCCTAAAGCAGAAAAAGGACCACCTGGATCAAAAGGAGATAAAGGAGACCCTGGTGAAGTACATATTAATTTAAAATGGGAACAAGAAAACGTAATGAAAATTAATAGAGAAAATCAAGATAGTCTAATATTTTTAAAATCATTATGTGTAGGGGAAAATAGTCATTGTTTGAAAAATAATTCCTTAAGTATCGGAGGAAGTATTTGTTATAAAGATAATTCTATGGCAATTGGAAATAATTCAAAAACGTTTAATTCTAATAGTATAGCATATTTTGGAAGTACTTTAGGAAAAAATTCAATATCTTATTTTGCTGAAAATATAGAGGAAAATTGTATTGGGTTTGGAAATAAAAATAATGAAAAATATAATATAGAAAAAATTAATCTTAGAGCTAAGGAAATATCATTTGACTGTGATGAATTAATTGTAAATGATAATATATTAAAAAATAAATATTTAAAAATATTGGAAGAAAGAGTTACTTATTTAGAAAATCAATTATTATTAATTAAAAATAATAATTAATTAACTAATTAAATTTAAATTTTTTTCTATATTATTATTATAAAATGGCTGGAACTCTATATTTAGATAAAAAAGTAGGTGACTTAAAATTATGGGAATTATATATGGGATTCGTTATTCTTCAATTGTTAATTGGTATAGTAATTGCCTTTATTCAAGGTGTTTTTGATTTAACTGGTATCCGAGGTGCATTATCTCAAATTGTTAATCAAATTGGAGCAGTATCTGGGGCTCAAATGCCCCAAAGATATTTACAACCAATTGCTGCTGAAGTAAAAGAAGGTAAATGGTTTTCTAATGGAAAAGAATAATTAGATAATTTAAATATTAAAATATTAAAATATTAAATTACTAATTTATTAAATTATTAAATTATTAAATTATTAAATTATTAAATTATTAAAAAATATAATTCTATAAATATATTTTATTTATAGAAAATTTAGTTACAATATCTTATGAGTTTTAAAAATAAATTCTATAACTTAAAAATATACAACAAAAATATAATAAAACTATATTTTTAATAATTATTATTAAAAATATTAAATAATACGATTTTTTTAAAATATTTAAGCACATCCTCCAATTTCCATAGGTTTTCTACCTACATCTGGTTCAATAGTACTTTGCAACCAAGGACTTACTTTAACTTGAGGGTTTGGAGGTTCTGATCTTAATTGTTGATTTGCATTTCGTAATGTTTGACCAACAGTATTTATACCAATATGATAACCAGATTGTAAGAAATTTCTATCTTTTAAGGATCCTTCTCCAGCAGGATTAACTTGTGCCCATAATGATGAATTGTCACTAGGTAATAATTCATCTGCACTTAATTGTTGTTTAGGAAAGTTAGTATCATTTCTTTCTTCTTCAAAATTTTTATCCATGCTTAAATAATCCATTTTATTTCCATTTGATTCAAAATGTTCTTTCATAGATGGCATACTTCCTGATTCAGAATGATGCTCTTCATTAGAATGATGAGTTCCACGTTCTTCATCATCACTATAAGGTTCTCTTATATTAGTTGGTTCTTCATCCATAATTGTATTAGTTTGAATATTTTTATTACATAAATAATAAATAAAATATCCAAGGCCAGCTACTATAAGCAAAATTATTGCTGATCTTAAAATTTTGCCAGTATTAGAATTACTTTCATTAACCATATTATATATTTTATACATATAAAAAAAATTTTAATTTTATTACTTAAATATTTTTTATATAAATTAAAAGATTAATTAAATTGCTATACTAAAATTACCAAATTAGTACTTTATGTTTTCGTTTAACATATTTTACATTATTCTTAAGAATAATATTTTGTTTATTTTTTTTTTCTAATATATTATTATTTTTAATATTTTTTTCTTTATAATTTTTCTCTTTTTTAGATTCATTATTAGATTCATTTATAATTTGTAGTTCTTCAATAACTTGTAGTTCTTCATTAACTTGTAGTTCTTCATTAACTTGTTGTAATTCTTCATTAACTTGTTGTAATTCTTCATTAACTTGTTGTAATTCTTCATTAACTTGTTTATATTCAATAATATTTTGAATCACATTAACTTGTTGTTCATCATTAACTACTTGATTATTATTAAGTTGTTGTTCATCATTAACTACTAGATTATCATTAGGTTGTTGTTCTTCTTCATTTTTATAATTATATAAATTTAATTTATTCTCAATAAATGATTCTATATCAATACTTTTTAATTCAATCATATTTTTATCATAATCATTCTGAGTTAAGAAATCTATTAACTCCCATTCTTCAATTAAATTATCACTTAATACTCTTAATCCATTATATTTAATTTTCATTGAAATATATGTATTTTTTTCTAAATTATTTATTTTAGTTAATAATAATTGATCATTTCCTATAATAATTTTTATAAATTGAATATTTTTTTGACTATCAATTGGACGTCTGACTTTCATATCTAATCCAAAATCGTCTAATTCTAAATTAAACCAAGATTTGCTATTTTTTTTAATATTTTCTTGACTAATTTCGTGTATTTTATTAATAACAATCATAAACTCATTATTATTTTCTAAATTATTTAATGTTTCAAGTATAATATATTTATTTAATTCTATATTTTTTTTACTATTTGATATATGTAATGGTTTTAGTACTTTTAAAAAAGGAGTTTCAAACATAAAATTTTTTTCATTATCAAATAAACAATTAATAAATCTATTTTTATAATCAAAATCAAAAGTTAAATTATTAAAATCATATATTGAATTTGAATTTGAATTTGAATTTGAAATATATTCCATTTATTAATTAAATATAAATTTTTATTATTATGAAAACGCATAAAATAATGTTAATTTTATATATTAATATACGTGTATTTTTGATATATATACAATTAATCCTATATTATTTTCTTCTTTTGGTAAATGTCTAAAATCCCATAAACTACTTATTTCTATATCAATATCTGCAAAAATATTTTTATTAATATCAAATATTGTTTTCAGATAATTATTATCTTTATCATTAAAACTAATATTAATACTAAGATTTGTTTTAAATTTCTTAATACGACATACAAGTAAATCTTTCTTTTCATCACGTTTTTTTATAACTTGTTTTAATTCATTATCTGTACATTTAAAATCATTCATAATTTTATTTTCTATTAAATGAATTGTATTTTTAAATTCAACATGTTCATAATCATTATCATTTAATTCAAATTTCAAATAATAATTATTATATTCTTCGTCTAATCCGAATGGTAAAAATACTTTTTTCAATTTAAATTTTAAACTTTTATTGCTTCTTTTATTTTTAATACTATAAAAATTATTACTTGAACTGCCAAAAATTATATTTTCTACATTTATTTTATTCATTATATTAATACTATTATTGTTAATCTTATTATTATTTTTACTAATATTATAATATAATTAGTTTTGTTTTATATAATATTTTATTATTTATAAATATGGATATTAAAAAAGATATTGTTAATGAATTAATTGATATATTTATTAATCAAATATCACAAAAAAATGTCAAAGAAAAATTGAATACACACTTAGTAGAACCAAGTTTAACTTATTTATTTGAAAGAATGTATCCCTATATTATTTTAACATCAATTATTTTTATTTTAATATTTTTAATGGCAATTATGATAATATATATTTTAATTCGTAAATAAAATATGTATTTAAGATACAAAAAGTTTTAAATAATATTTAGCTTTTTTTAAAATATCTTTTTTTTCATCTAATGGTTTTTTAATCCAATTATTTACTTGAAAAAATGAACCATAACTAGTTTTTAAATATTTTTGATGTGTATTTATAAAATTATAATATAATACAGACCAAATAGTACACCATTCTTTTTTTTTATAATCACTCATTTTTAATATATAATTATATGATGAGAAATAAGGTTTTTTCATCATTAAGCCTCCATCAGCAAACTGAGACATGCAATAAACATTTGGAACCATAACCCAATCATAAGCATCAATTGTCCAAACCATAAATGCTTTATAAACATCATCAGGTTTTATTTGGCATAAAAATAAAAAATTTCCTAAATACATTAATCTTTCAATATGATGAGCATAAGCATATTTTTTAATTTTATTAATAATATTATCAAATGGTACTATACCTGTTTCACCAGACCAAATTAATTTATCATTTATTTTATTTTTATGTTGCATAAAATTCATTTTTCTTACTTTTTCTCCATCATAAATATATATACATAGTACATAATTTCTCCATCCTATAATCTGTCTAATAAATCCTTCATATGAGGCAATACATATTTTATTTTCATATTTTTTTACAATATTTAAAACTTCATTATCAGTGATTAATCCAATATTCATCATCGGACTTAAAACACTATGAAATAAAAATGGGTCGCGCATTGTTTCCGCATCTTCATATTTACCAAAATCTTCAAATTTTTTATGACAAAAATATTCTAGCCATTTAATTGCATCACTGTGATTTATTGGATAAATAAAATTATCTAAAGAACCATAATTTTTTGAAAATAAAGGATGTTTTTCTATATATTCAATAGCTTCCAAAATATACATATTTTTTTCTTGATTTGAATTTAATACTAAATCTAATATATTGGGTATTTTAATATCAATAGGTATTTTTTTTCTATTTTCACTATCAAATGACCATTTTCCCCCTTTTGGTGTTCCATTTTTATTCATTAATATATTTAATCTTCGTCGCTGCATTTTATAAAATTCAGTATGATTGTAATGATTATTTTTGTAGAATAAATCTTTATTAGTATCTAATAAATTTCTATTAACTAAAAAATTTAATGAATCGTGTACAATTAATTTTTTAAAAATTTTTTTACATTTTTTCATTAAATTATTGTCATATAATTCATAAATTTCTATATTTGATTTATTATTATTTTTATAAAAATCAGTCATCTTATCAAAATCAATATAATAAACATCCAATGAATTATTTTTTAAAAAATCATAATAGTTTTTCATTGTTGCACGATGATAGGCTAATTTTAATTTATGAAATTTATATTTACTAAAATATATAGGGTCTTCTAATAAATATATTTTTTTATTAAGTAATTTATCAATATTATTAAATAATTGTGTTGGGTATAATAAAAATATATTCATATATATGTTTATAATTAGTTTTTAATTTATTTTTTAATTTATAAATTATTATAAATTATTATAAATTATTATAAATTATTATAAATTATTATAAATTATTTATTATTTATATTATTTAAATCAATGATTTTATCAACTATTGGATAGATTGCAGTGTCATGTGTTATTATTAACAATGTTTTATTGGCACATTCTTCCTTAATCATTTTTAATACTTTTTTAACTGTATTTTGGTCTAAACTAGCTAATGGTTCATCAATTATTATCATATTACAATGCTTTGATTTCAAAATACCTCGTACTAATATTATTATTTTCTGCATTCCTAATGATAAATTACCCCCATTTACTCTAACAATTTCATTAATACCATTTGGAAGATTATTAAAAATCGGTGTTAAATCATATTTATTTAATAAATTAATAATTTTTGTTTTATCAATATTATTGCCATAATTCATATTATCAATGACTGATTTTTCAAATAAAACAGTTCTTTGGTTAATATATACAATATTTTTTCTTAATTCTTCATTGGAAATATCTTTAATATTTTTATTATCAATTAAAATAGTTCCTTTATATTCATGTAAATTTAATAATAATTTAGCCAAA
>Ga0315284_10014771_pt1 | contig 11118 bp, 7 predicted proteins | sample YL17G09_16_MG_FD_203696 | JGI IMG/M metagenome (GOLD analysis project Ga0315284, IMG submission 203696) | Sediment microbial communities from Yellowstone Lake, YNP, Wyoming, USA - YL17G09_16 | ecosystem: Environmental > Aquatic > Freshwater > Lake > Sediment | place: USA: Wyoming | collected...
CAATATACAATATATAACAATACAATATACAATATATAACAATACAATATACAATATATAACAATACAATATACAATATATAACAATACAATATACAATATATAACAATACAATATACAATATATATATATAACAATACAATATACAATATATATATAAAAATACAATATACAATATATAACAATACAATATACAATATATAAAAATATAATATATAATAATATACAAACAATATATAATAATATAAAATATATAAATCTATATTATTTATATATAATATATCTATATAAAAAAATACAAACTATAAAAAATAATATAAAATATATAACAAACAATATATATATAACAAAAAATATATATATAACAATACAATATATAAAAATATAATACAAACAATATATATATATATTTAAAAATTTTCAAGTTTATAAGAAGTAATAATGGGAATTTTTTAAATTACAATACTTTTAAATTACACAATACTTTTAAATAATAAAACGTATTACTTTTTATTGGGTTTTCTTTTAACAGCACCTACTTTTATTTTTTGAACAGCTCTAACTTCTTTAACCAAAATTTGTTTATATGCTTCTTCAAGGTCATTTAATTCTTTTAACCAGATTTTCTCAATTTTGGTATCGTTAATTGTTTGATATTCTGTTTGTTTTTCAGATATTAATTGTTTTAAGTCTGTGATATCATCTTCTGATAAGTGATGATTCATTGATTTATCATAAATTTCATGAGGTATTGATAATTTGTCTAAAACTTCATAAATAGTTGATTTCTTCTTATTGATAATAGTGATATCACCACTAATAACTGCTTGTATAAATTGTATTTTGTGATTAAGAGTTTTAATTTCACTAGTAAGATTACTTAGTATATAGTCTTTTCTGATCTTATAAATTGGTAATCGTTTCTTATAAAATTCAGTAATAATATCATTAGCACTATCATATCTAATTGGTTTACTATTATCATCTAAAAGTACCATATTACTCATTCCTATTGTTCGTTTTAATTTTAGGGATTTAAATGTTGGTTTAACTGGAAACCCATAAATTTCAAAATACACTGAATTATCAACTGATAAATCACGAAATCCCGTGATTTTCTTGTCTTCAACCAAGACTTCTAACCATTTATGATAATCATGTGGCCATCGTCCAATTGGTAATTCAGTAATAACAATAGTTTCAGCATTTACTATTTTAAAAATACCATAAGAAATCATAGATAGTAAGGGACGAGTTTCGTTATTTGAAAAAGTATTATATATTTCATCTAATTCTTCAATACCATCTAATTCTTCATTGTCTAGGTCTAGGTCTAGGTCTAGGTCTAGGTCTATGTCGTCAGTATTTTTCTGGTCAATATCATTAATAGAATTATTAATAGTAATAATAACACCCTTATTCTTTTTCTTTTTCTCTCTACGATCAATAACTTTAATAACACCATTAAACCCATTATACCAAGGAAATATAAATGGGACATCTTCATCAAACCCACCTTTTAATTTTTGACGTAGAATATTAATAATATCAATAGGATTATGACAAGGGATAGATGTACTATAACCTGTTCCAATACCAGAGGCACCATTAACTAATACCATAGGAATAATGGGGTAATATGTTTCAGGTTCAACATCCTCACCTTCATCAATAACATATTTTAAAATAGGTCTGTCTTCTTTTCGTAAAATTAGTCCAGTTAATTTATCAGGACGAGTATATGAATAACGAGTTTCAGCGGCATCTTTACCACCTTGATATCTTGTCCCAAATTGACCATCACGAGTAAACCAAGGAATATTATTTGCCCCAATAAAATCTTGAGCCATACCTACAACAACATCATCTAAAATCATTTCTCCGTGATGATAATTTGATTTTTCAGCAACAAAAGCACCAAATTGTGCTACTTTAACTTCAGCATAATCTGGATTTTTAGGAGAAATCTTCCACTTCTTATGTGCTCCATGTAGAATTTTTCTATGTGATTCTTTTAAGCCATCTGTTAATTTAGGAATAGACCTACCAACATCAGCAATACTAAAAAGAATTAATTCTTGATTAATAAATGTAGAAATTGGTTGCATCAATAATTCATCAGCGCCTAAAATTTGTTTCCAGTTCTTAATCCATTCTTTACGTTGATTTGTTTGATGCTTATCAAATGCTAATTTAATTGAATCTGGTGCTTTATCATCATATAAACAAGTTACAATTTTAGGAGTTTGAAAATCATCCTTAATTTCACTATCTTTTGATGTTCCTAACCCTTTATAATACTTATGCTTCCAATTTTTAAAATTAGAAGTGGTATTTTTCCAACCATCATATTCTCTTTGTGTGTAAAATTTAAGTACTGTTTTATTAAAACTAACTCTAAGTGTGGGGGTTCTATAATATAATACAAATCCTCTTGCTAATAATGATGGGAATCTACAAAAGAAGAAGTTAAGAATTAGACCAATAATATGTTTCCCATCAACATCTGAATCTGCCATAATCATAATTGACCCGTATCTTAATCTATTAAAATTAGCATCAGTAATATAGTCAGTTCCTTCTGATAACCCTAACATCTTCTTCAATTCACTAATCTCTGAATTCTTTTCAATTTGAAATACGTCTTTACCCATAACATTAAATAACTTACCTCTCATTGGTAATACTCCAATATTATCACGCCCTCCTTCAACTAAAGCTAATAACTTGTTAGCATAACCAGCACCAGAACGTCCTTCTGTGATATAAAGAACACATTCTTGTCTTAGAGCTTTACCAGCATTATTAGCATCTACACCCTTTAATAATCTAACATATTTCTTTAATTTACCATCTGTTTTTGACATAGTAGCAAATTGTTTTGCTTCAATAGCAGCATATAATCTATCTATGAGTTGCCATCTATTAATACCTTTTAAATCATCATCTTTAATTAAAATTTTTGGAACTGGTGAATGTAGCATTGTTTTAGTTTGAGAGGTAAATTTAGGATTTACAACTTTTGCCGATAACAAAATTGAAATATGAGGTTTAACATCATTAATGGAAATTGTATGTGCTCTTTTTTCTTTAGCATCTAACTCTTTCCCTTTATTTTGTTTTGTCAATTTCTTTAATACAGAATCGTTAATCATTTGAACGGCACTTTCACCAACAGCTTTAAAAGCAGAATTAACATGAACTCCTCCTTCTTTGGTCATCATACAATTAACAAAAGAAACATGATGACCATCATCTGGAGTATCAATGGCAATTAATTCAATTTCTGGTAAAATAGAACTATTTTTGGCAATTTGTCGTCCATTTTTCTTATTAATTACTTCAGTTCCATTTGGCCATTGATAATGAATAACAGCACTTTCAACAGCTTCACCAAAATACAATCTAGCATAATCTCTAATGTTGGAGAAATTGAATTCACTACCATTAAATTTTACTAAAGTTTTAGATGTAAAAGAAATATCAACAGCATGTCTGGCAAATAAAGAAAAGGCTTCTTTTGGATATCCCCCTTCTTGACCATTTGGAACTGGATATTTAAATCTTTCAAAATCCATTTTATATATGATTTTTACTGATGATACTTTTTCTTTGTATTTTTCAATAATTGGCTCACTTCTGATAGTCATATTATCACTCCATACTTGTGTATATTTTAATTTTCTAATATGATCATTTACAATAACAATAAATTCTTTACTAAAAATATTAGCTGCTTTTGCCCCAATACCATTAGTTCCAGCTTCATGTCTGTCAACTTCATAATTAGAACTAGTTAGTAAAGAACCAAAAATCATTTGTGGCACATAAACTTTTTCTTCTGGATGTATTTCAATAGGTATAGGTAATCCATAATTAGTAACACTAATAGTGCTATTAGTCATTTCAATTTCAATTATACCAGGATCAACACCAGCTCTACGAGACCTACCAACATTATCAGAAGCATTAGTCAAAACTTCCAAATACAATCTTTCACATCCTGGTACAAAATTAACATTACTAGTCATCATATTACCATTTTCTAAATCAAATAACCATTCTTCACGTGTCATTGGTTCATCAGCACCAATATAAGTATCAGGTTTCATATACACGTGGGTACGATGATCATATTGTTTATAATTATCAGCTGATGTCATATTAACCACAAGAAAAATAGGATCTAATCGTAATGAAATTTTTTTCTTATAATTTATTTATATTATATCATATTTTAATTTTTATCAATTAAAATATTCATATTAATTATATACATTTTTTTCAATCAGAAACAGGCGGTGTTATATGTTCATTATCATCAATAATAGATAATATTTTAATATTTTTATTAAAATTAATTAAATATACTATACCAAATATTATTATACTTATTATCATAAATAATAATATTAACAGATATCTTCTATCTTGTGGACTTGTATAATCACCATTATTATTAACTTCATAATTTTCATCATAATCATCTAATATTTCATTATCATCGTTTTGACCATTAACCATTTATATATATTTTAAATATATATATAAATATATTTATACATTTAATTTATTAGGTTTAAATTATACATTTAATTTATTAGGGTTTGTTAATTTAATACGTCTTGTTGATCTCCCAAGTCTATTTACTTCTGGTTTAATACAATTAAATTCTTGTAAAAATGGTATTTTAATTAATGTTGATACAATAGAAATAGGAATATACAATAACCCAGTTGTTGTTGATTTTGTATTTAATTGATTACAATCAATATTTAATGTTAAAATTTCATCTAATATATTATTTGGTTCTTTTGTTTTAGATAATTCTTCAATTATTTGTGAATTAACATTAGTTTTTACTTTAAAAATATCATCATTTATATAAGTAACTCCGTTTTCATCATCATATCCAATGTCAAACATCCCATCTCCAATTGCCATTCTAGTTCCAACAGCTATTGATGCCGAAACATTCCTAATGTCCTCTTTACTACCACAAAAAGCATTTTGTGTGAAAACTTTACCAGCTCTTTCCAATGTTGCCAAAGATAAATGACCACCAGGCTGTCTTGATATACCAGTATATGTTGCCCCATTTGGTTCTCCTCTACTAGTTATAAATTCAGCTATTAACATAATATTAGCCGGATTTATATATGATCGTTCTGTTACTTCCATTAACTCTTTGATAATTAAGTTTCTAGCAGCTTCTATACCAAACATCTCATAAATAATAAACATATTATTACATGTTGTTCGTGTTTTATCTATTTGTGGTAATGTTAATAACTCACTTAAATTATCCCCTTCTGTTTCACCAATAACATACTCAGTTGATTTCACTCTATAGGAACGATTTACAATTTTATTATCAGTATATAATTTTTTATCAATATCTATTAAATGTCTAATATAAGTATTAGGATTTGATAAAATATTTTTTTTCAATGAAATTGTTATATCTTTATCACTTACATTTATAATTTCAATATCTAAAATACCTAAAATTATCTTAAAATTATCTATATTATTCATATTAATAAATGGAATTTTCCATTTATTTTCAGATATTTTATTTTCTTCATTTAATAATAAAATATCACTAATTTTTAGATTATCAATTGGGAAATCATATAATTCAAAATATGAAGATGGTTTATTAATTATTGGCAATTTAATTGTAATAGTTTTAGCAGGAATATTAATAATTTTAAATTTATAAAATTCAAACATATAAATAATATGAACATTATTTATTTTACTATCATCATTAAATTTAATAATATATGTATCATGATCAGTATTATTAATTTCAACTATTAAATCCTTAATAATATTAAATGTTGGTATAAATTTATCATTTAAAAATTTTGTGTCAAGAAAATTTTTAAATGTCTGAGCATTTGTAAAATTTTCTTTCATATCATCATTAATTTTTATTTCAAATGTTTTCAATGTCGCATCTATAATTTCAATATTAAAATTATTAAACATATTTATTAAATTTTCAGTGCTAACCCCTTTTACTTTCATCATTTTCTCATTCAATACTACATCCCAATTTCCATTATTAATCTTATACTCTTTTACACATTCTAAAATATCAATAACTTTAGGATATAAATTAGTAATTTTATCAATACCTTTAACATTTACATTATTTAATGATTCAATTAAAATTTCAAAAAAACATAATTCAATATATGATTGATATTCTAATAATGAAATATTCTTCAATTGACTATTATAATTTATATCTTTTAATTTTTTATCACAACACTCACCAGATATTGTCGATTTAGGAATTATGTCTATTATACCATCTCTAATTGACCCATACAATACAATTATATTTGTATCTATACTACTAATAACATCCGCTAATTTTTTAACTGAAACTTTATGTTTATACATTTCTGTATGATTTAACCTTAATCTTAAGATTACAGATTCGTCTATATTATCACTATAATATATTTTATTATTATTATTTTTCATATAATTATTTACATAGTTTTTTTCATGCCAATAATATTTTTCAAATTTAGTAAAATTAGATTTTTCATCAGTCATAAATTTTCCTAATTTATAATCTTTTACAAAAAACATAATTTTACTCCCTACTATATATGATTTTGTCTCTAAAACTTCTTCTAATGACAACAACTTATTCTTAAAATAAATTGTACAATATACATTTTTTGGATTTTTTCTTGCAAACAATATATCTTTCATAGTATCAATACCAAAACTTACTGATCTCGCACTTCCTGATGAATGAAATGTGTTCAATGTCATTTGTGTTGTTGTTGCCCCTAATGCCTCTGCCGCACCAGTTCCTACTGACATTGCTGGTACTACTAAACTTTTATAATGTTGTTCTATAATTATATTTTTTAATGTTTCAATCTTACTAGGTCTTATTTCAATATTATTCAACTTTTCTCTTAACCAATTAACCACACCACTTCTTGCTATTTGTACTGCCTCATTATCTAATGTATTTTCCTTATTTGGGAAAGAACTTAATATATAATCAATTACCTCTTTATTCAATTTAACTGGGATGTCTTTATTATTAACACTTCCATCATCATTTTTATTTATCCAATCCATAATTATTAGATTTAATAATATAAAATATTATATTTTTTTTTCAAAATTTTTATCATTAATTTCCAATTATATTATATTATCATATTTATACTGATATATAATATAATTTCCAATTAACTATTACTACTTTTTTATATTTTTCTTTTTCTTCAATTGTTATTGTAATTAATTCATTATAATAAGATAATGCCGCATCGTATATATCATATATTTTATTTCCACTAGGTTGAATAATAACACTATTTTCATCATCATTAATATCAATATAATTTTTATCATCTCTCCCATACACTCTTCTATATTTCATATCATTTATTTCTTCTATTACATTATTAGGGTTATCATATAAATATCCAATATTCTCTTTTGTTTGTATGAATAAATATTCATTTGTATATGTATTTGATACATGTTTTATATTTTTTGATCCCCAATCTACTAAATCCCACCCCCAATACTTACTATCAAAATTTATATTCGGTAATATATATAAACTATTATTACCCCCCAATCCATATAAATATCCTTTAAATGTTATTATTCTATTCAATCTAACATTATTCTTCTTCTTATATCTAATTATTTTATTATTTTCATAACTTTCTTTAATATTAATTACTTCTAAATTTTTTTCCACTATAATATCATTATCTTCTAATAAAAATATTATTGTCGTAGAATATGTACATATATCTATAACTTTACTACTTTCAGTATTTGATATTATATCTATCTTATTGTTTCTACAATAATATATCCCATTATTCTCTTTATATGGAATACTTACATTAGTTCTATAACTTTCATTTGTATTATTCATTTCATAAATTCCATTCATTTCATGTATTTCATCTGTGTCTTGTGATTTAACATCAAATGGCATATCTAATTTATCCCCCACACTATTTTCTTCATCATCTGTACTTAATTCTTCTTGATATTCTCTCTTCTTTCTTATAACTATCATTTTACTTGGAGGTCTTTCTTTTATATCTTTCTTTATATCTTCTCTTATATCTTCTTTTATATCTTTCTTTATATCTTTCTTTATATCTTCTCTTATATCTTCTTTTATATCTTTCTTTATATCTTCTCTTATATCTTTCTTTATATCTTTCTTTATATCTTTCTTTATATCTTCTTTTATATCTTTCTTTATATCTTCTTTTATATATTTTTGAGGTATTTTAAATTTATAAGGTTTAATATTTGGATGAGTATTTATGGGTTTAATATTTGTATGAGTATTTATGGGTTTAATATTTGTAGTAGTATTTGTATGAGTAGTATTTATGGGTTTAATATTTGGATGAGTATTTGGATGAGTAGTATTTATGGGTTTAATATTTGTATGAGTATTTGGATGAGTAGTATTTTCAGTTGATTGGTCTTTTTCTAGACGAACACAAATTTTATCTTTATTACAATATAAGTCAGAAATACAATCATTATTAGTTGAACATTTAGTCCCTAAATTTGATTTACAAACATTATTTACATTGGTATAACCATATGGACAATTTTGATAATTTACACCTACAAGTATTAAAGTTATAATAATTATGAATAAAATTATAAAAATTATAAAATATAAATATATCATTTTATAATATAAAATAAAATGGATTACTGGTTTGAAATTAAAAAAACAATTTTAGAAATACTTAGAGATCGTGGATATGATATTTCTAAAGAAAAACATATTTTAAATATGAAATTAGAAGATTTTGAAGATTTTTATAATAAATCTTTAAATTATTATAAAACAGATAATCCACATACTAAAAATTATGAAAATTTAGAAATATCACTACTTTTTAATGACAAAATATATTATCATATTTTTGATAAAACAGAAGAGAATAATATGAAAACTATTATAACATATTTTATAATACCTGAAGACAAAAATATTTGCACTAAAGATATAAATAAATTTAAAGAGAAAACAATAATGTCTGATAATTATTTTGTAAGTGATGCTATATTAATTCATAATGACCCTATAAGCTCATATGTTAAGAAAGAATTGTCAAAAATGACCCAACATATATTTAATATTATTGTCTTTAATGCTAATGAATTACTATTTAATCCTACTAAATATATTGATTGTCCTCAATATATTTTATTAGACGATACAGAAAAAATACAATTAATGTCAACCTTAAAATGTAAATTATCTGATTTTTTAATTATAAAACAAACAGACCCCATAATTAAATACTATGGGTGGAAACGAGGTCAAATTATAAAAATTATAAGAGATGATTATAAGTATAACATATTATCCCCACAATCTATTAATTATCGTATTATTATTTAACATTATTTAACATTTTTTTTTTCACAATCTATTAATTATCGTATTATTATTTAACATTATTTTTTTTCACAATCTATTAATTATCGTATTATTATTTAATATTATTTTATTTTCACAATCTATTAATTATCGTATTATTATTTAACATTAAATATTTAAATAATATTTTTATAAAATAGTTTTTTATAAAATAATAATTATAAATGAATATAATGGATGATAATATAGGTAATTTATTAATTAAACATAAAATTAATTCACAAATTTTTTATCTTTGTAATGATTTAAATTTTACTACTAAAAGAGAAATAGCTAGTAAATTTTATTTACTAAAGTCAGGGGACACATCTATTTTAAATAATGACAGAATTAATATTAATTCTGGTAATAAAACATTATTAATTACTTCAGATAATAATATTAAATTTATGGATAGAAGTAATATGAAATATGACATTAGTACATGTATAATTACTACTGGTTCTGATAATGTTTTACCAATAACATATGAAACCGCTGTATTTTTTCTAACTGATAAATTAAATAATTTAGCGCTTAAATTTTCACCGATAACAAACCAAGAATTTAATTCTGATGTTTCAATTAACGAAACACCAAAATTACTAAATAGTAAATTTGATATTACAACAGATATTAATGATTTACAATTTTATTTAGAAAAATATGATGACCCAATTATAAATATTCCACAAAATAAAACTTCAAATTTTAGTTTTCTTAAAAAAAATTTAGAATTTAATGAAAATAATAGAAGTATATTACTACTAATATTATTATTCATAATCTTATTTTTATGTTCTATGTTAAATCGATAATTTAAACTTAAACATTATATTATTATAGACACTTACCAGTTTTCCAAGTTTTGTGTTATATGTCAAGACAATTATGTGATAAAAATAATATTCCACAAGGGTGAAAAGAAACAAAAGGCATTTAACGAATTGAGGACTACTTCTCACTGGTCGTGTAAAAGAATTATTAACAATTACACAAATTAATATATATTTAAAAAGTTTATATAAAAAGTTTATATATTATAAACCAAATGCCAATCATCAATAAACTCTATAAAATAATAAAATACACATATAATAAAATATATAATATATATGAATATTTTTCCCCAAATAAACATAAACTTATCGATATTGATGAATATGAAATAGTCAATGATATTTTAAGTCATTTTTAATTATATTTATATATATATATTATAGATTTTTATAATTTTCCTTTTGGTGTATAATTTTATATCGGTATATTATTTCCCTTGTGGTATATATTGTATATTGTATATTGTATATTGTATTGTTATATATTGTATATTGTATATTGTATATTGTATATTGTATTGTTATATATTGTATATTGTATTGTTATATATTGTATATTGTATATTGTATATTGTATTGTTATATATTGTATATTGTATATTGTATATTGTATATTGTATTGTTATATATTGTATATTGTATTGTTATATATTGTATATTGTTATATATTGTATTGTTATATATTGTATTGTTATATATTTTTATATATTTTTATATATTTTTATATATTTTTATATATTTTTATATATTGTATTGTTATAATAAGTTCTATAATTTTTATATATCTATAAGTTATATATATAATATTATATATATA
>Ga0315284_10014775_pt1 | contig 11116 bp, 16 predicted proteins | sample YL17G09_16_MG_FD_203696 | JGI IMG/M metagenome (GOLD analysis project Ga0315284, IMG submission 203696) | Sediment microbial communities from Yellowstone Lake, YNP, Wyoming, USA - YL17G09_16 | ecosystem: Environmental > Aquatic > Freshwater > Lake > Sediment | place: USA: Wyoming | collected...
ACTCTCTGACAGCCATCCCACTCAGCGGGATCAGGATGCCTTGATCACGAAGTTGCATGGCACCAGGGTCACCACCCAACGCCGGCAACGTGGCTTGCTGGCGAAGGTTCAGACCTTCGTAGCTGCCAATCACCAGACTCAGGTCAGTCATCGGGCATCCGTTGTCGACCAAGACGCGACGAACCAAAGCTGCGTCTCCAAGACCCAGGCCGAGGACGTACTTGAACACTTCGTTGCCGATGGTGCCAACACAGCGGCTCGCCCCCTCCTTCGCCGTCTTCCACAGGTTCGCCTCGATCTCGTTGACCAGCGTGCGGATCGCTTGCGCGACCTGATCGCGCTGGATGGAACGCCGGCCATGAGCGGCACCGACCTGCAGTTCTTCTTCACCAGTCCACTGGAACGGAACCACGCGAGACGCAGTGATCACCAGCGAGTTCGTGCCGATGGTCTGTGCTCCGGTATCGGGCGGCAGACGGTCAGGTGAAGCGGTTTCAGCAGCAGCAGCCGGCGCAACGTAGGAACGGATCGCTTGGCTGACTGCGGCACGCGCACTAGACGCATTGAGCGTGACGGACGGGATCATTCCCGTGAGTTCTCGGGCAACGATATCCATTGCCTCGTAGAGGTCAGGGATCAAGCCGGTAAGGGTCGTGGTATTTGCCATCTAGGGCTCCTGTGAGATTGGGTTGTCAATCCACGATCACCATAGTCTTCGCTGCGTTGGCCTTATCAACCACACTCATCGAATCGAACTGGGCTCTCGTGACTGTTCTCTTGCCACCAGCACCGCCACTGCCGCCGCCAGATGGAGCCCCGCTTCCTGACTGCCCAGTTCCCTTCAGGATCGAGTCCTTGTACGGATACTGGTCGACCAGAATCATCAGTGCCTCATCGAAGTCTGCAATCTCACCGGGTTTCGTGCGGCTGAAAATCTTCTGCCCGCTCGAATCCGCAGCATAGATGCGGCCTTCCTCAATACCGAAGTGCTGTCCGAACCGCGCCTGTACGAGATCAGCAGGGATGACGAACTTCTCGGCAATGGTCTTGGAGCGTGTGAACGCGCCGCCGACCTTCTCCTCGAACAAGGAGCTTTGCATGCCTTCGAGCTGTCTCTGCAGATCACTCAGTTGCGAGTCGTACACCTTTGAGATTTCCGACCGTACCTTGTCGATTTCGCCGGCATCCACCAGCTTCTTGTGATCGAGTTTGGCAATCGTATCCAGCGCTTCCAGCGCTTTCCTCGGGTCTTCAATCCCGGCGAAACCCTTCAGCTTGTCTTTCAGCTCCTTGATCTCGGTCTCGAACCGTGCAGCTTGCGCGGCACGAGTGTTGATCGAGGTGAAAGCTGCAGAGGCGTCGAATTCCGCTTCCTTGCCGTCATCATGGATGTAGACGGGCATCAACTGACCGTTCACTTCCTTGGTTACGACACCCTTCTCGTCGGTCTTGAGTTTCATTGCGATGCTTTCCCCCGGCTATCCCGCCAGGAAACGCTGGGCTATCCCGCCCGCTACGCACAACCGACTCCACGGCTGTGTTTCGCAACCCGCTCTTGGGTATGTTCCTATTATGAGCGCTTACCAGACTGTGCAGTCAAGGACCTTCGTGCTGCGTCGAGTTTCTTTTGCTCTGCGGCAATCTCGGCCTCGCTTACCCTCTTGCCGGTGAGCTTCTCGAACAGCTTGGCGAGGTTCCTCGCGTCTGTCGGGTCGGTGCATAGTGTGAGATTCGGCTTGGTCATTTGGCTGCTCCTCCTGAAGTGGCGTTCCGGTTGACAATCACGCTGTGCCCCTCGTGGAGCACGTAATATCCGATTTGGTCATGCTTGAGGCTGAGCCTTTCGGCCTCTTTGGCAGACCCAACGACCCTCGACACATCTAGGAAGCCGCCACCGGTCTCCGGGTTGTGCCAAGCTCCGATGTAGTTTTCCTTGTCATTGAAGAGCGCCATGTTCTTCTGCACAAAGCTGCTCAGGTCCGAGAACTTCAGATTCTTCGGGTCGAACGGTGTAGACAGATCGGGCCTGATGCTGACAGAAAACCCCCAGCGTGGCTCCTTCCCGGTCGCCAGCGCATAGGTGAATCCGCCATCCGGTTCAGCAGTCCTCTGCGCCAGCTCGTCCATCGACATCGGCACAGAGCTTCCCTCCACCTTCGACCTGACCGTCACGAACCGACCACCAGTGCTAACCCCCTTCGGGTCACGAGGATGCAGGGCTTCGTTGAACGTGCTCATGGTCGTACCCCTGGCGGCGTGGTCAATCGCTTCGTCCCGATGTACTTGACCGGCACGTTGCGCTGGCCGAGAAGCACGGCGATCCCGTATGGCTGACCATGCACTGTGTGCATGTATGACTTGAGGTAGTAGCCGTCGTAGCCGGCACGAACGACAGCCATCTCCGATGCGTTCATGTCTCCGCGACCTCGACGCCAAACTGCAGCGCCATCCCTCGCGGGATCGTAGAGGTTGCGGAGAGTTACTCGATGGGCGTGGGACCCGACACTCGTCTCGGGCTGCACCCCGTGCCCCTCATCGATGTAGAAGTAGATGCGGTTCCTGATCTCGGACGGCGCAGATGCAAGCCTGTCCCTCTCGATCCCTCGTCCGCCAGTGCCGTATGCCTCGCTGCTCAGCGACGTGCGACCCTCGGAGGAATAGTGAACTGCCGAGGCTTGGACGGCTCCTTCGATGGGGTTCCCGTACTCGGGTATCGGCGCTCCATCTCCTTGTCCATCCTGTCCCTGATCTGCTTTTCTTGCTTGCGGTCCATACGATCCTCCTTTGGTGGTGAACTCCCCACCCTTCTCCGTGCCGGCAGGGACACGGGGATGAAGGTCCTCGCGGAAGGCTGGGGCAATGGACGCGCCGCCCATGCCACGGCCTCGGATCATATCAGCAGCCCTTCTTCTTGGGCGGCATGACGGGCTTGTTGGGCGGCAATTTCTTTCGTGTCTTCATGATCGTCTCCTGCTCTTCCACAAGCTCAAGGTACTCGATTGTGCCCTCTGCAACTCCGCATGTGCAATCTCCCCAGAGCTGTGATCTGGTTCGCCCGCAACCCATGCAGTAGAAGGTCACATGTCCAGTCTCTTGAACGTCTTCTCATCACTGGCTCTCAGCTCATCAAGCGTTAGATGCCTTCCCTTGTTGTTGTAGAACTTGCTGAGCGTGTACTTGCCTTCCCGCATCAACTTGGCTCTGTTTGGCCCGAGTATCTCCCTTTGCCTCTCGGCTGGTTGCTTCTCCAGCCACTCTGCATAGGTGACCTTCGCGGACACAGGACCATCCATGCTCGCTCTGACCCTGGTGCCCTGCGAGTCAAACATGTCTGGCAAGTCAGGGATTGCTGTCGAGCGGCAATTCCAATGTGCGTTTCCTGGGCCACCAAGCCATTCGATCTTGTGACCCACAGGCTTGCCGTCGAGTGTGTAGTGCAAGCCGTCCCTGAGCTGGCATATCTCGCTCGTGCGTGTGTCGAGGGTCGACAGCCACATCACCGACTGGATGATGTCCTTGTTGGCCTTGTAGACCTCTTCACGGGCAGCCTGAGCGTAGTGCCCTATCGCCGTGCGCACGATTGCCTCTGCGTGGCGTCTATCCACCCCCAGCAGCCCGTCTGAGTACCCGGCAGCCCTGGTCCCCCTGAGCTGCTTGATCATCTCGGCCACGGTCGCTCCGCGCATGTACCCCATCGCGAGGTTGTCCTGAATGCGTTGCATGCGGCTCTGGGCAAGGCTAAGTGCCCAGTCCTTCATGAGCCGGCCAAGCAACGGCTTCGAGTTGCCGGCGGCGTATGCCTGCGCGTTCGAGATCGGGCTGCCGGCAATCAGCCGCGTGCTGAACCCTGCCTCGTGCACGGCAAGCGACACCAGCTCACCGTCAAGACGTGCCATCACAGACCTGTAAGCCTCTGCGTTGACTGAACGTATCGAGCGAAGCAACTCCATGAGCCGCTTCATGCTGAATTCTGTGAACAAGTGCTCCGCGAGTGCAGCATACAGCTCCTCGAACAATCCCTTGTCCGTTGCGTCAAGTATGCGAAGGATGTCTGCGACGACGCTGTTCGCGTATGCGGACAGGTCGACCGCATGACTGATCGCGGCGTCTCGCACTCTAGGCACGTTTGACCTTCATGGCTTCTTGACCTTTGGTGCAACTGTCAGGCCAGACAGCAGATCACCGAACGTTTTCGTGCCGGCGGGCTTGCGCGTCATGCTGTCACCACCCTTGAATCCGCGCCGCGCATACCAGTCATGCAGCGCTTTCCTGCCAAGGTTCTTCCCCTCTCTCGCCCCAGCGTTTGTGAGCGGGTGAACGTCGAGCTTCATCGTCACCATGTTCCTGTCCGCAAGCTCAAGCACCTTGTTCAGCGCTGACGATGCCTGCCCTGCGTTCTTCTTTTCGTAGCTGGTGATGAACTGCAGCAGCACATTGCCCTCGTGCTTCGCAAGACCCACGCCAACGTTCCCTATCAAACGCTGCGTGCGGTCGAACGGATGAGGGTACGAAATCTTGTAGAACTCGGACATCATCTTGTCGGCAGATGTCCATTGACCGCCCTTCTCTGTGCCGGCAGGAACACGCGGCTGGTCTTCGCTGAAGTGGACGACCTTCATGACTTCTTGGCCTTCGGCAGCACGTTCATGCCTGCCAGGATGTTCTTGGCTACGACAGGCTCCTTGCCGGCGCTCTGTGGCTTGCGCACTGGGCCGACAGGCTTGTCGAACCCGCAGCGCAATCTGAGCATCGCGCTCAACATGCGCAGTGCTTCGTCTTCGTTGTCTTGGGAATCAGGCATCACGACCCCCTCTTCAAGCTGTCATACATCTCGGCACCCTTGCTGTAGCCAACGTTATCCCTGGACTTGCTGCCCAGGTGACTGTAGAGCTGCTGCTCATAGAACCACGAGACCGACTGAACCTGCTTCGGCTTGAGACCGACACGAGACGCGACCCTTGACATCATCGTGTTGATGACAGAGCGCTGCTTGTCTGTTGGCATATCGCGCATGGCGAACTTGCCATCGACTTGCGTGCCAACCTGCTTGAAGTATCGGTTGAATGTTCGTGTTGCCCACCTGTCGACAGGCACCCCTGTGTCTGCCCCGCTAAGGCTTGCGACGAATGGGCCAACCTTTGGCCCGAAGATCGTGAACCCAGGCAGCATCACCCCTGAGTCCTTCAGCCTGAACTCGTCAGCAGTCTGACCACCGTATGACTTGACCGCATACGCACGGGAAAGCGCACTGTGATCCTCGACCAGCCACTTGACAGCCTCTGCACCACCCTTCTCCTGAATGAGTGCGTTCAGCATGTTCAGTGCCTTCTCCTTGTTTGCGCTCACAAGGCCGCCCATCCAAAGCTGACCGTTCTCTGGGTTGCGCCCAGGCATGACGCCTGTCTTGAGATACTCCTCGTAAGCCTGCGCCGCGATCTTCCAGTTGTAGTCAGGGTAAGTGGACGGCGACATGATCCCGGCCACAACAGAGAAGAGCGTCTGATGCCTTGGGTCCTGAAGTTGAGGTATGTGCTGCATCGTGATCGCGAATGCCTTGCCAACATCCTCCTCGTACCAGTCGAGCCCTGAGTTGGCCTGCTGCATCTGGAAGAGGACCTCCTCCTCCATCGCTTTCTCGGCCTTCGCCAAGTTGTCCCTGACGATCTGAAGCTCCCTCTTCGACATCCCAGGCTTCTCCTCCCACGGCAAGGGACCACCCTTGTCGAGCTGCGCCGCGATGTCCTCCAGGCTTACCTGCTTGCCTTCGACCTTCTTCCCTTTGCGAATTCCGACAGATGACCACTCACCAGAATCAGGCGAGCCCTTTGGAACGCGAGGCTGGTTAGGGTTGAATGCCATGCTACTTCTTTGGCTTGAACTTCGGATTGATCTTCATGAACGCATCAACCCTCTTGATGTACAGCAGCGCCCGACCTTCGTTGTCACTCGCGCCTGTACCTTGCTTGCCTGGACGCCCACCCGAACCTATCAGGTAGTCGAATTCCCCTTCGCGAGCAAGCTTCAGTGTCTGAGGGTGAGTCAGGATGTATCGAGCCTGCGCCTGCCAAGGGTAGTGCGCAACACCCGCTCTTGGCGTTACGTCGCGTAGAACAAACGGCGCATCCCACTGCGACTTCGGAACGTGAAACTCAAACGTGTTCTTGTATCTCACTTCCCCGTAGAACGGAGTCTCTCCAGCATAGACTGCGCGAGGCCCTTCGATCCCTCTCGCGTGCTTGATGCCGAGCCCGGTCTTCATGATCGACTTCAATTCATCTTCGCCGGTCTGGTGGTACAGCCTGACATGCCCCTCCGGTATCGGCATGGTTCCTGGCTCTGGTGGGAGAGGCGCTGCATTCTTGCGCCGCGCCCTCTCAACAGCAGACATGCGAGAAAACTGCCCTCCAGTTGGCCTTCCCTTCGGGTCGCGAGGTTGATTCGGGTTGTACATGTCAGCGACCCTTCTTCGGCTTGGTGCTCAGCTTCGCTGCAGCCCTTGCGCTGTCCTTGACTCCCCACTCGACAAGCTTCGGATGAACGTCTTTGCCAAGAACCCTCATGCGTGCGGCCTCAGACATCGTTTCGCTGACGGCATGAAAGTCGCGGCTCGGGCCAAACCACTTCTTCAACAGACCACCGTCACTGCGTGTCACAGCGGCATGCTTCACGTACTTCGCGGCGTATGAACTTGGCACCTTCGTCATGTTGCGTGTTAGCCATGACGCACGCTCCGCTATCTCTTTGCTGCCAAGCTTATGAGCAACATCGAACCTTGCGTGCCCCGCCTCATGATGGATGATGCCTGCTATGTGCTTGTCTGATAACGAGAACAGATGCGCTGGGTTCAAGTTGATCGACTTGTCTCTCGGTTTGTAGAAACCTGACATGTGATCCTTGCGAGCAAGAATGACGATCTTCGCCTTCTGGTCAAGCGCATTGAAGACCTCCTTGGCAATGCTTTCCACACGTGCGATGTGGTGCAGCCTGAATGCGTGTGCGGATACAGCTTTCCCGTTGACAGTCCACTGCCCGCCATTAGGCGAGCCCTTCGGAGCGCGAGGCTGCTTCGGGTCGAATGCCATCACTTGCCCCACTTGGCTCTGATGTTGAACGCCGCGTTTGCGTTCGTGTCAGCGCTCTTCTTCCACCTCGGCTCCCGCGTCAGCTTGAACTTCTCGGCCATAGTCTTCGACATGCGTTCATGCTTGCTTGCTTGCTTGCGCCAGTAGGTCTGATCCGCTGTTTGGGCGCTGCTCATCTTCGCGACATCAGTCTCCCATCGCCAGCCTCCATACGTGCCTCTCTCACCGGCCCCACGACGAAACACAGCCTCTGCACCATCCTCTGTCACACGCCCGAGTGCGTACTGGAACGCAGAGCTTCCATTCGGTATCAGCGTGTGCGCAACCTCTTTCCCTACGATCCCATCGACCCACAGATCGAGTGGTGCGAACTCACCACCCTTCTCCGTGCCGGCAGGGACACGGGGATGCTTGGAAGAGTCCCATCCCATAGATGCGTCTCCTATGCGTAGATTCGTCTGGCAACGGACAGCGAAGGAAGAATGTCAACCGGGTGCCGCTGCTCGTTGCGTACCTTCCAGTCGCCTCGCTTGTCGATTGACTCTTCGATGAACCACCCATCGTGGGTCAAGTAGCCAACGTGCGTGCGAGTCAGTTTCCCCGGTGGCGGAAGCTTGTATGCTTTTCCATGTAGCTCGACCGCGAGCACCTTCTCTAACGGTGACTTGCTTGTGAACTCGCCACTGGGGTCGCCTTTGCCCTTCGGTACACGAGGATGCTTTGCTGGGTCGAACGCCATGATCAGCCCCTGCTTGCCTTGGCCTTGGCTGCTGCGGCGGCTTGATCGAGGATGACCTTCGGTGGCGCAGCCTCCGTGTACGGCAAGTTCGTGTGGGGATCAATCTTTGCCTTCGGTGCATTCGGATCGACAGGTGCTGTCGGCTTGTCGAACGGTAGCCCAGTTGTTGGATCGATCTTGCCAACAGGCGGCCCCTCATCATCGATGCGCCCCTGCTCCTCTTCCCAGTCACGATCAGCAGACAGGATGCCTCTACGTTGCAGCTCCTCGAACGCGGTCTGCTTGCTCGTGATCCCGCCAGTGCTCGCCTGCATGACAACTGTCGCACTCGTCTCTGCAGTAGCCAGGACACCGAAGTCGTTGAACAGGGTCACGTTTCCGGGCTCCTCCATGTTCGACCACATGCCCATGTATTCGATTGCGAGGTCGAGTGCATCCTCCGCGTTAAGGACGACACGCTGCAGATCACTCAACGATGAAGATGCGTCACCGGCTGCCTCGATGCGAGTGCTTGGCCCTGGCTTCACTGCCATCATCTCTGCGCCAGACTGCCTCATCTCTTCCTTGAGGTCGTCGAGAGACACCTTGCCTGCACCAATCGCAGAGCCCGAGTGCTCGCAATAGCTCATCGTCGCACCGACAGGCAACTTGACGGCAGAGTTGCTGCCAAGCACGAGCTGGAAGCTGTCATCGACGCCGGCAACAGCAAGGATAGGCACACGAGCAACGTGCAACAGGTTGTCCTGATCACTCTGGCTCTGCCAGTGCTTGACGTTGAGGTGAGCCAACTCCATGAGAGGAGGGCGCGACATCATGTGCGCGATCCTTCTCCCATAGACAGTCACGAACGGGATGACACCGAGGGTGTTTGCTCCCTTGTCATACTCGACCCACGACGACTCCGATGGTCTGTCAGTCTGCTTTTGCTTGCGCCACACGCTCCACGAGTTGACTTCGAGGACACGAATCTGCTCCTCCATCTTCTGCCCGTAGTCACCATCGTTCACAAGGATGCTCTCGATGAAACGCACCTGGGTGAGTGCTCCCTTTTCATCAGTGCGCCAGCCAAGCAACTGCGTGGGCTTGACCAAGACCAAGTAGGGCCTGATTGCTAGGTCCTTCTCTTCCTGCTTGTTGAGCACCTTCTTGACCGCTGGATAGTCGACGAAGATGTGACTCTGCCCATAGCCCAATGAGCATTCGAGAACCTCTGCAGCAAATGCGTCGAGGTTGCGACCTTCACGATCCGCGTCTTCGAGCCACTCTTCAACCTGCTTGTTGAAGTCATCCGAGTAGGTGATTGGCTTCGAGAATGGCTTGCCGGCAAGAGTGTTGACCGTGCGCGAGTAGGCTGGGTAGAGCGTTGCTGTAGTGAGCCTTATCCTGTAGTTCTCGTCCGTTTCCTTGGGCCACTTCGGCAACATCCTAGTCGAACGCTTGCGCATTTCGCTGGTGCCCTTGAGAAGAGCGTCAACGATGTCCCAGTCGTCGGACATTGCGTTCACGGCACCTGTCTTGTCCGCAATCGTGCTCATGAACGCTCCTTGTTTCTGGATGACGCATTGTCATCCCTGCATCAGCTAAACGGCAAGGGACTCGGTTGATGCGATCCTTGCCGGCATAGTCACCCGATACCTGCACTCGTCAGCGCAATGATCCTCGGCGTCAGTGTCAACATCGTCCGGGTCCTTTTCTGACCTCGGAAGGCTTGGGACTGTGCGAAGAAACTGCCGGCATGTGTCGAACGTGAACAAGCCGGGGCGCTCCATAGGGAATGACAGGCAGGCATCCATCATGTCCCGCATGCGCTCCCAGCCATTTCTGCGGCTCCCAGGAGACTTGTCGGCCCTCTCCCAGCGGATGCCCTGCCTTGCCATGTCGTCAGCGATGCAAACCCCGTTCTGGGTGTCGAAGATCGAGCTGTCCGCAGGACCGGCCTGTACGCGTCCGTAGAGCCCCATGTCCTGCTCCCTGGCCTTGATGCCCCTTCCGATCTCACTGGCGAGCATCCTGACGCCTTCGTTGGCCTTCCCGGAGTACCCGTACCACTCCGCGATCCTGATCAGCGTGCCCCTCGGGAAAGCCTTCTTGACCGGCTCCCCGTTGATGTCGTTGTGCAAGGTCGCCTCGGTGCCATCGGAAACCGCCCACCAGCCCACGCTGAAGGGCCGGCTGCTGCCCCAGTCGAAGCTCCTGTCGATCCTCCACCTCTTGGGGATCTCGAACGGCTGCAGAACGTGAACCTCTTCACGCCACACACCATCGAACATGCCGCCAGAAACTATGTCCCACGAGCCGCCAAGCCACGCCTTGCGTTTGTTCTCGTCACTGATTGCCCTGAGCTTTGCGATGTAGTCGGGGTCGGCAGCCAGGAGGGTCTTGTTCTCCCTGACTGTGCCGTGAATGCGCACCCTGCTGAGCCTGCCATCCCAGATGATTTGCCCGGATGGCGCTGGGTTGACGAAATACTCCTTCACCCAGTTGTGCCCGACACCGTATGGGTTGGCTGTAGCCCTGTATTTGCGCGGCATGCCGGAGAACGATGAACGCGAGCAGGACTTCATGCTGTCATAGCAGTCCTGATTTGCCCAGTTCGTCAGCTCTTCCCATCCAATCCAGGGATACTCGTGCCCGTGATAGCTCCAGTAGTCATCGGCAGTGCGCATGTGCCGCAGGAGTAGCTGCTCTCCTGTGGGCCAAGTCCACGTGTACTCTGATGCGTTGAACCTGATGCCAGGGAAGATGCGGAAGAACAGGCGTTTGCTCTTGGCAACAACGTCCGACAACTGAGGGTATGTCTCGCGGAATAGAACGCCGCGCCAATGAATGCCAAAGCCTTGCCCACAATGCTGGGCAAAGTCCATGAGCAAAGCATCAGTCTTGCCGGGGCCTCGCGTTCCTTCGTACAGCGCTTCGTAGACAGGACATGTCAGGAAGTCATACTGCGACCCCGGATGCGGTGCCCAGATGACCTCTGGGTTCATGGTTTGTTCTTCAGCGTAGGCAGCGGCGCTTCAGCAGAGGTGCGCCACTCGAAAGTCATCGTTTCGACCTCGCCGTGCCACGCTTTGTCGCGGGAGTGCTCATTGAACCACCTGCGGATAACGCGCTGGCTGCACCCGATGTAGAGAAGTCGGCCATCCCTGTCGAAGCAGCGATAGACGCAGCTTTTCGAGCCGCCCTGTACCGACGCTGCGCTTCTCGTTGGTACTCCTTCTGGTATCCCGGCTTGTGACGATCCTTGGTCTTCGGCTTGCATGTGGGCTCCTGTGTTAAACGATCAGAGTCTACTGCG
>Ga0315284_10014776_pt1 | contig 11116 bp, 6 predicted proteins | sample YL17G09_16_MG_FD_203696 | JGI IMG/M metagenome (GOLD analysis project Ga0315284, IMG submission 203696) | Sediment microbial communities from Yellowstone Lake, YNP, Wyoming, USA - YL17G09_16 | ecosystem: Environmental > Aquatic > Freshwater > Lake > Sediment | place: USA: Wyoming | collected...
CGTTGGCTTCGACGGAGAGGTTCGCCTATCTGAGCGGATGGTGGCGGTCCCGCCCCAACGTCCATTATCGCATCGCGGGGATCACGTGCACCGTGCTGGCCCTTTCAATGCTGCTCCTTGCCGGCGAGTTGCCACGCGCTTAGGGCCAGAGGCTTCACTTCGTTCAGCATAACGAATGGGCGTTATTGCGCCACGAAGTATAATCGCACACTGATTGCCCGACTGCCCAGGCAAGGCTTGTGTTTTGAGCGGGTTGCCCGTACACTGAGAACCTGAAGTGCCGTGAGTGCTTTTGGTTTCGAAGAACCGTACGACGATGTTAATGATGGAGGAACAGCCATGAAGAACTGGGCAGTAGTGCTGATGTGCGTCACGATGGCAGTCCTGTCGGTGAACGGTCCGGCCCCGGCGCAGGATGTCCCGCAGTTTCGGGACCTGTTCAACGGCAAAGACCTGTCGGGCTGGGTCAACGTCAATACGGCCAAGGACACATGGCAGGCGCAGGACGGCATGATCGCCTGCAGCGGGCAGCCGATTGGCGTCATGCGGACCGACCGGCAGTACGAGAACTTCATCCTGCAGATCGACTGGATGCACCTGGAGGCAGGCGGCAATTCCGGCGTCTTCGTATGGTGCGAAGGCACGGTCCCGGAAGGCAAGCAACTGCCGAAGGGCGTCGAGATTCAGGTCCTGGAGCTGGAGTGGGCCGTCCAAAACAACCAGACTGATGCCTATGTGCACGGCGAAATCTTCGGCACCATGGACCTCAAAGTGCAGCCGGACAATCCCCGTGGCCCGCGCAGCAAGTCCGCCGAGAACCGCTGCAAGGGCAAGGGCCAATGGAACAACTACACGATCGTCTGCGTGGACGGCACGATCAAGATGGCCGTCAACGGCAAGTTCGTCAACGGCATCAGCAACGCCCAGATCAAGAAGGGCTACATCTGCCTGGAATCCGAGGGCGCTCCCATCCGCTTCCGCAATATCCGGATCATGGAACTGCCGCCGGGCATCACGCCGCCGGAACGATCCGTGCCGGTCGTCGAAAACAAGCAGTCTTCACAAGCATCCGGCAGCAAGCCGGAAGGAAAGGCGTGACTCCCATGCAAAACCACACGACCCGACGCGAATTTCTCGGCGGTGCCGCGGTGACGGCCGCCACGCTCGCAGCGCCTTCACTCAAGCGTGCCGTTGCACAAGCACGAGCCAGTGACTCTGAGGAGCGGCAAAAGATCGAAGCGGCGATTCCCGCCAAGGCGTTCGTCACGCCACGCAAGCCGCGAAAGCTCCTGATCTTTGACTTCAACGTCAATTATGGCGGCCACCGCTCCGCGCAAACTGCAAATGTCGCCTTTACCTTGATGGGCCAGCGAACCGGCGCGTTCGAGGCCGTGGTCAGCAAAGACCCGGCGGTCTTCGCGCCGGCCAGCCTCAAGCAGTTCGACGCCGTATTCTTCAACAACAACGTGGGCAACCTCTTTGAGGACACGACATTGAGGCAGAGTCTGGTCGAGTTTGTCTATTCCGGCGGCGGGCTGATGGGCGTTCACGGCACATCGGTGGCCTTCATGAAATGGCCCGGCGCCATCGAGGATTGGCCTGAGTTCGGCGTCATGCTCGGTGCGCGAGGCGCCAACCACCGTGCCAGTGACGAGCACGTCTTCATCAAGCTCGATGATCCCACTCATCCGGTGAACCAGGCGTTTGGCGGCCAGGGCTTCGACTATCGCGACGAGTTCTTCCGCGTGCACGAGCCGTACTCGCGAAACCGCGTGCGGGTGCTCCTCAGCATCGACACGACGAAGACGGACATGAATCAGGGCCCAGCCTACGGCAAGCTCGAACGCCCCGACAACGATTACGCTCTGGCGTGGGTGCGACAGTACGGCCGGGGGCGGGTCTTCTACTGCGGCTTCGCGCACAATCCATCCATCTTCTGGGACCCGAAGATGCTCCAGTTCTATCTTGCGGCCACTCAGTTTGCATTGGGCGACCTGCCCGCGCCGACGACGCCAAGCGCCAAGCTCACGCCCGCCATCCGGGCACAGGAGCAACTCGGATCGCGGCCCGGCGGTGCGCCATTCGCGGCTAAGGAACTGACGCTTTTCGAGACTATCGACAAAGCGGCCGAACTCGGTCTCTTGTACGTCGGCGGCTGCAACAGCCAAGTCATCAGCCGTGACATGCCCAAGGCGTTTGATGGGCGACTCAACAGCAAAGAGATCGAGCAGGTGCGGCTGAAGCTGGACACGGCCGGCGTTCGTCTACTGACCTATCACGTAGACCGCATGCCATCCGATGAGACCGGCTGCCGAGAAGTCCTCGCCTTTGCTCGAAAAATGGGCGTTGAGGTTATCATCACGGCGCCACCGGCCAATATGCTGGATGCCGTTGAGAGACTGTGCAATGAGTATGACATCCGGCTGGCCGGTTCCGACGCTGGTGATTGACCTTTTCGACACGACTACTCTACAACTGACTGACAAGGGTGCACCATGACACGAATGAACGCCCCTCGGATCACCAGACGTACGTTCCTGACCTCGGCGGCCTGCTGTTCGGGCGCGGTCGTCATGCCGTGGGTCATTCCCGCCTCGGCACGAGGAGCGGATGGGAGTGTCCCGCCGAGCGAACGAATCACGGTCGGTCTGATCGGCCACGGGTTGATGGGACACGGGCACCTGCGCCGGCTGGCCGGCGACCGTGAGATTCAGGTGCTGGCCGTCTGCGATGTGGACTCTGTGCGCCGTGAAGAAGGCAGGCAGCACGTCGAGCAGACGTACGCCACACGAGCTGAGAGCAAGTATGACGGCTGCGCGACGTACAATGATTATCGCGAGCTTCTGGCCCGGCCGGACATCGATGCAGTTGTGATTGTCACGCCGGACCACTGGCACGCCCTGCAAGCGATTGACGCGGTCAAGGCGGGCAAGGATGTCTATTGCGAAAAGCCGATCTCGTTGACAATTCGCCAAGGCCGTTGGTTGGTGGAGACGGTGCAAAGGTACGGTCGGATCTTTCAGACCGGGACTCAATACCGGTCCATCTCGACAATCCGTCAAGTCTGCAACTTCGTGCGAGCCGGCGGACTGGGCAAGGTCAAATCAGTCTTCACACTCTGGGGCAAATTGGCAGGCAATCTCGGCGTTGACTCGTATGCCCCGCTGCCTTTTGCCCTGGCGGCCGAGCCCGTGCCGGATGGGTTGGATTGGGACCTGTGGGTGGGTCCGGCCCCCTGGCAGCCGTACAACAGCGCCTACCACAGGAATCCGTCGCCGGGCGTTGTGCCTTGGGCCTTCCACGAGGATTTCGGGGCCGGGGCCGTCACCTGGTACCATTCTCACGCCGCCGACGTGATTCAATACGCTCTGGGCATGGAGAACAGCGGACCCGTCGAGATCATCCATCCAAGTAGCGGCACATTCCCGACACTCACGTACCGCTACGCCAACGGCACGCTTCTGCACCACGTCGATAACTGGGGAATGGTGAAAGACGTCTACAAGGCTGTACCGACGACCGCTCGACTGGAAGGCAACTTCGGCGGCGTGTTCGTCGGCGAGCGTGGCTGGGTCACGTCGATGTCCACCGGCGGCCCCATCGAGGGCGGCCCCGAAGAACTCTTCAAGGAGATGAACCTGACGACCCGGGAAGTAAATATCGGCGACAACAATCACCACGCGAACTGGTTTGAGTCCATTCGCACGCGCCGGCCGCCAAACTGCCCCGAGGAGATCGGCCATCGCGGCGCGTCTCTCGGCCATCTGGCCATCATCGCATATAAGCTGCAACGGTCGCTGCGATGGGACCCAGCCACGGAGCAGTTCGCCAATGATGAGGCCGCGAACCGCCTCTGCGCCCGCGCGACGCGCTCCCCATGGCGAATCTGACTGTCCGAAGATTGACGTATCGCGTCGAAGAACCTCTGGACATTTCGTCCTTGATGTCCTATTCTTGCGGCTTCGCACCGATCCCGCAGGCTCTTGCGGGAAATGACTCGATGCAACACGGGGCAATTTCCTTCTCCCCGTGAGCGTCTATCATGGGTCCTTGCAGCAAAGGGTAAAGGTAACGTGTTGATGGATATCGCGCGGTTGGGGTCGGTCCGAAGCCTCTTGGCTGTATTGCTTTTGGCCTGCGCGTGCCATTCCTGCGCCCAATACGACGTGCGCAGTCCCGCCGACTACCTCGGCCCGGAGACATCGGCGCCAACCAGTGAGGCCGCTGCCGTTCCTGAAGCGGATGTGCCCACGGCGACCGTACCGCAATCCGTCCCGCCGGCGGCCGAAGATGAGGGCCCTCTGCAGATAACCATCGGACAGGCAACATTGCTGTCTCTGGAGAACAACAAGTCGCTCATCGTGCAGCGAATCGACCCGCAGATTGCGCGTACATTCGAGCAGGAGCAGCGTGCCGTCTTCGATCCCGTTCTGACCGGCCAAGTGGCGTATGAACAGAACAAGGTCGGGGCAGGGCCGATAACATCCGATACCAGCGGGGCCTCCGCGGCGGTTGGCGTTCAGGAGTCTCTGCCTACAGGGACGACTCTGGGCGTCACGGGCAGCACGTCCCCCGCCACTGTCCCGGGACTTGCCGATGATGAACGCGCATCGCGAATCGCGTTCAATGCGACCCAGTCGCTGCTGCGGGGCTTTGGACCGGCGGTGAACCTGGCCTCCATAAATCAGGCGAGGATCGACACGCAAATATCGCAGTACGAGCTGCGCGGGTTTGCCCAGACCCTGGTCGCTCAGGTGGAGCAGACCTATTGGGATTACGCCCTTGCAGAACGCCGGATTGCGATCTTCAATCAGTCCCTGGACCTGGCGCAAAAGCAATTGGAGGAAACCCGCGAACGAATCAGAGTGGGTGACCTGGCGGCAACGGAGCTGTCGGCCGCCGAAGCGGAGGTCGCTCTGCGCCGCGAGGACCTCATCAATGCCCGCAGCGACCTCGCGAAAATCAGGCTGAATCTGCTGCGTCTGGTCAATCCGCCTGGCAGTGGCCTCTGGGACCGGGACGTCGAGCTTGCCAGTCTGCCGACGATCCCTTCGATAACGCTCGACGACGTGGAGTCGCACGTGGCGCTGGCGATGCGGATGCGTCCCGACCTGAACCAGGCGAAGCTCCTCTGGCAGCGCGGCGACCTGGAAGTCGTCAAAACGAGGAACGGTCTGTTGCCGAGGCTCGACCTGTTCGTCACGCTCGGCAAGACCGGCTACGCGAATTCGTTCGGCAAGTCGCTGGAGAATCTCGACGGCGACAGCTACGACACGCTCGTTGGGCTGAACATCGAGTATCCGCCGTTGAATCGCGGCGCGCAGGGGCGCCACCTTCGCGCAGTCCTGACTCGACAGCAGGCCCGCGAGGCGATCGGCAACCTGTCCCAACTGATCGAGGTGGACGTCAGGACGGCGTACCTGGAGATCGCCCGCTCGCAGGAGCAGGTGGCCGCCACCGCCGCCACGCGGAAGCTCCAGGAGGAGAAGCTGCGGTCGGAAACGGAGAAGTTCCGCCTCGGCAAATCCACCTCCCTGCTCGTCGCCCAGGCCCAGCGGGACCTGGTTTCCAGCCAGATCGCCGAGGTGCAGGCCGTCGTGAACTACTTGCAGTCGTTCGTGGAGATGTACAGGCAGGAAGGCTCGCTGCTGGAGCGCCGGGGTATTGCCGGCCCGGGACGCGAGGGCGTGGAATTGCCTGATGCACCTCCCCATCAAGCGGATCGATAATCGATGCTCGCGGAACCTACTATGATCGTGAGGCCACAAACAGGATTCGTGCTTTGGATTGCTCTCGGATTTCGAGTTTCCTGCTTCGTGCTTGCAGGGGCGGCGAGCCTGCTCGTGCTTGGCGGTTGCCGGAAAGAGCCGCCGGCCAAGCAAGGCCCCAGAGGCGAGGGCGGCATGGCGGTGCCGGTCACCGTGGCCACGGTGGAACAGAAGACCACCGCCATTGACGTGCGTAGTTTCGGCAGTGTCGAGGCGTATGCGAACGTGGAGATCAAGGCGCAGGTCACCGGGGTCCTGACGCAGGTACACTTCAGGGAGGGCCAGATGGTGAAGAAGGGGGACATGCTCCTGTCCATCGACCCCCGCCAACCGCAGGCGGCTCTCAAAATGGCCCAGGCCAACCTGGAGAGGGACCAGGCGCAATTGAAGAACGCGGAACGAGAGGCCGCCCGCCAGACGGAATTGTTGCAGAAGGGCTACGCCTCACAGGACGTCTATGACCAAGCCATGACGGCGGTGGAGATGTTGCGGGCGGCGGTCAGCGCCGACAAGGCGGCCATCGAAAACGCGGCCCTCGAGCTCGATTACTGCTCCATTCGCTCGCCGGTGGATGGGTGCACCGGCAGCCTCCACGTCCATCAGGGCAATCTGATCAAGGCCAACGACATCGCCGTCGTGAGCGTCAGGCAGGTGGACCCGATCTACGTCAGCTTCTGGGTCCCCGAGCAACACCTGCCCGCGATAAAGAGCGAGATGGCGACCCATGAGCTGGACGTCGCCGTGACGCCGTCCGGCGATGGCGGCGAAGCCATTCACGGCGCTCTGTCCTTCATCGACAATACGGTGGATCCGGATAATCGGACCATCCATCTGCGCGCCACGTTTACGAACACGGACGGGCGATTGTGGCCCGGCCAGTACGTCAACGTGGTGCTGACGATCACGCAGGAGCCGAATTCCGTTGTCGTGCCGTCCCAGGCCGTCCAGACCGGCCAGAACAATCAGTTCGTGTACGTGGTCAAATCCGACCAGAGCGTGGAGGCCCGGCCCATCACGGTGAAGAGGGCCGTCAACGGTGAGACGGTGGTCGAAGGGGTGCAGCCGGACGAGGTGGTCGTCACGGACGGCCAGCTCCGCCTGGTCCCCGGCGCCAAAGTGCAGATCAAGGATTCGCCGAAGAGGTGAGGTAGTATATAGATGAGCTTCTCGTCCCTGTTCATCCATCGGCCGGTCATGACGACTCTCGTCATGCTGGCCATCCTGCTGTTTGGCATCTCGGCGTTTCGCCAGCTCCCGATGAGTGATCTGCCGAACGTGGACTTCCCGACGATTTCGGTCTCGGCCTCGCTGCCCGGGGCCAGCCCTGAGACGATGGCGGCGGCCGTGGCGACGCCCCTGGAGCGGCAGTTCTCCACCATCGCCGGGATCGACTCGATGCTGTCCTCCAGCGCGCTCGGCAGCACGCAGATCACTCTCCAGTTCGACTTGACTCGGGACATCGACAGCGCCGCCCAGGACGTTCAGGCGGCCATATCACGGGCCGTGCGCAACCTGCCACGAGACATGCCCAGCCCTCCGACGTACCAGAAAGTGAACCCCGCCGACCAGCCGATCCTCTTCTGTGCCCTCACCAGCCCGACCCTGCCGTTGTACGCCTTGAACGAGTATGCCGAAACGTTGATGGCTCAGCGAATCTCCACGGTCAGCGGTGTCGCCCAGGTGCAGGTGTACGGCTCGCAGAAATACGCCGTAAGAGTCAGGCTCGATCCGATGGCATTGTCGAGCAAGACGATTGGAATCGACGAGGTCGCGGCGGCGATCAGCAGCGGCAATGTGAACCTGCCGACGGGGATTCTCTACGGCTCCCACCGGGCATTCACCGTCCTCGCCTCGGGGCAGCTCAACACGGCGGATGCATATCGGCCCCTGATCGTGGCCTATCGCAACGGTTCGCCGGTGCGGTTGGATGATGTCGCAGAGGTGGTCGACAGCGTCGAAAACGACAAGTCCGCGGCATGGTTCTTCAACGGCGTGGATCAGCAGCGGTCCGTCGTGCTCGCGGTCCAGCGTCAGCCCGGCACGAACACGGTCAAAGTAGCCGAGGCCGTCAAGAAGCTCCTGCCGACTTTTCGCGGCCAATTGCCCGCCTCCGTCAGTATGCACATCCTGATCGACCGGTCTGTCTCCATCAAAGACTCCGTCAGCGACGTGGAGTTCACCCTGCTGCTGACTCTCGGCCTGGTCGTGCTGGTGATCTTCCTGTTCCTTCGCAACGTATCCGCCACGATCATCCCAAGCCTGGCGCTGCCCATGGCGATCGTCGGGACCTTCACCGTCATGTACCTTTGCGGCTACAGCCTCGACAACCTCTCGCTGATGGCCCTGACCCTGTCGGTCGGATTCGTCGTCGATGACGCCATCGTCATGCTGGAGAACATCGTGCGGCATTTGGAGATGGGCAAAGCCCCCTTCCAGGCGGCAATCGACGGCGCCCGGGAGGTCGGCTTCACCATCGTGAGCATGACGCTCTCGCTGGCGGCGGTGTTCATCCCCGTCCTGTTCATGGGCGGTCTGATCGGCCGGCTGTTCCGCGAGTTTGCCGTCACGATTGGCGTGGCGGTGCTCGTGTCGGGGTTCATCGCCCTTACGCTGACACCCATGTTGGCCAGCCGATTTCTACGAGCCCCGGCCGAAGTCCATCACGGTCGTGCCTACGCATTCTCCGAGCGAATCTTCCAGCTCATTCTGCGGTTCTACGAGCGGACGTTGCGGGCCGTCCTCGCCCACAAACGCAGCGCCATGCTCTTCTCCCTGGCCACTCTCGCCGCCACCGTCGTTCTCTTCCTGCGGATCCCCAAGGGCTTCCTGCCCAGCGAGGATCGCTCGCAGATCATGGGTTCCACCGAGGCCGTGGAAGGCATCTCCTACAAGTCCATGTTCGATCACCAGCAGGCGGTCGCCGCGGTCTTGCGCACCAAGCCCGAGGTCGAGTCCTTCATGTCCAGCGCCGGCGCCCGCGGCAGCTCACCGGGCAACAACGGATTCCTCATGATCCGTCTGAAACCCAGGTCGCAGCGAAAGGCCAGCGCCGACGAGCTGGTGCAGCAATGGCGCGCCAGTCTCAATGCAATCCCCGGGATGAGGGTCTTCCTGCAGAACCCGCCCACGATCTCCCTCGGCGGGCGGATGTCCCGGAGCCAGTACCAGTTCACCATGCAGAGCCCCAACACGGAGGAGTTGTACCAAAACGCGCTGCTCATGGAAGGGAAGATCCGCGATATGCGCGGTTTCCAGGACGTATCGAGCGACCTGCGAATGAAGAACCCGCAGGTGAGCGTCCAGATCGATCGAGACAAGGCCTCCGCGACGGGCATCACCGCCGCCCAGATCGAAGAGGCCCTGTACAACGCCTACGGCTCCCGGCAGGTGTCGCTGATGCTGACGCCGAACAACCAGTACTACGTCGTCATGGAATTGAAGGACCAGTATCAGTTGGACCCTTCGGCCCTCAGCATGCTCTACATCCGCGCCAAGACCGGGCAGCTCGTGCCGCTCAACGCCATCGCCCGTCTGGCCACGGGGGTCGGACCCCTGACGATCAACCATCAGGGCCAGTTGCCGTCCGTCACCGTCTCCTTCAACCTCGCGCCGAGGATGTCTCTGGGCGAGGCGGTCGCCACGGTCAACAAACTGGCGAGAGACACGCTTCCCGCAACGATCAGCACGAGCTTCCAAGGCACCGCCCAGGCCTTTCAGTCCTCCATGAAAGGGCTCGGCTGGCTCCTCGCTCTGGCAATCCTCGTCATCTACCTGGTACTCGGAATCCTGTACGAGAGCTTCATTCATCCGATCACCATTCTCTCGGCGCTGCCCTTTGCGGGTTTCGGCGCCTTGGTCACACTGATGATCGCCAATAAGATCTTCCGCGTCGAGGTCGAGCTGTCCATCTACGCCTTCGTCGGCATCGTGATGCTGGTCGGCCTGGTGAAGAAAAACGGCATCATGATGGTCGATTTCGCCATCGAGGCGCAGCGGACCGAGGGCAAGAACCCGCACGACGCGATCCTGGAGGCCAGCCTCATCCGGTTCAGGCCCATCATGATGACCACGATGGCGGCCCTGATGGGCAGCCTGCCCATCGCACTGGGTCTCGGCGCCGGCGCGGAATCCCGCAAGCCTCTGGGTCTGGCCGTCTTCGGAGGCCTGCTGTTCTCCCAGACTCTGACCCTCTACGTGACGCCGGTGTTCTACCTCTACATGGAAGCCTTCCGAACCAGGGTCGGCGCATGGCTGAGCCGCCGACGCATGAGAGCCAATGCCTGATAGTCGCGATGTCGGGCGAGAGCCGCCATCCACCAGCCACTTTAGCGGAGATGGAAGGCCGCGCTGAGGTCGTCGATGATCTTCTGGGACATGGCAACGTGGCCGCCGATGGGCTGGGCATCGAGTACGGCTTCGGCCGAGTGTTCCAGGACTTCGAGCTTGTCGAAGGCGGAGAGCACGCTGTCGCCGACGACCATGACACCATTGTTGCACAGCACGGCCGCCGGACTGCTCAGCGTCAGTGTCCGCGCCAGGGTCTCGTGATCGTTGAAGGCGGCCTCGAAAGGCAGCAGGATTACCTTGCGGACGAAAACATAGCTCTCGGGGATTGTGTAGGTGTCGATGGCCCGGTGACAGACGCTGAAGGCCATGGCGTTGATGGGTGAGGCATTGACAATCGCCATCACGTCGGGCTGAGCATCATAGACGGCCTTGTGGGCGAAGACGCCGCGGCTTGAGTGTTTGCCCAACTCCTTCTCGCCCTTGCGGATCATCACCAGGTCCTCAGGCAGGACCGAATGGCGGTCCAGCGGGTACGGCGTGATGAGGAACTCCTCGCTGTCGATCCGTGCGCTGAACGTGCCGGTCGTCGTCGTCAGCAGGCCCTGGCGATAGCCCCGCTCGATGAACCTGCAGAGCTGGTTGCGCAGCTCCTTCTCGCGAATGGTCATCATCGTCGGGTCATACTCGAACGATTCGATCGGGACGTCGCTTGGGCCCTGGAGCTGAAGCTGCTGGTCCGTGAGGTACTTGGGCTCGCCGATGGCGTTGGCCTTGATGAGGACCTTGCAGCACATTTCGAGCGTCTCGAATCTCTGGAACGCCTCCTGCAGGGTCTTGCCGCCGCAGCACACGCCGTGGTTCTCCAGAATGACGCTGTCGAACCCCTCGGCGTATTTCTGGGCGATCTTGCTGCCCAGGTCCGCGCTGCCCGGCATGCCGTAGGGCGCGAAGCCAACGCTCCCATTCGACCGCCATGCCTGGTGGAACAGCTTTGTATCAGGGACTTTGTGCGCGATACTGAACGCCACCAGGGCCATGGGATGCGCGTGCACAATCGCCTT
>Ga0315284_10014777_pt1 | contig 11115 bp, 8 predicted proteins | sample YL17G09_16_MG_FD_203696 | JGI IMG/M metagenome (GOLD analysis project Ga0315284, IMG submission 203696) | Sediment microbial communities from Yellowstone Lake, YNP, Wyoming, USA - YL17G09_16 | ecosystem: Environmental > Aquatic > Freshwater > Lake > Sediment | place: USA: Wyoming | collected...
CGGCGGAGTTTCAAAACGCTCGACAGGTCTCCGATCCGAACATCGTAAAAGTGATAATTGGTCGCAATAATAAAGCGATTTATTTTTCGCGTTCGCCTATTCCCTATGACCGTGAGAAATCCGGCGTCGGAGACGTAAAACAATACCTGCGGCACATCGGAATTTACGCCTATCGCAAAAAATTCCTGCTGGAAATAACCGCTCTGCCGCAAACGCCGCTGGAGAAAATAGAAAAACTCGAACAATTACGAGCCATCGAAAACGGCTATAGTATTCTGGTTGGCAAAGTAAAGCACACCTGCGATGGCATTGATACCCCGGAGCAATACGCAGAATTTATAAAAAGATATAAGAAAGCAAAGACATAATTGACTTGTCATTACTGCGGAATCAGGAATCCAGTAAAAATGGAAAATGATAAACCAATAAATGGAAATTGCTGGGTGGCATGTTGCGATATTCTTGGTTTCAAAAAGAAATTAAGAAAATTTGAAAAAGGGGCAGGAGTAGGTCGCTTGAATATATTTGTTGATATTCATTATAATAAAATTATTGATGAATTAAAAAAACGAAATAGTTATCATACAAAAGAGGTTTTTTCTACCTGGTTTTCTGATACTTTTTTATTTTTTACATTCAATGATTCGAAAAATTCTTTTAAATGTTTACAAGGAACATTTGATGTATTTTGCTGGGAGTTAATTTCAATTGGTTGGCCTCTACGCGGGGCGATAGGTTTTGGACAATTATATGCAGATATAACAAAAAAAATCTTTCTTGGTTCCAGTATTATTAATGCTTATGAATATGCTGAAAGACAAAATTGGATCGGTTCAATTGTGACACAAGAAGCAAACGAAAAACTTAAGGAGTTAGATGTAGATTTATCTCAATGGAATACTTCTTTTAAGGAATATTCAGTACCTTTTCATAAAAATGGAAAAAGGATTCTGCCCGAAAAACTATTCGTTTCTAAAATACATTATAACCGTCCAGAAGTTATCAAATCAGTTAGACAAATGCAGCAACAAGCGTTAGATAAAAAAGATAAAATAAAGTATAAAAAAACATTGAAGTTTTTTGAGGAATGTCCTTCTTCTCTGTGAACTCTGTGCCCTCTGTGGCAAAAAAATTAAAGGAAAGTTATGACAAAAGAAAACAATTTATTAGCATCAGTTAGTGACATATCGACCGAGAGCGAGTTTTTCTCACCCGTTCCGGACGGTTACAAAAAAGGCAAAACCCGATACGTATTCGTCATGGGCACGGTGATGAGCGGATTAGGCAAGGGAATATTTTCTTCGTGTCTGGCCAAGCTGATGCAGGATAAGGGCATCAAAGTCGCGCCGATCAAGCTCGAAGGCTACCTGAATATCGATTCGGGCACGCTGAATCCGTTCCGGCACGGCGAAGTTTTCGTGCTCGATGACGGCATGGAATGCGACATGGACCTGGGCACGTACGAGAGGCTGCTCGACCAGGATTTGAGCAAGGCGAATTTCGCCACGAGCGGCCAGATATTCAGCTCGATCCTCAACAAGGAACGCCACGGCGACTATCTCGGCAGGGACGTCCAGATGATTCCCCACGTCACCGGCGAGGTCAAGATGAAGCTGCGCCAGTTGGCCATGGAAACCGACGCCGACATCGTTTTCGTCGAGATCGGCGGCACGGTCGGCGATTTGGAAAATGCCTACTACATCGAAGCGATGCGTGAATTAGCCTACGAAGAGGGGCCGAACAGCAGTTGCTTCGTGGCCCTGACTTATATAATGGAGCCGAAGACGCTCGGCGAGCAGAAATCAAAGGCCGCCCAGTTGGGCATCAAGCAGCTAATGCAGTGCGGAATTCAGCCGTCAATAATCGCCTGCAGGGCGGCCAGCCCCGCGACGGAGAAGGTCCGCCAGAAAATCAGTATTTACAGCAACGTTCCCTTTGAGAGGGTAATCAGCCTGCCGGACTCGGCCAGCATCTATATGATCCCGGCGATGCTTCGAGAGGTCGGCCTGGATTTCGAAGTAGCGAGGCTGCTTAAAATCGAAGACCGGATCAATCTGCGAAACGAACGTAAGGCCTGGGCCCGGTGGTGCGATTTTACCGACAAGATGGGCACGGTCGATCACCAGGCGACCATCGGCATCACGGGCAAGTACACATCGGTGCGTGACAGCTATGCCTCGATCATCAACGCCCTTGAGCACGCCGGCATCGCCCTGGGCTGCGACGTCAAAATAAAATGGATCGACACGACCGATATTACCGATGAAAACGCAGCCGGGCATCTTATTGATGTCGATGGCATAATCGTGCCGGGCGGCTTCGGAACCCGCGGCGCCGAGGGAAAGATCGCCTCCATCAAATACGCCCGAGAGAATAACCTGCCGTATCTGGGAATCTGCTTTGGTTTTCAAATGGCGGTCATCGAGTTTGCCCGTAACGTCTGCGGCCTGGCCCGCGCCAACAGCACCGAGATCGAGCCGGATTGTCCCGAGCCGGTGATCGATATCCTGCCGGAGCAGAAGAAGATAGAAGGCCTCGGTGGAAACATGCGCCTCGGCGGACGTGATATTGAACTGAAGGCCGAGACGATGGCCTGGAAACTTTTCGGCAAGGCCGATACGGTCAGAATGCGTTTCAGGCATCGTTACGAAGTTGACCCTCGCTATATCGAGCCGTTGAAAAAGGCCGGCCTGATATTTTCCGGCAAGGCCCCCAATCAGCCTATCATGCAGATACTGGAGCTGCCGTCACATCCGTACTTCTTCGGCACCCAGGCCCATCCCTGCCTGACCAGCCGGCCTCTAAAGCCCCAGCCTATGTTCCTGGGCCTCGTCGCCGCGGCGATGAAAAAACACTATCCGAAGGAAAACTTGCCGGAGTGCACATAAGCCGTCCGCAAAGTGTGAAACCATCCTATTGCGGCTGTTTTTGTAGTTCCTCGATTTGCGCCTTGAGCCTGGCGTTGTCCTCGCGAAGTTTCTTGTTCTCTTCCAGAACGGTATCGAGGACTTCCTTTACCTGATCTCGAACGTTTTGTCTGGACTTAGTTTTCAAGTTCTCTTTTTCCTGGAGGCATGTTTGAAGCAGTTTGTTCTGCTCGTCGAGTTCCTTGCCGTGCTGGACTTTGAGCTTTTCGATTTCTTTGCCGCTTTGTGCTAATTGTTTTTTCAGCTCTATATTCTCAGCGGCGATTGCTCTGCTCTTTTTTACATCTGGCGGCTCGTTCTGCCCGCCGCAGCCTCCCGTAAGCACCACGGCAAAAACAATGACTAAAACGAACGCTTTCAGTGCCGGTCTTTTCATTTTTTATCCCTTCGAATTTATACTTATTTGTGACCCGATATTCACCGTAAAACATTAGAATCCGCGTAACTTTGTGCTCTCTCGCCAGGGCAATCCCTGCCGGGGAAGGCGTTTCAGCACTACATATTCGATGCCGTTTTCTTCGCAGTACTGACGTTTGACAGGCTGGTCTCCATCCTCATTCACGGCGTATATGTCCGGCCGGATGCGTTGGATTTCGGGTTCGGCGTCGAGCCAGCCACTGCCGGTTGAGATCATAGCCTGCCTGACATAGCGTATGGATTGAACCATATACATTCGCTCCTGCTCATTGAACATCGGATGGCCCGGCCCTTTTAGAGCCCGGATGTTTGCATCGTGCCCTACGATAACATAGAGGTCGCCGAGTTCGGATACTTCCTGGAAGAATCGCACGTGACCGGTATGAAACCAATCGAAGCATCCGGTGACCAGGACCTTCTTATTGCCGGTGGTGGTATCGACATCAATCCCCGGGAAATCATCCAGATCCGTGTCGGAAAAGACCTTGTACTTCAAGCCGTGCGTCTGGCAGTAAGCCTTCCTGGCGGGCGTATTGTCGTTTGCGTGCACGACCCATGTACCTGCCGTAGCCAGTGCCTCATCAGGCAACACATTCGCATCGTTTACACAGACAACCGTGACCTTGCTTACATAACGCACTGATTCCAGGTGGTAAAGCCGTTCGGGCAAAGGAAATTTGGGATCCTTGCCGGTGAAGGTATTAATCGCGGCATCGTCCCATAGATAGATGTGGACAGGGCCCAATCGGCTCGCCTCGTGCAGCAGGCGTATATGCCTGATATGTATGTCGTCGAATGGCGCACAGAGAGCTATTTCGGATTTTCTCCCGGTGTTCATACGTTTAGCGTCCTTACTTTTATATGGAAGCCGCCCGGTACCGGTGTTTCCGATACAACGTACATATAGCCGCCGCCGCAACCGGAGAACATGGCGCCCGGATAGTTTTCCTGATAGAATACCAGCAGAGCCTTGAGATCCAGCTTTAGAATCGGATGCTCAACCACGTCCGGCAGAATCGTCTCCCAGCACAGCATGCAGTCGTTAAAGGACGCACCGAGACCGTTCAGGTCCTTACTGATAATCGAATCGAAACAGTCCCTGCCCGATTTGCCGAGCCGGGCTACCCATTGCGGATCGAAATTCCTGCGCCCCAGAGGATTGTATCCGTCCGGGCGCTGGTTCATGGGTACCAGGTAGAGAACCGAGCTGAGCCAGGCGGCGATGTCCGGATCATTGTTGGATTCGATATGTCCGGGGAAGTAACCGCCCTCATAATTAATATCGTAATCCAGCCGGTTGATGCCGGGATATATCAGGCCGATCATGTCCTGGGAGCCCGAGAGTTCGGCTTTGCCTTCGTTTTCGAGATTGTAGAGTTCCCTGACCAGCTCGGCTTTGTCGCGATCCGGTATTTCTCCGTTCCATATATCCATGGCTATAATACGCGTGCTGGAACAGATGCCGCTGCGGTCCATAAAACGGAATTGGGGCACGACCTGCACCGTGACCATAGAGCCGGGGGCGGAAGGATTGTGCTTCGAGACGTAGGGCTGGTCAATCCAGCCGCCGGCCAGGGCTAAACGGTAGGGGATGTTTCCCACAATGTCTGTTATTTTAGTTTTGGGTTGCCGAGTCATGGAACATCTATTACTTAGCTGACAGTTCGCTTGCCCGCCTTACGATCTTTGTATTGCTGTTCGATCCAGGCATACGTCTTTTTCATGCCTTCTTCCAGCGGCGTGCTCGGGGCCCACCTCAGAACCTGTTGGATGAAAGTGTTGTCACTGTTACGTCCGGCGACGCCTCGCGGCGCATTCATATCATGGTGTCTTTCTAATTTAATGCCCCCGATTTTTTCGGCAATGGAGACCAAGTCGTTAATCGATATCAGGAAATCGGAGCCCAGGTTGATCGGCGTGGCGATCAGCTGCTCGCAGTGCATAATCATGTCGATGCCCTTTGTGCAGTCGTCGATATACATGAAGCTGCGAGTCTGGTGACCGTCGCCCCATATTACGATCTCGTGCATACCCATATCCTTGGCCTCGATAACCTTTCGGCAAAGGGCCGCCGGGGCTTTTTCGCGTCCGCCGTCCCATGTACCGTGTGGGCCATAGACATTATGGAAACGAGCTATGGAAGTGTGCAGACCTCGCTCGGCCCGGTATTCCTGGCAGAACATCTCGGACATGAGCTTTTCCCAGCCGTACCCGCGTTCGGCCATAGCTGGGTAGGCGTCCGATTCCTTTAAGGCTCTCACGTTCGGATCCTTTTGCAGTTCGACATTGTAAGCACATGCCGAAGATGAGTAGAAATACCTCTGAGCCCCGGCACGATACGCCGCTTCGATCATGTGGGTGTTTATCAGGATACTGCGCAGGCACTCGATACGGAAGCGTTCGATAAAGCCCATACCTCCCATATCCGCAGCGAGATTGTAGACTTCGACCGCGCCCTCGCAGGCCTTTCGGCAGTTATAATCGTCGCTCAAGTCCAGGCACAGGGATTCGACTCCTTCGGTAACCTGGTACCATTCGGGAAGGGGTTTCTTATCGATCGCACGAATACGCGTGAAACCCTGATTGTGGAAATAACGGGCCAGTGACCCGGCGATAAAGCCTCCTGCTCCGGCGATAACTATCTGATCGTCTTTTTTCAGAATTGAACTTGCCGTAGGATTATCTTTTACTTTCATAAACGCCCTTTCTTCAGGTTTTCCTATTGCGGATGGATTTGACTATTCAAAGAGCACTTTCAGTTTTTCTTTTTCATCCGCCTTTATCCGGCCGGGATCGGTCCAGACCGCCAGGTCGAGGCTCTTTCGACAGTGGCAGTCTTCGCGGGGAAGTTCATGCTCGCTGCTCAGGACGGCCTTTATAAGTTCCAGGCAGTTGTTCGTCGCCGCTTGCAGATTTCCTATGATTTCTTTGAGGAGTGTCTGCTTGTTTTTGCCGCCCCCGTGCGGCTTCCAGCAGTCGTAATCGCTTGCCAAAGCGATAAGGGCATAGCAGATTTGAGCTTCCCTGGCTAATTTTGCTTCCGGCATGGCGGTCATTCCAATCAAATCGCCGCCCCACGCCTTGTGCATAAGCGATTCGGCACGCGTTGAGAACTGAGGCCCTTCCATACATACGTATGTGCCTTTTGAGTGTGTCGTTACGTCGAGGCTTTTTGCCGTATCGATGAGCATCTCTCGAAGCCGGCCGCAGGCGGGATCCGCCATCTCGCAGTGCACCGCTCCGTAGCCGCCGAAGAAGCTGCTTGTCCGTCTGAAAGTTTTATCGATGAACTGATCGACGATAACCAGATCCCCCGGCGTGATTTGCTCGACAAGCGAACCAACGGCCCCGCTGCTGATGATGGTGTGGACGCCGAGCTTTTTCAGGGCGAAGATATTGGCTGCAAACGGCACCTCGCTGGGCGGCAGTTTATGCCCCTTGCCGTGCCGGCTTAGAAATGCGATGTTCCTTTTGCCGAACCTGCCGACCAAAATCGCCGCGCTCGGCCTGCCGAAAGGCGTATCGACGTCGTGAAGCTCCGCATCGACAATACGTTCGGCCAGCGCATCGCCAAGGCCCGTGCCGCCTATTATACCAATTAACTCTTCTGCCATAATTATTTGCCTCGTTTGTGCTAATTGCCGGCCATAATAATTCCTTTCCCGGCCAAATACAATTGTTTTGTCGCCGACTGTAAGATCGCGAGACAAGTGTAAAATGTCTTGAAAGGATTGCGGTTAGCTGGATAATGATCCTGTGCTAAACTTCACGGCTAATTCGAAGTTGGAGTTGTTAATGTTACTCATTCTTTATTTGATTCGGATTTCAGATTTTCCCTCAAGGGTAATAAGCAGAATCTTTTGCTCGCGATAAAACTGCGTTTCGGTCGATCCGGATTTGCGTAACATTTTGGTATTAACTAAAACCTCGCTCGGTTCGGTTTCGATGCCGGAGATCAGGACGTAGTATTGCTTGTCGCCCCAGCCGTCTGCCGTTAAAGTGACGCTTTTTTCGTCCTCACGGATATTGCTAATCGCGCATGGGGCGTGAACGAACCAGCCGCGGCGGGGCAGTTTTTTTACATCGTATATCTTGCCTTTCCCGTATAGTTCCGCCAGATGTGCCTGGACAGTTCCCGGATTGATAGCAGGGCCGGCGGAAACTTGTGCTCTCAAATCGAAGAAATCCGGCAGCAGTCCCTGGCGTTCTTTATCAGTTTGAGGCCAGGACATTTGCAGGCCCGTTACCGTGATGCCCCTGGCGATTTTGTCCCAGGGGCCGTTCGGATCGCATTCGCTCAGCAAATGCAGGGCCGAGCAGTAAACCAGCCCGCACCACTGGACGGGCCGGCCAAGCCACAGCGGGGCCTTCCAGTTAGTCGCGCCCAGCACGGCGATTGTCGAATACACTCCCACCCGGCCTTGCGTCGGCGCTTGCAAGTAGACAAACGGGACTCCCGTCCACGCCCAGTACCGTGCCTGGTCGAGATATTCCTGCCTGCCCGAAATCATATAGCCGAGGGTATAGGCCTTCACCATGTGCGCCGAGGCAAGGATATCGGGAGTATGGAGGGGCACTTCCCATGTTTGCGCCCCGCGAGGCACAGTGTCGGCGTAAAGGACGGTCTGTTTGTCGAGCAGTTGAAGCGCTTCGTCGATCAGCTCTTTATCCGCCGACAAGGCTGCACCTTCGAGAATCCCGGCCATATCGCTTCCGGCCAGGCCGTTAGCGTGTTTTGCGAAATGCGTTTTCGAATAATCCGTATTGCCCGGCCTGTAGAGTTTCACGCCGTCCGCGTCGAAGCCTGTGAGCAAGTTGAGTGCCTGACTGCGTCTTTGCTGAACGAATTCGAACGTGCGCCCGAAAACAAGGGGGGTATTGGGCAGATGAGCGTGCGAGACGCCGCTTGAGAAAGGTTGCCCGACTGGAATCCTGCTTAGCGCACTATTTTTTTCATTGCTGAGTCTTTCGCGCAGGCTTTCGTTTTCTGTGTTATTAGCGAGCCAGTCCATGTACATCGCGGCATCGGCAGCCGGGCCGGCGGGGAAATTGTCGCCCCAGACCGCGTGTCTGAAAAGGCCGTTCTCATTGATCTGCGAATCCAGCCAGCCTTGAGCGAGCAGATCGACTGCGGCATCGAAGCCGCCTTCGAATTCCGGCACGTCGGGCAGCCCCTTCAAAGCGACATAGTGCCGGACCGCGGGGACAATACTTTTTCCCTTGCCGCCTATGATCATCATGGTGACTTTCAGCGGTTGATTCACACGGAGTCTCAGTGGTGCCTGGGCGCAGAAAGCATTCTCGAAACGGCGGTCACCGACCCCGGGACCGGACAAGGCAATCACATGGGCGCCGGAATTATAGATCCTGTCGGGCGAATCGAACGTCGCCGCAACTGCCTCGGACGGTTCCCAGATAACGCCGATATAGTTGCCGCCTTTTGCAATCGCCATCAGGGGAAATGTTATCTTAACCGGATCGGGGACGCGTCGTACATGGTCCGGCGTCGCGATGTCCGCCTCGCTGCTGCTGGGCTCGTCGCACAGATATTCCAGACCGGCGAACATTCCTTGGTCCTTCCGCTCGCCGAATGTGCCCAGCCCGGGGAAAATCGTCAGCCAGGGGATGTGGATGATGTCCCTGTCTTTGTCAGCTTCCATCTCGATTTCGACGATGAGTGTCCCTTGCTGTTTGGTGGGTTTTATGCTTCTTCGGATTTTCCATGCGCCACCCCTGCTGTCTTTGAGACTTGCTTTACTTGTGGACGGATTGTCGAACGTCACGTCAGCATTTTCGAGATTCAGCCATTCGGGCTGCTCGTCGAAAACCAGGCCGAGAAGTTCGCCCTGGTATCCGGCGGCCATTTCCACGCCGCTCACGTAAAGGGCGAAGTTGCCCCATGTGTCTCCATAATGCACGAATTCCAGCCCGCCCGATTTGACCGGAGCCCGGCGTTCTGAAGTTCTGTTTGGTTCTCTGGGTTTCTCAAGCAAGGGAACAACTATTTCGTTGATTGTTTCAACTGTGATCCGGGCGACAGTCACGTCACCGGCTCCGATGCAGGGGTCGAGACGAAAACGCGTGCCGGGGCCTAATTTGTCCCGAATCACGAGTGAGTAGTCGTGCCATTGCCCATCGGTTCGCGCGGTGAACGGAACCGAATTTCCCGCCCGAAATGTCCTGCCGTAGAACAGTTCGGCGCCGGCGTCGGCATTCGATTTCATGCGTATTTTTACTCTGATTATTTTATCGCCCGGCAAATCCACGGCCGGGCCCTCGATCCACGGATCTTCACCCGTGGATTTAACGAGCAGCCCTTCCGGTGAGGATGAGAGAATCTCCACTTGCCCATTGCCCGTCCAGCCATGGAGACCTTTGCTGAAATCCCATTCGACCGCCGTCTTACCGGCAGCCGGAACCGGCACGGCCAAAAACAACGTTACAGCGATAAATATTGGTGCCGCTCTGAAATTTGTCCAGCAGCTTTTTCTGAGCTTATTGACGGGCATATACACCTCCAAAAATTTCTTACGCCGGTACGGTTCGGTTCCTGTTCATCAGGGCGAAGAGGCCGGCGGCCGCCATCATCGCGCCTGTCCCCACCGCGCCAACGATAATCGAGTCCAGGTTGCACTGCGCCCACTGCCACGAGTCGGGCAAATCGCGTGCGAACGTTCCCCAACTGATCACGAGAATACTTACGCCTATCGATACGATTCCCTGCCACAAGCGAAGGCGAACTTTCATAAAGGCCAGAAGGAACAAACCCAGCAGCGCTCCGCCGAAGATTCCCGAGATCTGCCACCAGACATCCAGAGCGCTTCTTGCTCGAATCATCAGAAGAGCGGCCCCGGTTCCGAGCAAGCCCCAGACCGCCGTTGCCAAACGCAGAAACAGCACGCTGGCCCGGTCGCCAATGTTCGGATTGAGATATCGCTTGTGGAAGTCCAGCAGCAGGACGGTCGCCGAGGAATTCAGCGCCGAATCCACGGTGCTCATGGCAGCGGCGATAATCGCAGCGATAATCAGCCCCTTTAGACCCGTCGGCACCTCTGTCGCGATGAAGTAAGGGAAGACTTGATCGCCTTTTGTGATGCCATCTGCGAGCTTTGTTCCGGCCGGAGAGTAAAAGGCAAATAGCGTTGTGCCGATATAAAGAAAAATCGCAGTCAGCGGAATGTAGATCAGCATCGCAATCCAGATTGAACGCTTCGCATCTCGCTCTGTGGGCACGGAGCAATATTTCTGCACGTAGTTCTGGTCGGCCAGGAGGCTCCGCAGATTCTCCGTGACTCCGTAGATGATCATGACCCAGACCGTGCGGGAAGACAGGGATAAATCCCAGCTACCCAGGCTGAACTTATTGGCCTCGAGCGCTGATCGTATTAGATAGTTTGGCCCGGAAAAAACATCTATCGACAGGCTCACGGCACAGCAGACGATCCCTACAATCATAATTACCGATTGAAGGACATCCGTCCAAATTACGGCCTCCATCCCACCGAGCAGTGTATAGGCAATAGTCACAAGGCCGACGATGATAATTACAGTGCCAATATTCCACGGAACAAAAGTGCCGAGCAGCAGGCCGACCAGGTAAAGAATGACAGCAACGCGCCCGATCATATACAGCACAAACGCCGCCGCTGCGTACGCCCGGCCCCACGCGCCAAGTCTGTCTTCCAGAAATGAGTAAACCGAGATGAGCATGGTCCTGCGGTAGTACGATACTGCGTACCTGCAGGCCAGCCATGCCACAGGGAAGATACAG
>Ga0315284_10014779_pt1 | contig 11114 bp, 8 predicted proteins | sample YL17G09_16_MG_FD_203696 | JGI IMG/M metagenome (GOLD analysis project Ga0315284, IMG submission 203696) | Sediment microbial communities from Yellowstone Lake, YNP, Wyoming, USA - YL17G09_16 | ecosystem: Environmental > Aquatic > Freshwater > Lake > Sediment | place: USA: Wyoming | collected...
CGTGGGTGGTCGGACCCCGCGAGACTTTCCCGCTCTGACATTAATCCCCGAAAAGGGATAGGAAATTGGGTAAGGCTCAGATCGTTGCGCCCCAGCTCGAACCACGGAAATGCCCGATAACATGCGCATGTTGGCCAAATCGGAGGATTGGCCTGAATGGACCGGGAAACTCAAGGACTGCTGACTATGCTTGGCGACGCGAAAAATCTTTCCATTTCTCTGAGAATTGCATCTACATTCGCCCTCCGCCAACCGCCTATAAAGAGAAGGTATGCGCGATGTGCCGGAAAGCCAGGCGCGCCGTGCCTACGTATTTTGCGGATATCTTGATCTTTTTTGGGATTCTCTCTTGACAGTTGGATCGGGGGGGCGCAAAATGGACGATTGCTGAGACCTGTGCAACATTGATGGTGCAACCTCTGATGAAACGGTCTTGATTCCAGGCCGCTGGGTTCGTGTTATGGACCGGCGAGCGGGAATACTCCTCTGGGAGAACGGAGTAGAGACGATGAGGTGCAACGAGAGGCAACGAGCGGACAGCGGATGGCCGGCAGGCGTTTCCTGGGGACTGGTGCTTTGTGCGCTATTGTCGGCGCAACTCGCGGGCGAGGCGCCGGGTTTGGCAGAGCCGGGCGTGCTGGAACAGGCTCTTGCCTGCGTTCAGGACTCGATGACGGGTTCCCCTGCACCTTGGCCGGATGCCTGGCGGCAGGAATATACGCAAGCCATTCGCGAAATGGTTAAATCCCACGAGGCAACTGCCCACTATGACAAGCGCTTGGCGATCTTGTGCAGTGGGTTTCCTGCTTACTGGGAGGGTCTGAAGAAGACCCAGGACAGGTCGTTATTCGAGGTCCATTGTGCTGAAATCCGCTGGTACCTGGAGTGTTTGATGGACGCGGAGCTTCCTGGGGACGAGGAAACAAACGCTCTGCGCAATCAGTACGAGGACCTATTCTATTACGCCGCATCCTCCCTGTTGACGCAATTCCCATTTCTCGACCCCAACGCAGTACGCGCGGCACAGGCTGACCATCTGGCGGAGTGCTATCGCAGGATCGAGGCGCCGCTCCTGCCGATCTACCTGGAACCCTTCTCCCAGGCCCACATAGACCGGATCAAACAGCGCTGGCATGACCTGCGTTACGCGCGGGTCGATCTCTGGCGTCAACTCGGCGGCGATGCATCGATATCCGCCGGGGACGCAAATGCCCGGCCAATCAACACACGTCCTCATTACCTGCTGACCCAGAGGAGTCTGGCCCAGTTGCAGGCACAACTCTGGGCAACGGTTGGTCCCGCTCCCGGCTACTACCGCAGCGCGGTAGCCAGTCACATCGCGGCACAGAAACGCCGACTTCAGTCAAGATCACAGGCCTGGGCGGAGGAGAGACGCCTGGAAAAGGAGCGCTCAAGACAGTTCCTCCAGACGGAACAGATCGCCTTTCTGCTGGCAGCGCTGTTGGAGTCGCCCCAGTGTTTTGATGAACCCCCATCCGCCGAGGCGCAAGAAAACATCCCGCCAAAGCAGCAGGACAGTAGCGTCAAACGAGGTGGTACACGTGGACGTGAATAGGGCCCATAGGCGACTTTCATTCATCGATCCCGATGGCTTCACGCTCATCGAATTGCTCGTCGTTATCGCTGTGATTGCGGTCTTGCTGGCGATCTTCATCCCGGTAACACGCGCGGCGCGGGAGTGCGGTCAGCGGGCGGTCTGTCTGAGCAATCTTCGCCAGCTCACTATGGCCTGGATCACCTATGGCGATGAACACGACAGCAAGATTGTCCTAGGTGGCGCATTTGTGAGGGAGGCGGGGGGGGAGATGGAAGGCTGGCTGGGTGCCGCATTCAGCTTCCCTGAGAACCGTTCGGCTGTGATCGAGAACCCCTATAAAGGCGGCCTGTGGCCGTACCTGCGGGACATGGACGTCTACCGCTGCCCCGGCGGCTGGGCTGGCCATGCCGCCACCTACGCTGCCGTCAGCGCCGTAAACGGCCCGGCGCTGGTGGAAGGGACTTATGCGCCCGGCACGGAGGGCAGCGTGTGGGCGGTTCACGGCAAACGTGTCGGCAATACGGTGCTGAGACTGAATCGGCTCACGGATATCATCAGTCCAGGAGGGGGGCAGCGTGCGGTCTTCATAGATCAGGGCTTCACGCCGAGCGGTTCGGATTTCCGTGTCCATTACCTCCATCCCAAGTGGGAGCGGACCAGTCCCCCTCCGATACACCACGCGGGCGGCGTGACGCTCTCCATGGCAGATGGACACGCGGAGTACTGGAAATGGAAAGGCCGAGAGACCTTACGTATGCCGCGCACGGTGGTATCCTATCGTGGCCTTTTCTTGGAACTGCTGAGAGACCCAACCTACGAGCCCAAGACTGAGGATGGCTTGTACGATCTGCAGAGGCTGCAGAGGGCTACCTGGGGCGGCCTGGGCTATCCGTCCGAGGATACGCCATAGCATAAAGGAGGTGATGCCTATGACTTGAGGAACGTACCACCAGAATAGTAAGGCGAGTGTCTTAAGCTAAGAACAGATGGATACAAGGAAGGGAGTCTCATCATGAAAGCTCGCATTTGGTGCGCATGCATGATCGTCATGCTCGGTATCTCACCCGTTGCCCTCGCTGAGATCTTGACCATCGGTGACTCCGATCAGGAAGGCAACGCGTCAGCAAGCTGGACGGAATCCGGTGCCTACGGGCACGCGGACATCATATGTAGTTACGGCTATGGCCAGAGCTCGGGCTGGAACGTCACTTATACGACCACAGCAGGCTACTTCAATTGGTGCTATTACCTCTACGCTTACTCGGAAGCGCAGCTATTTCTCTGGTCTAACGTGACGTGCTCAGCTGAAGCATATGCAAGCTGCCAGGCATCTTGCCCCCATGATTCCCATTCCATGTTTACGCATGCTTTCGTCCAAGATGCCGGTGAGTATGGGAGGCAGGTCGGTGACTGGGAAATAGGATCCATAAATGGGATCCCTAAGTATGATGGGTTCTATTGGATGGGCTCGGGACACCGCTTCGAGGTCTGGCAGGGTGTCTCTGCGGGACATGGTGCCTTTGCGCAGGCAGAGATCTCCACCGGTGAGAATGACCAAGCCAACAGTCATGGGTGTGTCGCATGCTGGGGCGGTCTGTGGTGATTATTGGGTGGTATGTCTCTCTTGCCACTTACATTTGTACTTAAGCGCATTCTACATTCGATTACTGTGTCGAGATGGATGCGGATGAGACCGAGTTGTTGGACCGGTATTGCGGATTAGGAGGACAGCGGCTTATGTTGAGAAGCCACTTGTGCCGTGCGGTGACGCCTGACAGGGCCCAAAACGTCGCGCGGCGGCTGTTGCTCGTCTTGTGGGCTACTGGCGGAGCCACTGTCCTCCTCTTTGGGGCAGTCGGCTATAACGTCGCGCATGGCCAAGAAGACAATGGGACCCCTCTGCGTGTGTTCGAGTTCACCTGCGAATTCCACCTCCCCATGGGGCGGGGTCGTCTCGATGGACTAGCGGCCTCAGATGCTTCTCAGTCTCGCATCGCCATCTACTGGATCGAACCTGATGTGTTTCGTGAGAGTTCGTTCTTTCTCCGATACAGCGACTTCATCTTTGGCCAGGAGACGGCGCATTCTTGGATGCACGGAATGGCGCAGCCCAGGACCTTTCACCTGACCGGCAACCCCAGTGATTCCCTGCTGCCACGGGACAATTCGATGGAATCGGTTGTTCGGTCCGCCCTGGCCATCCTGAGCCGCATCAGGTGTCAGCCCAAGCACGAGGGCAACCGCTTGGAAGTCGCCAAGTTCTTTCAGGAGTGTCGCGGTCAGGCGGAATACGGGTACGAGGTCCTCCCTGACGAGGCAAATGGCAACGACCTCTCGGGCAGCACGGTCCCGGACGTGCGTCTCCTGAACGCGCTGCCCTACGGAAGGGAGTACTCCAAAGAGAAAAGAAGCGACGGGGCCCTGGTGTGGCGTGCGCGAAAGGGCCTGAACCGTGAGCCTGTTGTTGCCGTGACGGTCAAGCCTATGATGGGTGTTCGAAAGACCGACTGCCCCGGGGCATTTGATCCGAATACTCTGGGGCAGTGGCCGCTCATACCGGGTCCGTACCGGGCTTACTGGTCCTTTGATCGGGCGTATTCCGACTTGAACGCCTCGGCAGACGTGTGTATCTCTAGCGCCGAGCTTTATGACAAGATCGAGTCCTTTGTGGGCAATGAGAAGGCACCACCCCACGTATGTCGGGCTCTGGATCGACTGCGATTCAAAACGGCGCTCATGACTGACGACGCGGATCGCATTTTCCGATCCGCGCAAGCCGCAGTCACGGGGCTCTGCGCGGACGATTCTGTGAACGCATATCAATGCTTGCTGGAACTGGCCAGAATCAGCGGGCACATCGAGAAACAGCGCCCGCAACAGGTTGGCGAGTGGCTTCGGCCGCTCGTGCGACAAGCGGTGAGCCACGCGAGCCACGATGCAGCGGGGAGCCTCGACAGACTCATGGTGACAATCGATGCGAACAAGTGGTTCACATATGGCAAACTGCTGCTCAATGAGATTGGTAGCCAGGGGTTGGCCGATGAGAACGCCCTGCGCGGCATGGCTGCCAGACTTGATGCCTCGCGTATAGCCAGGAACCGGGAGGCACCTGATCCCTGTGAGTCACCCGCGAGCGTGAAGCGGTACCTGGCGCAACTTGATGCCGAGCCTCCCAGGGGCACAATCCATATCAACGATCTCCGCCAAATCCTGAAAAAGGGAGTCGCAGAGCACTACACACAGGCTCAGTCTGAAGCGGAGCAGAAGGTTGTGGAAGACGTGATCCGATCTATTCGTTTGACTGTCGGAGAGGGGCCCTTCTACGGCAACGAGGGCGAACTCGCCGCATCTATCGAGCGGTTCTCCGCGCTTTATCTTGTGGTCAATAAGATCAAGGAGCCGATCGATACGGTCCTGGCCACATTGCTCGCTCTATCCTTTTGCGATATCTCGATGCCGGAGGATCACGATCTACTTTGTTCGCAGTTTCGCAAATGCTGCGCCGAGCTCCAGTGTCAGGTGAACGCGATGCTGAGTCAAAGAGGACTCGACTCGCTCGTTAACCTCGAGGACGTGGAGGGTGTGTTCGCTCAGTATGAACGAATCTTTCGCACGTACGTTGATGACCCCCTGTGGCCAGCGTTCAAGTTCCCTCTGACGCGCAACGAAGAGGCAAGGCTCACCAACAGACTCAAGCCCGGTCTTGCGCAATTGGAGCCGTTCCTCGACGAGATGTCTCTTCATTTCAAGTATGGTGGCGGCAGCCCTGAACTCAAACAGAAAATGATCTATGACATCTCCCGTGTTGCACAACAGCTTTTGCCAGAAACAGCGTCTTTGCGGAACCCCCCATATCCCGGCGTGTCCTGCCAATACCGAGTTCGGTACGGATTCACAGCCGTCATACAGGGTCCGCTATACGAAGAAGGCAAGCGCCCGAGGGAGAGGTTTCGGGCGATGAAGTACTTTCACCTCGGACACAGACTGGAGGAGATCGTGAACTGCGAACGGGAGCTATCGATGCCTGCTGGGAAGTCTTTAGAGGAGCAAGAGACACGTGAAGAAGCGCCCAAAGAGGGAAGGAGTGGGCCAGGCCCCGATCACCCTTGAGACAGGAGGATTGGAGACAATGAAGCCGCAAGATCAGAGCAGATTTGACTATGGCCGCAGAACAACTGACGCCGGGATTTCCAGGCGTGCGGCCGTGGGTTCGTCCGGCTTGGCAATCCTGGGCCTGCTGTCGGGCTCTGTCTTTGGGCAGGAGAAGAAGGAGCCGGAGCGCAAGGAGGCTGAGGCCAAGTCTCGCAAGGACGGGCAGGAAAGAATGGAGCAGTTCAAGGCCTTCTCCAAGCGCATGAGCAATGCCAGTCCGGAAGAGCGGATGAAGATCATGGAGGAGCGGAGGGTGCAGGAGCACCAGAGGGCCATCGAGGACTTCAAGGATCGGCTGGGGGTCTCGGACAAGGAATGGCCGGTCATCAAGCCGAGGGTCGAGAAGGTCTATAACATGGTTCACCCTCTGCCGCAAATGAGACCTGGAAATGAGCAGGCGAAGACCGAGGTGGAGCACAGGAGCAACGAGCTGCGGGAACTGCTGCACAAGGAAGGGACTGGGGCCGACCAGATCAAGGCCAAGCTGGGCGCGCTGCGGGCCGCGAAGGCCAAGGCGGCCCAGGAACTCGCTGCGGCCAGGCAGGACCTGCGGCAAGTGATGACCCTGCCCCAGGAAGCGGAATTGGTCCTGAGCGGCTTGCTCGACTGAATCCACGCTGTTGCGAATATCTTTCGAGGCGGCTCGAACCAAGGCGGAGACGCAAGATTTTGCGTCTCTACCGGAGGGCGACGCCGGTCCTGCGCTATCGGCCTTGCGATGTGATTCCTCCGCTCCGCACTCCCCCCTTGACCGGCCGGGCGCACGGCCTTCCTCGGGACTCCGCTATCGCCCTGATGGACAGAAACCCGTGCCTTGACAGCGGTTGGGCCGGCTACTATAGTGGGCGTTCGGCCCTGTGGTCGATTGCCCGGCAAGGGACTGTGACGGGCGATTTGACTCGAACCGCCAAAGAGGTGCTTTTTTTCGTGCCTGCCTATGAAGGATGTAGACCAGACAACCACGATGGCCCCCGGCCGCGAAAACGGCGAAAACAAGCGGCGTGACCTGCATCAAGGGCCCCCATTGCCGCTGCTCCTGCACCTGCTGTGGCGTCGAAGGCTGCTGATTGCGACAGGAGCACTTGTTCCGACCCTGCTGGCGGCCATGCTCCTGTTCCTGTGGCCCCGAAAGTACACCGCCACGTTCGTTTACGAGCACCCGGTCAAGGAAAGCGAGTATAACGTCCTCGTGCGGCGGTTCTACAGCTTGGAGAACCTGGAGAAAATCGTCGGCCAGCTCCGCGAGAAAGAGCTGGCGCAGTATGCGCAGGACCTGCTCGACTGCCGGTCGGAGGGCTCGCTGGAGAAGTTGATCCGGCTGACCGCCTCTCCCGCGTATCCAAAGCGCCTCCAGACCACGGACCCCGCCACCTCCGAGAAGATCAGCGCCTTTCAGGCGCAGCTTCTGTCCGTCGAGATCACCGGCCGGTCGCGGAAGGACGTGGAGACCATCGCCGCCGTCGTCACGGCCAACTTCGAGCGCGTGCTGCCCGTGTACGCCATACGCAACGATCTCAAGGAGCTCATCCGCCGTTTCAAGGCGATGGCCGCGGATATTGAGGATAGTCGTTTCACGCTGGACATGGATCTGCAGAGGGAGCAGGCGCGACTTGAGAAGCTCAATACCCTGGAAGGCCCCGTCTCCGGGTCGAGCGGCCGGCCCGGTCAAGCCGAGACGGACCAGGACAAGCTCGTCCTGCAATTCACCGATGTCAAGAGCAGCCGGGAGTTCCTCCCTCTGCCCTACCAGGTCCGGGCCGTCCAATCCAAGATCATCGATCTCCAGGAAACGATCCGGGGCAACGAGGACAAGTACACCTACTATGTCGGTGTGATCGAGATCACCAACAAGCTGCTCAACCAGGTCGAGCAGAACATCCTGACGTACTACACGGTGCCGCAGTTCCTGGCTTTCGTCGGCGAGCAACTGCTTGCGTGCAAGGACAAGGCACAGGCCGACTACCTCAAATCCTACATGCGCAGGACGGAGAACCTGGTCCTGGTGAGTACCCGCGCCGGGGAGAGCCCTGTGATCTATCCGGTTCCCAAGCACCTGGTCGGGATGAGCCTTCTCGTCTTCATCGCCTCCATGATGGTCGCGATCTTCGCCGCCGTTGTGCTTGAGGGTCCGCGCGGGCAACTCAGCCGGGACGCCTCTAAGCCCCTGACAAGATGAATGTTGTACGGCACATGGCGGCCCACGATGTCACCCCCGCGCAGGCGGGGGTCCATCCGATACGTTTCTGGATTCCCGCCTTCGCGGGAATGACATGGGAGTGGTGTGCGACCACACTCTCATTCCGTTAGAGGCTCCAAGTAAGATGTTGAAAGCGATCAAAGCCGCTTGGGGACAGAACCGCAGGGTCCTCAGCAACTTCGTGGCCCTGTCCATCGTCCAGGCCAGCAATTACCTGGTGCCTGTGATCATTCTGCCCTATTTGTTCCGGGTGCTGGGCGACTCGCGGTACGGCCTGGTCGAGTTCGCCCGGGCCGTGAGCATCTACTTCCTGACGCTGACCGACTACGGGTTCAGCCTCTCGGCGACGCGCGAGATCGCCATGCATCGGGACGACCCGCAAAAGGTCTCGGAGATCTTCTCGGCCGTCATGCTGCTGCGATGCCTGCTGGTGGTCTTGAGCCTTGCCACCCTCGGGGTCATCGTCATGGCCGTTCCTAGGCTTCGCGCCGATTGGGCGGTGTACCTGCTTGCCTTTGGGCCCGTGATCGGCCAGTGGCTCCTGCCCGCCTGGCTCTTCCAGGGGATGGAGCGGATGAAACTCGTCGCCATCGTCAACGTCATTGCCAGGTTGCTGTTCATCGTTCTGATCTGCGTCTTTGTGAGGGGCCCGGACGATTACCTCTATGTTCCGACGTTTCAATCCCTGACCGTCATTGGGACGGGGCTTATCTCGCTGATCGTGGCGTTTCGCGCATTTCCCATTCGCTTTTACATTCCCCCCCTGGCCGCGCTCAAACGGGAGTTCAGGAACGGCTGGCACATCTTCCTGTCCCGGATGGCCACCACTCTTTATACGACGAGCAATATCGTCATCCTGGGCCTGTTCACGGGCAATGCATCCGTCGCCTACTACGCCGCTGGCGATAAGATTGCGCGGGCGGTCCAGGGCCTTCAGATCCCGCTGTCGCAGGCAATCTTCCCGCATATCGCCAAGCTGGCCGCCCAGTCAAGGCAGGCGGCCCTGGCCTTTACCTCGCGGGTCCTCCGGATCGTCAGCGTCCTTACCCTCGGGTTGTCCGTGGGCCTGTTTGTCGCCGCTCCGTACATCGCACGCCTTGCTCTCGGGGAGAGATTCGCCCCGGGCGTGCCCGTGATCCGGATTCTCTCCTTCTTGCCGTTCATCATCGGGCTGAGCAATATCTTCGGCGTGCAGATCATGGTGAACTTCGGGCTCAAGCGCGCCATGACGCGAATCTTAACAGCCGCCGGCGTTTTGAATATCATTATGGCTGTGGCCCTGGTCGTGCCGTTTCGGTATATCGGGATCTCCGTCACGGCGCTGCTGACGGAGACGTTCGTCACGACGGTGATGTTCGTAGTCCTGCGAAGGAACGGCATCCATATCTTCCGACCACAGGTCGAAGGAGAGCGCCGTGAAGTATGATTATCTCATCGCCGGGGCCGGCCTTGCCGGCTGCGTGCTCGCGGAGCGGCTGGCCAACGGTCTGCACAAGCGGGTCCTGGTCGTCGAGCGCCGCAACCACATCGGCGGAAACGCGTACGATTTTCGCGACGACCGGGGGCTGCTCGTCCAGCGGTACGGGCCGCATATATTCCACACGAACAGCAAAGCCGTCTGGGACTATGTCTCGCAATTCACGCGATGGAACGGCTATGTGCACCGCGTGCTCGCCAACGTCGGGACCAAGGAGGTCTACCTGCCCATCAACCTCGACACGATGGAGCAGCTTTACGACCGCACGTTCACGCCCGAGGAGCTGCGGGAGTACTTCGAGCAGCGAAGGGTCAAGCTCGCGCGGATCGAGAACGCGCGGGACGTCGTGGTCTCGCAGGTCGGCACGGAGCTTTACGAGCTGCTGTTCAAGAATTACACGAAGAAGCAGTGGGGCCTGTACCCGGAACAGCTCGATCCGCAGGTGACGGGCCGGCTGCCGGTCCGCTTCGACCGCGACACGCGCTACTTCACGGACGCCTGGCAGGGCGTGCCCACGGAGGGCTACACGCGGATGTTCGAGCGGATGCTGGACAGCCCGAACATCGAGGTCCGCCTGGAAACGGAGTACAGGGACGTCGCAGGGTCGGTCGATGTCGCGGGGCTCATCTTCACCGGTGCCATCGACGAGTTCTTCGGCTGCCGATACGGCCGATTGCCGTACAGGAGCCTTGATTTCCGATTCGAGACCCTTGCCGTCGAGCGGTTCCAGAACGCCGGCGTGGTCAACTACCCCAACCACCAAGAGTACACGCGGATCACCGAATTCAAGCACTTGTATCTTCAGCAGCATCCGCAGACGACGATCTGCTACGAGTACGGCAGCGAAGAGGGCCCCGCCTGTTACCCTGTGCCCACACCGGCCAACCACGCTTTGTACGCCAGGTACAGGGCGGAGGCGGACAGGCTGGACGATATACATTTTGTTGGTAGACTGGCCCAGTACCAGTACCTGAACATGGACCAGGTTGTCGAGCGAGCATCGAGCCTTTTTGAGAAGATTCGGGACCGTGCCTGAGAACAAGCCAGAGAGGATTGCGGCCATCGTGGTGACGTACAACCGCAAGCGGTTGCTGGGCGAGTGCCTGGACTCCCTGCTTCGCCAGAGCCATTCGCTCGATGCGTTGTACATCATCGACAATGCCTCGACCGACGGGACGTATGAGTGCCTGCTCGACAGGGGACTTGTCTCGCCCGCAGATCAGTCTCGTGAGACAGTGCGGCTTGTCGCACTTGCTGCGTCCCCAGACCGGCGAGTGGAGGTTCATTACATTCGCATGCCGGACAATGCGGGCGGCGCCGGCGGCTTTGCCGAGGGCATGGAGCGGGCGGCCGGGGCGGGGTTCGACTGGCTGTGGCTGATGGATGATGATGTGCTCGCCGCGCCCGATGCGCTCGACGTGCTTGTGCGGAAGAACGCAGATCTAAAGGCCGCACACGCCGAGCCCTTCATCCTGAATTCGCTGGTGCTTGCCCGCGACCGGCAGGACGGCGACGCCCTCGCGTTCCCGCTGCGGGAAGTCTCGGCCAACGGCTCTCCGAGGATGGGGGCCTTCCGCTGGCGGCTGAGCGACGTGCGGGACAAGGTGCACGACGGCCTGTATCGCTGGATCTGTCCCTTCAACGGAACGTTCGTGCCCGCCCGGGCCGTAGCTGAGGTCGGACCGCCCCGCAGGGAGTTCTTCATCTATGGCGACGAGACGGACTTCCAA
>Ga0315284_10014781_pt1 | contig 11110 bp, 8 predicted proteins | sample YL17G09_16_MG_FD_203696 | JGI IMG/M metagenome (GOLD analysis project Ga0315284, IMG submission 203696) | Sediment microbial communities from Yellowstone Lake, YNP, Wyoming, USA - YL17G09_16 | ecosystem: Environmental > Aquatic > Freshwater > Lake > Sediment | place: USA: Wyoming | collected...
CAGAGATCGGCCCCAGAGGCCCCGCTCAGGGGCTCGCGAGGCGTCGAACCCGCCTGCTTCCCGCCTTCTGCGACTTCGCTCGGCAACTGCGCTCCTCTCAAACCCGCTTTGTTCTGCATCCTGCTAGACCGTGGCAGGACTGTGACGGGAAGTCGCTAAGATAGACCCGTGGTCGATTCGTTCAACATCTACTGCGACGAGAGCTGTCACCTGGAGCATGACCAGCACGACGTCATGGTGCTCGGCGCGCTCTCATGCCCTACTGACAAGGCGCGGAAGATCGCCGCCGACCTGAGGGGCATCAAGAACGAGCACGGGCTCCCCGCTGGCCTTGAGCTGAAATGGACGAAGGTTTCCGGGGCCAAGGCTGATCTCTACCTTCACCTCGTCGACTATTTCTTCACGCAACCCGATTTGAGATTCCGTGGTCTGGTGGCTTCTCCGAAGTCGCAACTGGTCCATCAATCGTTCGGCCAAGACCACGACACCTGGTATTACAAGATGTACTTCGAGCTACTCAAGGTACTGCTGGACGATCCCTCCCTGACGTATCGAATCTACCTCGACATTAAGGACACGCGGAGCGCCCGGAAGGAGGCCAAGCTGCGGGATGTGCTTTGCACGAACATGCGTGATTTTCAGGGCGAGCGCGTGCAACTGCAGGCAGTGGCATCCCACGAAGTTGAGCAGGTGCAGCTCGCCGACCTGTTCATAGGCGCACTGGGGTATGCGAATCGCGGTCTCTCATCGAGTGCGGCGAAACTGGAGGTCATCGCAACCATCGAGCGGCACACGGGGCGATCCCTTCGTCGGTCAACGCCCTTGAGCTGGCGGAAGTTCAATGTCTTCCACTGGCATCCGCAAGAGGCCTGAAGGTGGGCGACATCGTCCCGGCCCTTCCTCCGCTCATCGAGTACGACCAGTACGGGGGGAATTGGCAGCGATACATCGACGAGGTCTTCTCCGTGTTCTACCGCGACCTCATCGCGTCGCGTGCTCAATTCAAGAGTGCGCCCGTCAGCATCGACACGAGGATGGGCAAAGACGGCAAAGAAGAGGGATTCTGGCACCTCACCCACTCCGGGCCGAAGCATGCGCGCATCCCCGACCTCGGGAGATGCGCGCGGGTGCCTTGGCTTCGCCCGCTGATCGAAACGGTACCTGGCTCCGGAGCTAGGTGGTGGAGGGGAGAACGCGACGGCAAACTGCGCGACCTTGTGGCGGACCCTCCGTTCTCGTATCTGATCGTTCTTCAGGTCAGCCGCAGCCGCGCCGTCTTGATCACAGCGATCTACATCGAGTATCAGCATCGGCGAAGGAAGCTGGAGCGGGAGTGGAGGGACTATCACCAGAACGCATTTGGGGCGCCGCCGTGACGACACCCCTACTCCTTCTACCCTAGGTAGATGAGCTACTCGAACTATACCCGTCGGCCAGAAGCTTTGACAACTGTTTGATGATTCCTCCTATAAGCGGAACGTGGGCCAACGGGAACCTGCCCGCCACCGAGCGAGCTCCTCACCCGCCGCGCTTCCCACGTCCAGCCCTCGACGACATAGCCCGGTTGCCGCAGCTCGCCCCCTGTGGCGATCCACATGACTGGACATCATGCACCGGTTCCGCTGCCAGGCAGCCGGGTGCAGCCGTGTTGGAAGTCGCCTTCACGTATTGTGGCTCAGCCGGCGAGGACAAACCCGGCGAGATGCCGGCGCCCATGCTCCCGCGCCACTACCGCGCCCGGGCGACCGTCTCCCGCATCCTGCTGCCGAAGGTCGCCAGCGACTCGCCCCAGTATACGGCGATGCGGGGCAGGGCGAAGCGCCCGTACGGCGTCGCGGCGCCGTAGCGGATCGAGGTCGCCGCAAGGTAGCCCGCGTCATGCGCGGCGCGCATCACACGGCGGTCGTAGATGCCGCCGGGGTAGCACAAGAAGTCCACCTGGACGTCGAACTTGTGGTGGAGGATGCGCCGCGAGAGAACGAGCTCGCGGCGCAGCGTCGCCGAGGAGCAATGCGTCAGGATCGGGTGGCTCAAGGTATGGGACCCGATCTCCCAGCCCCACTTGACCATGCGCCGCACCTGCGCGTCGTTGAGGGCCGTGCTGTTATGGACGACCAGGTTGAGCACCGCCGGCCAGTGGTACCTCCTGAGCGGCTTGGCGGCGTTGTAGTACTGGTCGGAGTACCCGTCGTCGAACGACAGCACGACCGGGCGGCGTGGCAGATCATCCTTCCCCGTCCAGTCGTCCCACACCTGCCGCATCGTCACCGGGTGGTAGCCATGATGGCGCAGGTACTGGAGCTGGCTCGCGAACTGGGAGGTGCCGACGTACAGGAGATGGTTGCCGGCCAGGTACCCCTGCACGTGGTGGTAGACCAGGATCGGTACCGCCGTGTGGCGGGTCCACGCGCGGGGGGACTCGCCCGCCTGGGGCGCGGACGACGAGCCGTCCGCGCCCCAGGCGGGCGGCGCGAAAGCGGCGGCCGCGGCCGCGCACAGAAGCCCGAGCCAGAGCGAAACGAGGCGCGGCCGATGGAGCGTTCGCGCGGACGGATCCATGTTCTCATGCTAGCACGCTGCGTCCAGGCCAAGCTCCTCACTTGACCAGATCGCGGCGTCGCGTGATTTGACAGAAATCCGATTGCCTTTATCCTCAGAACGTGTACAATGCCGCGAATCGGGACGCTGTCCCGATGCGAGGACTTCCTCGGACGCGGCGACGGACCCGGGACTCCGCTTCAGGCGGAGAGAGGCGCCGGACACCGACTCCGGGGGCGCGTTTGACGAGGGCGGGGCTCTCGAGCCCCGCCCTCGTCGCATCTCCCCCGAGGTCCCGGTCCGGCGCCGCCTCAGACGTCCAGCATCTCGAGCCCCGTCGCCGGGTCGACGCGTCGATGCGCATCGCTGCCCACCAGTTCGATCACTACGGCCTCACCGACGACCCATGTCGTCACGCCGGCGCGGATGCAGCCGGCGGTCACCTTGTCGTCGCGGCCGAAGGCCGCGTGCAGGTGTAGCACGGGCCGGCCGGACTCGTCGGGGAAGAGCGTGCCGGCGCCGACCATCTCGTGCACGTCGTGGAGCGCCCGCTCCATGGGCACGATGGGGTCGGCGCGACCGTCTTCGGGACCGACCACGAGGCGGCTGCCGCAGGCGGCGCCGCCCAGCAGGATGACGGCGGCGCGCACGATGCCTTCGGCGCGCGCCGCCTCCTCGATGCACTCGTGGACGACGTCGCCGTCCTCGAGACGGACGATCAGTGCCCGCCCCAGACCGGCGCTCGCGTACTTCATGGCGACCTCCCTGCTGCGGGCATCATATCCCGACCCCGCCCGCGCCGGACGTCCGTCAACCTTGCTAGACTCGGCGACGTGTCTTACTCCCACGCCACCAGTCCAGCGCCCGCCGCGCCGCCCTCCGCTCGCGCTCTGCTGCGCGACGTCTTCGGCTTTCGCGAGTACCGGCCCCATCAGGAGGAGATCGTCGAGCACGTCGTCGCCGGCGGCGACGCCTTCGTGCTCATGCCCACCGGCGGCGGCAAGTCCCTCTGCTACCAGTTGCCGGCGCTCGTGCGCCCCGGCGCCGGCATCGTCGTGTCGCCGCTCATCTCGCTGATGAAAGACCAGGTCGACGCGCTGCAGGCGGCCGGCGTCAGCGCCGCCGCCTACAACTCCTCGCTCGAGGCCGGCGAGGCGCGCCGCGTGCTGGCGAAGCTTCACGCCGGTGAGCTCGACCTGCTCTACGTGGCGCCCGAGACGCTCATGACCGATTCGTTCCTCGCGCGTCTGCACGAGATCCAGGAGGCCGCGGCCGGAGCCGGCCTCGCGTTGTTCGCCATCGACGAAGCGCATTGCGTCAGCCAGTGGGGCCACGACTTTCGCCCCGAGTACGTGCAGCTCGGGCAGGTGCGCGGGCTATTTCCCGGCGTCCCCATCATCGCCTGCACGGCCACCGCCGACCCGCAGACGCGCGACGACGTGCGCGCCCGCCTGAGCCTCAGCGAGGCGCCGTGCTACGTCACCGGCTTCGACCGGCCCAACATCCGCTACACGGTCGTGGAGAAGCGCGAGCCGCTGCACCAGCTCAAGGTCTTCCTCGACGGGCGCCCCGGCGAGGCCGGCATCGTCTATTGCCTCAGCCGCAAGCGCACCGAAGAGGTGGCCGGCAAGCTGGCGGCGGCCGGCGTGCCGGCCGCCGCCTACCATGCCGGCCTGCCAGCCGGTGAGCGCCGCCGCGTGCAGGACGCCTTCGCCCGCGACGACATCCTCGTCGTCGTCGCCACGGTCGCCTTCGGCATGGGCATCGACAAGAGCAACGTGCGCTTCGTGGTGCACTTCGACCTGCCCAAGACCGTCGAGAGCTACTACCAGGAGACCGGCCGCAGCGGCCGCGACGGCATGCCGGCCGAGGCCCTCCTGCTCTTCGGCCTCGGCGACGCGGCCGTCGTGCATTCTCTGATCGAGGGCGGCGGTCGCGGCGGCCCGAACGGCGAGCCCGGCTACGAGCGCGACCCCGAGCAGGTGCGCGTGGAGCTGCACAAGCTCAACAGCATGGTGGGCTACGCCGACGGCCTCACCTGCCGGCGCGAGGCGCTGCTGGGCTACTTCGGCGAGCCGTACCCGGCGCCGTGCGGCAACTGCGACACCTGCCTCGAGCCCCCCGAGACCTACGACGCCACCGAGCACGCGCAGATGGCGCTGAGCTGCGTGTACCGGCTGCGCCAGAGCTTCGGCATCGCGCACGTCATCGACGTGTTGCGCGGCTCCGAGAGCGAGAAGATCCTGCGCTTCGGCCACGACCGGCTCAGCACCTACGGCATCGGCGCCGACGTTAGCCGCGACCACTGGCAGAGCCTCATCCGCCAGCTCATCCACCGCGGCTACCTCACGCAGGACATCGCGCGCTTCTCGGTGCTCAAGCTCACGGCCAAGGCCCAGCCGCTGCTGCGCGGCGAGGAGTCGCTCGTCCTGGCCAAGCCGCGCACGCGAGTGCCGACCAAGAAGCAGCGAAAGGCGGCGGACCGCTCCGCGCGCGCCGCCGGGCTGGCCGGCCTCGAGGTCGACGAGGCGCTGTTCGAGCGCCTGCGCGCCCTGCGCAAACGGCTCGCCGACGAGCAGCGCGTGCCGGCCTACGTGGTCTTCAGCGACGCGACCCTGGCCGAGATGGCCGCCCGCAAGCCGCGCACTGAGGCCGAGCTCCTCGAGGTCGGTGGCGTCGGCCAGACCAAGCTCGAACGCTACGGCGCCGCGTTCATCGAGGTCATCGCCGGAGCCGCCACGGACGGTGCGGACGGTGCGCTCGCCTGACGCCGCGCCGGGCCGGCGGTCAGCGGTAGCCGGCGGCCCGGAAGAGCTCGGGCAGCGACACGGCCGTGTAGCCGCGGGCGCGCAGACCGCTGAGGATCGTGGGCAGCGCCGCGGCGGTCTGCCCTCGCAGGTGCATGACCACGATGGCGCCCGGATGCACGGCCGAGAGCACGCGCTGCGCGATCACGCCGGCCCCCGGCTCGCTCCAGTCGCGCGGGTCCACGTCCCACAGGATCACCCGCGTGAAACCGGCGGACCCCGAGGCCGCCACCGTGGTGCCGTTGTAGTCGCCGTAGGGCGGCCGGCAGTAGGGCACCGGCGTCGCGCCGGCGACGTTCCACCAGGGCGCCTCGCTGCGCAGCCACTCGCCGCGCACGCCGCTGTAGCTCTGCCGCGTCATGGCGGTGTGCGTCCAGCCGTGCGAGCCGACCGCATGGCCCTCGGCGATCGTGCGCCGCATCAGGGACGGGCTCGCCGCGGCGTGGGGGCCGAGCGGGAAGAAGGTGGCGTGGGCGTGATACGCCTTCAGCGTGCTGAGCATGCTGGCCCACGGCCCGGCCCCGCCGTCGTCGAAGGTGAGCGCCACGCGACGGCCAGCGCCGCTGACGTGCCGCCAGACCTTGGCCGGCGTCGGCCGGTAGTCGCGGAAGGCGCGGGTGCCGGTCACCGTGACGTTGCCGGCCTGGTCGGTGAGCGTGAGCCCCACTTGGTAAAGACCCGGCATGAAGGCTCCGTCGTTCTTGTAGCGAGGCGTGACCTCGATCGCGCGCCAGCCCGGCTCACGCTCGAGCCCGCCCTTGCTCGCCGCAAAGGCCCCGTACTGGTCGGTGGCGCGCCAAGAGAGGCGGATCGGCCCGCCGATGTCGCGGATGATGAAGCGGAGGCGCACGGCCTGCACGCGCTCGATCACGGCGGGACTCACGTCGCGCCACTCGAACCGCGGCGGGGTGGTGTCGATCCTCACCGTCACGCTCTTCTCCTGCTCGACGTTCTGAGCGTTGTCGACCGAGTAGAAACGGATGGCGTGGGCGCCGTCGTCGGCGTGGTTCTTGAGCGCCCGCACCTCGATGCGCGTGCCCTTGGTCCAGGCCCCGTCGTCGACCTTGAAGAGGGTGTAGGCCACGCCGGAGACCGGGTCGGTGGCGCTGAGGTGGACGACCACGTCGCTGCGCTGCCAGCGATCATCGACGCCCGTGGCGATGGTGACCGGAGCCTCAACGTCGCCGGGGGATGGGCTCGGCGAGACGTCTGGCGACGAAGCCGGGGACGCCGGCGAGGCGGCGGCGTTCGTGGCCACGGTGTAGACGCCCGGCAAGGCAAAGACGACGGCGGCTGCGACGATGAGGAGCAGGCGGTACAGCGACGGCCTCCTGGTCGCGGTGGGCGTCGGCGGGGAAGCCCAGAGCGCTCACGATCAGTAGATACCCGTGTCGACAATTCTAGGGCTGTCCTTGAATGCCTGCAGCCCAGCGGCTGCGCCGGCGGCCGCGTGGTAGCCTTTCGCGATGGCCCTCCCCTTCTTCGCCACCGTCCCTCGAGGCATGGAGTCGCTGCTCGCCGGCGAGCTGCGCAGCCTGGGCGCGGAGCACGTCAAGCAGGCCCGCGCCGGCGTGGCATTCCAGGGCACCCTCGAGACCGCCTACCGCGTCTGCCTGTGGTCGCGCCTCGCCGGCCGCGTGCTGCTGCCGCTGGCCACGGGGCCGGCGGCCGACGGCGACGAGCTCTACGCGACCACGAACCGCGTGGACTGGGACGCGCACCTGGGCGTGGACGGCACGCTGGCGGTGGACTTCTCCGGCACCAGCGACACGATCCGCGACACGCGCTACGGCGCCGTGCGCATGAAGGACGCCGTCGTCGACCAGTTCCGCGCGCGGCACGGCGACCGGCGGCCGTCGGTGGACACGCGCGCGCCCGACCTGCGCATCAACGGGCACCTCATGCGCGGGCGCGTCACCGTCTCGCTCGACCTCAGCGGGGACAGCCTTCACCGGCGCGGCTACCGCACCGACAGGGTGCAGGTCGAGGCGCCGCTCAAGGAGAACCTGGCGGCCGCCGTGCTGCTGTTCGCGGCGTGGCCACAGGAGGCCGCCGCCGGGGGCAGCTTTCTCGACCCGCTCTGCGGGTCGGGCACGCTGCCCATCGAGGCGGCCTTGATGGCGGCCGACGTCGCCCCGGGACTGCTGCGCGCCGAGGGACTCAATGGCTTCGCCTTTCTGCGCTGGCTCGGGCACGACGGGGCGGCCTGGAAGCGGCTCGTGGGCGAGGCCCGCGAACGGCGCGCAGCCGGGCTGGGCCGCCTGAAGGCGGCGGCTCCCGGCCAGACGGTGGGCGGCAGCGACCACGACCCCCGCGCCATTCGGGTCGCGCAAGCCTGCGTCGAGCACGCGGGGCTGGGCGGCGCCGTCGCCATCTCGCAGAGCGAGCTGAGCGAGCTCCGCGCCCCGGCCGCGCGCGGCCTCGTGGCCGCCAACGCGCCCTACGGCGAACGTCTCGGGCGGCGCGAGGACGCCGAGGCTCTCACGCGCCTGCTCGGCGAGCGGCTGCGCGCGGGCTTCGGCGGCTGGCGCGCCGCGGTGCTCGCCGGCAGTCCCCACCAGGCCGAGACGGTCGGCATCCCCGTCAAGCGCAACGCGACGCTCCATAACGGACCGCTCGAGTGCACGCTGGCGTTCTACGAGGTGGGCGCGGGCGGCGCGGCCGCGCCCGACGCGCCGCGGAGCGCCCGCGCAGCGGTGCGCTCGTCCGGCGCCCCGGCGCCCGTCGCTTCCGCGCCCGAGACGCCGGCGCCCTCGGCGCCCGCGTTTGAGGCGGAGCCGGCGCAGACCCGCCCGGCCGGCATGCTCACCGGCGGCGCCGAGCAGTTCGCCAACCGTCTGCACAAGAACCTGCGCCGGCTCAGCCGCCAGCTCCGCCGCGAGGACATCACCTGCTACCGCCTGTACGATGCCGACCTGCCCAACTACAACCTGGTCATCGACGTATACGGCGACTGGGTGCACGTGCAGGAGTACGCGCCGGCGGCGGAGATCGACCCCGGCAAAGTGCGGCGCCGCCTCGAAGACGCGCTCGCGGTGATCGGCTCGGTGCTGGACGTGCCGCCGGAGCGCGTGGTCCTCAAGGAGCGCCGCCGCCAGCGCGGCGCGGCGCAATACGAGCGCCGCGCCTCCGGCGGCGACTTCCTGCCGGTCAAGGAGGACGACCTCACGTACCTCGTGAACCTGCGCGACTACCTCGATACCGGGCTCTTCCTCGACCAGCGTCTGACGCGGCGCCTGGTGCGCACCCTGGCCGGCGGGCGCCGCTTCCTCAACCTCTTCTCCTACACGGGCACGATGACGGTCGACGCCCTGGCCGGCGGATCGCCGGCCTCGACGACGGTCGACCTCTCGTCCACCTACCTCGAGTGGGCGCGGCGCAACCTGGAGGCGAACGGCTTCGGCGCCGCGCCGGAGCCGTCGGGGGCAGCGACGCACGGCCGCCCCACGCTCCCGGCATCGCCGAACCGCCTCGTCCAGGCCGACTGCCTCCGTTGGGTGGCCGAGGCGGAGGGGGAGTACGACCTCATCTGGCTCGACCCGCCCACCTTCTCCAACTCGAAGAAGATGGGTCGCGCCACCTTCGACGTGCAGCGCGACCACGCGGATCTCATCCGCATGACGGCGCGGCGCTTCCTGGCGCCTGGCGGCATCCTTCTTTTCGCCACCAACCGCCGCGGCTTCAAGCTCGACCACGGCGAGCTGGGCGGCCTCACGGTCAAGGATCTGTCGCGCGCCACGCTGCCTTTCGACTGCACGCGCGGCGCCAACCGCCACCACGTGTTCCGCCTGGAGCGCAGCCACTGAAGCTGGGGCTCGGGCCGCGAGTCCTTCACGGGCGCAGACCCGCCCCCACCTGGCCAAAGTCAAGACGCGAGGCGTTGTCCATACAATAGGATGGCGGGAATGGTCCATCGTCTGGGGGGGTTGCCCATGAGCCGCTTCGTCCTTCTCGTCGTCGCGCTGACGTGCGCCGTTCGGCTGCTCGCCGCCGGCCCGGCGACCGCGGCGTCATTCACGGCGCAGGAATGCGTCGCCTGCCACACCGACCTCACGCCCGGCATCGTGACGCAGTTCCAGAACGGCGTCATGTCCGGCAAGGGCGTCACCTGCGTGAGCTGCCACGGCGCCGACCACAGCGCCATCAACGCGGCCGGGGGCAAGGTCTCCGCCGGCACATGCGCCCAACAGGGCTGTCACCCCGACCAGTACGCCGAGTTCGCGCACAAGGACGCCGCCGGCGCCTACACCAACAAGCACGCTATCGGGTGGACCAAGATGACCGCGGCGGCGCGCTACCAGGTCATGCCCGAGACGGAGCGGTACGAGATGTGCGAGCGCTGCCACAACATCGGCTACGTGTCCGCGGACAACTCGGTGGGCAAGTGCGATTCATGCCACACGCGCCACGCGTTCTCGGCCGCCGAGGCAGAGGAACCTGAGGCCTGCGGCACGTGCCACATGGGCCCCGACCACGAGCAGATCGACATGTGGCAGAAGAGCAAGCACGGCGTGGTCTACACCACCGAGAAGAGCCGGCCCGGCGGTCACCCCGATCGTGCGCCGACCTGCGTCACCTGCCACATGCCGACGCAGGAGAAGCCCGCCGGCCAGCCGCTGATCCACGACGTGTCCACCAACCTCACGTTCGGGACCGTCGCCCAAGGCGCACGCCTTGCCGGAACTGAGCTGCCGGTGCCCATGCGCACCATCACCAACGAGGAGTTCACGGCCAAGCGCGCCAAGATGACGGCGATCTGCTCCCAGTGCCATGCGGGGAGCTTCGTGCAACGCAACCTCGAGGGCGCCGACCAGATCAAGGCCGACGTCGACACGCTCCTGTGGGATCCCGTGATGCGCGTGCGCGGTCTCTGGTTCGACGGGCTGCTCGACCCCATGCCGGTCGACCGCGACCCCAATCCGCTCTTCGGCCAGGGCCTGGTGCTCGGCGGGCAGCAGCTCTACGGCGGGACCTCCGCCATCGAGCAGCTCTTCTTCAACACCTACAAGTACGACCACGTGAGCACGTTCAAGGGCGCGTATCACATCAACCCGGACTACAGCCACTGGTTCGGATGGGCGCGCGTCAACGTCGACCGCGACCTCATCAAGGGCGAGGAAGCCAAGCTGCGCCGGCTGGCACGGCCCTACGACGCCGGCTTCACGGCGACGCGCCTGGTGGCCGGCAAGGCGACGCGCCTCGATGCCCGCACTCTGCTCTCCTGGGGCAACGCGTCGGCCAACTCGTTCCACTGGTGGTTCGGGGACGGCACGAGCAGCGAGGCCGTGGTCGGCAAGGCGACTGTGAGCCACGTCTATGCCAAGCCGGGGACGTACAAGGTGCGACTGACGTGCTCGGACACGGACGCCGTCAACGATAGCGCCCTGCCGCTGGCCTGCTCGGCCATGCGGACCACGACGCGGGTCGTCAAGGTCACGCGCAAGTAGCGGAGTCGCGCGGACAAGCGGAGCGGAACACGGAGCGCGGCCCCCGACGTGCGGCCGCGCTCCGTGCCGCAGGCGGCGGTGTATGCTGCTTGAAGAGCCGCGCCGCCAGGCGCGGCTTCTCGGGAGGGGGCACGAGTGGTTGACGGAGCACGGTCGGGCGCGGCCCGAGGGCAACGCGCCACGGCGCCCCACGGTTCCTGGGCCTCGCCGATCACGGCGCGCCTCATCGCCGAGTCCGGCATCGCCCTGGGCTGGCTGCAGGCCGCGGCCGGTCAGCTGTTCTGGGTCGAGATGCGTCCGCTGGAGGACGGGCGGTCC
>Ga0315284_10014782_pt1 | contig 11110 bp, 10 predicted proteins | sample YL17G09_16_MG_FD_203696 | JGI IMG/M metagenome (GOLD analysis project Ga0315284, IMG submission 203696) | Sediment microbial communities from Yellowstone Lake, YNP, Wyoming, USA - YL17G09_16 | ecosystem: Environmental > Aquatic > Freshwater > Lake > Sediment | place: USA: Wyoming | collected...
TTTGTCAGTTAGACATTTGTCAGTTAGACATTTGTCAGTTAGACATTTGTCAGTTAGACATTTGTCAGTTAGACATTTGTCAGTTAGACATTTGTCAGTTAGACATTTGTCAGTTAGACATTTGTCAGTTAGACATTTGTCAAATAAAAATTTGATAAACTTTAATGGTAATAAGATATAATAGCATCTAAAGAAACTTTAAATGTATGAATATTAAAAGACATAGAAGTCTGATAAGATTTTATAATATCTCTCAATTCTGGTAACAATTTTTCAACAACTAAATATTCCTTAGGAACAGAAACATCTTCATCTTGAACATATCTTCTGGATCTAGATTTTCCTACTCTTCTTCTAGAAGGAGCAAAAGATATCATATAGTTATCTTTATCTTCTTTTACCATAGGATAGGATCTCATATTATACTTTTTGACTAAATATTCTATCCATCTTAAATATTCTAAGATAGATTCTCTATTGAGACATATATTTTCCATTTCAGAAAATTCTTTAACATCGTCAAATATATCTGATTCTACATATTCAACTCTTCCACCAAATACAGAAATTATATTATCGAAAGATACATCATTTGGATTATTAAAATGACTAGATCTTCCTCTACAGATAGACTCTAAATAAGAATCAAAGCTTTCACTAAACTCCATTTATTATATGAATAAAATTATTTTAATATTAAATGCCACTAAGTTTTTTTGACGGTCGTTTAAAAATAAATGTTTGTTTAGCCGGACATTGGAAAGGAACAATAAATTGGGGAGATAAAACTCGACAAGATATAGAATTTTCTGGTGAAGAATCTATCGTTAGTCATGGATATGAAAAATGTGGCGAATTCAAAATAGTTGTCGATTTAGAATCCAATCCTTGTGATTTTCCCGAGTCTATATTTGCTTACAACTATTATAGTATGCCTATAAATCCTGTATATGCTTTCTCCAAAGGTAAATTTAAAAAGATAATGTTTAATGTTAAACATGATGGTTCCATTTTTGAATATTATGTCCAAATGTGGAATGGAGTGGTATTGTCTGAAATGGATTATTTTTTGGGAAATAATATTTATTACATATATGTTGAATATGATGCTCCAACTGTCTCCGGGAATTATCCAATTAAATTTTTTCCTTACATAGAATGTGACAATGAGCCTAATTATATAACTATTTTAGATCCGGATCTAAATAATATTGAAGTGAAAAATTATATTCTATCTATAAGTTCTATAACTCCAGATCAAATCATATTCTCTACAATATCCGAGATAGATTTTGGAGATGGTAGAAAAAGAACTTTAGAAATACCTTCTAAAGAAACGATATCTATTCCTTTGGATTATACTTCTCCTGGTGTATACATTTTAACCATAAACTCTATTGTTTCCTCTTTTGATGGTTCTCAATATACAAATGGAAAGTATACATATACAAAAAGTATTGTTGTTCCTAATATCATCTTAACACCTATAGTTACAGATATTACATATGCTTATAATACCTTAATACCATTAGCTTCTTTTAATAAACGAGACTTTGAATACTCTTCTAAGATAAATTGGAATAATAATTTACCAAATTTAAATGTTCCGGGAGAGATAATAGATAATATAGTATATGGAAAATGGATACTACCTTTAAAAGAAGAGGATTATTCTTTAAATGTAGAGCCTAATAATAACTATGCTATAACAACTTTGTCTGTTAGTGCTTATTCAGTAAGAGTCAAATCTTCTCCTATTAAAATAATTCCTTTTTTTGGAGAAAAGGTAGATGGAATTGCTAACCCATTAGCTTTATTAGTCCAAGGTTTGATATTCAGATTAGAATCACCCAAATTAGAAATGTCTTTAAGAATAACTCCAATAGTATGGAGTAATGGTATAGTTACCACACCTACAATAAAGACATTTCCAGATCATAGATTTGAAATATATCAAGATTTTTTAGAATTTGGTCCTGGAAAGTATTTTGGTATATTGGAATTATCCTATAATTCATACAAACAAATATTCAATTTAGAAGTAGAATTTCCCAAAAAAGGAAATGAAGTAATACTATTTAATCCTAGGTTTAAGGCATGTAAGATGTCTAGAAGATTGATAGCTATAGTAAATCAACCATATGATAAAATTTATATCCAATTTGAAAATGGAGATATAGAAATTCCCAATGTAGTTAATATGACAGATGTTTATGTGACTAGGAAATTTAGACCTGGAAAGCATTTCATCTATTTATATTTAGAATATGAAGGATATATATCTTATTATCAAACATATATCTGTGCTAAATGTCATTGAAATTTATATTTCTTATGAAAAAGAAATATATAAAAAATTTATAATAAATGCTCAGAAATTATGGAGTGGATTATATGAGATCTTACATAAAAATATTTAAAGATTCAAATGAAACCATAAATCCGGAGACATCTTGTTCTTTATTCCAAGGTAGCAATTTACATCTAAGATGTAAAAACTTAGTAAAGAAATTCCAAAATTTCTTAGATATATCATCTGATGATAAAAAATTTGAAGCTTATTTAAAATCCAGAGAAGGTATAGTAGAGTTTTTGATCACAATTTGTTCTACTAATTCTGATGAGTTTTTAGATATAGTAAGACTTGGTAAATATCATTATTCAACTAGTATGATTAAAAAATTGGGATCTAAACTTCCTATTTATTATATAAAGAAAACAACCAAAGGTGTTATTTGTGTTGCTCATCATCCTGATCATTTTAGATCTTCTTTGGGATATAGAAATCCTAGAGATATTAGATGTGGTAAATATGGTGTTCACATTATAGATTTTGAAAAAAAATTAGTAGAATAATAGAAAAGTTTAATTTTTGTAGACCAGATATTTTTATCATAAATATCTGGTCTATCAAAGATGAATATGTCAATCAAATAATACCAAAAATAAATTCATGCGATACTATAAAATTTCCAAAAGAAATAAATCTTATCATAAATGAATATTCTCAACCTTCATGTGATAATTGCTACGATGAATTAAAGTTATGTATGTTGATATGTTATACTCAAAACATAAATATTGATGTTAATAAAATATTACCTCTCTTTGAAAACCATAAATGCTTTGAGTTGAGTGAATATTTGATAGAAAATAAAAAGATGAATGTTAGGAATAAAATCATTTTTTAAATATATTTAAATGAGCTGTCCTTCTTTATACAGAAATTATAAGATCACTTGTAACGATGCTGAAATACCTCCCAATTGTGAAGATACAGTTGATGAAGAAACTCTTAGATATGATAGATGTGCTAAGAAAAGAGAGTTCTTCAAAAACAAATGTGTCCCAGAAAACAAAAGAGATGAAGGTCACGAATTTGCCATAAAGAGTGCCAAAGAAAAATCTAATATGTGTATATCTAAATTTTCTAAACTAAAATCTAAGTCTATCCAGAATATAGACATTAAACCTCTAGTTAAAGAAGAAATGAAATCTCTGATAAGAAAACAACCAAAAAAGAAAGAACCAAAAGCTCCCATTATTCAACCGGATACGGTTTCTGATGAAGAATTGGAATTTCAATTAAAAGAAGACGAAAAAAAGAGACAAATGTATTTAGATATCGTGAGTATAAAAATAGAAGAAATATATCCGAATATACACTATAGGGATAATTATCTTGTCTTACAGAAAATAATCTTAGATAAATTTAAAACAGAACAACTCTCTGTAGAAGATTTAAGAGAAATTTCAGAAATCAAAGATATATCCAATCTTATTTTAGAAGATCCAATAATAGATTTAGATTTCGAATCAAAATCGCCTTTGATAGTAATATATCTATTTGAAAGAAATCCATCCACAAGAATGTTTGTTCCAGCAAGCTTTCGAGTAGGAGATGTCTTAGATAGACTTTTACATTTACATCTTCTTAAAAAAGGATTTAAACCTAAAGATTATACAGCATGTGAAAAGGATTTAAGTTTATTAAATTTGAATAAAAATGTTGTTTCAGAAATAGGTATCGGTAATATATTTTATCTAACTAATGATAGATTAATTCTAAATTCTAAATTAAATCAAAAAGAAGCATTCTTCCTTCAAACAGACTTCTTATCTAAAATTGGTGTAGAGTCAGTTTCAGATGACTATGATGAAATGATAACAAATCTAGTCAAAAGAATAAAAGAGATGAGAAATGCTTATTCAAAAGAAGAGATAATTTATCTTCTAAAAGACAACATCAAGAAAGGTTATCTATCTTTTTTGGAAGATCTGATAAACAATTCAAAAACAAGAATCTTTAAAAATATATTGATGGCCAAGAAAGAAGAACTAGAAGCAGAAACATCTAGACTCAAAGGAAACTTAGATATTCTTTTAAGAGGATAAATATATTATTTTAAAATAATATATTAAGCAGTTTCTTTTAACCAATCACAATCAGTATAATTTTTAACCCAATCATAATCTTCCTTAGGAGCATTAGACAATAATTCTGGATATTTAAATGTCAATAGTATATATATTTCTACTAATATGTCTATCTTTTGTCTCTCTATTATATTAGCAACATTCTCTTTATTCTCATATTCTTTAAAATAGTTTTTATCGACTATGAAGTCAGATATATCATTACATAATTCAGATAAATCGTCTAAATAAGGATCAACTTTACCTCTTCCCACCAAAGTTATATTATCTTTTCCTAATCCTAATTTCTGAACAAATTGATCTTTAGTATTTTGCTTTTGAGATAGTCTAACATAAAATCCTCTTCCCAAAGCAAATAATATATATTGATAATCAACACATGTATCTGTTAATATTTTAGCAGATTTCTTTGTATCAAAAACAGATTTCTCAGAGATTAAATAAGCATGTGTCCCATTGTCTGTTTCATATATTTTAAATAGATATCCGGATTCATTTTCTAAATAAGAATTAAGCAGAGGTAGAACAGAATCTTTAGGATATCCATCTTTAACATCCCAATCTAACATTAATAATGATCTAAATGCCATATAATATATGTTTGTCCTTCTATCAAAACCAATAATAAAAGGAAACTCTTCAATAGGATTTAATGTTCCATCTAATCCTCTTCTTTCAACTTCTTCATCAAACTTAGAATAGATTTCTTTATTGAATATAGGTTTGAAATATATTTGTTCTAGACAATTTTTATGTGCCCAATATGTATGTCTATCTTTAGCTTCTTTTAAAGCTAAAGTAGCATTTCTACCTAAACATTTACCATATCCAGATTTAGGTAATATATTCTGATATTTGTGAAACTTCTTCTCTCCATAATAGTATATGCCTTCTGTATATTTTACATTGTTATTTTTGAGTATATCTTTAAAATAATCAGATATCATTTTAACTGATTTCTGACTAATAGATGAAGGATAGTTACTCCCAATTAATTTCTGATATCCATTCAAATAAAGTTTGATAAAATAATCTATCATTTCTTGTTGAGCATTTAACATATTTACTATTTCTGGTATAGCTTTTCCTGAACCAATCCTAGAATGATATTTGGAAACAAATTCATTTTTGTTATATATTATTCTTCTTTGTCTCAATTTTAAATCTATCAATTCTCTACCTTCTTCTGAAAATATAAATTTCTTCCACTCTTCATCAGTAAGATCATATGTGCTTCTTATCTTTTTTAAATCAAATTTCTCATATATCTTGGGAGATAATCTAACACAATATCCTTTAACTCCAGAATATGCTACATAATATGGATCTTGATATGATCTAGAATTCTCATAAGGATAAGCATATTTAGCATGATATTCTAAAGATTCTTCATAGTTTTTATATTCAGATACTAAGAAAGCATGTATACCTCTATCTGTTTCATAAATATAAAATAATTCATCTTTGACATTAGATTTGATGAATTCTAATATATCATTTTTAGAAAAATCTGGTTCTTCATCGAAATCTAACATTAATATATTTCTGTTACATAGACTAAAAATAGAACTTTTTGTTTGAAACTCTAAAACAAAATTTGGAGTTTCTAGTATCGGAACTATATTAGCATCATATTCATTGAATATTTTTTTAGCAGTTTTTGGTAAAATGACATTTTTGATATACCAAGCAGTGTTCATTTTAAAAAATATAATTTTATTTTATTAAATTAAAATATGTCAAGAGGAAGCGATGAAGATATGGATTCTTATTATGAGGATCAAAGAGAAAGATATTATTTAGATGAAGGAGATGAGGTCGGAGAAGAAGAAAGAGATATTCTACAAGGTAAAGTAGAACTTATCCAAGAATTAAAAAAAGTTATACCAGGCATATTATACGGAGATGAAGTCGGAGCAAAATGGAGAGAGCTTGATATTTTAGAACGGGATATAAAAAGAGGGTCCATGGATTTTCCGGGAAAAAGAGAAAAACTAAAACAGATACTTAGAAATTCTAAAAATTTTAATGACTTTATAGAATCTTTTGATGATATTATGGTAAAACTGATACAACTTCCTGTTACGGATAAAGAAGAAAAGAAGGTAAAGATTAGAAAAATCTTAGTAGATTTCTTTCCTTCTTTAGAATCTTTCTTGGCAGATAAGAGATGGGATAAAGAAAAAATAGTGGGTATTTTGAATGCTTATTTAGCAAGAAATAGAATAAATAGAAAGATCTTATTAGAACCTTTAAGGATAGTTTTAGAAAGATCTGAAATGGGACTACCTTTAGAAGTAGAAAGAGAAATATTTCAATTTAACAACCCCTTGATGGCGAGAGATGATAGAAAAACTAAATTGATTGTCAAAAGAGGACAATCTGAAGATTTATCCAAATATCCCAATCTTAAGACTCTAATTATATTGAGGGGAGGAAATGTTTATAATGTGGAAGGTGTTAAATTGACTAGACTAGAAATATATTCTACCATGGATCATAATTCTTTTGATCCATCTGAATTGATAGAATTAAAAATATCTGAACCAGATCTTCCTTTATGGTCAGGAATAGTTCTGCCTAATTTGAGAAAGTTTCAAAATAAATATAAATATACGAGACACGAGATCTTAAGAGATTTCTTGTTAAGAACACCCAACTTGGTTTATCTTAGTGTTTATGATCTAGGGATTATAGTTGGGATAAATCTTCCTTTGCAAGAATTACATGGAAATAGAGGATTTCTTTCTTATCCTATAGATACACTAAAAGTATTTAGTGGAGAAAGAGTAACTGGTTCTGAAATTTTACCAAAAACTATAAAATCTATAAAATTTTCTTCGGGAGATTTAGATGATTCCTATTCAGAATTGGAAGAATTTGAGGGTAATGCTGATCTTCCTGTTTTGACTAGATGTCCTAAATTGAAAAGATTGACTTTATATGATCATTATTCAGATTTGACTTCTTTAAAAGATTTAGATTTGGATTATCTTTCCATTATTATTTCTAAGGATACGATTTTGGACGGATTAAAAGTCAAACACTTGGTGATAAACCCAAAACTTTCGTATATTCGAGGACCAAAACCACCCATACCAAACTTAAGTAATATTGTAGGACTTAAAAGATTATCTATTATCAATACTTCGGTAGACACTTTAGATTTCTTAGAAGGTCTCAATTTAGATTTCATCCATATTGCCAAGTATACGGGAGAAGATTTAGATGCTTTAGTTGGAATCAGAGATGTTTCTCCTGCTATTTTAAAGAGAAATGTTGATATCTACAAGATTGGAATTGGTTACAGAGGGGGTGAGGATTTAGAAATAGAAGAAGGTGAAGGTTATTTTAAAACTAAAACGAGAACCGGAGCTTTTATGGGACTTCCACCAATTAAGACTATAGTTGGAAGAGTAGCTGGTCCCACTCCAGAAACTACTTCTAAATATACTGTTCCTATGTCTTCTTCTTCTAGAAGAACTATGCCTGGTAAACCTATTCGACCTAAATCTCCAAAAAGCATTGTCACAACTACACTTCCACCTATCATTCCCACCAAAACATTAAGAACTACAACTGGGACGACTACAACTGCTTCTCCTATCAAAAGTATCCGAACTAGGGAAGAACCTTTGTCTCCTAGGGAGATGCCTAGAAAGACAACAGTTATTCCACAGGATGCTTCTCCAGTAGTTATTCCTTCTTCTTCAATTAAACCTTTAACTTCCAGACCTATGTCTTCTCCTTTAACTGCTCTGCCAACTACTCTGCCAACTACTCTGCCAACTACTCTGCCAACTACCAGACCTATGTCTTCTCCTTTAACTACTCCATCAACTACTACGTCAACTACTAGACCTATGTCTTCTCCTTCAGCTACTACAACTTCCACTGCTATCAGAACTTCTCCTTTAACTTCTAGACCTATGTCTTCTACCTCAACTACAACTTCCACTGCTACTAGAACTTCTACTCTATCAGAAAGAAGAGTTGAGACTAGAGAAGAACCTTCTTCCCCCAAAGAAATGCCTAGAAAGACTACTCTTTTTTCAGGAGATTCTTCGAAAGTCATTCCTTCTTCTTCAATAAGACCAATGACTATGACTAAGTTATCCCAATAAAAATATTATATTAATATATAATATTCCAAGAATGAGTATTTTAATTTGATTTTTTAGAGTTAAAATGTATAAATCTTACATTAAAAAATCTTTATTGTTATTTGAGGAATTATCTTCTAGTGAGAATATTGTGGAAAAATATGATTTAGCTATGAAATATTATATGGAAGCAATTCTTCTATGTGAGGATGAAGATATATCCCTAAAACTATCAGTATTTATGATAAATAATATCAAAAGATTAAATGAGGTTCCAAAGATCAATAAAATTAAACAAAAAGAAGTCACTATAGAAAAAATAAAATTAAATGATATAGCGGGTCTAAAAAGTGTCAAAAATATCTTAATAGAGAATATAATTTATCCTATTGAATTTAAAAACCTAATGGAAAATATGCCTATGCCTTGTAGATATTTTTTATTATATGGTCTTCCAGGAATCGGAAAAACTCAATTAGTAAAAGCCATAGCCAACGAGAGTGGTCATAACTTATATCCAATAAGTTCTTCTGATATATTATCTAAATATCAAGGTGATAGTGAAAAAACATTAAAAAATATTTTTGAGACTGCTAGGAACAATTGTCCTTCTATATTATTTGTAGATGAGATAGATTCCATGTGTTCTACTAGAGATGATAACTCTTCTATGAGAAGATTACTTTCGGAATTTTTAATACAAATGGATGGAATAGAATCTCATGATAAAGATTTTATCTTGATAGGAGCAACTAATACACCTTGGGATTTAGATAGCGCCATATTAAGAAGATTAGAAAAAAGAATATATGTTCCATTGCCAGATGAAGAAACAAGAAAAGGTATATTAAAAATATACTTGAAAGAAAATATTTCTCTATTTTCCGAAGATCAAATAGATTTTTTTGTTAAAAATACATTGGGATATAGTAGTTCTGATATAAAAATAGTTGTTAAGGATATATTATATGAACCTATTAGGAAAATTCGTGAGAGTAAATATTTTAAAAATATCAATGGTATATGGGAGATATGTCAAAAAGAAGATATCGGATCTACAGAAATAGATAAAAAGATATTGAATAATTCAAATATGGTTTTACCCAAAATTGATTTTGAATATATGAAAAAATCTATATTATCTAATCCTAGTTCAGTTGATATGAAGATGTTAGATAGGATGGAAAAATGGCAATCTAAAAATAAATGATCATAAGCTTTCTTTGTATGTATTATATAACAATCTGGTCTTATGAGATGATGTGAAATCTATATTATCTTTAATGGTGACATCCACTGAACTAGTAGAGTAGTCCAGAAAGGTGAGATCGTTCTTTATCGCAATATTAAAATCTTCCCAATTAACTTTTCTTAACAATTTAGAATTTTTCAATTCAAGTTCTTTTTTAAGATTTTCTATTTCCTTTAGAAGATCAAAAGTTGATTTGGAAACTGGAGCTTTGGGAGAGACACTTAATTTTTTCCTTATCGATAATATATCTACATTTGACACAATATTTTCCCTTAAATTTATCGGCATATTTGTGGCATTTTATACATTCCTTATCCATTTTTATTATTAATAAAGATATATTAATAATCAACATTATCTTTTATTCTTCAATATATCCAATGTTTTTAGCATTTCCATATATTTTATTTGTAGTTTATCATAATTATTGTTAGAATTAGATATTTTTGTTTCTACTACATTTTTTATCATTTTGATTCTCATTTCTATATCTTCGATGGATTTTTGAATCTCAGAAAATTCAGGGCTTAGTTTAATTTTATCAAATTCTCCTATATCTATCTTTTTCTCGGTTTCTATATTTTTAACTAAAATATGTATAAATTCACTTATAGAATTTAATTTAATTTGTAGATTAGATTTATCTTCGACTTTAATTGGTATTTGATATTCCTGTCTAACTTCTTCTAATTTCTGTTTGAGCTTTTTAATAGTAGCTTCTTCAGTATACATGGGACTGAAATCATTAGGATTCAATATTTTCTCAAGTTCAGATATATTAATACTTGTTTGTGATATTGGTTCTATATTATTCTTTCTCAATTGAGCTTTCAATGATAGATTTTCATAATAATAATCCTCTTTCTCTTCATCTCCTTCATTTTCTCTTTCTTCTTCCTCCTCCAATTTTGATTCTAGGCATCTTTTTAAGTCGTTTTTCTCAATTCTCATATACTCTATTTCTTCTAGCAATTCTTTAACTCTTTTCTCAAGATCTGGTATCTTTTGAGCACTAGATTTGATTATAACTATTTTAGCTTTAGACATTTTTGTTGAAAGAAAAAATATAAATATGATTCATGTTGTTCTTTTAGATTTATAAAAATTGATATCGGGATCTAAGACTTGCTAGTGTCTATATGAAAAATTTTATTTAGAAACAGGAAATTTCCTTTTTCTCTTAACTAGATTTTATCTTAACTAGATTTTCTCTTAACTAGATTTTCTCTTAACTAGATTTTCTCTTAACTAGATTTTCTCTTAACTAGATTTTCTCTTAACTAGATTTTCTCTTAACTAGATTTTCTCTTAACTAGAT
>Ga0315284_10014783_pt1 | contig 11109 bp, 9 predicted proteins | sample YL17G09_16_MG_FD_203696 | JGI IMG/M metagenome (GOLD analysis project Ga0315284, IMG submission 203696) | Sediment microbial communities from Yellowstone Lake, YNP, Wyoming, USA - YL17G09_16 | ecosystem: Environmental > Aquatic > Freshwater > Lake > Sediment | place: USA: Wyoming | collected...
CGAGTACGGCGTGAGGGAGACGATAAAGTACTACGCCGAAAACAGGGACAAGTGGTGGGGTAGGATTGACTGGTAGGGTTCTCGTGAGTGGCTGCCGCGGTTTCATAGGCGCTCACCTCGTAAGACGACTTCTTGAGGCAGGCTATGAAGTGGTCGGCGCCGACCTAGAGAGGGGGGACGTCGAAGGCGTAGAATACCACATATGCGACGTCACAGACTACTCTGACTTCATGAAACTCCCCGCTGACGTCAACGCTGTAATACATCTTGCTGGCATATCGTTCGTTCCACGCGCTGACTCCGACATAACAAGGACGTACGACATTAACTTCATGGGGGCATATAATGCCCTCAAATACCGTGTAAAATGCGGGGCCGAGACTTTCATATTCGCATCATCCTCGAAGGTATATGGTAAACCCAAGTACCTCCCAGTCGACGAGAAGCACCCACTAAAACCCCAGAACACATACGGTCGCTCAAAAAAGGCGGCGGAGGATGTCATCTGTGCGCTCGCTCAGGAGGGTGCAGGGAGCGTCAACGTGCTGCGGCAGTTCAACATCTACGGTCCAGGCCAGGCTGGTGAGTTCTTCATGCCGACAGTGCTCTCTCAGCTTGAGCAAGGCAGTGAGTTGCGCCTCGGGAACCTGAACGTGAGGCGTGATTTCCTTTACGTCGACGACCTCGCGGACGCGTACCTACTGCTACTCAAAAAGAAACCGAAGGGATTCAACACATTCAACATCGGTGGCGGCAAGGCATATAGCCTGCGCGACGTGGTGGATGAGGCCGCGAAAATCTTCGGCCGCGCTCCGAAGGTGAAGGTGGATGCTAGGAAGGTCCGCTCTGAGGTGAAGGAGATATACTCATGCAACAGGAAGATTGGGAAGTTGGGCTGGAAGCCGAAGACCAGCCTCAAGCGCGGTCTTGCGGCTATGGTGGAGGCGGGGTGCTGAAGTGACGACCGTCTCAGTAGTCATCCCAACAATCAACGAGGCTGAGAACATAGTGAAGCTGATACCTCAGGTCGAGGCCGTCTACAAAGAAAACGGCATCAGCGGGGAGATAATCGTCGTCGACGACCTCTCCAAGGACGGCACAGCGCAGAAGGCTCAGGAGGCTGGCAGAGCATACGGTAACGTGAAGGTCATCTCAAGGCAGGTGCGCAACGGACTCGGCAGGGCCCTCAAGGAGGGGGTCGAGGCCGGCTCAGGCGAGTATGTCATCTTCATGGACGCTGACCTGAGTCATGAGCCGAAGGAGATACCACACTTCATCAAAGCATTGGCCTCAAGCGATGTCGTCGTCGGCTCAAGGTATATGCTAGGAAGCAGGCTCAAGCGCAGCATATCCCGCAGGATAATCTCCGGCTCATACAACCTCTTCTCCAAAGTCGTCCTGGGGGTGAACGTCTCAGACACCTCATCGGGCTACAGAGGCTTCAGGAAAGAGGCGTTCAAGAAACTGAAGATAACCTCATCCGGCCCTGAGATACACGCCGAACTCGTGGTGAAAGCGTGCGTCGCGGGCATGAGGGTGTCGGAAATCCCCGTAAGCTACATCGACCGCATACACGGTGAGACGAAACTCAACTACCTCAAGGTCGGCCCCTCCTACTTTCTGGTCCTACTAAACGGTTTTATATCAACGGCGGCAAAACTCCTTAGGATATGATGAAAAAGATAGGTCTTGCAGAGGCCGCTATAATAGCCGGTACGCTCGTGCGCATCCTCTTCTGGGCTACGACGCCCGTCACAGGCGACGCCACATTCCACTATAACATAGCAAAGTACATAGCAGACACCTACACCATACCCTCGTTCGAGTACGTCACCGGCCCGAACCCCTTCTGGTGGCCGCCACTCTTCCACATACTCACCGCATTGGTCTACAAAATCACCGGCATACTCACGCTCACCCCCCTACTATTCGGTGTCGCAGGCCTCATAGCGTTCAGCGTCTTCGCAAGGAAATTCTATCCAAAGCAGGCCGAAACAGCGACTGTCATACTCGCCTTCCTGCCGTTCCACGTATACTACAGCAGCATCGGATACTTCGAGACCCTCATGTTCCTCCTGGCGGTCGCGGCGTTCCACTTCTACTTCAGCTACTTAAAGACCGCAAGTAGGCGCGACTTCGCTTATGCGATACTCATGTCAGCGCTCAGCGCATCAACCCACTACCACGGTTTCATACCACTCATAGCCATAGGCCTCCACATGCTCGTGAAATCAGACAAGAAGGCGGTCACATTCATCGTGCTCGGCCTACTCCTGTCTTCACCATGGTATGTCCGCAACTACGTGGTCTTCGGTAATCCCATCTGGCCGAAGGTCTGGGGAGGCAACTTTCCCGGTGACACTGCGGTAACGCATGTGACGCTCCGCGAAAATGTGGCGTCGCTTGCAAGCCCAGGCAAGTGGGGTGACGTATTCTTCGACTTCTGGATTGGGGCCCCCAACTCCGGCGAGGACCTCAAGAGCAACATCGCAGTCGGCAGAAGCCGCCTGCCGCTCTTCGACCTGTTCATGATGCCCTGGGCGGCAGCGATAGTCGCAGCATCAGCGGCTGCCATATGGGGTGCATACAGGATGCGAAAGAAGGAAATACTCTTCCCGGCGCTCGTATTCATCACATGCCTCGGCCCTTTAGTATCAAACGGCCTCGCCCGCATGTTCGTCGCATTATTCCCATTCATAGTCGTCTACATGGCAGACGGCTACATGGGGCTCAAACTCAAGTACAAGCACATACTCCTCGCTGTCGCGCTCGTATCCTACATCGGCGGCTCATACGCATACTCCCTCACATACAAGCAGATGAGAGACCCCTACATCCCATTCTTCAAACTCATGGAGGAGAAGATACCGCAGGGCGCGAATGTGGTGGTGCCATTCAACATACAAGACTGCATATACTACAGCGGCAGACGATGCCTGCGAATTGGCAGCACAGGAGGGATACCAACGCCGACACAGGGAACCCTAGATTCAATCCTCCAAGACTACGACATCAGCTACGTCTGCTGCAGCAGCCTAAACTGGAACGCCCTCTCAGCGTCAGACAAGATGATATGCGACAGGTTCAATGACGCCAAACTCCATATCAACTACATCCAAGGTGGAATATGGGGAAGATGCTGGGTAGTAAACTAAGGTCTACGGTCTTCGGTCCTCAGTTTTCAGCCTTCGGTTTTCAGTTTTCGGTGTTCTGTCCAGTAATACATGACTCAAGACCGAAGACCCCCGACTGAAGACTCAAGACAGTAGACCCAGGACCGATGACTCGGGCCAGTCGCCGTGGATTTATATCCTGTTTGGGATATAATAACTTCATCAAATTCATAAAATGAAGCACAATATTCTGGTCACGGGTGGTGCGGGGTTTATCGGCAGTCACATAGTAGACGAGTTGGTAAAACGCGGGAACGACGTTCGGGTCCTTGACAATATTGACCCGCAGGTCCACGGCCAGGGGCGTAAAAAGCCCGATTACCTGAATCCGAAGGCGACTTTCATGAGAGGCGACGTGCGCAACCGCGTCGACCTCAAGCGCGCCCTAGAGGACGTCGACGTCGTATATCATGAGGCTGCGGCTGTGGGGGTTGGCCAGTCCATGTACCTCATCGACTACTACGTTGACGTCAACAGCAGGGGCACAGGCCTCCTCCTTGATGAGATAGTCAACGGGAAATACGATATCAAGAAGCTCATCGTCGCGAGCTCCATGAGCATATACGGGGAGGGCGTCTACGAGTGCGAATCCTGCGGGCTCATCACACCGGACTTCAGACCCAAGAAGCAGCTTGATGCGCACGAGTGGGAGATGAAATGCCCCACATGCGGTAAGGGGGCGAAGCCGCACCCGACGCCGGAGACCAAGCCGCTTCAGCCCACATCAGTCTACGCTGTGAGCAAACGCGACCAGGAGGAGTTCGTCCTCTCAGTAGGCAAAGCATACGGCATCCCATCCGTCGCACTCCGTTACTTCAACGTCTACGGCCCCCGCCAGTCGCTCAGCAACCCGTACACGGGCGTGTGCGCGATATTCCAGTCGAACATCAAGAACAACAACCCGCCAGTGGTCTACGAGGACGGCCTGCAGAGCAGGGACTTCATAGACGTCCGCGACATCGTCCAGGCGAACATGCTCGCGCTTGAGAGCAGCAGGGCAGACTATGAGATGTTCAACGTAGGCTGCGGCAAGCCGATAACCGTCAAGTACATCGCCGAGACGTTCGCCGAACTCTACGGCAAGAAAATCAAGCCTGAGGTCAAGAACAAGTTCAGGGCAGGCGACATCAGGCACTGCTATGCGGACATCTCGAAATTCCGCAAGATAGGTTTCGAACCTAAGATAGAATTCCACAACGGCATGGCTGGCCTTGTGAAGTGGGGTCAGAAGCAGGAGGCGAAGGACCTGAGCCAGATGGCCCTCAAGGAGCTGCAAGCGCGGAGTCTTGTTGAGAAGTGAATGCCATGCCCGTAAAGTACTCGATTGTCATACCAGCCCATAACGAGGAAGAGAATCTCAAGCCGCTCGCGAGCGACCTCCTAGCAGTCCTCAAGGGCTCAGACTGGGAGATAATCCTCGTGGACGACAACAGCACAGACGGCACATCCTCCTTATGCGACAACCTCGCAGCAAGCAACCCGGCGATACGCTGCATACACAGGAGCCGCGGCAACAACGGCATGGGATATGCGCTCCGCGAAGGCACCGCCGCCGCAGCCGGCGAGTATGTCGTCTGGGTCATGGCAGACCGCTCTGACAAACTGGAGTCGATACTCGAGATGATAGCGAAACTCGACGCAGGAGCGGACATGGTCATAGCCTCACGGTACATGAGCGGTGGCTCCCGGGGGGATTTGACCGTCGAGAAGGCACTCTACGGCTCCATCTACACTAGGCTTGCAGGGCTCATCTTCGGGGTGCCTGTACATGACATAACCAATGCATACAGGGCATTCAGGAGGAATGTGTTTGACGAGGTTGCACTCGAATACGGCGACTTCTCCATCAGCCCGGAGTTCGCGATAAAAGCTCAGATGCGGGGCTTCAGGCTCGATGAGGTCCCGACTACGTACTTCAACAGGAGGGCGGGGCAGGCGAAGTTCAAAATCTTCACGATGGGCGTAAAATACCTGTTCCTCTTCAGGTTAATGTTCACATATAAGGGGCGATCCGCCTAGACCCTGACCATGTACAGTATGTAGAACGTTACTGCAGCCCATAGTATGAGCGCGATGGCAATCTGCCTGTCGAAGAACAGCCTGCTGGTCTTCCTTGCAGCCACATGGTTCACCTGCCCCAGGTGTATGTACCTGAAGATGACGAATGATGCGAATGGTATCGTGACCATTAGATACCCGCCCTGGTGCACGAAGAACGTGTAGAGGATGTATGCTATCAGCAGCGTCGTCGCGGTCACTGCTATACAGACATCCAAGAGTTGCTTGGTGTACACGGCATACACTCCCTTGAATTTGATGGCATCGCCTTCAAGCAGGGTGAGTTCGGCTCTGCGTTTGCTCAGCCCCAAAAGCAGAGCAGTGAAGAAGACTGTTGTTATGAGCCACGGGCTTGAGGGGACGTCTATCGCAACCGAGCCAGCAACCGCCCTCATGAGGAAATTTATTGCAATCACATGCAAGTCCACGAAGGCCACGTCCCTGAGCCAGAGGTTGTAGGCCGAGCTTGAGACGAACAGGGCGATGACGAACAGTATGAACGACGGGGAAAGCTGATACGCCAGGATGACTGACGCCACAAGGAGTATGCCACCCAGCAAGTAACCCGCTCCCACCGAGACCCTGCCCGACGCCAAGGCCCGGTCTCTCTTCTCCGGATGCTTCATATCCGTCTTCCTGTCCCTGATGTCGTTCAGTATGTAATATGACGAGGAGACGAGGCAGAGTGAGAGGAATGCAAGGATGCTCTTTCCTAAAAGCGGGGCGTTGAAGACGTTGTTGGTGAAAAACAAGGCAAGGAAGACGACCAGGTTCTTGTACCACTGCCCGACCCTCAAGAGGTCGCCTACGTCCGAAGCCCTCATTGTATTCAATATTCCCCCCTAGCATAAATATGGCGGGTGCGTCAAGGATTTAATCCGCTATCCGCATTAGTTTAGCGTGATAATAGAGTTCCTCGTGACGTCGGCGCTATTCCTGATTCCAGGGTACGTGCTCTCCCTGCAGGACGGGAGGCTCAGGGGTGCCATCACATTCGTCGGCGAAGCCGGCGGGTACGGGATATACGGACTGATGCAGTGATACTGTGGGTTTTCAGATGTTTTCTGGCGTCTGGAGATATTTATCTGACTACTCTCATTATGACTTACTGGAGATTTGGCCAGGATTATGCCAAATCCTCATCTATGGGTAAATGAAATTCGAGCATATATTGTTTTCCGCCTTCACTGTATTATCTTTCGTGCTGCTAACGCATCATGAGCCTTGGAGGGATGAAGCTCAGGCTTGGTTGATAGTCCGCGACAGCCCTGACTTCGCATCCATGATAAATCTAATGGGGTATGAACATACGCCTGCGTTGTGGCATGTGGTCCTATTTCCGTTCGTAAAATCCGGTTTACCTTACTCCTCAATGGCATACGTTCATATCATCTTGATTTTGATGACTGTGTACCTCTTCATCCAGTACTCTCCATTCTCAAACCTCCAGAAAGTCTTGTTCGTCTTCGGTTACTATCCACTATATGAATATAACGTCATTGCCCGGAGCTATGTGTTATCTGTTCTGCTCCTGTTTTTGTTAGCTCATGCCTATGGCGGGCGTTTCAAATGTCCGATATACTACTCCGCCCTGTTGTTCCTCCTAGCCAACACTAATGCGTACAGCCTTATCATCTCAATCGTTTTTAGCGGATTCTACCTGGGGAGCATGTTCCACCAAAGGATACCTACTGCTTCAACCAGGCACAGGGTATCTTTACTCATAATATCGGCGGGGTTTATCGTCTCAGTCTATCAGGTTATGCCGCCGGCTGATCTTATACCAGCATTGGTTTCCCGGCACTTTAACCTGGACGGTTCAGGGATAATACGCGCCTTAAATGGAGCCTTCATCCCTATCCTATCCCCCCAAGTCAACTTCTGGGGTCATCTGATGTTGCAGAATCCGCCGTATTCCTACGTGGGTCTTATCCTCTTTGCGGTTTCTGTCATGTTTTTTATACGGTCTCCTGCGGAAATGTTGGCCTACCTGATGTCTTGTTTAGGCCTTTTGTGCGTATTTGGGTTCGTCTATACGGGATCACTACGTCACCACGGACTCATATTCATACTCTTTGTGACATTACTCTGGATGACCCGAACTAGCAAGGAAAGTAAAAAGTCCAATGGCCGGTTAATACGTTTTGCCATCTCCCCCCGAGTCGTGTCATTGTTTTTGAGCACATTTTTCCTCCTCCAAATCATTTCCTCTCCGATAGCGGTTTATTACGAATTTAACTATGACTTCTCTGCAGGCAAAAGGGCCGCTGAATTCTTAGAAACAAACAACCTATTAACCAATAGGACGTTCATCGCATCACATTCTCCGTCGGTTGCCGTGTCGTCCATTTTGCCGTATACTCCCGGTTATCCTCGTTTCTATTACATTGAATACAATGACTGGCGCAGCTTCATGCTTTGGAACAGGGATTTCGCGGCCAATAGCAACTTACCCCTGTCTGAGGTGACAAGCCGCCTAGAACTGGCTACTCACGGCGGAGGATACGACAAGGTCTTAGTAATAGATGGTGGATGTAGGATGTCGGATGATGAAAGATACTACCCTCTGGCGAAATTTCGCGATACTATCGCGGGTGGTGAGGGGATATGTATCTATCAACTAATGAGTGGCGATTCAAATAAAGAAAACTAGTATTATGATAAATTAATTCAGTATGTACTGGGGGGATTCGAACCACGTTTGTTCGGGCTTTGGGGGGCTAATTCTGCGGTCGATTAAAGAGTGATAGTACTACTGGGATTGGCACGGATTTGGAGAATGATAAGTTGCTCCCTTAACTGCAAAACTGTATTGATATTTAATCCCTTTGCTCATAGTAGGTATGATAACATACTGCACCTGACGGTGCAGTATGATATTTCGAACAGTATATCAGCTGCGGCCTGAGAGCCGCAGAATCTAGCAGTTCAAAATCGCATACCGCACCCTGAAGGGTGCAGTATGATATTTTGGACAGTATATAGGCTGCAGCCTATAGGCTGCAGTAAATGGCAGTTCAAAATGAAGGTAGCGATTGTGAATCCGCCGTGGTTTGAGGAGAATCACGCGGTCCGCGCTGGGAGCCGCTGGCCGCATGGGGAATTCGACGAGGAAGGCGACAGGACCGGATATTCTCCGTTCCCGTTCTTCATGGCGTACGCCGCGGCGGTCCTTGAGAAGGAGGGGCATGATGTGCGCGTCATGGACCCGCTGACGCTCGGTGAGAGCAGGCAGAAGTTCATGTCTGACATCAAATCATTCAGCCCTGATTTCGTGGTGCTAGAGTCATCCACCCCATCCATCAACTATGACCTGAAGACGGCCCAGGACCTCAAGGATGCGGTAGGCTGCAAAATCGGGTTAGCCGGCCCCCACGTCACCACGTTCCCGAAGGACATACTCGGCAGCAAGCAGGTCGACTACGTCTTCATGGGCGAGTACGAGTACACGTGCCGTGACACAGCACGCGCCCTTGACGGCAAGATGAAGGAGAAGGACGTCCTCGGCCTCGCCTACCATGAAGGCATCACGGTCAAGGTCAACGCCCGCCGTCCCCTAATAGACCTCAACGAACTGCCTTATCCTGCAAGGCACCTTATGCAAATGGAAAAATACTGCGAGCCGTTCATGCAGATACCGAACGTCCAACTCATACAGAGCCGCGGCTGCACATTCGGCTGCGTATACTGCCTGTGGCCTCCGGTGATGTACGGCGGCCTCAACTTCCGCTATCGCAGGCCTGAGTTGATTGTCGAGGAGTGCAGGCACGTGGTCGAGAAGTATCACGCGAGGGAACTCTACTTCGACGACGACACATTCAACCTCAACCCACAGAAGGTCATGGAGTTCTGCAAGGCATACAAGGAATCGGGCATCGACAAGATATGGGGCGCCATGTGCTCGCCTGTGCCGGTGACGCGCGAGCTCCTTGAGACCATGCACGATGCTGGCTGTGAGGCACTCAAGTTCGGCGTAGAGTCAGGCTCAAGGAGGATACTCGACCTCGCAAACCGCAAGACACAGGACCTCGAGCACGTCAAGGACGTCTTCAAATGGTGCAAGGAAATTGGCATCCGCACCCACGCGACGTTCATGATAGGCCTGCCCGGTGAGACGAAGTCTACTGCGAAGGAGACGTTCGATTACTTGCTTAGGTTACGCCCGGACTCCTATCAGGTCTCAGTGTGTACACCCCTGCCTGGCACCCAATACTACGAGACCGCGAAGGAGAAGGGGCACCTGCACGCGAAATGCTGGGAGGACTACAGTAACATCCACTTCATACACGACAAGCCGGTCGTGAGCACGGACGGACTGACCCAGGAGGACCTGAAGAGCGCGAGCATGTACGCTAACAACAACCTCATATACCAACTATACTTCCGCAAGGCCCTCACCGAGCCCCGCTGGACGGCGTTCAAGCTCCTAGACACGTTCCGCCGCCACGGCCTAAACACATTCTATCTACTATATCGTGCCCTCTCAAGGGTCGTGAAGAACAAACTGTCAGCAAGACAATGGTGAGCGAACCTAAGGTAACTGTGGTGGTCCCGGCATACAATGCTGAGGCGACTGTAGGTGATTGCATAGGGTCGCTCCTTGCTGTCGAATACCCGAAGGACAAGATGGAAATCATCTTCGTCGACGACGGAAGCACCGACGCGACACGTGACATCATCGGCAGATATCCCAGCGTGAAACTGATGAAGCAGAGTCACGGCGGCCCGGCTCAAGCCCGCAACCTCGGCTGGCGCAGTTCGGCTGGGGAGGCCGTAGTGTTCACTGACTCAGACTGTATCGTGCCACCGGAGTGGATAGTCGGCCTGGTTGCCGAGCTCGACTACGTGGACGTCGTCGGCGGAAGCCTCAAGCCCGCGGGAGCTGACACGCCTGCGGAGCGTTTCGAGCAGATGCGACGCGACCGACTCTACGGGAACAGGAGACGTTTCGTCACTGCCCTGCCAAGCTGCAACCTCGCATTCAAACGTAGCGTCCTTGAGGAAGCAGGCGGCTTCGACGAGGACTACAAGTACGCCTCAGCAGAAGACTACGATTTGTGCACGAGAGTCGGCAGACGCGGCCACAAGATACTCTACGAACCCGCCATCTCAGTCCTCCACAAGCACGTCACAAAAGACGCGGACCTCATGAGGAAGGCGCGCACACACGGGAGGGAGATAATGCTCCTGCGCCGCAAGAGCGGGTCCCACCTACTGCCTGAGGCGGCGAAGTTGGCTGTGAAGACCATACTCCTGCCGTTCATGGCAGCAGTCCGCTACAACCTAAGTCTCATGGCACTCAGTTTCAGGTATGAGGTAAACGGAGTCCTAGGGCAGGTGGAGGGAATAAGGAGATATTTCCTGGGGAAGAAGACATAACATGATAAGATGCAAGCGAGTCCTACTCATTGCGCCGCCAGGCCGCGGCGACTACGGCCCGCCAGGCTACCCGCATGTGGGTTTGGCTTATGTCGGTGCGGCACTGCTTGCTGCCGGCGTGGACGTGAAAGCGTATGACATGCGACTGGATGGGGACCTCATGCTCCTTGACAAAACCATCGGGGAATACAAGCCTGACCTCGTAGGAGTCACGACGTACACCCTCGAGTACCTGAAGTCCTACAACGTCGTCAAGCACGTGAAGGAGAATCATAATCTGCCTGTGGTGGTTGGCGGACCGCACGCCTCAGTCATCTGCGAGCGTATCCTCAAGGAGACTGATGCTGACTATGCGATTGTGGGTGAAGGCGACAATGCTCTGCCCAAACTCTGCCTCGGTGCGCCCCTTGAGGATATAGAGAGCCTCGTATACAGACGGGGCTCAGATGTTGTGGCTAACCGCCGCGCAGCACCAATCAAGGACCTTGACGCGCTGCCA